>JACCDG010220818.1_pt1 | contig 118295 bp, 188 predicted proteins | sample 7442471 | NCBI WGS metagenome assembly JACCDG01 (sample SAMN15323444, study PRJNA562643) | freshwater metagenome | isolation source: river surface water | place: USA:Blue River Watershed | collected 2017-08-17
ATAGCTAAACGTAGATTCGTTTTGGCTATTGAGGGTGTTGATAGTTTTCTTGTAAAAACTGCAACTCGACCAACAGTTACAACTGAAGAAGTTGCCATTAATTGGATTAACTCCACAAGATATGTGGCAGGTAAGACAACTTTTGGTACCATGCAAGTAACCTTGCATGATGCAATTGCGCCTGCTGCAAGTCAGCAAGTAATGGAATGGTCTCGTCTTTGTTTTGAATCTGTAACTGGTCGTGGCGGTTACGCAGATTTCTACAAAAGAGATATTCAGATCAAGATGCTTGATCCCATCGGAACCGTTATTCAGTTGTGGGATATTAAGGGTGCGTTTATTACAGAAGCAAACTTTAACGATGCAACCTATGAAGGTTCAGACCTTGCAGAAATTTCGTTAACAATTAGATTTGATAATGCAGTCTTGCAATTCTGAAAACCGATGAAATCTCCAAAAGATAAATTGCTTGAGTCCATTGGAAAAATCCTTGATGAAGTAATCAAGGAAGCTGGACCTGTTGGTTATTTGTCAAAAACAAAAAGACCCGATGCAAAAACTTCTTGGGACCCAAATGCTCAGGATAAATGGGCAAAAGAAAAAGAAACCCAAATGGGTTTAACTGGTATGTCATCTGCTTCTGGAAATCAAGCCAGCAACCCTCAACAAAAAGCCACTCAAGGAACTCAGGGGACTCAAGGAACAACACAAACTTCTATTCCGCCTGAAAATTCACCTGAAAAAAATGATTTTACTGATCCAGAATATATAGATAAAGACTATAATTTTAAAACAAATATTGGAGGTCCAGCAGCACAACGCAAGGCAACACGGTCTATAAAACCTGCTGGTCAATCTGCACAACCACAACAAACTTCTCCTTCTCCAACAAATTCACCTTCCTCCTTGGCAGACGTAAGTTCTATGCTACAATCAGCTAACGAACAACAACTTGCCCAAATCCTCAGAATTCTCAAAGGAAATTAACAAATGTCTTCAAAGAATAAAGAAATTAATCTTTTTAAGGAAGCAGTTACGAAGCTGGTAACTGAATCTATGGACGATTCCGGCATTAATTGGGACAATCTTGAATATTTGAACCGTAAGGGACAACTTTCCCGTCTAAACAACAAATGGCAAGTTATTATGCTTGCACGTAATCTTTCTGGTAATGATTTTGAACGTTCACTTGCTATTTTGAAGGCCGCTGTTGCAACTCTCGAAGCAAAGAAGATGAAAATGTCTTCAAAGCCGGAGGAAATTGCTTCTGAGGAAGATATGCTCGATATGGCTTCTCTTGTTTCTGGCAAATAACGATTTCCTAAAAATCCAATACAAATCTAGTTACTCCTGACATGCTTTTATGTCAGGAGTTTACTTTTTATGGCAAATGAAGAAGATCGTGAACAAAAAAATTCAATTTTTGGTTCTGTTCCACCGGAAATGAGTGTTTCAAGAGAAGATTCTCTAAAAAGAGATTTTGGTTTGGATATTCCTGTACAGGCAGTACCACTTCCTTCTCGTGGTTTAATTTATCCTCCTAATCATCCTTTGCACAATAAAGAATCTGTAGATATTCGGGCTATGACAACTCGTGAGGAAGACATTCTTATGTCACGCGCCCTGATCAGAAAAGGAACTGTTATTTCTGAATTAATCAAATCTTGTTTGATTGATGACGTTGACGTTTCTTCTCTTGTTGGTGGAGATAGAAATGCTTTAATGGTAGCTATCAGAAGTCTCGGTTACGGTTCAGAATATACGGGATCTGTGGATTGCCCAGAAGCTGCTTGTAAAGCAAAAAATCAAATAACCGTTAATTTGAATGAGTTGGAAATAAAAGATTTAACTCAAGACCCAGTTACTCCTGGCGAGAACGTGTTTAGATTTGTCTTGCCTTTTGGAAAGCAAGAAGTGTTGTTTAAGCTTTTAACTGGCAAAGAAGAAGAAGAAATTATGGCTATGATGGAAGCTAAGAAAAAACGTGGTATTCAAAATGACAACGTGATTACTTCAAGATTGCTTTATTCAATTGTTGCTATTAACAGAGTAGTTGATAGAGCACAACTTTCAAAGTTTATTGGTCTAATGCCAGCAAGAGATTCAAATGCCTTAAGACAACATATGGACAAAATTGAACCTGGTATTAATATGCGATTTAACTTCAAATGTGAAAGTTGTGGACATGAGGAGGTAATGCCATTGCCACTTGGCCCAACCTTTTTTTGGCCCAACGCCGGATGATCGTGAGCTTCTTATTCTGGAGCCTTTCTTTGCTCTTAATACTTATGCCGGATGGGATTGGGTCACTTTTTACAATATGCCCCTATATATTCGGCGTTGGTTTATTGGAAGATTAAATAAAGAATTTGATAAGGCCAAAGAAAACAATCAGCCGCCTCCATCAAAAAGCTTTATGCATAACACTCCAGACATAAGGTCTTTGCAAGGAAAAGCTAGACCTTATGTTCCTGCTCCGCTTAGAGGTAAACCTTTTACCTAAAAAGTTAGACGACCAAGTTTGTCTAATGCCATATAAGCAGCGTCAAATCCACGAACTTGGCCAGATTTCATTAAATCTCGGAATTTTTCAATAGGAATTAGAACTACTTCCAAAAATTCATTTGGATCCAGGTCTAATTCCTTTACTTTTTCACACTCGGTAATCATATAAGCATATCGTTTACCAGATTGATAGGGAGAATAATCTACAGCCGCCAAAAAAACAGGGTCTCCTCCACGAAAGCCTGTTTCCTCAGTTAATTCTCTATCGGCTGCAAGGGCTGCGTCTTCCCCTTGTTCTAAGCCTCCACCAGGGATTTCTAGTTGAATTGCCTCAGGTCCTGCTCTAAATTGTTTTACACAAATTACTTGTTGATCTTTTGTAACTGCAAAAACTTGAACCGAGTCTTTACCTTTATCAATAAAAAAGTTTTCAGTCATTCCATTTGGAAGCTGATAGGTTTTTAAAACCATATTCTTATCATAACCAGAAACATTATCTTTTATTTTAAAATGCTTCTCTTTTATTTTTTTGAAATTTAAATTCATGATACATAAGTCAAGGGGATGTTCAAATTGGCCAAGATTTTCCAGTTATTTGCTTAAACTTGGCAGCAGTCATATTTTTCATATTCATTTTTTCGATAACTGAGTCTATTGTTGCTCCAGGACGGCGTAATTCGTCTTGGAAAACCTTGGAAGCCACTAAGGCATCAACCACCGCTCTTAGCTCATCAGGCTTTCCTCGAAGCTTTAAAAAGGCTCCAGAACCAACTTTCCCAGCCAGGTAAGCAGCGGCGGCAGCAAAGAAGATTTTGCCGGTTGTAGATAAGCCGAAGTTTTCATTTAGCTTTTCATCAGAACCGATATCTGAAACCTCTATTACTTTTTCATCTTTTTCATTTACCATATTTCCACAAACTCCATGTATGGTGTAATTATGATTTACATAAAGGAACAACGTGGCTATCGACAATATAAAGATTGCAGAGCAGTTAAAAAAACTACAAGAAGAAATGAATTCTCTTGTGGAGGCACAAACTCGGCAACTTAAGAACCAAGCAGAAGTTGTTCAAAAAATTGTTGAATCTTATCAAAATTTAAATCCAACGGATGCCATTTCCAATATTGAGGCTACAAAAAATGCTCTTGATCAAGCAGCAGAAGCTGCTAAAAAATCAGGAGAAAGTGCCGGAAACTTTGAAAATTTAGTCAAAAACATTCGAGATTCGGTAGAACAACAACAAAAACTTGGGACTCAATCCTCCAAGACCATGAAAATTTTGGCTGGCTTTGTTTCTATCACGGGCATGCTTGATGGTTTTGCTGATGGTTTGAAATTTTCTTATAATGCTCTAAAAATATTTAGTTCAGGAGCAATGACCGTAATTGAATCTCTTGGACAGATGGCAATTGCAGTCATTTCCTTTCCTTTTAAAATTCTTCAAGGTTTAATAGATTTTGCAGGAAGTGGAGGAGATAATAGTCTTCGTCAAGCACTTGAGGATATTCGTAAAGAATTTGGTGATTTAAGTAAATCTTCCTCTGCTGCCATTATTCAAATGAGCCGTCAGATGAAAGGAGAGCTTGCTAACACGGGTCTCTCTGTTTATAGAATATTTGGTAACTTAGCAGAAAGACTGAAGACAATTGCCGAATATGCCAAAAATATAGGACCGTTATTTGCAGTTTTAGCAGGTCAGTTTGTTAAAAACTCCGAGGCGGTTGGTGCTTATTTTAAAGGTTTAGGTTTAACAGAAGAAGGTCAAAGGGCTGTTTCTAGTCGAGCAATGGCTCTTGGACAAGATATTACAGAAGTAACAAGACAACTTGCAAATTATTCTGTCCAACTTGCAGATGAATTTGGTTTGAGCGCCAAGGAAGTCTCGCGGGATGTCGGTAATATGATGAATGATTTTGAGAATTTTGGTGGAATGGCTCCTCAAATTCTCACTCAGATTTCTGTTTATGCAAGAAGATTGGGTGTTGAGGTTAAAGGTCTTTTGGGAGTTATTGATCAGTTTGATAACTTTGAAAACGCAGCAAGATCGGCCGCACAACTCACTCAAGCTTTTGGTTTGCAACTTGATGCACTAGAATTGTTAAAAGCACAAGACCCTGCTGAAAGAACCGAAATGTTGCGGAAAAGTTTCTTTGCGGCAGGACGTTCCATTGAAAATATGACACGTCAAGAACGTGCACTTTTACAACAACAAACAGGATTAGAGGCTAGTGCTCTTGACCTCGTATTTGCTGCAAAAAATCAAGGCTTATCATATGATCAAGTCAAGAAAAAATCAGAAAGTGCTAGAAAGAGTCAGTTAACTCAAGAAGAAGCTCTTCAAAAATTGGCTGGGGCAATCGAAAGACTTGTTAAATCTGGAGATTTTGGAAGAGGAGGATTCTTTGAAAGATTTTTCCAGGGATTTGAACGAGGTATTATACGGTCTCACGAGTTCCGAAAACTGATGATAAATCTCCGGCAAGCTTTGAGGACTACCTATTATGCTGGTGTTCAGGTTGGAAGGTTATTCGTTGAACACTTTCCAGGAGTAAAGAAATTCTTTGGCGGCCTAGCCGATCTTTTCTCTCCAGATAAATTTAAAAGAATAAGAGATTCTCTTGTTAATATTTTCCGAGATTTCTTCAAAGCACTCTCGACACCAGGTGGCAAAGCAGCTTTCCCAGATTTGTTAAAAAATCTAAAGAAAATGTTTTTTGATTATTTTGATTCTTCCACGCCAGCAGGAAGAAACATTATAGAGGGAGCAAGGTCTTTTCTAAAAGCCTTTGTCGCAATTGCGGCGGGTATTATTAGGGAAGCAGCTAAAGGAATAACTCAAGGAATAAGGTATATAACAGATTTGTTATCTGGAAGGAAAAGTTTGTCCTCTCTTGGAGCAAGCTCAGATGGATTCTTGGGATTTGTTATTCAGATATTGGAACCATTAGCAGAGGCAATAAGTGATTCTTGGCCAATGATTGTCGAGGCTTTATCTGATCTTTGGGATGAAGTTTGGCCTAGAGTAGCAGACTTTTTGGCAGACCATGCCTTGGCGATTTCTGCTGTTTTGTTTGGTCCAGCCCTTTTAAGAGGTTTATTGGGGGGCATTGGCAATCTGCTTACCACGGTGTTTACAAAAGGAATTATTGATGGAGCCTCAAAGGCTTTTGCAAGCCGTGCTGTACAAAACTCAGTTACTTCTGGCCTTCAATCTGTAGTTCAATCTGGAGCTTCTACAAAAGCCCTTCAAGGAGCAACTTCTGCCGTGGGAGCAACTGGGGAAGTCGCTCAAGCGGCACAAAGAGCACCAATAACCGCAGGTACAATTGGTAGAATGGCTCTAATTGGTCTTGTTATTGCTGTTGGTGTGGCCGCAATCGTAGCAGGCATTGTTGGTTTGGCACACTACATTAAATCTGCACAACTAACACCTCAACAACTTTTTACAGCAGCAGGAGTTGTTGGTATTGCCGGTTTGGTTATGATTGAATTGGCAGCAGCTATTGCAATTGTCAGCCAAGCTGGACAATTAATTCAAGCAAGTATGCAAGGCGCTCTTATTGGTATTGCCGCAGTCGGTTTAGTTGGCGGCTTGATGGTTCTTGGTTTAATTCAAATTGTTGATGCCTTTAAAGATATTGATACCTCCAAACTCAACACAGCAATAGTAGCTATGACAGCAGGAGGTGCGTTTATTGCTGCTGCCACTGGCGTTCTTTTGGCGGCAACGGCTATTGGAGCAGTATTTTTAGCAACGGCAGGTACTGGGGCTGTTGCGGCCATTGCAGGTCTTGCAGCGATTGCAGCAACCACAGAATTGATGGTTGAACAAGTTAAAAATGTTATAACAGAAGTTGGAAGACTTCGTGTAAGTGGCTCTTTCCAAAGAAAATTTGATATATTTGGTCAAATTCTCGAATCGGTAACTTCTTTTGGAAGTATGATTGCAGACATTGCTTCCTCAACAAGTAATTCTTCTCTTTGGGGTTGGATTACAGGTTCTGGACCTCAAGATCAAATTGATGTTCTAAATTCTCTCAAGAGTATCATTTCTGATATGGGAACTGAAATGACAGCCTTGGTTCAGAATTTGATAAGACAAGTTTCTAGTCTAAATGCAGCTCCTGAGGAGCTTCAGAAGGCAGAGTTGTTTGGACGAATCATGAGCGTTCTTGGAGAAATGGTAAAAAATCTTCAACCGCCCGAAAGTCTCTTCCAGGCAGAAAGTTTGTTTTCTACAGGCATTGATGAAAGACTTGCTGCTCTGGGTAATTTTATTACTAGACTAACAACCTCTTTAAGAGGAGTTGTAGAGACGGTTGTAACTCAATTTTCCTCAATAGCTTCCAATGCGAACTTGGACGAAAACGCAAGAGCAAATTTTGAAGCTATCGGAAGCATGTTGGAAGTTATTGGTTCTTTGGGTAGGTCTTTGTTGGTTGTAATAAATCAACAATATTCAGGTTTATCTGGAGAAGAACTTCAACAACGTGTTCCCCAGGTAACTTCTGTCATTACTACGATGTTAAGAACTCTTTTTGCCTCAGGTGGCGGTGGAATGATTGACGCAATGGGCGACCTTATTTCTGCTATGATAGATTCCTTGAGTGGTCTTTCGACAAGAGATGCAGAGAGGTTATCTAGATTTGCACCTGTGCTTTCTAAGGCTTTTGAAGCCGTTGCACAAATAGGAGCAACTGTTGCAGGACTTGGAACCATGATTGAGGGCATTTCTGGAGAACAAAGAACGGCAGCCCTTGGTACACTTCAAAACGTAATCGGAACAATGCTTTATGGAATAAGAGATATTATTTCAAGTGTTGTTACCTCAACCAGAGATTTGTTCTCTGGACTTTCTGCTGGTCAAGTAAATGCAATAAAAGCAGGTATTGAAACCGTGACGGGTATGATTGGAGCTATTGCAAGTCTCCCAGAAACCCTCAGTAATTTGGTAGAAGGTCTTGGAGGTGGCGATTTTGAATATAATGCAATTCGTCAAAGACTTGGTACCATGGTAAGTTTGTTTTACGAACAAGACAATAATGGTTCTCCTGGATTGCCAGTTTTGTTAAGAGAAGCAACAAAAGCATTTAATTCAATTCCAGAAATTTCTGGTAATCCTGCTGAAAAACTTACAACCTTGATGAATAGTCTTAATTCCATTACTGAAATTGGTAATATTAACTTTACAGAAGTGGCTTCTTCTATTGAGGCAAATGCAGAGGCTATAAGAGCAGGCGCATTTACAATGATGGCTGAAAACATCAGAACGATGGTTGCTGAAGTAAATTCTATTGCCGCAGAACTTGGTTCCATTCAGCCAGTTAGAATAAATACACAACTTAAAGCTCTTGCAGGTCGTCTTGGACTTGGCAGTTCAGATGAATTAACAATCAGAAATAGAGATTTTAATATAACCGTTGAGTTGGAAGTTCATATTGATTCTGAGGAGTTGGAAAGAACGTTAATTGAACGGCCAACTTCTAGAATAATGGCCCGTCCATCAAGAGGTAGATAATGACCAATAATATTTTAGAAGAATTAAAAAAAGAACCAATTTATCAAAAAAGCTTAGAAAAAATGTCAGATGAAGAAAAAAGACTGGTGGAACAGGCTTTAGAAAAAACTTTAACACATTTTGAGGAAACAATTATAAATCCTTTAAAGAATTTAAAGCCTAGATAGTTAATCATATGGCATACGAAGGTTCAGACCCAAAAAATCCACCAAGACCACTTCCAGAAACTACAAAATCTGAGGATGGTCTTGTTGTAATTGGAAAAGATGACTTGGTTCAAAGAGAAAAACGTAGAATTGGAGATTATGCGGCTTATCTTACACAAGAAGTTCATAAAAACGAATATCCTATAAAAGGGGATTCTGTTCCTATTAAACTTTCTACTCCCTCAGGTAATCCTGCTCCAATTTCTGACACCAATCAAGGAGCCGTAAAAACCTACATGGATACCTTCGCAGAAGGTGGTTCACAGGTTGCACGTTCTAATTTTGAAACCTTGTCTGATTCTGGTATGCTGAACACAGATACTACTTTTCATATTAAAAAGGGAAAATCTGACGCTCCATTCAAGACCGGGACAGAACTTTTTAGAGAAGTAGATGAGCTTAGAGGAGAAGCAGAAATTCCCAGAAGAGTAGATGCTGCTCTTTTAGCAAATAATAGATTTAATTCTGAGAACAAAGCTTATGTTGGAGGTCAAAAAGAAGGAGAAGGAAATACCCTCGGTTCTTTAATTGTTCAACCTTCTCTTGGTTCTCACCTTCCTCAAAAATTTCCTAAAACAGTAGACGGCGGCCAATTTGTTTCTATTCCAATTTCAAAGTTAAAAAACTTTGGCTTGGTTACAATGCTAGAGGCTTCTGGAGAAATAAACGTTCCAGCAAATCTTTCAAATCCAGATGAAATAATGATTTCTTCGGGAGGCGGACTTGTTCCTGGTCTTGCAAGATTAGGACAAAAAGTCCCAACAACAAGATTTGATGGAGTTAAAATATTAAATGCCGTAGAACCAACCTATAATAAATCTTTAAGAAATGATGAACCTTCAGGTATAGCCATTTCTTCTTACGGAAATCCAAATAATCCCTTAGTCCCTTTTAATGGATTATTGGCTGCGTCTTCAATATCAGCAGCAGCAGTTTTAAGTTTGAGTGTAGTTGCAATGATAAAAACCCTCTATGTCACTGTAAACGGTTTAGATGCAGCCTCAAGACAAGTAACTGGAAATGGTTTTATGTTAACTGCCCCAAGACAACCGTCTGAGGACAGACGGTTAAGACTTGGAAGTTATTATGGTCGCCAAGATGATACCTCTACGTTTAGACCATTCAGAAATGATATTTCTCTTGATTTGGTTGTTACAAAATATTCTTATTTTGAATGTGTGAACAGAGGAATAGATGTTTTTTTTGATGCAGAAAATCTTTCAACTGGGGCGACTGCCCTTTCTGCTACAACAAGCGTTTTACAAAATCACAATTATTACAATGTGATTTTGAGAAACTTGATTCGTCAAACTACAGATTTGTTTACTGGCACATTTGAAACAGCCACGGGACAAAAAAGCGCATTTTCTGTTGACCCAAACTTAGGAAGCGGATCTCCTATTTCGGATACTGTTACAAACGTTGCTGCATACATAAAACTATTAAATGAATCTAAGCTTTTGAAATTTATGAACGTCTTAGCTCTTATTGGAGAGACTTCTTTCTTAAGTGAAGACACAGGCAATTCTCCTGTGGATGATATTGTGGACGTATCTACAGACGAAAACGGCAAAGCTATTCCAAAACTTGGCGTTTTGCACATGAAGAGTCGTCTTAGCGATAGTTTTGGCAACAAACTTGCTTGGGGAACAAGCACTTCTAAATCTATGTATTTATTACCAGCCCAAGTAAAAATGGCTGCAACCAGATTTGATGGTGATGATTCCAGATTCGGAGCAATGGCTTCGGACCGTGGGTTTAAAACAATTGACGGGAATAGAATTTCTCAAGAAGATGTAAAGAAAATAGAAGATTATCTAGAGGCAGATTATATGCCTTTTTATTTTCATGATCTTAGAACAAATGAAGTAATTTCTTTTAAGGCTTTTTTGGATTCTGTAGCGGACAGTTATAATGTGGATTATACAGAATCTGAAGGGTATGGACGTATTGGCAAAGTTTTAAACTATAAGAACACTCAAAGAAGTATTAATTTAGCTTTTTCAATCTTGGCAACAAATCCAGATGATTTTGATGAAATGTGGTATAAGGTAAACAAACTTATCACTTTACTATATCCACAATATACACAAGGTAGAATTTTGCAATTTGGCGAAGATTCTTTTGTCCAACCATTTTCTCAAATCCCAGCAGCTTCTCCGCTTATTCGTTTGCGTCTTGGAGATATTTTTAAATCTAATTATAATAAATTTGATCTTGCTCGAATTTTTGGTCTTGGTTCATCAGAATTCTTTTTGGAAGGAACGACTTTAAGAGAAGAAAGAATTTCTGCAAATCGTGAAAGAGAAGAAGAGGCCAGAAACAGTATTGTAGAGAGAATGACAAGAGGAGAGTGGCAAGTAGGAGAACTTGCTGTCTTGATACCAAATTACACTCCCGGTGCAAGAAGAGGTCCAGCACCTCGTCAAACAACTTATCAAAGACAACCTACTGGAAATGCGCCAGAAGGAGCCAGAACTCGTGCGCAAAGAGAACAACAAGCGGATTTAAACACAATAAACTCTCTTTCGGTAAGAATTATGCAAACTGAAGGCGTTCAAATGCCCCGTGGAGGAGGCGCAGGAATTGCTGTAAGAGTTGTAAATCCAGTTGGAACAGAACAACAGGGAACTTTTATTGTTCCAATTTCAAGTCTTGCAATTAATTCTGATGAAGTTACAAGATTAGCACATGAGCAAGTTGGCTCAACTTCAACAGAAGTTGAGCAATCCTCAAGGCAACAAGATCGAGATGCTATTTTGGATTTTTTTGCAGCAGATGGAGAATCTCCGAATCCAGTGTTTAAATCCTTTGAAACGGTTAGAGGTAGAGGATTAGCTGGTTTTATTAAATCCTTTGCTATGGATATTGATAGTTCTATACAATGGGAAACTGTAGGACTTAACAATCGTGCACCAAAAATTTTAAAAGTAAATATTGTTTTTGAACCTATTCACGACTTGCCTCCTGGTTTGGACCACAACGGTTATAATAATGCCCCAGTTTATAATGTAGGAAGCTGGCTTAAACGTTCAACCAGAGATGGTTCGTCCTCGGAGTTAAATACTCGTGAGGTTCAATATAGCGAAGCTACAAAAGTAACAACGAACAGAAATGGCACAAGAGGTAGCTCATGAGAAGATATACAAGAACAAAAAGTCTTGGAATGGGTTTTAGTTACGGAACCAGTTTTGCAATTCCTATTATTAGGGCCAATATAGCAATTGGTAAAATCCGTTATGAGGAAACATTTTTAGATGAAGCAGAAAGACTTGATATTTTGGCAGGTAAAGTATATGGAGATTCTTCCCTTTATTGGGTAATTGCGGCGGCTAGTGATATAGGTTGGGTTTTACAGGCACCTCCTGGAACAAGAATAAAAATCCCAAATATCGATGACGTGAAAAAATTTATTGGGTAATTTAAATGGCAAGAGAACAACAAAAACTCTACACTGCGAGCAACCGTCTTGCTCGTTATTATGGACTTTTTACTGCAAGAGACCTTGCTGGTCGTGTTGCAATGGAACAAGTTCAAGGAATTGCTGGGGCTTCTAGAGTTGTTTCTTTTGACTTACCACCACCACCTCAAGAAATCACAGAATTGGTTGCTGCCATTGTAGACACATCAGAAGGCAGTTATACTGGTAGAGATTTGGTAGAGCGTATTAATGACTTAATGCGGCAACCTGTTTCTGCCGAGGGCTCTGAAGCCGCAATTCCAGCTATAGGAGAAAATACTCTTCAACAAAGAGTAAATCGTTTTATAGAATATTATGGACCGCCAGGAATTTCTCTAGATGGTGCAGAATCAACAACCTCCATTAACGACATAATCGTTAATCATTTTATTAATGAAAATCCAAATAATCCAGACAAAGAAGAATCTCCTCACTTGTCTGTGTTAAAAGTCAATAATGTAAGAATAACACCATCTCAAAAGAACATAAATCCAGTAACTATCTTTTTGAATGGCATGCCTACTTTAGAGCTTTCAAGGGCTCAATCTTATTTAGATGTTCAGCTTGTTTTGCCTGGAAGTCCAGTTTCCCAAGACGGAAGACTTCAAAACATTTCTTTGTTTAGATATCTAGAAGGAAATGTGGAAATAGATTCTAATTCTGGTTCTACTCGTTCAGTTTTAGCTCTCGGAAATAGAACTACAAATGAAGATAACTTAGGAGGTGAAACTCCTAATGAACAAAACACAAGTTTTACTACAACGGGCATGGAAATATTCACGGCTCCACAAACTCTGACAAATGGAGCCATGGACGCTTCAGATCCAAATAGGGTTAATCCTATTTTGGATAAATTTAGTGCCTTTTTAACTCTCAAGGAATTTTTAGTAGATGTTGCTCCCTCAACAGGAATGATGTCTTTCAAAACTGCAAAGTTAAACTTCACTCTTCATGATCGCTCAAGACTTGCCGAAATTGCAGACCTCATTCGTCCTGATCTTTATGCAAGAACAGAATTGATGATTGAATACGGTTGGACTCATCCCGAGGCAGAAAACACAGGACCGGCAATAACAAATTATTATGCTGAGTTGCTCAATGCCATGAGATGCAGGGAAAAATATGGTATTGTCAATTCTTCTTTAACCTTTGAAGACGGACAAGTAAATATAACTCTTGATTTAGCCATGCGCGGAGGAAGCGACACCGCTTCAGAACTTATTTCTACTGATGACAACGGAAATGTTAATCAGGTATTAAGAACCATTCAAGAACTGTCAAATGCAGTTGGAACTTATAGAAGAAGGATTTTTGGTCAAACGGCAGGTCCGTCTTCTGTGGAAGTTCGAGGTATCCAAATTTTGGATGCTGCTGAGGATGCGCGTTCAAATTTGATTCTTGATAGAAGTATGCAAGAACAGCTTCGACAATTTCAGAGAACCCTTCGTCAAAGAGGTAGTGGAACAACTGGTTCTCAGGCTGCAAGAGAACTAGCAGAAACCCTCAGAAGACTTTACGATGACCAAAACGGAGCGGTTACTCAAGCACGTAGAAGCGTTCAAGATTCCATAAGAGCAAAACTGCAAAGACTCTCAGATGGATTAGACCCATTTTTAAGACCTGATGCCTTAGAACATCATCCTTTTAACGCTAGAACTAGAGCCGGATCTAGATTGGCTCAGCGTCGAGATGCGCAAGGAAGAGTAGATTCCAGAACCGGCAATAGACTAGAACAAGAACTTAGAGGAATTTCACAAGAATGTTCTCTTGCTAAGCTTTTATTGTTATTTGTAGGCGAACCGCTTGCAATGACTAGAAAATTTGACGATATTCAATTTGTATTTTATCCATTTAATATGGGAGCTGGTTTTGCGAGAAACCTCAATATAGGTAGCTTTGTTGTTGATACGAGATATTTTTATGAAAACTATTCCAGATTAAGACTCGAAAGTTTGTCTCGATCTTCAAATATGAATCTTCGTGATTTTTTGCAATTTATTACCACAACAATTATCGATGATCACGGAGCAAAATCTTATGGTCTTTTTGGTTTATTTAGAAGAGTAACTCAAGATGGAGGAGGTTCAACGACAGAAGCTTCTGTTGATGCTGTAGAACTTCAAAACCGAATTGAAAGAATTTTGGCTGGAGTCACTCCAGATGCAACATTTAGAATGCCACAGGTTGATTTCTATATGGAAGCATTGCCCCAAAGAATTGACAGAGAAGGTGTTTCAACAGATACTGCAACTGGTAAAACCATTTTAAGAATACATGTGTTTGATAGACAAATGACGGCTTATGAAACACAAGGTTCACTTATTGCTGCTGCCAGAGAAGAAGAAATTCGAAACATTTCAGGAATTCCTTTTTTGGCAGGTGGGGATGGAGGGGTTGTCGAGTCTCAAACCCAAGAAGCAAATGCTATTATTGAAGCTGCAACCTCTGCTGGTCTTATTGAAAGAATAGAGGGTTCTGAAATGTATCGAATTCGAGGCGGAACTCCTGTCCTAAAAGAATTCCTTCGTAGAACTATGCCATATATTATATATGGCACGGCTGGTACTGCTATTAAAAGTGCAAATCTTTCTAGCATTCAAGATGCTGCTCTTTCAACTGTTAATATGCTGCGTTCCTATCAGCAAACTCAACTAGAACCAAATGGTGAACAACCAGGTGGACTTCCTTTACAAATTATTCCAACAGAGTTATCTGTTACCTCTTATGGATGTCCATTAATTGATTTCGCACAACAGTTTTTTATTGATTTTCAAACAGGAACTTCAATTGATAACATTTATGGAGTAGTTGGAATTTCTCATAGAATTGCACCTGGGGAATTTAGTTCTGAGTTTAGAATGGCTCCTCTTGATGCTTATGGCACATATCGTTCACTTACGGAACGTGTTAATAATGCTAGATTGGCATTACAAGAAAATGAAAGGGAAGATACTTCGACTTCTCAAGCAATTCCTCCTTCGGGTCCTGTTGGAGGTTAACACTTGGAAAGAAGATGCTAACCTGAACGGTAATGAATTTTCTCAACAAGAACGAACAAATAGATTTTACTGAATTTTGTAAAGTCTATGGAAAAGAGCCTTTTGCAGTGCCGGAAGAGTTCTCTTGTATGATGAAACAAGTATTGCCGTATGGTTACTCCAAAGAAATACCCTGGAATTTAATTCTTTCCGAGGTACATTTTAAGAGACTGAAAGAAAAAGAAAAAGAACACAAAGAACAAATTCTTAAAGAAGTTGGACAGGATAAAATCTATTTCGATAAAATATACTCTGAAACCAAAAAAGTATTTACCTATCTGCAACCGGCAAAAGTAAATGGAATCAGATATAAAATTGAAAAAATGTCAAATGAACATTCTGTTTTTCTTGATAACTTCAAAGTAGATTCCAAAGGCTTTTTAGAAGTCCCCAAATACAGTATTTGTGATACTGTAACTGGTAGACAGAAAATAACCAATGGTCCAAATGTACTTTTGCTTCCAAAAAAGCTAAGAAATATATTTTCTTCTCGTTTTGGAAACGAAGGTTCTATTTGGTATCTTGATTTTACCAGTCTAGAACCAAGAGTCTTATTAAGCACCAAGCAACTTCTGGAATCCAATCCTCCCCTTCTAATTGGTGATCTTCCACTGGCGTTTTCATTGAGGAATTCCGGCTCGATAAATGCTTCGAATATAAAAATATTACCAAATGACATTTATTCGGATGCATTAAAAGAAATGAAGCTTTCGTCTGAAATAACGAGAGATTTATTGAAGCAAATAATTTTGCCTCAGTTGTATGGACAAGCAAAATCGGCAACAATTGAAACACTCGAAAAACAAGATATTCGAAGACCTGATGAAGTTGTAGAAATGGTAAATGAATATTTTGGAATTGATTTTGTTAAATCAAAGATATTCGAGGCATTTGAAAAGGCAGATGGTCGGTTTGTTCGGACTTATTATGGCAGACACGTTATTCCGGGCGATAATAAACCCCATGTGCTCCTAAACTACTTCATTCAGTCAACTGCGGTGGATGTAGCTCTCTTGGGCTTTAAACAAATCCTGGAGCGATTAAAAACCATTCCTAAAGAAAAGGGAGAGATGATTGTCCCCTTGTTTATTCTTCACGATGCTTTGTTCTTGGATATAAATAAAAGTGTTGAACATTTAATTCCTAAGCTATGCAAACTTGGCTCAACCAATATTTTTGGTTTTGAACACCAGAATTTTCATTTAACAGGAACAAAAATATGACAGATAAAGAAACACAAGAAAGTCAAGTAATTGAAAATGATTTTCAAACAGAAAAGCAAAATTTAGCTGTTTGGGAATACAGAAACTCGGATGAAGAAGTTGATAGGTTTATAGCTCTTAATGTAGATGGTTTACTAACAGCAAGCGAGGAAGATCGAAGAAAGATATTAGGTATTATGGATATGACCATTAAAGCCTTAGCTCAAGGATATAACTTTTATCTAAAAGATAAGTCTTTTGGCGATAATGTTTTGAAAGAAAACACAAAACAAAATTTGTTCACTGGAAACAAAGAAAAATAAACAATTTCCTTATGTTTCTATACAATCTTAAGCTTGTCAACCATACTTATCTAATATCCGGGTCTTATATTTTCCTGGTTATTTTAAATCTATTTTAAAGAAAGAACAAAAAACATGTCATACAATATTGAAGCACTAAAAGCAAAAATCCAAAGCCTTAGCCCACAAAAATCATCTGGCGATAGACAAAAACTTACTTTCTGGAAACCAACAATCGGAAATCATGATGTAAGATTCGTTGCCTTAAAGGATGCTGAAGGAAATCCTCTATCCCAACCATTTTTTGAGGTTGCTTATTACGACAATTCGGAGCTTTCGGAAAAGCGATTTGTTGCTCCCGGCCAATTTGGAGGAGAAGATCCTTTAAAGCAAGTAGCAATGGAGCTTGCTTCTGATCGTTCAAAAGAAGCTTATTTGCTTCGTAAAAAACTTACTCCAAGAGAGCGATATTATGCAGCAATTTTGGTTCGTGGAGAAGAAGAAAAAGGTTTGCAGGTGTGGGAAATCTCTCCACAGTTGTGCAAGGATATTTACACATTACTTGTAATGCCAGATTATGCAGAGGACGATGTTTTTCATCCCGAGACTGGATTTGATTTCACAGTTTCTGTAACTGCAACTGATAAAACCTTTAACGGACATCCTGTTAAGGCAATAAAGCTTGTTCCTCGTAGAAAAGCTTCAAAGCTTGTAGAAAAGAAAGAACAAAGAGAAGCTTTACTTAAGAGCGTTCCAAATTTCCATGCCTACTTCAAGGCACAAGTGAAATCCACAGAGGAACTTACCAATATTCGAGACAACTTCCTTGCAAGTTTGACCGATGATTCGGGGCATGCTAAGACAAGCAACGAGGGTACATATAGAGGCGAATCCTCTGATTCCTCTAGTGCTGTAGAAGACGTTGAAAACGCTTTCAAAGACCTCTGAACAAACTAAGACATCCTATAAATTTCCTACTCTCTCTTTCAATAAGGCTTCACCTCCTTTCTAAAAGCCTACTAATATTTATAGGATGTCTCCTTCTATAGAAACCCGCGTGGTTAAAATCTCGCGGGTTTTCTTTTATCCAAATTTTCATTTATACGTTTAACCAGAAAGCGTTTATCTAAGTTTTTATCGATGGTACAGTGTTTTAAAGATAGGTGAGTTTATGGCAACAGCAAAGAAAAAAGAAACAACAAATTCAACAGAATCAAAAAATTTACAAGGTTTAGCTTTAGATGATTTTTCTCAAGAACTTATAAGACAGTTAAATAAAGAGCATGGTTCAAATATTGCTTTTAATCTAGCAAGTGACGATGCTCCGACTGATGTAAAACGATGGATTTCCACAGGTTCAAAAGAATTAGATTATATTATTTCTAATAGAAGAGATGGCGGTTTCCCAGAAGGACGTATTGTAGAAATTCAAGGTCCACCATCGTGTGGTAAAAGTCATATTGGATTTGAAGTTGCAAAATCTACTCAAAAATTGGGAGGAATTGTTGTTTATGTTGATACTGAGAACGCAACATCCCCAGCAAACTTGGCTCAATTAGGAATTGACGTTGCTAAGCGATTTGTTTTCGTACAAACAGCCTGTACGGAAGAAATTTTGTCAGTTATTGAAAGTACGATTACTAAGGCTCGTGCAATGACAAAAGATGTACCTGTAACGGTTATTTGGGATTCCGTTTCTCAGTCTTCTCCAAAAGCTGAGTTAGAAGGTGATTATGACCAAAATACAATTGGTTTACAGGCTCGTGTTCTCTCGAAGGGTATGCGTAAGATAGCTAACGTAATTGGTGGTCAAAAGGTTTTGTTGTTGCTTATGAGCCAACAGAGAACCAAGATTGGTGTTATGTATGGAGATCCTACCACAACATCTGGTGGTATGGCTGTTCCTTATGCAGCCTCTACTCGTGTGAAAATCAATACTGGCAAACCAGTTCTTGCAAAAGATGAGTCAACGATTGGTATTGAGGTAACTGCAAAAACCATTAAAAACAAAGTCGGGCGTCCGTTTAGAGAGGCAACTTTCCAGATTCATTTCGGAGTTGGGGTTGTTGACCATGAGAATCTTTTTGATTCCTTAAGACTTTTCTGTGAAAAAAATGGATCAGTTCGTGTTGATGGAGTTGATGTTTCTATTGATGGTTCTGGTGCTTGGAAAGTTTGGAAAGGAATAGATTCTGCAACTGGAGAAGTTGTTTTTGAAAAGAAGTTCTACAAAGCAGATTTCAATCAAATTCTCAAAGACCCACAATATAAGAAATATTTTGATGAGTTGATGGATGCGGCATTTATTATCAAACCACACGAGACAGAACATCCTTCCTTAAAAGGTGTTGATATGACTTCTATTGAAGAAGTCCAGGCGGCATCTGCGGGTGATGGGGAGTAAAAAATGGGTGAATCTATTGAATTACTTGATCCAGAAAAAGAATTTATCAAATTTCTGGCAATGGAAACACCTTCATTTTATTGGGGTCGAGCACCTGGAAAACGGGTAAATTCTAAAACAGGTGAGGAGCTTCCGTTTGTAGATGGTGCAAGCTATGATATACTTATCAAAGACTGGTATGCTGGATTTGTTTTAGAGCTTTCGAAATTTTCTACTTCTGGAAAAATAGTCTGCGGATTTATTCCAAGAGTTGTATTAGAAAATGCGCCTGGATTTAATTTTCAATCCAAAACAGAAAAATACACAACAGACCCAGCGGGAAACTTAATAGGCAATATACAAAATATAAAAGTTATTTTGGCAGATTATCTTCCAGAGGATTTATTTGTATTTTTTAGAGAAGAAAACGATGGTTCTGGCGTTCCTTACATGGTTGGAAAAATAGTATAAATCTATCGTTTAAACGTCGAAAGCCAGAGGCTACAGTCTATTACTGTCTTCTCTGGCTTTTGCCATTAAAGGAAATATGTGATGTCATCAAAAATTAAATGGAAACTATTACAAGAAAACGCAAAATTACCTACTGCTTCAAGACCAGGTGATATTGGATTTGATATTTGTTGTGTGGAAGATGTCCTGTTAGAAAAAGGAACAACGAAGAAGATTTCTACGGGTATACAGCTAGCCGATATGCCTGGAAGAGGGGCAGATGGTCATTGTATGTTTTTGAAGGTCGAAGGACGCTCAGGATTAGCCGCCAAAGGCATCTTCCCGGTCGGAGGCATAGTAGACCCTACCTATCGAGGCGAGGTGTTTGTATGCCTTACTAATAATAGTCAAGCAGACTATGCCTTTAAGGCAGGAGATAAAATCGCTCAATTTGTAGTTTATAAGGTAAATGTAGCGGGCGACTCAGGTATTGAGATGGAAGTATCTGAGGATGTAACTTCAACGATAAGAGGCGAAAATGGATTTGGTAGTTCTGGACGTTAAAAATAAAAGTTTTGGGTTTAATCTAAAAAGACTAAACAGAATTCTTAGATGGACTGGTTTTAGAATTACCGTTTCTCTTGATCAAGAATTTTTGAAGGATTATCAGAACAATCCGCCTAAAACGGTATTGTTGTTACAGTGGTATGGGTGGAATTTTATTAAAGATTTAAAAAACGACTTGCCTTTATGAAAGAAAATATGGAACCATTAATTTTTAAACCTACTTTTAAACCAAATCAAAAGATAGAACGTCCAATTTTAGTTGTTGATGGTATGAACGTTTTCATACGTCATTTTGTAGTTAATGAGTCAATGAATTCCTCAGGCGATCCTGTTGGTGGAGTTGTTGGATTTGTCAAGTACATTAATCGTCTGGTTACAGACTTTGTACCAAAAAAGTTAATAATTGTTTGGGAACAGGGTGGGCCAAGTCCAAGAAGAAAAAAGATTTATGAAGGCTATAAAGCCAACAGGTCAAAAGATAAAGATACATTTAAAAACATAAATTCAGATTCTACTTCAAGAAAATGGATTTTAGATGATTCTGAAAACAAGATAAAACAACTTCATTTATTGACCAATATTTTAAAGAACTTACCTGTTTGTCAAATTTATATTCAAGATACAGAAGCTGACGATATTATTGCGTATTTGTTGAAATTCAAATATCAAAATGACTTATCGAAAAAGATTCTAGTTTCTTCTGATAAAGATTTCTATCAGTTGTTAGAAAACGAAAACACCAACATATATGATCCTGCAAAAAAAATATTCATAACTGGAGAGAAAGTTTTGTCAGAATATAAAATTTCTCCAAGAAATTTTTGTTTAGCAAGAACTATGGTGGGTGATCCCTCAGACAATATTGATGGAATTGATGGAATAGGTCTTAAAACCGTCGCGAAACGATTTCCAAAGTTGGCCGAAACGGATAAAGATTATCAGTTAAATGACTTGGTTGAATTTTGCAATGAATATATAAACAATAAATCAAAAGTCCAGGCATATCAAGATATTCTAAACAACAAAGAAATAATAGAGAGAAATTGGGATCTTATGTATTTGGATACCTCAACTCTTTCTTCAAGCCAAATTCAAAAAATAGATTATGCAGTAGATAATCACAAGCCAGAGATGAATAAACTTGGATTGATCAAGACTATGATAGAAGCGGGAGTGGTAACTGATCTCGACTTTGACAAGCTTTCAATTCAAATGAAATCAACTTTGATAGAATGATCATTTTTTAATGGAAGAAACGTTCTCAGCAACATCTTTAATTCAACGATGGTTGCTGAGATTGAACTTCTTCCATATACCATTATTACTAATATTTTTTTAATTCAATTTTAGCAAACTAGGAGAACGTATGTCCACAGAACAGGGCAAGACGCAGCAAATTCATTTCAATTTTGATAAATCTTTTCAGGAAAAAATTGTCCAAGCTATGATTGTTGACAGAAGCTGGGCAGCTCAATTTACAGAAGTCTTAGATATAGAGTATTTTGAACATGGTTACCTAAAACTTATAGCACAAAAATACGTAAATTATTTTATGACCTTTAAGGAATTTCCTTCTGAGGAACTTCTCAGAACAATGTTAATTGAGGACCTTAAAGCAGACAAAGATTCTTTGCATAAAATGCAAGTCCAACAGTTTTTAATTAAAGTAGCTAAAAATGAAGCTCTTGGAGATTTGCCTTATGTTAAAACAAAAGCTCTTGATTTCTGTAGAAAACAAGGATTGCAGATTGCTTTAGAAAAGTCAGTGCAGTTAATCGTAAATGACGACTATGACAAGGTTGCTTCTGTCATAAAAGAAGCCCTTGCAGCCGGAACGGCAACAACTAAAGGACTAGAATTAAACGAAGATATTGACGCAAGGTACTCAGAAACCTATAGACGAACAATTCCAACGGGAATCTTTGAGTTAGACCAAAAAAAGATTCTAAATGGAGGTTTAGCTGGTGGTGAACTAGGCGTGGTTGTGGCTCCTACTGGTGTAGGAAAAACTCACTGGCTCGTTGCTATGGGCGCCAATGCAGTTAGAAACGGTAAGAACGTTTTGCATTATTCTTTTGAGCTTCGAGAAAGAGTAGTTGGAATCAGATATGACTCCAACATGATGGATATTTCCTCAAGTGATTTATCTAATTATTTGCCGGAAATCAAAGAACACTATAATTCCCACAAGGAATATGGTAAACTTTATGTTAAAGAATATCCAACCTCCACTGTAACTTGTTATCAAATTAGAAATCATATTGATAGGTTAGCGACAACCGGGTTTAGACCAGATATGATCATTATTGATTATGCAGGTATTATGAGGTCTAGTGAGAAGTATGAAGCCCCTCGTTTTGAACTCAAAAGAGTTTTTGAAGAACTTCGCGCTCTTGCTCTAGAATTAGATATTCCAATCTGGACCGCAACACAGTCAAATAAAGAAGGCGCGAATGCCGATATTGTTGATTTGACAAATATGGCAGAAGCGTATGCCCAGGCTCATATTTGTGACTTTGTTGTTGGTATCTCAAGAAAATCTTCTATGAAATCTACAGGGTATGGAACTTTGTTTATAGCTAAAAATAGAGCAGGTATGGACGGTTTACAGATGAAAATCCATCTTGACACCTCCAAGTCGAAAGTAAGAATTTTGACAGAAGCAGAGGCTGCTGAATTTCTACCTGGTGAAGACGACAAACCAAACAACACGCAAGGAAATGCTGTTGCAAATTTAAGAAGACTTTATCAACAACAACGGGAAGCAAGCCCCGTAAAGCTTGAAAGACTTATTTGATAAAAGAGGAAACTGTTATATGAATAGAGATGATGCACTTAAATTGGCTCTTGACTATTTTAAAGGAGATTCGTTGGCTGCTGGAGTTTACTTAGACAAGTATGCTCTTACAAACTCAGATGGAGATATTTTAGAGCCAACTCCAACTGAGATGCATAAAAGGCTTGCAAAAGAATTTGCAAGAATAGAGAAAAAATACCCAAATCCACTATCGGAAGAAGAGATTTTTGGTTTATTGGACAAGTTTGAATATATCATACCTCAGGGTTCTCCAATGTCTGGTATGGGTAATCCTTATCAAATAATGTCCTTATCAAATTGTTTTGTCATCGATTCTCCTGCTGATAGCTATGGGGGCATACTAAAAGCAGATCAAGAAGAAGCTCAGATTATGAAGCGTCGTGGAGGTGTTGGTTTTGACATCTCTACAATTCGTCCAAGAGGTCTCAAAACTTCGAATGCCGCCAAGACTACGGATGGCATTGGCGTCTTTATGGAGAGATTTTCTAACACTTGTAGAGAGGTTGCACAAGGTGGAAGACGTGGAGCCTTGATGTTATCAATTTCTGTACATCATCCAGAAATTGAAACATTTATTAACATCAAGAGAGACAAGAAAAAAGTAACAGGAGCAAATATTTCAATTCGTCTTTCTGATGAATTCATGAAGGCAGTTAAAGAGAAAAAGAAATATCAACTCAGATTTCCTGTGGATTCTGAAAATCCAACAATAACCAAAATGGTCTCGGCAGAAAATATTTGGAATCAAATAATTGAAAGCGCACATGAGTCTGCTGAGCCTGGACTTTTGTTTTGGGATACTGTAAAAGATAGAACTCCAACCGAATGTTATTCGGATTTTAAATCAACATCGACGAACCCATGTCAGCCGGAATGGGCTACAGTTCTTACTCCAGAAGGAATCAGAGCTTTTAAACAAATTGATGTTGGTTCTACTATTTGGTCTGGCAAACAATGGACAAAGGTTATTAATAAAGTCAAAACTGGTGTAAAGCCTGTTTATTCTTACAAAACTAGAGCGGGCATTTTCTATGGAACAGAAAATCACAGAATCGTTTCTGGTGGTGAAAAAATAGAAGTAAAAGACGCAGACAGTATTGATGCTTGCATTGGTTCTTTGACAGAACTGCAACGTAAAGAGTCTTTGGACCCACAAGACATCATGGATGGTTTAGTTTGGGGTGATGGAATGACTCATAAAGCTTCAAATTGCTTAACTGTTCTTCTTGTAGGCAAAGATGACCAGTGCTATTTTGATAGCGAAATTAAGCACTTGTTTATTGAACCAAGACCAGGAATTACAGAAGAAGCATGGTTAGTAAAAACAAACAATCAACTTCTTCCAAAAACCTATAATAGAAGTCTTGATTCTGATTTTATTTATTCATCAACTCCAAAAAAACTTCGTGGGTTTTTAAGAGGGCTTTATTCAGCAAATGGTAGTGTTGTTGCTAATAGAATTACATTGAAATCTTCTTGCTTAAAATTAGTTGAGCAAGTTCAAGAAATATTGTCTTCTCTAGGTATTCAATCTTATTATACCGTTAACAAAGCTCATGAAGTAGAATTCGAAAATGGAACTTACGAATGTCGTGAAAGTTATGACCTGAATATTGGTACTAAGCAAGGCAGACATTCCTTTGTTGACTTAATCGGCTTTATTCATCCAGAAAAACAAAAAAAGGCGGTTGCAACTCTTGATTGTGGTAACTCTTCAAAGGGACAAAAAGTAACATATGACATTGTTGAAAAACAATATCTTGGAGATGAAATTGTTTACGACATTACTGTAGAAGCTGATGAGCACACTTATTGGACTGGTGGTTTACTTGTTTCTAATTGCGGGGAAATTGTTCTTAGCCCATATGATTCGTGCAGATTATTATTGGTTAATGTTCTTAGTTTTATAGAAAATCCATTTACAGAGAAAGCATATTTCGATTCTCAAAAATTTAGAAAAGTTTCTCAAATTGCTCAAAGATTAATGGATGATATTGTTGATCTCGAATTAGAGCAAGTAGACAAAATTTTGGCAAAGATAGATGCAGATCCTGAGGATGCTGATGTTAAAGCCATTGAAAGAAAACTATGGGAAAAGATTAGAAAAGCCTGTGTGAATGGGCGTCGAACGGGAACGGGAGTAACTGCAATTGGTGATGCTGTGGCAGCGATGAATCTAAGATATGGGTCCGAAGAAAGCGTAGAATTCGTCGAGATGGTTTATAGAGAACTTGCCGTTGGTACATATTCCTCTACAATAGAATTGGCAAAAGAAAGAGGTCCTTTCCCTGCTTTTGATTATAACTTAGAAAAAGATCATGGATTTTTAAATCAAGTTATTTCTTGTGTTCCAAACGGGCTCGAAAACTGGAAAAAGTATGGAAGAAGAAATATTGCCTTAACAACAACTGCGCCTGCTGGAACAGTTTCTGTTATGACACAAACTACATCTGGAATTGAACCTGCGTTTGAAGTTGTCTATAAGCGCAGAAGAAAGATTATGGCAGCCAATTCAGAAATAGTTCCAGATTTTATTGATGATCTTGGAGATAAATGGCAAGAGTATGAAGTTTATCATCATCAATACAAAAAATGGATGGAAATAACGGGTAAAAAAGGCGTAGAAAATAGTCCTTATTGGAAAGCTCGCGCAAATGATATTGATTGGGTAGCCAAAGTAAAGGTTCAGGCGGCTGCTCAAAAGTGGATTTGTCACAGTATTTCAAATACAACCAACGTTCCAAATGAAACAACTGTGGATATCGTTAAAGATATTTACATGACTGGTTGGGAAACGGGTTGTAAAGGTGTTACGATTTATCGAGATGGTTCTAGAAGTGGTGTGCTCATAACAGATTCTTCTTCTACTTCAAACAAAGAAACAAAATCTGGTGGGTTTATTGATGTTCACGCACCTAAACGCCCAACCGAGCTTATGTGCGAAGTTGTTCATACAACCGTAAATAAAGAAAAATGGACTTTCTTTGTTGGCAAAATGGAAGATAGACCATATGAAATTATGGGCGGTTTATCAAAATACATTACTATTCCAAAAAGAATAAAGACAGGAAAAATTGTAAAACACAATGGAGAACAAAATCCTGTTGCAAGATATGATTTCCACTATGATTTTGACAAAGGGCCAGAAGATGAAGTTGTTATTAAGGATATCAACACAATTTTCGAAAATACAATAAACGCAGCGTTTACAAGAACTGTTTCATTAGCGTTGCGTCATGGAACACCAGTGAGATATGTAGTAGAGCAACTTTTGAAAGGCGCAGAAAAAGATGATAATATGTTTTCTTTTTCGAAAGCAATTTCTAGAGTCCTTAAAAACTACATCCAAGATGGAATAAAGGTAGCAAATAAAAAATGCTCAAATTGTAACTCTACTAATTTGGCATATCAAGAAGGATGTTTGACTTGTCTTGATTGCGGACATTCAAAATGCGGTTAATCATTGCCTAAGTGCAGTTTATCTTGACTAAATCGTTTAGTATCTTTCCAAGATGTTGTATCAATATCAACCACCAACTAGCAAACCATCAAAAGTAAAATACCATAAAATCTCGAAAAGTGGACCTGATGTTTTGATGAGAGAGTTATCTGAGAAGGCTCATCGAAGAAAGCTCAAGTTTGAGATTTTACCAAAAACAACTTGTGAGTGGGTTAAGGTAGAAGTTACAGAAGCTAACGGTAAAAAAGGTATTGTTGAAATATATGATACTCTTGGAGCCGAACGAGCTTGTAATTGTAATGACTACTTTGCAGAACAAGGATCTGCCTGTATTCACTTAGCTGCTTTAGAAGGCATCGAAAAGCTAGGCTGGGCAACTGATGCACAAGCCTCTGCCTGGCTTACTGCCTTGTCTAAAGAGCGTATAAAAATACCTTTTCTGAAGCACTCTTATGGAGGTTGTATTTATTGGGATTCTGCAAATCAATCTTCGAAGATTCTAGGAAAAACACCTCAGTTTTCGGAAAACTGGCTTGCTTACTCAAAATACAAACAGCAACAGACAGTAGCCTCCTCAGGGATTTCAACAAATCAACAAGGAAATTTGCCGTCGTCAGTAGGGCTATTGCAAAACAATCTAAACTTGTATCAATATCAAGAAGATATCTTTCAAAAGATGATTCTTGCAAAAAGAGGCATTTGTTCCATGGTAATCGGGTCTGGCAAGACGATAACGACGATTGCTTGTTGTGAATACCTAAAAAGACACAAAAATCCAAACATGAAAGTTTTGGTAATAGCTCCAAAGTCATTATGTCTTCAGTGGATATCTGAGTTTAACAGAGCAATTAGAGCAAAGGCAGAGTTTGTTAAAACCCCGGAACAAATTAAAAAGATTTCAAATGGTGGAATTTATGTAGGAACATATCAGTTTATTACAAGACATATTGATGAATTCAAAAAGCACAATTATGATTGTGTAGTAATTGATGAAATACAGTTTATAAAGAATAACGACACAAAAACTTGGAAAGCAATTTCCAAGATAAAAAGCGAATATTTTTACGGTCTTTCTGGAACAGTAATCGAAAATCGTCTTGATGACTTTTATTCAATAATGGAAATAGTTGCTCCAAATAAACTTGGACCAAAATGGAAGTTTTGTCATGAATTCCAGGATGTTTTGGCGATTACTTCCTCAAAAGTTATTTATACAGGTGTCCGTAATCTAGATGTCTTAAAACAGAAAGTAAAAGACCATGTTTGGTTTTATGATCAACTTGTCTTACCTCCAATAACTCATATCCATATTCCAGTTAAATGCGAACATAAAGAACGAGAAATTCATGATGAATATAGAGAAAAAGCAAGACTTTTAATTTCAAAGTCAATGAATACTCCTCTTTCGCCTGCGGAAAAAATAATGCTTCAAGCTTTTTTGTTAAAAGCGAGGCAAGCTGCAAATGCAGCAGAACTTATTTCTAAAACAGTAGAACCAACCTCCAACAAAGTAAAAGAAATGTTGAACTTGGTTCAACAACATATTTCCAAGAACGAAAAGTTGGTTATATTCTCGGAGTGGACCCAATATTTGAGTATTTGTAAAAGAGAAGCTAATGCTCTTGGAATAAAATCTGTTATTTATACGGGAGAAGAAAATCTAAAACAAAGACAAAAGGCAGTTGATGATTTTCAAAAAGATCCTCAAGTAATGATTTTCTTTGCCTCTGAGGCTGCTGGTCCTGGATTAAATGGTTTGCAACTGGCAAGTCACACAATGATTCATATGGAACTACCTTGGAATCCTTCAAAATTAGATCAAAGAACAGGAAGAATCTATAGAACCCTTCAAACAAAACCTGTTACGGTTTATTATTTGATTTCTGAAGAAACCATAGAGACAACCATTGAGAAACTTTTGGATTCGAAGAGAGACGTGAGAAAACAAACTCTTGAGAGCTTCCAATAACAAACCCGTTTACAAGTTCCTCGGCAACTGGCAGACTGCAAGTCTCAAGTGGGAAACAAAATGGCAAAAACAACAACAACAACACAAAGACCTCCCCAATTTCCCTTACTTCCTAAAGCTGTGGTAGACGTATTTGGATATTGGGGAGGCCGTGAGAAAGACATAAGTGACAAACCCTTTAATCCCAAAGCTCCCTATTTTTCAATGTCCTCATGGGAGTCTGGTACACTTATAGAATCCTTAGAAAATACAGACGAAGTAGAAGGAATAATTTTAGAAAAACTCAGAAGAAGCGCAGCCGAAAGTTTTGATTTACAAATTTGTAATGCAAATGGAAAAGAAATAACTTGGGAAACGATAGTTCTTCTCAAGGTGGAGAAATAAAAATGATTTCTGGATTTTGGAGAACTTGGCAAGGTCACATTTTATATGTTTTGGAACACAACGAGGACACAAAAGAAGTTTTTTGTGATTCCCCGCTGGGAAGAAAAACCTTCTCAGAAGAATTTTTCTTGTCTGAGAAAGTTGATGTCGGACCAGTTGGTGATATGATTATTGGCACTGAACCACCAAGATTTGTTCCTTGCGCCAAAAAAATCATTGGATATGAGTTTCTTCGACACTCAGGGTCTTCAGCTTGGATAACTCCAAAACTTGAAAACGGTTGACAACCGCCTAAGAAGCTGCTACTTATTAGCATGCTCTTGGAAAAAATTCTTAACAAATTGGTAGAGGAAGCAATTTCCAATAAGATTTTATTGGAAAATCCTGTGCGTAAAAACATGGATATTCCTCTTCCCGATGACCTTTTGAGGCTTGCTGGCTTGTTTAAGCTGGCAGGTCGTCAATTTTATTTGGTCGGCGGTTCTGTTCGTGATGCTATTTTGGGTCAAAATCCAAAAGATTTTGACCTTGCCACTGATGCAGACCCGGACGAGATCATCAGAATTTTAAGACAAAATCCAAGTTATACAATTTTGGAGATTGGAAAGTCTTTTGGAGTAATCAAGGTTATTACTCCTGAGAGTGGGGAATATGAGATTGCCACGTTTCGCAAAGATGTGGGAAAGGGAAGAAGACCCGATTCTGTGGAATTTGCAACAATCGATCAAGATGTAATGCGTCGAGACCTTACAATTAATGCTCTTTTCTATGATATTGAAAAGAAACAAATTGTAGATTATGTGGGAGGTCTCAAAGATATTGAGAACAACATTATTCAGACAGTAGGCTCTCCTGAGGAAAGGTTTGAGGAAGACCGCCTTAGAATTTTGAGAGCCTTACGATTTGCCGGTAGAATGGGATCGGGTATCAATTCTGATACAGCCGCAGCAATTAAGGCAAATAATTCTCTTCAAGGTGTTTCGGGAGAAAGAATTAGGGATGAATTTTTAAAGGGAATTAAATCTGCCAAGTCTGTCCCACAATTTTTCTCTCTCATCTCAGAATTTGGACTATGGCCACAAATTTTTCCTGGATTGAATGTAGATCATGCTTATTCAAACACAAAAAATGTGGTTGTTCAGTTGGCTCTTTTGCTGAGAAACAACGAAGTAAAACTCTTAGGAAACAAACTTAATGCAATGAAATACTCAGCAGATGAAGTTAGTGGTGTTCAGTTTTTGAACATGTTTCAAAAGCTGAATATTGAATCAGCTTATAAGCTTAAAAAACTTTTGGTTCGAACAAAGCTTACGGCTACGGATCTTCGTCTTTTTGCGAGAGAGGCAAATAAACCAGAGGAATTCTTGGTGGATGCATTTGTTCGATATGAGCCTTCTGTGACTGGTGAGGAAATGCAGGCACAAGGTTTAACAGGACAACAGATTGGTCAAGAAATTAATCGTCGAGAGACTGAAATTTTCAGGAGAATGGTATGAGTTTCGAAATTAAAAAGTTAGTTGAGGCACTAGTGGAATCAGAACTTAGTATTATTCCACCTCAAAATTATACCATTTATTTTGATATGGACGGTGTTTTGGCAGATTTTGAAAGTGGAGTGGATGTTGATGCTAAAGCAGCAGCAGCACGGGATACTTATAGAAAAATTTTAGATAAATTCCCTGAGTTTAAAACTCTACCCGATGATGATCTCAAAAAACGTCTTGCAGGTCCTCAGTCAGATCCGGGTTTAAAAGCCCTAAAAAAGGCTTGGAATGATTATCGGCAATTAAAATATATTGTTGCTGGTAAACCTGGGTTCTTCTTGAATCTTGCTCCTTTGCCGGGGGCTAAAGAGATGCTTATTGCAGCCGCAGAGATGACAGGACAAAGACCTAGTATCTTAACAGCGCCCATGGACAGCCTTGGGGAAAGATGCGAGCAAGAAAAGGGAGCATGGATGCAGAAAAACTTCCCCGGTCTTTTCGCCGAGTTTCATTGCACCCAAGAAAAAGCCAATTTTGCCGGTCCCGGTAAAATCTTAATTGATGACCGAACAAAATACACTGTTCCTTTCGAACAAAAAGGCGGAATTGCTATTTTGCATAAATCCGCAGATTCCTCAATTGAGCAGCTAAGAAGGGTTTTGTCAACAGGTCAGAAATAAGAAAATTCATAACCCTATTTAAGGGTTATGAGTAATTTTCTGCTAAAAGAAGCAATTAGTCTAATAACAGAGAAGCTCTTTGGAGCTTTTGATATTAGATTTTTTAAGCAATTATCAGCAAAAACCGATCCTGATGGTCAATATGGGGCTTTGATAAAATATGCAAAAGACCGTTTGCCTTTTTTAGGAAAAGGTTCATCTAGAACCGTTTTTGCGCTTTCAACTGGCAAGGTATTAAAAATTGCAGAAGATTGGTTGGCTGCGGGCCAAAACAAAGCCGAAGTAGCTATGTTTAAAAAGTTAAATGGTACAGATGCAGTTGCAAGAATATATGATTTTGACCCAGATTTTAAATGGATAATTTCCGAGCCTGTAAGAACTTTTCGAACAAATTTTAAAAGCACTTTAAAACAAGAAACGGGATTAAATGAAAGCTTTTTAGCAAATATACGTGAAATTATGCTACACATGACTTATATAGGATTAGATATTTCTAATATCACCCCTAGTTCTGGTTATGAGTTTCTTCTTTCTGCTCTGCTAGAAAATAATGATAGTTTTGGAATGCGAAACAAGCTGGAAGTAATTCATACATTAAAAACTTTGCCAGAAAAAGGCAAGGAACTAATTTCTAAGTTTGTTTATTTGACGAGTAGAGGAATCGATGATATCGACAGAGATGATCATTGGGGAATAACCGCAAACGGTAGAATCGTAGTGGTAGATTATGGGGTTGGTTTATGAAGACTCTTATTAAAGAAACAATAGATGCCTTAATTGATGAAGCCTTGTTTAAATCCGAGGTTGGTTCATTTGACATTAGGTATTTCAAACAACTTTCCATAAATGGGGATGCTTGGCAATTGATGGAATATGCAGCAACGAGGTTACCGTTCTTGGGTTCTGGTAGTGCTAGAAGCGTTTATGCGCTTTCGACTGGAAAAGTTTTGAAGATAGCAAGAAGTAACAAAAATGGCCTAATACAAAACAAATATGAAGTGGAGTTTTTTAAGAAGCTTCAAGGAGATATAAATTTGGTTGCCAAGATATACGAATATGATCCAGAATATAAATGGATTATTGCTGAACCTGTTCGAGCTTTTCAAAATGAAGCTCAAATGAAAAAAGAAACTGGTGGATTAACCAGCGATGTTCTTGATTGGTTTTATTTCAGATATTCAGAAGAACCGGAAGTCTATAGTGGAAAAACTTGGCCAGAAGTAAAACAAATAACATTTGATCGATTGTCTAGATCGGATTTTGCCAGCAATAAATACCGACTAGAAGTTTTAAAGAAAATAAATTCTGTTGGCTGGGAGTTGTTAGAGAAGCTTTTTATTCTTCACCATAAGGGCTTGGTTGATATTGCAAGAGAAGACCATTGGGGAATCGCCTCAGATCGAAGACTTGTAGTGGTAGATTATGGTTATCCAGAAGGCAAAGCAGACGCAGCATATTTATAAAAATCAAAAAGCACTCATTAGAGGAAATTATGAAAAAGGTTGAAGAAACAATAAAAAAGGTAGTAGAAGAAGTTGTTCAAGAAATGAACTCTATTGGGGCAGGAGGCGTTTCTGCTACTGGCGGTTCTCCACTTGGTCAGGATATGGGTCCAACTCATGAGGAAATGTGGTCAGGGAATTTGGAGGAAAAGCGTAAGACGAGTCCAATGGCTACTCCAATTATTGCTTATCATGGAACAACAAGCAAATTTTTGCCTACTATTGTTAATCACGGTTTAAGTCCAAGAAAAGAAGATAAAAAAAATGTCTGGCAAGATGAGGAACAAGATTTTCTTGATAGCTTGCCTGGTGTTTATATGACAACTAATGTTCATACTGCCGCAAATTATGCAAAAGAAGCGGTAAGTAAATTTGGAGGCAATCCATTAGTTTTTGCTATTCAAGCAGTTCCTCAAAGTGCTTTTGCAGATGAAGATAACTTGGATTTTACCACGCTTTTTCAAACAATGGTTTTTGAACGTGATTTACTAAGACAACTTATATTCTTTTATCTCACAGAAAACATGGGAGAATATAATAAAATAAAATATGAGTTTGCAGATAAAGCCCATCATAGGTTCCTTTCAAATATACCAGAGGGTAAACCAAAACCACAAATAAATTTAAATCTTCTTGGCCAAATTTTTGATTTAATGTTTTTAAAATGGGGTACAAAACTAAACAGAGCCAATTTTAGCAGTCTTGTTGAGCTTTTATTTCAATCTGGAAAATTTAACACAGAACAAGAAACAGAAATGTTTGTTCGGGACAAACTTGATGATATGAGACACGAATATTCAGAAGCCACAATGAAACAACTTCAAGATGCCTTGACAAAATATTATGCAATAAATACAAGAAGTAAGGGTTTTATGGCTTCTGAATTTAGAATTGACCAAACGATTGGATTCTCAGGAAGAAATAAAATTGTTGGTATTGCAGAAGAAAGAAAAACAGTCAAAGACAATTTTTCATATCCTGTCAAACAGTGGGTTATGCTTTATGGCAAACCTTATAGAATTGAAGATTTGTCATCAAAAACCGATTTAACGAAACAGGTCCCAGAATGGGAAATGAGAGCACGCCAACTTCGTCAACAAAGACAACAACAAAATCCACAACAGTTTCAGCAAGAAAGTCTAAGTGTTTTAACAGATCAAATTATGGAAAATGTTTTGGATAAAATGGGTCTTAAAAAAGCGACAAGTCAAGTTCGAAGAGATGTAATTGGTGGAAGTCCTGTTTATATGGATAGACATGATGGAGATAAAGAAGGCACCAAAAAAGTAATGGCTCAGGTTTCTCAAAATTTAAACAAGAAACCTTATTCAAAAAATCCGCCAATGATGGGAATTGAACCTAAGAAAAAAGCTTAGTTCAAACCTTTAATCCTGTAGTATAGTGTATAGGCATGTGGACTTGGCTTAAGAACATCTTCAGCAAAAAAACTGCCAATAAAGAAATATTAGCCTGGGAAGAAGTAACTTCTGGCGATTATGTGGCTGTGTATTTGAAAGATCCTGAGACTGTTGGAATAGCCAAAGAGCACAGGTCAATGACTTTTCAACGCTTGGACGAGGAAGACATAAGAACCAAAAAAGTAATTGGTTATGTCATTCGAACTATAAAAGCTGAAGGGAATATTGAAGGTCTAGAAATCAGTGTTGTTAAGCAACATCGAGGAAAAACTAGATTAGTTGATTATCTTTTGCTCAAGGAAGAAATTCAAGAAATTCGACTTTTAGGAGAGAATAAAAAATGACAACGAATTTTGAAATTAAACGCGAGACTGTAGATGGACCAGTTACTTTGGTTTTACAGGCTACTAGAGATGAAATGTTAAAGCTTAGAGAAGCAATCAACAAGGTTGTTTCTGCTCCTAGAGCAACCAAGGCAACTGCTTTGGTAAATAATGGTATTGGTAAAATTGAATTTAATATGGTTGAAGAATGATAAACAAAAAAGAAGAAAAAGAAGATCACACGAACAAAGTTGAATTAATTGGGATTTATGGAGGAGACATTACGCATGCTTTATCTGCGTGGACCTCGACCTCAAGAGACCTTGATATTGTTGACAAAAATGGAGTAACCAAGAGAGAAAGAATTCCAAAAATTCTTTCAATGCTTGCAGAAAATCACCATGAGACTCCGTTTGAAAAGTCTTCAATCCATTTTTTGGTTACCACAGATATCGCCACACACATTCATATTATTAAGCATAGAATTTCTGTGTCGGTCAACGGAGAATCTGCTAGATATAAAGAACTAAAGGATGATAAGTTTTACGTTCCTACAGATTGGCCAGAGTCAGAGATCGCTCTGTATACTCAACACCTTGAACAAAGCCTGAGACTTTATCATGGAGCCATGGAACGCCTTGTGGCAGGTGGAATGACAAGAACCAGAGCAAAAGAATCTGCAAGATTCTATCTGCCTTATGGAAATCAAATTCAAGCTGATGTTATGTTCAACTTTAGGTCTTTCTATCATTTCTTATCTTTGAGATATTCTACTCATGCTCAAAAAGAAGTTAGAGACCTTGCTTTTGAAATGCTCAAGGCAGTTGATGGCACAGGAGATTTTGAACAAAGTCTCAGAGCCTTCAAACTTAAGACAGATGAAGGTTTATGTAAGCCATTTGCCTGAAAAGATTATTCTTTCTTTGCAATGGTTATTACTAGAGGATTTTCTTTAATAAGCCAAAATTCTTTTTCTAAAGGAGGAGTTTCTCCTTTATGAAAGAACATAAGCTTTCGTCCCCCGGTGGATTTATAAACACCAATAATGGTTATTTCCCCGGCATGTATTAAGTCATGACAGCAATGACAAACAACTGCTAGGTTATTGTTGTTATTGGTACATCTTGAATCTGCTTGTGGAATTATGTGATGATAATTAATAGCCCTATCGCTTTTAGAATATCCACAAATTTCACAAGCAGACTTCGAAAGTTTTTCTTGACCATGTTTACGTCGTTGAAGCATAGAAGATAACGTAAACTATGATTAGAAAAGTTTAAGCACCTATTTTAACATACAAACGATTTGCAAATAGTGCTTTATAAGGTGTTGTATTTGCAAAAGTTGGTGTACAACCGTCCCAGGTAGGGAAATAGGTATTTGCAACAGAAGTAATGGTAAACTCCGCAATTCTGTCATATTTTCCTGTTATGCTATTATAACGTAAACCAGCAATTTTCATACCGGCTGTTAATGTATTTGAAACAACCCATCCTGGAGAACCGTCTAATCTGTAAAAAGAGGTAAAAGAAGAATGAACGCTAAGGGTGGTTGTTTCAGGTGGAAAACCTGGAAACATGCTTGGAGTTTGAGCATTAACAACTCTATATGTACCTGGAGCAATAAGTTTAGTAATAGAAGTTACTGTATCTCCGGTTGTAATTGGGCCTGTAGGTGGTTCAACGTCTTGAGCAAATATTCTTGGAGTGGTAATATATTTAAATATTCCTAGTTCAATATCAGAACCGATACTATCAACTGTAGCAACGTAAGCCGAACCTGTTATATGTGTATGTGCCATAGATTTTCTCCTTGATGTTATATATTATTATAAATTAATATTTATCACGTTTATTTTTTATTATAGCTATTAACTTCACAGCCGCTTCATGTTGCTTTTTTGTGATATCGAGAGGAAGCCTAATTCTTTCCCAAGATTCCCAATCAATTTTTGAAGGATGAACTGGAATATCTAACCAATCATCTTGGTTTGTTTTCAACGTATCCGTCAACATTTCTATTGCTTTTGTAGAAGAAATTATTTTTGGATTTTTGATCTTTAACACTGGAAGATGCCAAATCACTTCTTCTGGAAAAGCAACGTCGGGAAGTTCATCAGTTTCAAAAACCACAGCCATGCTTCTGTCAGAGGTTCTGCCTAGTTTGCTTAGTTGAACCTCAGGGACTTTTCTAGCTCCCACAGCGACAGCGTAAATTCCAGAAACATAAGATGATGGCCAAAGCTCTTTTGAAGCAGCAATGGCTTTAGCATCTTTTGGTGAAGTAAAATGAATATATTGCATATGGTAGTTATTTTCTTTTTTTCACATTACATAAACTTTGTTTACGGCTTTAGACAGAACAGTATCTAACATAGATTCCAATTCGCCAGCATAATAATCAAGGTCATGATTGTTATACATGTTTCTGGCGACATCATGAGCTACTCTAGTGTCTTTTCTGCCAAAAGGTCTTAGACCAACGATAAGTTTTTCGGGTAGTGGGTTTAGCTTGATGCTCCCAGTAAGCATGTATTGTGCCAGAAGTTCATATGCAAACTCAGCCCAATTTCTGAGGTTATTGTCTCTTGCAGATTTCATTGACCCTAGTTGTTGAGCCGCTTGAAGTAAAACAGCTTCCGCGTTTTCATAATTTTTGTTTTCGAGAGAAACACCATAGACCGTTTCAAGAATACCAGAAACGACTTCTCTAAGATGTTCTCGAAATCTTCGCCATTCTTCTCCTGATTCGTCTTGGCTTCTTGCTATGGCATGTCCAAATCTGTGAGCCAGAATCCAACCCGTTGCCATATATCTTTCGTCTCCAGAATTGCTAATATATAAAACCGTTATGTGACCTGGAGTTGGGTTTGGAACTTCATCAGGAGTAAGTTTCATTTTAGCTCTTATGAATTTATCAACATTTACTGAGCCAGTTTCTCGAAAATCTAAATCCATGACTCTCTTGTCATTAATAACATAAAGGTCAAACTTAAAAGGTGTTTTTTCCCATTGCCTAGTTATTTTCTCAATTGCCTTCGGATTCGATAATAATCTACGGTCAACAGGATGAGAAATTGAATATTTCTTTGAAAAATCGCCTATTGTTTTATAATTGGCAACAGGCATCTCAGAGAGTTCCTGCTCCACTATTTGTTCAATTAATATTTTAAGCTTATTTGACATAAGCTTAAATATGTTTTTGGATTATATGAATTTATGGACTTTTCTTCCTTTTTCTGGATAAATTACGGCTCTACAACCTTTTATTCCAAAAGAAGTTCTATGTAAATCCCCGCGTCTAACTAAAAGAATAGGTTCATATGCTTCTGGTAGCATTTCCAAAGTTTCTTCTCTTGAGAGAATAAGATTTGCACTAAGGACAACTCCGATATTGTTTACTGTCCTAAAAGAACAAGCGCCCTGAACCAAGAAATCTACTCTTTGTTCATCCGTTCCATAAATTGCCAGTTTTTTGAGTCGTTCATCTTTTAGTTTTCGACCGAGACAAAGAGAAGTTGGAAAAACTTCTCCTAGAAATTGATTTTCTTCAAGATAAGCTTTTACTGCTTTCCCAAAATCTTTGATTTCTTCATGGTCTTCAAATTCTTTTATTCCTGACCATTGCCTGAAATGTCTTGCAGTTCTTCCAAATTTATGACTAAGTTTTACGAGAGTTCGGCCTTTATAATCCAATAGCTCAAAATCACTTTTACCATTCACTCCATTTTTTCTTTCTGAGAGTTTAACTGAAACAATATTTTCATAAGTGTAAATTTTCTCAGAGGCTGTTTTGATGATTAAACGAATAGGTTTAGTTCCATTTTGAGTCAACTCCATCAAGGAAAATTGAAGTCTTTTGTGTTCTTCTTCTTCTCTCTCAAAAACAACCTCGGGAGCTAAACCTCCAAATTCATTTGTTTTCTGAAGAGAACCAGAAGAAATGCTTTTGCCATCTTCTGTTGGCAACAACAAAATAGTTCCAGAAATAAAATCAGGAAGAACCTCGCTGGGGTTTCTGAACGGATCAATTGTCATCTGAGAAAGTCCCAAGAGAAGTTTTTTATCTGGTTGAATGACAACTGTCTCTATTCCAAGTTCTTTTTGTTTTGCCGGGGTAAGAGATAAAGGAACGGAGTTTTTTATTTTTTCTAGAACACGAAAGAAGTTGTCACGTTTACGTAGTTCTGATATGGTTAATGATGCCATGAGAATATCCTTAAGGAAAACAGGACAAGTGTTTAAAAAGAGGTTACATCTCTTTAGGTGCATGATACCATGTAGGTTATGACCAAATACACAGAACTTGCAAATGAAATTGGAAATCTTGTTGATGAAAAAAATAAAGCCTATGGAAACAGCTTCAATGAAGTAGGTGAGTTTTTAAAGATTCTTTACCCAAATGGAATTCCTGTTGAGTCATATACTGATGCTCTTTGTATTGTTAGAATTTTTGATAAACTAAAACGCATTGCAACAAACAAAGATGCCTTTGGTGAATCCCCATATAGAGATATTGCAGGTTATGCGTTGCTAGGGGCTCAGAAAGATTTGGAAAAAATCAAGTGATAAAATATGAAGACTATGAAGACAGGTTAAAATGTTTGGATCCTTCAGATATAAAAAAGTATAAGATTCAAGAAGGCTCAGGATTATTCTTAACTGCTTTTGATGGAAAATTTAGTTTCGAACCACGAGTTGTTTGTAATTTAAAGGATTCTTACTCTTTAAACGTATTTGAAATATTGTATTGTTTTTTTGAAGAGAATGCAGTAATGGCAAAAGAAATAACAAAAGTTGCCCTTCATATTGTTCCCGTTCATTATTTAGGTGAGGACGATGCTATTTTAGCAGTTAGCATCCGTGATGAATCCTGGCTTAAACATAAAACAGTTAAAAAGTTTTATCAGTGGTGCCCTCTAACAAAAAACAAAAGATAAATGAGAATGAGATTTTCAGAGATTCAAATAGAAAAATATAAAATTAAACCTAATCTTAATTGGGGACGTGTTTCTGCTTTTGATGGAAGATTTATTTTTCTAGAGGAGTTGATCAGAGATACTGCTTTTTATTATTCCCTTGATATTTTAGAAATATTGTATTGTTTTTTTGAAGAGAGGCCAGAAATTAATGTTGAGGTAGATGTGTTTATAACACATGTGAGCAGAGATATCTTAAATCTTCAAATAAAAACATCAAACGGGCAAAAGGTATTAAAAAATTTGTATTTTTGGTATCCAAGAGAGAAAGAATTAGATTATGGTTGAGATAGGAGATTTATTACTTTCTAATCTTAAGTTTCATAGAAAATATCTTGTTTTGGCTATAAAAAAATATGCTCTGAGAGATGTTAATAATAGAGAATTTGAATTTCTTCTCTATGACCTAGAAACAAAAAGAAATTATTTGAGGGTAAAATATCGGCAATATACTTGGAAAGAATGGATGGCTATCTATGGAACAAGAGTTATTAGACACGGGAAAGATATTTCAGACTCAATATGCAATCAACTTGATGATGGTGAGCAAAGATGAATGTTTATCAAAAATTATCCGACCAATATCCCATAGAAATTCAACAAAAATATAAACTTAAAATTCATGAAACGACTCAAGCTTTGACGGCATTTGATGATAAATTTACATTTCGCGTTGAAAATATTGAAACATATCTTGAATATTACAAACTAGACGTACTCGAAACCTTGTATCAGTTTTTTGAACGTAATCCGAGTATAGATTATGAGATCAGTATATGGCTTCGTTATTTCTTAGACATAGAAGACCATATTCTTCGGCTTGACATCTACAAGCAAAGTGATAGAACTATTCTTAAAACGCTGTACTTTTGGTTTCCCTAGAAAAAAGAACTAAAGCCATGACAAAAATTCCTACACTCAAAGAAGCTTACCTCGGTAACGTATCGTTTATTCACGAGCGAACATTGTTTGCTACGCTTCACGGTTCTCATGCCTATGGTTTAAATACCCCGACTTCTGATGTGGACGTAAAGGGAGTTGCAGTTGCCCCGAGGGACATTTATCTTGGGTTTTCTCAGAGTTTTGAGCAGGCAGAACAACATGAGCCCTATGACCTGGTGATCTATGAACTTCGAAAGTTTTTTCGACTTGCTGCTGCTTGCAATCCCAACATCATTGAGGTCCTGCATACAGAGGATTCCGAGATTATTCATCAGACTCCACTCGGAGAAAAACTGATTGCCAATAAAGATGCCTTTATTTCTTTGAAGGCAAAGCATACTTTTTCTGGGTATGCTCATTCTCAGTTGCAGAGGATTCAGACGCATTATCGGTGGCTTAAGAATCCCCCCACCTCTCAACCTACTCGTGCAGAATTCCAACTTCCGAACGAGACTGTAATTCCTGCCGACCAGCTTGGTGTGGTTCAGGCAACCATTCTAAAAAAGCTTGAATCTTTTGATTTTGACTGGAATGTGCTTGATGAAGGAAACAGAATTCATCTCAAGGCTTGTATTTCGCAGTTTCTTGCAGAGATGCAGTTGACTGAGGATGAAATTTGGATTCGAACTGGACGTTCTCTTGGCATGAATGAAAACTTTCTTGAGCTTCTTAAGAGAGAAAGACAATACAAGTCTAAGCTTGACGAATGGAGATCCTACCAAACTTGGCTTTCTACACGAAACGAAAAGCGGGCCGAGTTGGAGACTAAGTACGGATTTGACACCAAACACGGAATGCATTTAGTCAGACTCATGAAAATGTGTCGAGAAATTATGACGACCGGTAAGGTCGTTGTTAAACGCACACATGACAGAGATGAGCTTCTTGGAATCCGAAATGGAGCTTGGACTTACGAGCAACTCATTGAGTGGTCTACAAAGCAAGAAAAAGAACTTAATGCCCTGTATGCGTCCTTGAAAAAGGACAACCAGGAAGGAAAACCTCTTCCGGTTCCGTTTGAACCAAACCGAGAGTTTTTGGATTCTCTTTGTATGGAAATGATCACGAAAATGATTTGATGAGGCAATGTTTCATAGATAAGGTAAACTTGCTTTATCTATGAAACCCTCAAATATCATTCAAATTGTTGTTGGAATTTTAATTTTTATTGCTGCTCTTGTTGGAGTAATTTATGGAATAACAAGACCCACAGAAGGCGATAATGGAATTTATCGTGTCTGTACTCTTGGTTCTCAAATAAATTATGACTCGACAGTTTGTCAAAACCCCGAATCTCTTTTGTGGGAAAGAGAAAGATTCCCTTTGAGAGTTTCTACAGGAGCCAATCAAGCTGATTCTGATTTGGCGTCAGCTATTTCTATTATTAATTTTCAAGTTGGTTGTGAAGTGTTCATATTTGACGGTTCAATTCCAATTGAGCAGGCAGATGTTTCCATAAATCCATATGGAACAATGGACGTTGAGCTTGAAGCTTTTGGAGGTTCAACTTCTCATTTTCTTGATGCGGAATGGAATTTGCGGGCTAGAGTAGAAATACTTGGCGTTTCAAATCCAAATATGCGACAAAGAGTATTTGTCCATGAGTTAGGACATGTTTTGGGTTTAATGCACGATGATTTTGAAGCAAGTATTATGTTTCCAACTCAAGCCCAAACTCGAAATATTCAATTTATTCAATTTACCTCAGGAGATAGAAAGCTATTAAGAGAGCTTTATTGTGAGTAAGAATAGACAAACTTAATATATTAATCATATATTAAACACACCAAGAGGTTATTAAATGAGTAATTCTGAAGAAACACCCAAGTTTAAATTGTCCGATGATGCTATTTTGTTAGTCCGTGAGATTATTCAGTTATCTTTGTTAACTGGAACAAATATCGTAGACCACTTTAGAAATGTTGAAATGGAGCTAAAGGACGGAAAGCTCGTTCCTTCTGAAAGATATATTGCAGCATATAATGCGAATATCGAAAAAATGAACAAAGAGTTTGCAGAGCAAGCGGAGCTTGCGCAAAAAACTGTGGTTGCAGAAAGTTGACCAACGGGGCTTGACAACCCAAACGGGATGGTTATGTTGCTTTTATTAGCCCATTTGGGCAAAAAACAAAAATAAAGGAGCATAAATATGGCAAATTATTTAGCAGAAGTAGTTGTAAAATTTAATTTTAAAACAGAAACGCTAGGATTGGAAGATTTTTGGAACGTTTTTGAATCTAGACAAATGTTTAAAGATATTTTTGAGGCCGAATCTGATGAAGAAGCAAAAAAAATTCTTCATGAAAAAATCAAACAAAAAGCACTAAGATATTTTAGAGGTTATTCTATTGAGCAGGTTAAGTTGATAAAACAAGAAGTTGTTTTAGTAGAATATCCAGCCGAAGAAGCAAAACGAAAAGAAGTGGAAGCAAAAGCCAATCTCGAACGTGAAAAAAGAAAGAAATTGTACGAAGAATTAAAAGCTGAATTCGAACAAAAGGTTTGAAATCGAAAAGCCCCTGAAAATGGGGCTTTTCTTTTGTTTAAGTCTTTATAAAGCGAGTCTAAACTAACTTGTATGGCTTATTATTATTTTTCTTTTTCTACTGGTTGGTGTGAAACTTCTAGCAATGGAAAAATATTTTTTCGAAATTCTAGTGGATTTTCTACGCCAGAAGAAGGCGTTTGGGATTTGGGAAAAACGTTATTTGAGAGTTTAAAATCGTATAAAAAAGACTTAAATCTTGATTTTAACTCAAAAATTCAAAATGTAGAAAATTGGTCAAATTGTTGTCTTGAAACAAGAAAAAACTTTACGGACAAAGTTTTTTGTACAGAGTGTGAAAACTTTGTCCGTTTTATAGACGAATTTGTTCATCCATCAGAAGTTGAAAAATTAATTAAACTTTTCATTTCTACAACTCTTGAAGAATTTTCTTTTATTTTACCTTATCTTTTTAATTCGGGATGGGATATTCTTTTTGAATTTTCATCAGAGGGTCTTGAACCTTTTAAGTTGGTTAATGTAACTACCTTTGAATGGTTTCCAAATTATAAAAAACATCGTTTGGGAGAATCTGTAATAGAAATACTCGAAGTTACTGTTAAAAAAACAAATGAAAAAAATTTTCTAATAGTAGAAAATTTCGGTATATTACCAGAAGATTTTGAGTGTATACCTCCTGAAACATATCCTGAAACAGATGAATAAAACAAGAGAGCCTTGACAACTTGCTTTGAACTGCTATGCTAAACCTAAGCATCATATGAACATTCCGAATAAACTTTTCTTTTTTAGTGTGGGATACGTAGAAGAGGCCATGAATGGCTCACTTCCAGTCAGTGCGAATCGAAGAGAGTTTTCTTCAAACGAGGAAGCTCTATACGCCTTTGGAAAAGACCTGTGGGAGAGTCTAGAGGAGTTGAGACTTAGCCACAACGAAGAAGTCCTCGAAAGAAAGGAAAGGGGTTTTAACGAGTGCTGCCTTGAGACTATCTCAGGAGCAAGGAAAAAGAATCTTCACTTTTTGTGTGGCAAGTGTTGGACGCCATGCATTCTTGATGAAAAAAGAACTCCAAATTTTGCCGTTACCGATTACATTAAGAAGTTAATTGGATTAACAAATGATCAAGCAGGATATGATCTTTGGGGAGAGATGGCACATAGGGGTTGGGAAATTGGCAGCGCCCATTTTCATTATGGAAAATATGAACTTCTCATCGTGGAAAACTATCAATGGCATCCAAATTTTGATAAATTTGGACTTCTTGGGACAGAATGGATTTCTTCTATTGTAGAAATCCCCGATGATGGAAATAATTGGAAGCGATGTCCTATTCCAGAGGAAAACCTCGAATACGAGGATACATGCGATGAAGATATTACCTTTGCTTATTCTAAACTGCTTTCAAAAGAAGAAAACAAAAAAGAAGAACAGGAAGACGATAAATGACTCTTCAAATTCTAAACGAAGGTGAAACTGTTTACATTCAAGGTTCTGGCAAGAAACCTTATGAAGTAAAAAAGACAGGAGGAGTTGTTTCTTGTTCTTGTCCTGCTTGGCGTAACATGGGTGGAGGAATTGACACTCGTGTGTGTAAACACATCAAAGCTAATATTGATCCCTCTTGTCTTTTGCCTCAAGCACAAGTTTCTGTTTCCGGCGCTGTTAGCGCAAAAACAGGGCTTGCTGTTCCTCCACAAACTAACAAAACCACGGCATCCCCGCCTGGATGTTTATTGGCCAATAAGTGGGAGGATGAAGATCCTACTGGCTGGTGGATGTCAGAAAAACTAGATGGTGTTCGGGCTTGGTGGACGGGCGAGAAATTCTTATCCAGAGAGGGTAATGAGTTTTTCGCTCCTGAGTGGTTTAAAAAGCTTCTACCAAAGAACATGGTTCTCGATGGAGAACTTTGGATGGGAAGAAAAAGTTTCCAAAAAACAGTTGCTGCCGTTAGGAAAATCATTCCTAATGACACAGAGTGGCAGGATGTTAAATATGTTTTATTTGATGCTCCGAATGTTCCTGGTACATTTGAGCAAAGAATTGAAGCACTTAAAAAACTTTATCTAAGTCGAACAAATCTTCAAGATGCTTTTGGTCTTGGTCAGGTTTGGGTTTTAGAGCAAATTAAGTGTAAAAACAAGCTTCACATGAAGAAATTTCTCGATCGGGCTTTAGAGCTTGGTGGAGAAGGAATTATGCTTCGGGAATCTGGAAGTCAATATGAGTCGGGTAGAAGTGGAACCTGTCTCAAAGTCAAAAAGTTTATTGATGACGAAGCCACTGTTACTGGTTACACAGATGGTAAGGGAAAACACAAAGGACGTGTTGGAGCCCTTATTGTTACTTGGAACAACAAAGAGTTTGAACTTGGGACTGGTTTGTCGGATGACGAGAGAAAGAATCCTCCCAAAATCGGAGCCAAGGTTACTTTCAAGTACACGGATCTCACCGATGCAGGTATTCCTAAATTTGCATCTTATCTAGGAGTTAGAGATTATGAGTAAACAAAAAATTACAAAGCCAAAAAAACATTCTAAAAAAGAATATGACTATAACGAATGCAAGGAATATATTTCCAAGAAACTGGGTTATGACATTGATAACGTCCCCGGAGAAACATTTAGGTGTTTCTGGCATGAATTAGAAGATTATAACGAACTTCATAATGGCAGCCACATTTGGATTTTCAGTGATTCCCATAAAGAAAAATGGGCCAAAGAAATAGCCGAAGCTTTTGAACAAGAGTTTGGAGAAGGTCCATATTTTGTTTCTTGGTGAACCCAAAAAGAAGAAAGAAGAAGAATAACATGGGAATTAGACGAAAACCATCATCGGCAAAAGGAGTCCCTGTTGGAAGGGCATATTATCCTTCTGGACCTCATATTGACGCATATGGGAATATTGTAAAGTTCTCTAATAGCCCAGAACCTTTGCCGCCGCCCAGACCAGTTGCAAATGACCTTGTGGGCAATAAAAATAAAAATCCCACAGACAACAAAAACTTAGACGGGAATCCAGATCCAAATAATTGGAAATTTGTCAAAGTTGAAGAACATGGCAAATATTTAATTTTGATGATGGAATATCCAGATTGCTCAAATTATGAGGGAAAGAAAATTCTCGTGTTCGAGAATATCACATTGATTCAACTTGTCAATCAAAAGTTGATTGACCCTCACTTCTTTCCTGCTACATCTAACTACAAGTCACCTATCGCTCGATTTGAACCAACTGAACGAGGTTGGCAAATGGCAAAAACGTTCATTGCAGCAATGTCGAGTGGTCTAAAAAGATAATAAAGGAGAAATACAAATGGATCCAACGCAAAAGTTACTTAATAAGGGCGAAAAAGTTCAAGTGTCTTTTAACGGTAATGTTTTTGAGGTAGAGTGTATTGAAAGCAGTGTAGTTGGATTTATTCGAACATATCGAGTTAGGTTTTCAGACGGCTCAGAAAAGACCTTTAGCTCATATGAGCTATCTAATCGATTGAACTAATCAATCTTCCTCTTCTGAGGAATCTAGAGCATCTCGAAATAGATTTTTTAAAGCTTCTTTGGCTGGTTTAGCCGGTTGAGTGACGGATGGTACACTCATCGGCTTTTTATTTTTTGCTTCTTGAATCATTTTTTCAAGTTGGGATTTTGTAAGAACTACTTGACGTTTACCATTAGTGCCATTTATCAAAGTAGGTGCTACTGGTGCGGTTGGTTTTGTTTCAATTTCTTGTAAAAGTTTAGAAACATCCATTGAGGATTCCTTTTTCTCCTCAACAACAGGAACAACTTCTACTGAGAGATTTTTTGTAAAAATCAAATCAAGAGTAATTGGAACGAAAAATCTACTTCCAATTAAAACCTCTACTTTTCCTGTATAGGTAGTTCCAACTTTAACAACACCCGATAAAGCCGGAATTGTAAAAGTAATTGTATCTCCATCTGAGGACAACACTGGGAAAATGAGTCCCATAGCATTTGGGTTGTCTTTTTCAGACACAACGAATCTCACGAGAGGTTTTGTTGCACCAGGCTCGGAAGTTGACCCTTGAATATTCATTTTAAACTTCAGGTCATTGCTTTCATCAAGTTTTAGAGAAATTTTACTCATATTCGCCTTTCTTAATTAGTGCTACCGTCATAGACACTTCTTTTTCTTCTTGAACCAAATCGACTTTTACTGTTATTTTTGAAAATGGCTCTACTAATTTGACTTCCACATCAGTTAAATTGGATTTCAAATTTTGAGCAATTATTTCATCATCCGTTTTTTCTTGAATTTTTTCTAAAAATTCAACCGAGGCATTAATATCTGGTTCTTTTTCTAGAAGTTTTTTAATTTCACCAGAAACATAAGGAAATCTTGGATCTAGTTGAACTTGGTTAATAAAAATCGAAATAGGAGCATCTTCTCCTGTGAATCTTATTATTTTTGATGGTTCAACTATTAATTCTTCATTTACTTGAAGAAGTTGAGTTTGAATAAAAATATTAAGATAAGGATATTCTTTATTTGGAACAACTCGACGACGTTTTCCACCAACTCCACCAAAAGGGCGAACGACAACGGTTGTTGGTCCAGCCAAACAAACATCGTCATAACCAGCACCATCATAAAATAAGCACTGTTCATCATACATGAGACGTTCATCGTCATACATGTATGGCGGTTCTGGAAGGGGATCACTCATTTCAAATCTTCTAGAGTCTCCTCATACCCTGCTTTTATCATTTCTTTGATTCTGTTTCCTTCAAAATTCATCGAGTTAATCTCTAAAGAATATTTTGGAACAAAAACCCGGATTTTGATTTTGTTTTGTTTAATAACTCTTGAAACGGTAAAGTAGTCATTAATATAAACTTGGTCGGCTAAGATTTCGGAGGCTCTTAAGGCAACTCTTGGACAAGATTTTAAGACCTTCTCCAAATCCTCAACTCTTTCCTCGGCTACAGGAGAGGTCAAGACCACATCTATCTCGTCTGGATTTTCTCTGAGAGCCTCTAAAATAGGAATCTGATGACGGATTCCACCATCAACCCATTGTTCATTATCAATCGTCAACGGCTCAAAGACAAGAGGCAAATGAGAAGAGGCTAAAATATATTCTAAAATATTGGGAGATTTTGAAGAAATGCTGACATATTGACCGGTAGTTAAAGAGCAACATCCAGCAGTAAACTCAACGGGACTATTTTGTAGCTTTTCTTTGTTAAAATTTGACTCTACAATTTTTCGAAGAGGATCTCCAGAATTTAAAGAACCAGTAAACATTGACATTAAATAATTTATTATTTTAACAGGAAACCAAGGTTTATATATATTTTCAGAAGAAAAAATAGAAAGCCAAATATTTTCCAGATCGGGAAATCGTTCTTGAAGATTTTCTTTAGGAGTCATAGCCAAAAAAGAACCGTTTAAAGCTCCAACTGAGATGCCATGAATAGTATCCCACTTAGTTCCTTTTTCTATAAGGGCTTTAAGAGCTCCAAGTTGCCAAGCCCCTCTTGAACCACCGCCAGATAAAACCAATGATCGTTTAGCCATACTTTATACCTCTATATCTTTTGATAAGTAGAGGTTAAAGAAGTTCACAAAACTATTACATTTGAGGATTCAGATAAAGGTGACCAAATCATATAATATCTAAATTCGGGAGGAGACCCTGTAGAGGAAGTTGTACATTGATATAAGGTACCAGAAGTAACAAATCTACAAATAGGAGGAGAACCCGTAAAATTAATTTGGTCCTCTGATAATTGAGAATTGCCTTCCGGTGGGGTTAAAAACCACCGATATCCTTGCGGAAAAGTTGCAAAGAATGTGGATGTTTCTAGGGCCAAATTTTCAACTTTCCCTTCGGCCGAATTTGGGGCAATAACTACTCTAAAATTTAAACCATTAGATGGAATATCCGTTGCGGCTTCTGTAAAAAAATCCCAAATAGCAATAGGACCAGTTATTTGAAAAAGACTTTGAGAAACGTAATAAAGATCCCTTGTATTACTAACAGAAAGACGAGGCATACCATCTGTGTTTTGTTTTTTGTAAATAGGCATATTTCCTCAGGCAACAGGAACAATATAAGACCCAGTTGTTAGTGGTCTATATATCATATAAAATTTTAAATCACAAGAATAAACGTTTGTTGAACAAAATTTAATAACACCTTGTGGGCAATAATCTACTTTTACTTCATTTGGTCTAACGTGGGCATGTCCAAAAGTTGTTGGGTTAAATCCATTTATTAAATCAAAGAAAGTTCCTGCTATAATTGTAGAGGAATCAAAAGTGGTTGAATCTGAAAATTCTGTACTTATACCATTTCGGGAGACAAAAGTTCCACTCACAGCTTCCGAACCTAAAAAATCGGTCAATACATGACCAACAAAAGCATATATTTGAACCGCACCAGTCACTTGAAATAAAGTTCTTCCATCAGGCCCAGGAATATAATTTATACTACCAGTAGTAGAAACAAACTTCAACGGTAACTCATATCCCGTAGTTGTTATTTTTTCTCTTCCATATGAATCGTAAATGGGCATAAGATCAATAATCCGTTTCGAGATAAAATCTATTTAGGAAATAGTTTCCTGCTCTAGAGCCAGTTTGAGTGAAAATACCTCCACAATATCTAAGAAGAGTTGTATTGGTTGGAATAGAAGTTGTATAAAAAGTTTCCCACCTATTCAAGTCTATTATGCCAATAGAAGTAGAAATGTGTTCAATTACCTGAACGTTGATTTTATTAGAATTTGGAGGAGCAAAACAATAAAAGGAAATTAAAGACCCTGTTGTAGAGGTTCTAATCATGTTTGGAATTTCTTCTGTAACATAGGTAGAACCGTCTCTTCTCATAATACGCCAAGTTCCAGTTAAAGGATCTTGTCTGTCCCACCCAATACCAATAAAATTGGTAGAAGCCGAAATATCTGTGGTGTGTCCGTTAAAAGCGTTTGCGGAATTAAAACCTGTAAAACATCTTGATTCGGCATTGATAAATACACCAAATCTACAAAAAGCAAAAAATCCACCGCTGCCTGTATGATTTCCTCTCCAACAAACTGTGTCGGTTGTTCTAAATCCAGCACCATTGCCAATGGCTGCCGCAGGAGTAAATCTGGCATTTTTTGTGTATCCAAGAATTCCTGATACTGTTGCAATAATTGGTGTATTATGAGCAACGGTTCCAGAAGTTGTAAAGTTGGTTCCAAAGGAAGTTAAAGTTGTTGTTGTGTTTGTTCCCAAATAATATATAGCATTACCAAACAGAGCAGGCTGAATCAAAGTATCCAAGCCACTAGGTCCCATAAACACAGGAAATGCTCTTGAGGCTCTTGATCTACCAAAAATTTTCATTTGACCAGCAGCGGGCGCAGCAGGAATTTGTGTGATCGGAAATTGTATATAACTTTGACTTGCTGCATTAGTTGCATCTAAATAAAGATTTCCAGAAGCTACAATAGAACCACCAAACAAAGCCACGTTGTCCGCCGAAGACCCAGTTGTTACAGAACCAGAAACATAAAAGAATACATCTGTTCCTTTTGTTTCTGCAAACTCTGCCAATCCAGAAATAGCAACAGAAGCAGTTGTGGCAATTCTTGGAGACGGACTTCCTTCTGTCCATTGAACAGAACCACCTCCACCACCGGCAGTAAGAGTAACATCCACGCCTTGACCGTTATTTGTGACAGAAGTAACGGCAGTTCCAGTGAAATTGATAAAAGCAGCTTCGCCTCTGACGAGGCTTCCTGTTTGTTGAACTTGAATTACAGAACTGTCTGCAACGCTAGTTTTTAAACCACCTGTTATATCATAAACCGGCATTAATAGACCTCAATTTATTACTTGAAAATATGCCACAGACCAGGGAAGTTGATTTGTGGTTATAGAAGTTGTTAATTCAACAGTAACAGTTTCTCCCGGATTTACAATTATTCGATTTGGATTTGTCCATTTATCCCCTACATTCAGAGTAACTCTTTCTAAGATTCTGGAAGTTCCACCCGTTAATCTCAAAATAAAAGTTTGAGCAACCGTATCTTCGTTTAAAATACCAAGGTCTTCTTTATCTACAACATAAGGATTTGCACCAGTTCCTGGGTCCGCAACAACCGTAACACCAGTTGTGTTATTTGTGGCTCCTTTGGTTCCTGAAAATGCAATTGTCGAATAATCGTCTGTTAAAGGCATACAACTAAGTATGTTAAAACAAAAAACAAAAAATGGAGGGTAAAAAATACCCTCCATTTTAATGTTAAATCAAAAAAGATTATGGAAGAACTAGTTCAGTTACATAAAGTGGATTTCCGGCCACTGCCGAACTAAAGATAATATCTACACGACCAGAATAGTTTTCTGGAAGTTCAAAATAACCATTGTTTGAAAGTTTAACAGTATAAGAGGTTGCGGTTGCAGTTGCGCCAAGTTTAATATAACAAGTATTAGAACCTTCTTTATAGAAAGTTGCTCCTCGTCTATTTGGATTTGCGCTCAAAAGAGTAAAGTTTGTAGTGGAAGCATTTGCGGAGGAAACGGTTGTGGTTGCCGCTCCAATTTCTCTAACAGAAGCAGTCGTAGCTGTCGCCCAACCACCAACAATCAAAGAAGCGGAAGGGTTTATTACAACTGCACCAGTTACACCAGTACCCCAACCATCCAATTTAACGTTACCAGTAACTGTGGAAACCCAAGAGGTAATACCAACAGCACCAGTGACTGTAGTTGCCCAGGAATTAATTCTTACAGAAGCCGTTATGTTTTCTGCATAACCAGCTACAAAGACTGATTGTGTAGCTACGGCTGAAGTTTGAATAGAGCCGGTAATGAACAAAGAGCCATCATTAGATACTCTAAAAAAGTAAGCTCGACCATCAGAACCAGAACCTGCCATTACAAGACCCGGTTGTGCTGAGGCAGAAATAACCTGAGATTGCGAAAGGGCAATTTCAAAACCTTCTGAGTTGTATAAGACTGATACAGGTGATTCTAATCCCATATTTATTTCCTTTTCTTAAGATAAACGAAGCTAAGCTTGAACTTAAATATGTTATCAAGTTATTGTTCTAGAACGAGATGTTTCAAAAACTTTATTATAGGTAATATTATCTGTAATTGTTCTTTTTAAGGTATTTGAAACAGTCCCGTCATAGAGTTGAAGGGAAATAACGGTCGGTAAAACTGGAATTGAAGACCCATAGGTATATGTTTTTTCAATTAACTTTATTGTTTTACCAGAATCCGTATACCAAATTACTTTTGATGGAAAAACTCCACCCGTTATTTCTCTATATCCACCTGTTGGATGTTGGACACTTGTTAAAAGCAAAACTTGTGTAATAAAATCAAGACTTGTTGTGACACTGGAAAAACTTACTCCGACTTTTGCCTCAAGAGCTTCAATTGCATCATTTGCATTGGCGTGCTGTGCTGAGTGAAGCACAGGAATGTCAGATAATGAATTTGCACTTGTTGGATTATTAAAAGAATCCAGACTTGTCGGAAAATTAGTAGCCACGAGTTACCTACGGTACTTTGAAATGATAACATAAAACAGTTCGGTTGTTTTCAAAAAAATGTTATTTATTTTTATTAAAAAGTAGAAAAATCTTTTTATTCAACCTTTTAATAAAGTTCTATTCCCGCCAAAATTATGATTTGAAGGATTTTCTTTTCGGATGATTGCTTCTCGTGGAACGAAAAAACTGCCTATAAAAGGAACAGAAACTTCAACTAAAGAAACGGGATTCTGAGTTGTTTTGAGTTTTGAAATATCTAAAACAGCAGCATATTCAGTTAAATAACCAGAAGATTCCCCAGTTATTTGAACACCTTTTGCGGTTTTTCCACCAATGAGTCCAGCCTGTCTAAAAATCCGAGTAGAATCATTTAACCCAGCCGTGTTTACATTTACATAAAAAGGTAAACCCTCTTTAAGGTCAACCACTTCTTTTGATGGACCAGCCTCATGATGTTGAAAACCAGGTCCACCAGGACCTCTTGCCGCTAAACGTTTAGCTAAAAGTGCCGTTGCATCAATTTCACCATTTCTGTTAGAAGAAATTTCTGGAGATATCTCACCTGCGAATTGTCTTGCTAGTTTTGAAACATCTAAACCAAGAGTCTCATGAGCCGGTTTATAATGAGGTAGGTTTTCAGCCTGTTTGGCTCTTTGAGCCCAATATTTTTTTAAATCATCTCCACTCATTTTTTCACCATTATTTTTCTAACACTTTCACGAATCATTTCTCGTAAAACGGGCATTGCAACTGATTTTTTTTCTTGCTGAAACTCTAATTCCAACATGGCATCAAGCATTTCTTCTCTTGAGGGAATTTGTGGCTCTAACTCATGTCTTGAAGCCCAAAACTCTTCTTCGTCCTCACGGTCTTCTGGCTCAAAATATTCTTCTGTTGGAACTTCAAGATTTCCTGGTTTAAAATTAGAAATAAGTTCTTCAAGGATTACATCACGGACCATTTCTCGAAGAACATTTTCTAGTTTCATTTTTTCTGTTGCTATTTTAGCCATTGTTTTTTGCCTCCAAAAGAGCCTCTCGTATAAGTTTTCGAATAGTTTCAGTTAACTTAGAAATACTTTCTGTCTTTGTTGGGTTGCCAACAGTAGCAGGTTGAGTATCTGCATATTGCATTTTTTCTCTATTATTCATAGGTGCAACAGGTGGTTTTGATTGTCTTTGTTGTTTTGTAGCATCAATCTTAGCACGAATTCTGGAAAGAACTCCACTTGCTGCTTTTTGTTGTTGGGAAGCGGCTTGAGTTTGTTTAGCTGCTTGAGTTGCTGCCACACTAGACTTTCTTGCCTCTTCACCATGCTTTAAAGCAATTTGCCACTCAGGACTTTTTGAAGCCGCTTCGAAATCTCCACCGTGTTTTGCAATTATGTTATTTAAAACACCATGAATCATAGCCAGGGTCATTTCATCCCCAACAGCACCAGCTTCCTCAAGTTCCTCATGATTCATTTCAACTAAAACTTCCATTAAATTCATTTTATTGCCTCTGGTTTCTAAATATTTTCATATATTTCTTTTTATTTTCTCGGTCATTTAGTTATATTCTTTATTTATTTTTATTCACAGAGGTCCTTCTTTCTATTCTCTTCTCCTCTCTCTAATTGGTTATGTTCCACTGTGAACATAACACCACACTTGTGAACTTTTGTTCACACTAAAAGTTGTGAATATAAAAATATAGGTGGGATAAGATTAAGGAATGTATTTCTTTTATGATATAGAAACGGGTGGCAATACAACCTCTTATTCACTTTTAACTCTTTATGGAGTTATTTTGGACAAAAACTTCAACCAAGTAGATTCCATTAGTTTAAAAATAAAACCTGATGATGGAATTTATAGAATTGAACCGGAAGCTCTTGAAATCAATAAAATTGACTTAATTGCTCACGACAAGGTAGCAATTACGGAATCACAGGCAAAAGTTCAAATCAATCGGTTTATCGAAGATTACAATACTCTTTTCGATGGTAAACTTACCTTTGGGGGCTGGAACACTTATTGGGATAATCAATTTGTTCAAAAATATTTGTGTCCCAATTTAAATGATTTAATTTCACGTCATCTTTTTGATGTCGCCAGTATTGCAGTGCTACTTAAGAGTATGGGAAAAATCCCATCTTCCCTAAAAATCAGCTTAGTTAATTTAGCAAAACATTATAATGTTAACTTGGAAAATGCACACGATGCAGAATTTGATTTAAAAGCCACAATAGCGGTGTTAAAATGCATGCAAAAAGAGATAAATTCAGGAAATCATTAGCGAAATCGTTGACAAAGAACAATGCTAGTGGTAACATGGAGACTTCACCAGAAGGTGAGGAAGGTTTCGAAATGCAAAATATGATTATGCCGTCTGTTAGATTTCCCGAGGGTTCTAGATATCCCATAAAATGCAAAGTAACAGTTGACCCAAGAATTAAAATCCCGCAAGAGTTTTTACAATTACCTCATGTGGTCCAGGTTAGAGGAGAATTTTGCGAAGAAATGGCAGAAGACTTTGCAAATGCATTTCATGCAGCCGAAAACACGGGTCAAGAGATTATTCCAGTTGTAATTGATTCTTATGGGGGAGATGTTTATGCGTTAATGAGTATGATTGACGTTGTAAACAGTTCCTCAAAGCCAGTTGCCACAATTGTTACTGGAAAAGCAATGTCAGCAGGTGCTGTACTTTTAACCTGTGGAACAGAAGGTCTTAGATTCGCAGCACCAAATTCCACAATAATGATTCACTCAGCTTGGGAAACGGGACTTTCGGGAAATGCCGATGAAGTTAAAGTTGGGGCTGATGAGTTGATGCGATTAAATCGCAAACTTTTGGAAATGATGGCAAAAAACTGTGGACAAGAAAAAGATTATTTTGCTAAAATAATGACGCAAAAGAAAAACACGGATTGGTTTATACAGGCAAAAGATGCGTTAAGACACAATTTGGTAAATCATATTCGAATTCCCGAATTTAGCGTAAATGTTTCAATGTCTATTCAATTTAAGTGAGGAAAGAAATGTTCTTCTTTCCAGGCCAAATTTTTCAATCGAGTGTAACAACTAAAATTTATACTGTAATAGATGAAACGGTTGATTTTGGGAAAAGTCATCAAAAATACAATCCCGATAAAATATACTATTACAAAAATGACGCCCCAATTGACGAATATTACTACAACACTGATTATTGTCACATTTTAACTTTATTCAGTTACAATAAAAAATATTTCGATTTGTTTTCAACAAAACCAAAACCAATAATAAAAGCACGAATAACTCTCGAAAACAGAAGAAAACATTTGCTTTTTAAGGATTTTCTTCCTTTGTCGATTGATTTAATGTCAAAACTGGAACCTTTTTTTATAATAGACAGATTGGATAGTTATAAAAATGGCCTATAGAAGAAAAGAATATTTGAAAGTTTTAAGTGTTTTTCAAGAAGTTTCTTCAAAGTTTCTTTATAAACCAATGTCTCCAAGAACCATTCTTGAGGTTAAGGAAACTCTGTTAAATACTCAAGCCCATATGTATCAAATGGACCGAAATCCTATTTGGAAAACGCCTTTTGATGTGATTGTAACTTCCCCAGGAACATTTGAAATTAAGCTATTGATATCGGAAGATTCTATTATTGATTAAATTGTTAAAACAAAAGATATCCAATATTCTTTTTTTTTGAAATATTTCTTTTTACAGTATGTTAGTTAAGCGTGTAACTTATAAAGAATGGGCTGGAATTAGTATTGTTGGCCAAGAACTTTGGAAAATTTCTGATTCCACAAGTTCTCATTTGACAAGAGCAGCTTGGTTAACTGCATATGTTGAAACTGGGGCAAAAATCGGAACTGTTCAATCTTATGATGGTGCAGGTATGTCTGCTGGAATTGAACATAAAATAGCCATTTATCCAAAAACTCTGGAACAAGGTTCTCTTTGGAACCTTTTAGGAAAACTTCCAAAAACCAGTAAAGTACAAAAATTGTTTGACGCCTTGGAAGAAAAAGGTTGGTATTTGGATGAAAGAAGCATTCTTAGAAAAAGCTCAAACGGAGCCGTTGTTCCTGGAAATGAAATAAGAAATGAGTTTGCTCCACCGAATGGAACAGTTCCTGCAAGTGGAATAAACTATGAAAAAGCGGTTACGTGGGCACGACTTTGGCATGAAGCCTTTTCTGATAAGGAAACCGTGGATGTCCAAATCCAACAAGCTAAAAAAAGTTTATTGCTTTCTCACAAAGATATTGAATCTAAGGTTTACAAGAAATATGCATCTTTAGAAGATGCCTCAGCGGCAACAACAGCTAATTTGGGATTTGAACTTGACTTGGCTATGTGTGTATATCATAGTTTTTCTGTAAATTCCCCAACCAGAGCAAGAAAAGTTTTGCAAGAAGTTTTTGATAAAAATCTTCCTAAGAGAGATTTTTGCAAAGAATTAGTTGAGAGTTTAGGAAATAATACTTTTGCAAACTGGAAACAAAGATATCAGAGAACTGCTGCCAAAATTAAAACTCTTGAAATGTGGCCAAAGGAAGTTGTTGACTTCCTCATTTTTTGATGCTAAGTTTAAGTGATGGCACTCAAAAGTCCTTTTAAATGGGTTGGTGGCAAAACCAAACTATTGCCGTTACTAACAGAGCAGTTTCCAAAAACCTATAATGGTTATTTTGAACCATTTTTGGGTGGTGGTTCTGTGTTACTTAATTTTCGGCCTAAAAATGCAATTGTTGGCGATTTGAATCAAGACTTGATTCAAACCTATCTGGGGATTAAAGAGTCGCCACAGGCTGTTATTTCTTTACTTTCCACTTATTCTAACGACGAAGCCTTTTATTATGAGATTCGAAATAAAATTCCCGAAGGATTTATTGAGACGGCAGCTAGATTTCTTTATTTGAATCATGCAGGATTCAATGGGCTTTATCGAGTAAATAAAAATGGTAAGTTTAATGTTTCTTATGGAAAGAGAAAAAAACTCTCTTGGTCCTCAGAAAAGATTTTGGCTGTAAGTCAGTATTTGAATGAATCAAATGTAGAGTTACTTGTTGGAAGCTATAAGGATACACTTAAAAAAGTATCAGAAGGTGATTTTGTTTATCTAGATCCACCATATTTTGAAACTTTTACAGGATATACCTCCGAGACTTTTGGAAATCAGGCTCTTTTAGATTTAACTCAAGAAGTAGAGCGTCTTGTTTCAGTTGGAGCAAAGGTTTTGGTTTCAAACGCCAATAACGAAATTGTTAAAAAAGCATTTGAAAAATATACCATCATTCCCGTTTCAATTGCTTGGACAGTTGGACAAAAAGGAACTTCAAGAGCAAAGAAAGAAAACGAAATTCTAATTAAAACTTGGTGAAAAAAACATTTTTTCAAGTTTTATTAGGATTATTTTTATTAAATGCTTTTGCTGTTTCAAATGCACATGCAGAAATACGTGTTTGTGCAATTGGAGATTCTCACGTTACTCAAAATTCTATCTTTATAAGAAGATTGCAAGAAGAATTAGGACCAGAATATGGTGTGGTTGGACATGGACGAAGAGGCTGGACAACTTCTCGTTGGATAAGGTCTGGTGATTTTGGACGCACTTGCGCAGACTATGACGTTGTGCTAGTCTCTTTAGGTGGCAATGATATTAGAATAGGCCATTCTTGGAATCGAATATATGGGAATGTAAGAAATCTAATTTCTCAAATCCCACAAGGAAGAGTAAGAATAATATATCATATGGTTGTACCTAGATATTATCCAGGAATATCCTTGGCTAATGATGGTGTACATCTTACAAATCGAGGCGCTAGACAGTACGCTAGAATTGTTGCCCCATATTTGCGCTTTTAAATAACAACAACACACAGAAAGCAGTTTAATGACAGAAGAAAAAAGAGTTCCCAAAAAATTTGTTGGGCTTCATAGCCATTCTACCTTTAGCATTGGAGATGCTATTGGCACACCAGGAGATCATCTCAATTTTGCTGTTAAAAACGGCCTAGACGGATTTGCTTTAACAGATCATGGAAACATGAATGGAGTTTCTCATGGGCTTTTAGCTGCTGAAAAACTTCAGAAGTCAGGAGTGAAATTTAAATTTATTCCAGGAGTTGAGGCTTATTTCTTACCTTCTTTGAGCGACTGGGCAAAGCTCAAAGAGAAGCGTCAACAAGAAAAAGAAGAGATTAAGGCTAAAAAGAAAGCTGCTGCTGCTTCTACTACTACAGAAAACTCGGCTGACCCATTTGCTAGTGCAATTGAGGAAATGGAAACAACGGTTGCTCCAAAGGAAGTAAATGAAGAAGAGGAGGGCGGAACCGTTGTTGAAAACGAAGAAGAAAGCAAGTCAAAACTAAAAGACCCTCTTTTCCAAAGAAATCACTTAGTTCTTTTACCAAAGAACACAGAAGGTTTAAAAAGCCTGTATAAGCTGGTTTCTACGTCTTACATCGATGGCTTTTATCGTTATCCTCGAATGGATTTTGATATGCTAAAGCAAGAAGCAAAAGGAAACTTAATTGCTTCTAGCGCATGTTTAGCCGGATACCCTGCTAAAATCATTTTTGATTTTCAAACTGAACCAGATTGGACTAAGTGGAAACCTTCATTAGAGAAGTTTGAAGAAATTCAAGCTGCCCTAAAAGAAACGATTGAGCGTTTCAAAGATGCACTCGGGGAAGAAAATTATTACCTAGAAATTCAGTTTAACAAATTAAATGCTCAACATTTGTTAAACTTTCATTTAATTGAGGCTGCAAAAAGGACTGGCACTAAATTAGTTGCAACCTGTGATTCTCATTATTCAAATCCCTCACATTGGCGCGAGCGTGAGTTATATAAGCTTATGGCTTGGATGTCAAAAACAAAAGGGGACCTTGACAAATCTTCTCTTCCTCAGAAAATAGAAGACCTCAAGTGCGAGCTTTATCCCAAAAACGCCACACAAATGTGGGATTCTTATAAGAAATATTGTTCTGAATATGATTTTTATGATGATGATATTGTTTGTGATGCGATTGAACAGTCACATGTTATTGCACATGAGCAGATTGAAGAAATCAAACAGGACAAATCTGTTAAATTGCCAGCTTTGAAGAAACTGGTTATTCCATCTCATCTTGAAACTCTTCAAAAAGAATTTCCAGACTATGGAGAAGATGATTTAGCCTACAGGGAACTTATTACCCTGGCCAAATCAGGACTAATTTTTAGAAAGAAACATTCTTCTCAAGAATATATCAATCGTCTAAAACACGAACTTTCGGTTATCAAAGAACTAAAGTTTGCAAAATACTTTTTAACTTATGCAAAAATCATGGAGATTGTTTCTGGACAAACTCTAATTGGAAATGCTCGTGGAAGTGCAGGAGGTTCTCTTCTCTCTTATTGTTTAAACATCACTCAAGTAGATCCAATCCGTTTTGGACTTTTGTTTGAGCGTTTTCTTGTTCGAGGAAAGAAAGGATTTCCTGATATTGATTCTGATTTCTCTGACCGAGAGTTGGCAACAAAACTTATCTCGGAATACTTCGGAGAAGAGAACGTTATTTCTGTAAGTAACTTTGCTCAGTTGCAAGTTGCTTCATTAATTAAAGACCTTGCTCGTTTGTTTGATGTGCCATTCGATGAAGTAAATGCCTATACAAACAAAATGAGAAATGAAGCTCTGGCAGAAGCAAAAAAGGAACCAGGTTTCGATGCAGCCACATGGCAATTTACCTTTGAAGTAGCCGAGAAAAACTCTCCTTCTTTTAGAGAGTTTATGGATAAAATGAAGCAGTATCCCGAATTTGAGACTGCACTTTCTGTGTTGTTTAAACAAATGAGGAATATCTCTCGACATGCAGGTGGTGTTATTATCACAGACAATCCTCGGTCGAATATGCCCATAATCAAAGCAGGAGGACAGCTTCAAACTCCGTGGCCAGAAGGTGTAAACTTCCGTCATCTTGAGGAATTTGGTTTCTTGAAGTTTGATATTCTTGGACTTGGAACCTTAAGAATGTTTGAAGGATGTATTTCCAAGATAATCAAGAAAGAGAAAAATCTCAAGCATGTTCCTTTCGATATGGTAAAGGAATGGTTCTATAAAAATCTTCATCCCGATAACAACGATTTATCAGATCCGAAAGTTTATGAAAATGTTTATTGGAATTCTCATTATGCAGGCGTGTTCCAGTTCGTAAAAAAGAACGTTCAGGATTTCATGGCAGAAATGAAGCCGTCCTCAATTGAGGACATAGCAATTGCCACAAGTATTCATCGTCCTGGTCCTCTTGGAATTGGAGCCGACAAGATGTACTTGGAGAATCGTAAAAACCCCCATAGTATTCGGTATAAACATCCTTTGTTAGAAGAGGTTCTACGCCCGACCTCGGGTCTTATCATTTTCCAGGAGCAGTTACAGTTAATCTATCATAAACTGGCAGGTATCTCTCTTGAAGAAACTGACGGTGTTCGTAAAGCCTTCACCAAGAAAGACATTTCAAACAAAGAAAAGGCGGAAAAAGACCGCCAAGCCTTAAGAAACGATTTCGTGGCAAAGTGTGCTTCTGCAAATCAAATTGAACCAAGTGTTTCAGGTCAAATCTTTGACGAGATGGAAAAATTCGTGGCTTATTCTTTCAATAAGAGTCACGCAGTTGCATATGCTATTACTTCTTATCAATGTGCTTGGTTTTTGACTTATTATCCAGACGAGTGGATTACCACTTATATTGATTACTCAGCTACCGAGAAGGGCAAAATCGCAGGAAAAGAAGATCCTAAAGTAACTGCGCTAAATGAGGCAAAAAGTCTCGGGTATGTAATCGGCAAACCAGATATAAATATTTCTGAGAACGAAACGACACTTACTGTAATAAACGGTAAGAAAACACTTATTCCTTCTTTCTCCTCTCTAAAACACGTTGGAGTAACTGTCGTAAGAGAAATCAAAGATTTTCGTCCTTATAAATCCGTTGAGGATCTTCTGTGGACTTCGAATATTTTACACAGTATTTGGAGACATTCAAAGTTCAACAAAAGAGCCCTAGGTACCTTAATCAAGATGGAAGCTTTTGATTCCATGGGAATTGTTGGGCCAGACAAGGCTTTCAAAAACTATAAACAACTTTATGAGGTTTTGGTAGAAAAGTCCGATCAGTTGAAACGCGCGATTGCAAGAAAGAAAAATCGAAATCACGAGGAACTACTAAAGCAATTTATTCAAGAAGCTCAAACTATTACGGACTGGACTTCTGATGAGAAAATGAAGTTTCAGATGGAGTTATCTGGTTCTATTGACATGCAATTGATCTGTACTCCCGAGATAGAAAATTTCTTGTTTAAAAACAACATATCCCCAATTCAGGAATGGGAAGATGCGCAGACTGGATATTGGGCAATTGTTCAATCTGCTAACGTGGCACAAACAAAAACGGGGAAAAAATATCTTCGTATGACCTTGATGGGTTCTGATGGTTCGTCTCATTCTTGTATGGTTTGGTCTTTTGGTGGCACGAAAGATGAACTTGACAAGGTGGAAAAGAACGCTATCATAGTGAGTATGTTTCAAAAAGACGACAACTATGGCAATTTTACCACTCAGTTGCGTCGTGTTTACAGAGTAAAAGAGGATTGAGGAGAAAAAAGATGACTTTAAAAATTGAGGATCTTGTGGGAATGTCTGAGCGGTCTGCTGTGCGAAAGATTGAGAACGCAAGGTATCTTGCAAGAACTATTTCTAGGGATGGCGTTCCTCGACTCACTCCTGGTGAGGATGTTGATATGGAGCGAGTTAATCTTGTTGTTGAAAATGGTGATGTAACGAAAGCGTGGCTGGGATGAACAAAAAGGTTTCATATTCTGCAATTGTTCTCTTAACCCCTGAGAGAGCAAAGCTTTTAAATTTTTTTGGACACAAAATCCCAGAAGGCTGGGAAGTAATTGCCCATCATTGTACTATTAATATGGGTGCCCTTCCGCCTGAGTTAAAGGAAAGCGTAGGATTGCCTATCAAAATCCAAGTATTTGGATTTTATGTTGATGACAAGGTTGCAGCAACTCAAGTGGTTGTTCCTTCCGAGCTACAACCTTTTATGAAAAACAAATATCCTCATATCACCTTAGCTGTAAATCGTGCAGGGGGAGGAAAGCCAGTTATGTCAAATCAACTACTTCAAAAGGCAGTTGAGTCAGATTTAGCTTCTTCCTCCGAGATTGGCTCGCACACGCATACTCCAATTTCTTTAGTTGGAGTGATTGAGGAAGTCTTTCAACAATAACATAAATGACAAAAAACATTTCAAAAGTTTCCAAAGAAGACATAAAACCAGGTCATCTTTATCATTTAAACACGAAAGAAGTATATTGGCTATATTGTGGGGAAATTTGTTATCTGGAAGTATCAAATAAAAGTGAAATTTTGGGAAAAATAACCGAGGCTGCAAATATTTTTTGGTTAAGTTCTAACTTCAAAAAAGATATTAAACTAGCTGAAGCTGTTAGTGAAATTAAACCAAAAATAACCTTAACTACTTCAAAAGGTTGGGTTTATATCCCAGATAAAAGAGTCTTTACACAGTCTCCGGCAGAAATTGCTTGCGATTTATCTCACAACTTTCATTTAGACACAAATGAAAGGAAAGTCGGGAGTCTAGAAGTAGCGGTTTTAGATCCAAGACCTTATTTGGAACAAATTCGCAATCGGGCAACTCAGCATTATTTACAGAAATCCAGAGAACACAATTCGTACCGTGAGAAGTTAGCAATTTCGAGTGAGGCTTCTCGACTGCTAAGTTTTGTAAACAAACTCCGTGAGGCAAGTTTTATCTGCTCACAAGGCACTGTTCATTTAGCAGGAGATCCTTTACCGGATTTAATCGACAATTGGTATAGTTGGTTATTAGGGGATTATTCAAAATGATCAAGTTGTCATCTAATTACCTTAAATCGGAAAAGGTACCAGATGATTATTTCCAAAGAATTAACTAAAATTATAGAAAAATCCGTAAAATCTTCTTTTCAGGAAGCTGGGGTTGCTGCAAAACCAGAGGTTCTTTCTCCCTCTAAACCGATTAAAGAAGAGAAAAAGTCTGCTGGAAAAGGGTTGTTGAAAGAAGCCATGGTTCTTATCCCAAAGACTTTTTTGCTAAAAACAGAGTTTTTGTCTTCAAAAACCAAAGAAGCTCACGAAAAACTTTATAAAGGATACGTTGAAGCGGTTAATAAGGTATCCTCTTTGTTAAATTCGGTGAACCCGGAAGAAACAAGCGCAAATAACTCACCCCTTCGTAGCCTAAAAATAGATGAACAATATAACTTAAATGCAAGTAAGTTGCACGAGTTATATTTTGTAAATATTTCAGATGTAGCTTCTCAGATATCTGTAGATTCTTTGCCTTACATGAGATTGGCAAGGGATTTTGGGACTTTTGATAGGTGGCAGTTTGACTTTAGAGCTTGTGCACTAGCTGCTAGAGAAGGTTGGGTTGTAACTTATTTTGAACCCGTTAAAAACTGTTATATGAACTGTGTGGTCGATGGTCACAACACAGGTATTCCTCTTGGCGGTATTCCTGTTTTAGTTGTTGATATGTGGGCTCACTCTTATTATAGAGATTATTTGGATGATAAAAAATCCTATGTTAACTCTATGATGAGAGAAATAAATTGGAATGTGGTTGAGGCTCGTATGATGGTTGCTGAGAAAGCAAATCTAGATACGATTTTTAAGATTCAACCAATTGTAAATACTGTACCAGATAGACTTATTTCTGGTGTTGCAGATGGTTTACCTCCTATTGCAAAAGATCAAGTTCAAACTACGGAACTTGGAGGGATGTCTTCTCAGGTGGGTGATCAAAGTAAGCCAAAATTGCCAGGTGTACCATGAGTTTGCCAGAACTTGGAAAGATTTCCTATTATAGGTCTTGGGAAGCTTTCCCAAATCTCATTCTTCAAGATGAGATGTTTGCGATTGCCAACAATAATGGCAAAAGCTTTTTGTTAATCACCAAACAAAATCAAAAAAATATAACGGCTGATCAGGCGGGGAGACTAGCATCAATGAGTGATTTAATTAAAACTGGGGTACTAGAAGCTGCAAAAAAGACTCTTGGAATTTTAGAAACAGTTTTGTTTGAGGCCGAGAGTGCAATTTTGCCTTCTCAAACAGACCCTGTTGAAATGCAAGATGTTTCCCTTGACCAAAAAGTAGATAGATATCTTGTAAGATATGAGAAAGAAGCCATTCCAGCTTCTGACGATTATGCAGTAGATGGAGCAGTCCAGCAAAGAATAAATACTGCCGATAATCCAAAGGGAGTAGCTTTGGGAAATGGTCAGCCTGTTCAAGTCGAAAGCAAAAAAAGAACAGGACTTTTGGAGGCTGTTTTGTTTGAGGCTCCTGGTGATCCGCCTCCTGATGCTGGTGGTGATTTAGCTGCTGGTTTTGGAGGCGATCTTGGTGGCGGGGATGCTGGGGGACTTGGGGATCTTGGAGGTAGTGATGATAGTGGTGCTCCTGCGGCTCCACCTTCTCCACCTGTTATCGACACTCCAAAAATGAACATGAATAACTACACACGAGCAGTTGCTCGATTGATAAACAACTATGAGAGTCTCTTAGATCCAAAAACCACAATTTTGAATCGTGCAAAAGAATATATTCGAGTGAACTATGACGAAGCAACTGCTACAATGTTTGAGCAAGTCATGGAAAAGCAGTTTGGAATAACAAAAACAGTGGAACGAAGAGATCAAAGACAAGCTCCGGGAGCAGTTGGAGCAATTTATTCTTCTGGTGGAGGCGGTGGTTGAGTAACTCTACTAAAAAAATTCTTTTGGCGTTTGATGAACAAATACTCTTGGATGCTAGAAAAATTTTATTTTCTAATGGAGTAACCATTCAACAATTTGTAACAAACGCTTTTCATAATCTATCTCTTCAAAAAGAAGACGCAATGTCCATTCTTGAGGATGCCAAAGAGAAAAATAAAGAAATCATTTCAGGAGACGATAAAGAAAAAATAGCTAAACTTGATTCAAAGGCTTTATATGATTTTTTTGAAGTAGAAGAAAAAAAGACTTGAGGTAAAATGTCAAACTTAAAACAAAAGGTGAAAGATTTTTTTTCGAATCTCCTTGGAGTAAAACCCAGCGAAGAAGTAGAAAACATCAAAATTTATTTTCCAGAAGAAAATAAAAATCTGATGTCCGAGATAGATTCAAAAAGAATAGAAGACCTTGAAAAAACCATTCAGGTTTTATCTTTACAGATTTTAGGTTTGAGAGATGAAATAGTCAAGAATCAAGAATATGTGAATTATAATTCTACCTTATTTGAGTTATTGATAAATCAAATAGACCAAGGAAACATTGGGTTTATCAAGAACAATGTGGGTGCGAATGAATCAGAAGAGATAGAAAACCCAATGGATGAATTGTTAAACTCCGTTGCAAATTCTCCTCCAAAAAAGAAATCTGAATTAAATTAAATGCTTACAACTATTACAGTTAAAAATTGGCTAAAAGAACACTGGCTTCATTTAGCTGTTGGTGTATTGTTTATTTGCTTGGTTGTTGGTAATCTTTGGCAAAAACGAGTAACGGATAATATAGCTGAGGAAAATCGACTTGAATATGAACGCCATATTCAAGACATTGATGAATTAAGACAAATTCATCAAGAAGAAATGCAGGCTCAACAAGTTTTAACAAAGCAATTACAAGCGGATCTAACCAGAATCGAATCTGATTATAATGAAAGAATGGCGAGTTTAGAAACTCGCCTTAGAAGCCGAAGACAAACCACGGTTCAAGAAACCACAGGAAATCCTGATGAAATGGCTCGTAGATTAAGAGAAAGATTTGGTTGGAGGATTCAACAATGAAACGATTTTTATCCTTTTTTCTTTGTTTGAGTTTGGTAGCTTGTACTACAGGAAATTCTTCCTCCACTACAACTTTACCTATTTTGGAAGAAAATCTAACTCAAGGAGCAGAACAACAACCTTCTTCTCAGGAGGAACAAAATCCTCCAGTTGAATCGACAACAGAAGAGGAAGCTTTGCCTCCATTAACCTCTCCAATGTCAGGGAATGAAGTTTTAGTACCATTGCAACAAGGCACACCAGCTCCTTTTCCAGGAGTTTTATTAAATGTTCATGCGGTTGCTTGGTTGGAAGCTGAACCAGAGGCAATACAAGAACGAGCACAAACTTGGGTTTCTTCTAGATTTTCAAGATTAAGGTTATTACATCAAGCTGAGATAGACAGCCTGAATTTAAGGTTGGCAACTCTGGTTAGAGAGCATCAAATTGCCTTAGAGGCAAGAAACCAGCAAATAGAATCCTTAAATCGAATAAATAATGAATTAAGAGCAGGTCCAGTTCCTATTTGGGAACAAATTCTTTGGATTGGTGGGGCTCTTATTTTAGGTGGAATTATTGGGCTAGTTGGTGGATTATTAGCTAATTAAGAGAACCTAAAAGAAGAGGTTTTCTTATGAATCAGTGGTATTTATTAAAAAATTCGGATGGTAAAAAATCAATTTCTTATACAATGTTGGTTGCTACCTTTGCTGTTTTAACTCTTTGGTTAACGCTTTCAATATTTGCAAAGATACATCATCTTGAAATTAGAGAATTTGATGCAGGGTCAGCAACGGTTTGGTTTGCTCCAATAGCTTCTTTGTATTTTGGTCGTCGTTGGCAAGCTAACGGTGTAGAAGCTGCTTCCCTAAAGAAAAAAGAGGAAGAAACAGTGAAGAATACGGAATCTAATGGAGAATCGGGAACTCCTGCTTGACAGCCATTTAGAGACAAGCTATGTTAGTTCTCGAATCTCACTACAGAAGGAGTTAACATAGTGAATCAACCAATAGATCCTGCGTTCAATACAGTAAAAAATTCCGAAGAATTAAAATCCTGGCTTATGAGAGCTTACTTTAATCCAAGTAAGCATCTCAAAGAGAAATATTATTCTCCCGAGGTATCAAAAGATAATATATTTGAATTTATTTCAAATAGGGATAATAAGTTTCCTCAAACTCCCGAATCCATTATTTCTTTGTGGAGTATCTTGCCTGGTCTCAGAAAAGGCTTAAATTCTATTGCAAATGAAGAAGTGGCTGAAAGCCTTTATACGAAGGGAAATGAAACACTAGCAAATATAGGTAAATCAATTGGTGGTTTATCTCCAACGATGGTACAAAAAATCTCGGATCAAGCAACTCTAAAACTTGGAACACTCCTTCGGGCAATAAATGCCGACAACAGACATTTAGCAAATGAAGCTTTTGACAAGATTGACGATGCGTTTTTAACAGTCTCAGAGTCTTATGCTGATGCTGTTAAGGAAGCAAATTCGGCAGATGAAGTTCTTGGCATATTACTAAAAAACAAACTGCTTACAAGTGAAGAAGTACAGGTTGTAGATGAAATTGAGAAGCAGGCACTTGAGGACGTTATTGCTTTTGCAAAATTAGAAGAAACAACTCAAGCTGAAATTGAAGAGGTTTTTTTGCAAGACCTGAATAGACCTGTTTCGGTGTTTTTATCAATGCAATATCCTATTTCAAAGATTGTTTTTCCTCCTCCTAAGAGTGGAAGACCAAAGAAGGTCAAATGAAAAAAAGGTCAGATGAGGCTTTTATTTGGACTGGGGTAGAGGGTGAAGGGGAAGAAGATTTTGATCCTGAATCTATGGCAATTTCCTCTTCTTCCTCCACCGAAACATCTTCTAAACCCTCCGAAAAAGGAGATGTTTTGACTATCAACTCTGAGGTTTTAAGCGGAAAAATATTAAAATATAAAAAAACCTCAAATGAGTTGACTGGAAAAACTCTGGTAAAGATTGAATTCGAGCTCTAATTAAGAGCATGTCTTCAAACGAAATCCGCAATTTAAAGTTAAATAATCTCATAAAAGAAGCGGTTACGCTTGCTTTGTATGAGCAAAAACTTAATGAACAGCCGGCACAACCTCCAGTTATGCCGCCACCTCCAGGTCAACAGCAACAAGCAAATCCTGTTCCTCCAATGCCACAACCGCCAGAAGCGGAACAGAATATGCAACCGCCTAATGCACCTCAAGCACCAAGTCAACCTATGACAGTTGACACAATGATTGAACGTTTAAATGTGGTTAGAGGTGGTCATTCGTTTACGGACCCTGAAATTTACGGACAGTTGACAACGTTTTATAAACGTTTATCTCCTGAACAAATTCAACAAATCGATCAGTTTTTGCAAGATTTAACTAAAATAGTTGTAAATGTAGAAAATACTTCTCAACAGCAACAACCAGACCAGACTCAACAAACGCCTCAAACAGTAAATCAACAAGGTCCAATTTCTCCAAATCCTGCTGCAATGCCTCAGGCTGCTGGTGGACCGGTACCAAATGGTCCAATGGGTGGAATGTAAACAAAATTGATTGAACTTGATGAGAGTTTGTTGTCATGCTAAGATGAAGGACCCATGGCAAACAAGAAACTAGAAGAATTAGAAGTTGGTGATATCTTATTAGTTCGTGCTCAACGGGAAGGTATGGCATACCTTCCCGTTTTTCCTAGTAGACGAGGAGATTTAACTCTGAATATTTCAGATGGAATAATGTTAAATTGCCTTGGATTAAAAGAGCTTCAACCAGGGGCTTCCTTTTATGAAATGGAAATCGTCACAGGGAAAGACAGTGGAGATATTGTTTTGGTATCTCGAACTCTTCAACGTTATTTGGAAAAAATTCCTAGCAAAAAGCGAATTCGTTAAAAGTCAAAATAATGAAAATAGGAGATCCGGTAACAAATTTAGAAAGTATTTTTTTAGAACCTTTCGAGGAAGATTCAAAATTTCCTGATCTTGATGAAGATTTTAATAGCCATTTGATATTTGTTGAACCTGGAATGGTAGCCACATATTTGGGGGAACCAAATTTTGGTGAAGGAAATAAAGTTAGTTTATATTTCACCAAAATATTAGTTGCTAGAGCAAAAAGAATTGCACCTGAGTGGGAAAAAGTTTGGCTTCAAGAGCCTCCATTCTTAAAAATTGGAATTTATTGGGTAAGGAAAGCAGATTTGGTAGCCCTTAAACCAAACAAAGATTAATGTGAGTTTTATAGGTCTTGCCAAGTGTCTCAGGGAGTGATACACCTAAGGCATGGCACAATTCTTGTTAATTGCATTTGTAGTTGCACTCTTTTATTTTCCTGCTATAGTGTTTGCAGAGAAAATCGGCGGAGAGAAGCTGCAAACCTTTGTAATTGTCGCATTGGTTGTGATCGTTCTGTCTCTGATCACAGGAATTCCGCTTGCCTTCTATTTGTTCTTGCGCTATGGTTTGGTGTAAGAACAAGAGACAAATCACAACTATTTTTGGAGAGAGAAATCATGAGTACCTTTACTGTCACCGTTTGCCCAGTTAAAATTGAGCCTCACAATAATGCTGAGGCTTTGGAAATCGCTCGTATTGGCGATTATAGATCAATTGTCCGTAAGGGCCAATTTTCCAATGGAGATTTGGTGGCTTATATCCCAGAGGGAGCTGTTTTGCCCCAAGAGTTGGTTGCAGAAATGGGTTTGACTGGAAAGTTGAGCGGTTCTGAGGCCAATCGCGTCAAGGCTGTTAAGCTGCGTGGCGTTTTGTCCCAGGGTTTGTGTCTGCCTGCTCGTAAGGGTTGGCGCAAGGGAGATGACGTTGCAGCCGAGTTGGGTATTTTTAAGTACGAACCCGTGGTTCCTGCTGGTTTCCAGGGGGAAATGCAGAGTGTTGGTGGGCGTCGTACTGTGAAATATGACATCGAGAACTTCAAAAAGTTCCCTGATATTTTTCAGGACGGGGAAATGGTCGTCATGACTGAAAAATGTCATGGTACTTTTGCCATGTTTGCAGTCATGGGAGAAGCTAATAAGCTGCCTGGACCATATACCAAGGATGGAGATATGATGGAGGATGAGTCCTATGAGTACGAAGAGAGCCGATTGATTATCGCCTCTAAGGGAGTTGCGGCAAGGGGTTTGGCTTTTAAGGTTAATGCCCCGGCCAACAAAAACAACATTTATGTTCGAACCGCTGTTTCTTTGGATTTGGTTCCTTCGGTAGAGGAAGTTTTTGGTTTTGAACAGTCGGTGTTCTTGATGGGTGAAATCTTTGGACCGGGTGTTCAGGATTTGGGCTATGGTTTGAATAATCCTGAGTTTAGGATCTTCGACATTTATGTTGGAAATCCTAACGAAGGAAGATTTTTGAACGATTCTGAGTTAGATCAGGCTTGTGTGAACTTGGGAATTCCTCGGGTTCCTGTAATTTACCGTGGACCTTTCTCCAAGGAAGTCTTGGATTTGCACACGAACGGGAAGGAAACTATCTCTGGACAAGGGCGTCACACCCGTGAGGGAGTAGTTATTCGTCCTTGCGTGGAGCGCCAGGCAAATCCAGAACACAACTTGCCTTGCTGGAATAGGGTACAACTCAAGTCGGTTTCTGAGGGATATTTGTTGCGTAAGGGAAATGTAACAGAGTTTACTTGAAAGAAAGATGAAATATTTCAGTCTCCACCCAATTTTTTAGTCCAAGAAATGTTGGAGGAGCAAAAATGACAAATTTAAAATGTGGAGGGAGATATTATGAAAGTGAGAATTTATAAATGAAAAAAAGCGTAGTAAAAAAAGTTTCTACGAGAAAAAAGAAATCAGCTTCGTCGAAAAAAGAAGCCCTTCCATATCTTTTTTATATAGAAGTTGGAGATATTGATGGAGTTAATCATGAAAGTGGCGGCCATCGAAAAACTGAGAAATTTTTGATTGAATCTTCACACTCTTTAGCAGATGTTGAGGCTGCTTATTATAAAACACAGAAAGCGTTTAAAGTAAATCTGACAGAAGAATGTGAGGAGCCAGAAAATGCGGCTCTTGGTTCCGAAACAATAATTGCCTTGATGAAGGCAGACAAGTGTATTTTTGACGACATTGATCCTGAGTTTCTTTTACCAGAGGATTTTTCCCTCTTATATCTAAGAATGGCGAAATTAGGAAATCCTAAAATTATAACAAGACCTGGAAAAGAAATTGAATGCCTTCAAATTGGTGGATATGGTCTTTTTGAAGATGTATTTTGATTACTATTTATTAGTATGTCAACTCACACAATAAGTTTTTTCGAATGTGGCGATAGAGATTCTTTGCTTGGATATGCAAAAGCTATTGAAGCTTGTGGAGCAGAGATTGTTGATTATAAAGTGAGTTATTTATCAAGTCAAGTCAAGTTTTATATTCATTTAAATCCACTCAACAACGTTTCTTTAAGCTCATTTATTGATAAGTTGAGAAAAACTTCCGTTTGGAATTTAACTTCATGGTATTATGAAATCGAATACAATAAATCATTTAATGAAAGATAATATGGAAGTGTTTAGTGAGTGTTGACTGCATTTCTACTTCATGCTAAGCTCTAGAACCTATGCATGAAGACAGCAAAGAAGAAATCTCTAATCTGACATTCAAGTTTACCAACAAAAAAGCTCGTAAACACTTCGAGGAATGGTTCATGCATCTTGGTGAGCAATATTACTGGGATTGGATGGAATATAGAGAGCAAGAAGAAAAAACTGGTAATATTACCGGTGTAGAATTTAAGTTCTCCAAAAAGGATGAAACTTGTGAAGTTGTTTGTGGAAGGCTAAACAGATGAAACCTTACATTCACGCAAAATCCTCCGTTGTTAAATGGGGTGGTCATGTAGATGACTATCTTAAGTTTCACAATTGGTTTGATCAAACCAAAGCTCATGTTGCAGACATGAGACATCGTGCAATTTTGCATAATGCTTTTGGTATTTTTTTGCTGGAACAGCAATTTGGTGTTTATTTCACAAATTCTGACGGCAAAGTAGTTCAGGTTAGGGATATTGGAGAACAGCACGTTCTAGAAGACCTTGGGCGAATTCCAAGCTTAGACGAGTGTATGAAAAATCTCCCTATGGAAGCTTGGATGGGTGGACCAATCAGACGAAAGAAGGTTATTCGTCTTGAAGAGTTAACCAAGGTTGTAAAGGATATCGAGTCTGCCAAAACAGAACTTGGTATTGAGGATTAAAATGAATAGAACTCCTGAGTTTAAATGTGAGATTTGTGGTTCTACTGGAACAGGAATCTTCCAGAAGAGTGATTATACAACCTGGTATTCAAAACCAGAAAATTGGTATTCTTGGTATGATGGCAAGCGAGCGCATGTTGCATGTTCGTTGTCTTGCTTTGAGAAACTTCGAGGATTTTCTCTTGTGGAATATCGAGAGAAAATTAGAGAATTTATTAATATTGACAAAGGAACAATTGGCTTGACAATTGGACTTGGATGTCCATGGTGTGAAGCAGAAAGTAACTATGGCCATCACGATATCGCTACTTGTTCAAATGGCCATAAATGGAAATGGTTCCCTTTGGGAGGATAAAAGTTAAATGATAACTAAAGAACAACTGGAATCTTTGTTTGAAGAGTTTCTTATTTCTTCAAACAAAGAAATTAAAGGTATATGTTGGCATCAACAAGAGAATTGTGTTTATGACCTTACTTTTTTTGTTTCAGATTCTATAAGTGAGTTATGGGTTGGGGCACCTGGGGTATTTTTAGTTGGTGACGACGACGACGACGACGACGACGACGAGGATGAGGGTCCAGAAGAAACAACGGGTGAAAATTTCAATCTCCCCGGATATTTGGATATTCAAACTAAAATAAAGGCTTTTGAAAAAAAGTTTGACTTAATCGAAGAAGACTTTCTTTTTGAAATCTTTGGAGATAAGCAATGTGTAAGTGCTTATTTGGTTGATGGAAAAATTACTTTTGAAACTAAACCTTTGTTGTTTGGTTTTGTAGACTAAAAAAGGAAATCTAATGGCAACAATAGAAGAATATCTTGCAAAAAAAGCAGAGTTAGAAGCTTACGTTTCAGATGAAGGGAAAAATATTCTAAGAGATTTTTTCTTAAATTTCTTTAAACAAAACCCCGAAATCCCGGCCGTTAGGTGGACTCAATATACTCCTTATTTTAACGATGGAGAACCTTGTGTTTTTAGTGTGAACGATCCATTTTACAAACTTGCTCTTGGTCTTCCAGATGAAGACGCCGATGAGTTTAAAGATAGTTGGCATTTCAAACAAAGCCCAAATTTATATAAACGTTTAGGAAAATTCGAAGCCGATTTTTCTTCTTTGGAAAGTCTTTTTGAAAATGTTTTTGGAGATTCTGTTAAGGTAACAGCGTCTTTAGGAAAAGATGGAGTGGTTTCTTTTGAAGTTGATGAGTATGATCATGACTGAAGAGTAAAAAATGATAACAAATCTCGAATCTTTAGCTTTACTTGCAGATATTCATTCTTATGCGTTGGATGAATATGGATTGCTTTTGGAATGTTGTCCCTATTGGATTGAGGGACAAGAACAAAAAGCAGTTTCTCTTTCTCTCACGTTTTATGACCATAATAATCAAATTAAGTTTGAATCTACTTTAGAAAACATTACCTCTTTTGAGGAACTTAAAAGACGGCTTGATGAGCTTTATGGAACTATGATTCACTTAAAAACCAATAAAGAAAATGAGGAAGACGATGGCAACTAAAAAAAATAAAAAATTCACAAAACCCACCCGTTTTGTGGTAACAAAAGCTGATTTTGAATATAACGATGAAGTACATTCAAAAAACGAAGGTGGGATTCCGCTTGAAATTTATTCAAGCAGAGAAAGTGCGGAAAGAGAAGCCCTTAAGAAAAACAAAGAATGGCTTCGTGAGATTTCGCCATTCCAATATCTCTATGATTTTAGAGACGAATTTACCGATAAACAATTATCTCAACTTACACGACTTGGCCTGGATTTAAATTCCAGGCTTGATGAATGTGCTTTTGCAAGTTTGCCAGATGAGGCACTCCAAATTCTTATGGAAGCTTCTATTTTTAAATGTTTTGAGGTTTGGGAAGTAGAGGAGTCAGAAGAATGATTTTAATATTTTTCTTAGTTTTCTTAGTTTTTGGCGGCATTATAGGATTTATCCTCGGTCATTACCTTGGAATTAGGGAAACAAGTTCCTCGCAGAAACTTTTTATCGGAGATCGGGTTCAGTGGCAAAACGGAAGCTTCTTGAGAGAAGGTCAATTTATTCGTTGGGAAAATGGTTTAGCTGTTGTTCATGACTCTTTTGGTAATGTAGAGGTGCTCGGTCCCACAATCAGCAAACTAAAGAAAATAGAATCGAAATAAGAGGATATTGTGACTAAATCTACTAAAATATTTTGGATTACAGACCCTCATTTTAATTTTTTGAAACCAGGGGAATCTACTCTATATGCAAATAGCATCGCACAAAATGCTTTTCCGGGGGATTTTGTCATTATAACGGGAGATATTGCAGAAGGTCTAAGCGTTACTGGATTTATGAGGCATTGGAAATCTATTTTAAATCAAAGAAGCGTTAAGCTTTATTTCGTTCTTGGAAATCATGATTTCTATTATTCTTCAATTTCTGGCGTAAGAACATTAATGAAGAAAGAGTTGTCGGATGCATGGCTTCCTTCTGTTGGAATCGCACCAATAGTCCAAGACAAGGTTTGTTTAATAGGCCATGATGGATGGTATGATGGTCTTTATGCAGATTGGATGAATTCCCGAGTTTGGATGAATGATTATGAAATCATTCAAGAGTTTCTGCCAAAGCTAAAACCAGAAAAACTAAATTTAATCAGAGATTTAGCACATGAGGCTGCTGGACATGTTTCTATGCAAGCTGAGGCGGCTATTGAACAAGGGTATAAAAAGATTTATGTTGCAACCCATATTCCTCCATTCCGAGAAAATGCAGTTTATAATGGGAAAATTTCTGATAATCATTGGATGCCTCATTTTTCTTCCAAGATTATGGGAGACATGATTTTAAGACTAGGAACACAACATCCAGAAATTGAGTTTGTGGTATTGTGTGGGCATTCTCACGGAGAAGCAAAATTCAAGCCATTAGTCAATGTAACAAGCTATACTGGATTTGCCGAGTACCGTCATAGAAACATTGCTAATGTATTCGAGGAAAGCACATGAAAAAAATCTTAGAGGACTTATTTGATTTAATTAAATCAAATCTTAGATGGTTTGTTTGGTTTTTGTTGATAATAATTTTTGTTTCAACTATAATAGGATATACACTAACTTGGTATCTTGGTGTTATCTATTTTGTGTGCATTTTTGTTTTTATGTGTTTGGAGTTTGTAGGAATAACTTTGAGTTTATAGGAATAAAATGAAAACTATACAAATAAACACAAAAGGCTTGGTGGGTCTTGAGGAGAGTCAGGCAACCCAACTTATTCACGCGGTTGGTGGACAGGTGAATATTGTCATGGTAGATGGTATACCATGCAAGACAACCACTGAATTTCGTTTAGATCGAGTAAACTTGGAGTTAAGAGCAGGTCGAGTAACAAAAGCTTACGTAGGATAAAATAGGATAAAAGAGGAAATAATTGAATAATAACATTTCGAATATAAACAAACATAGAATTAATTTTCAAATCAAGGGTGTATCTGAGGTGCGCCTAATTGATGAAAATGGTCAAATGGTAGGAGTCTTTGATGTTTTTGAAGCTCGTAAACGAGCCAAAGACGCTGGGCTTGATTTGGTAGAAATGAATAGAAATTCAAATCCGCCTGTTTGTAAGATAATGGATTATGGCAAATTTAAGTTTGAAAATGCCAAAGCAGCTAAAGAGGCTAAGAAAAATCAACAGATTGTTTCTGTAAAGGAAGTAACTCTTAGGCCAGCAACTGACCTTCACGATATTCAAATTAAAGCAAGACACATAAAAGATTGGTTTGAGTCGGGAGACAAGGTGCGAATTGTTATTCGCATGAAAGGAAGAGAAAGAGTTCACCCTCAGCAAGGCATGGATGTTCTCAATTCTCTTTTAACAGAAGTTGGTCCTCACAAGGTAGAGATTCAGCCTAGAACCGAAGGGAAAATCATTGTTGCACAAATTGCACCAGCCTGAGACAATTCTTAAAAAGTATATTGGAGCCGAGAATCTTTTTGAAGATTCTAATCTTGTTGGAAGGCTTTTCAAACCCCGACCACTTGGAATGAGAATTAAACTTCTTAAAAAAGATGGAAAATCCGATTTTTTTGATTTGTTTGAATATGCTTTATGCGTTGGACCAACAAATTCTGATATTTTTCTCCTTAAAAAAAAGGTTTATGGAAAAGTAATATCCTATGGATGGAATTTTACACCTCTTATAGTGGAGAGCGTTTTTGTTATCATTTAAAAATTCTGAAATATGTGAAGTTGGGGATTTGTTGGTGACTCATCCCCAAATCGAAATTTGTTGTTTGTCAAAAAATTATACTGTTTGGTGTTCTGGTGCATTTCTTTTTTTAGGCCAGACTGAAGTTTATAGCATTAAACATCAAAGCAGATTTTATTTATCAATATCTACATCATCCAGTTGGAGAAAATATTCTTTTCCAAACCTAGATCCAAACATTGAGATCAGAGTAAAGAATTTTTCAGATTCTTATCTCCCATTTTATCAAGTGTTCAAAATAAACAAGCTTTGACTTCCTCTCAACAGCATGCTATGTTGTTGTTAACCGTGACTAGCAACAAGTATAATTTACTTTTAAATGTATTGCGTAAGCCAGACAACAAAGTCTTGGCCATGTACGAATACGGGTCTCATGTATATGGAACCAACGTAGATGGTTCGGATGAGGATTTTATTGTTGTGTTGTCTCACGCAAGGGAAACACACGAGTTAATTGAGAGAGAGAACAAGTCTTTCGTTATTCATGACACTACGAGTTTGCAGCGGGGTATATGGGCACATGAAGCATATGCCCTGGAAACGTTTTTCTTGCCTCCTGAGCGCCGTCTAAAGGAAGTTGAGAGTCTTAAGTGGGACTTTAAGTTAGACCTCAGAGTTCTCCGTGAGTCTTTTTCTCAGAAGGCTTCACATTCTTGGGTAAAGGCCAAGAAGAAAATTGAAGTAGAAGCTGATTATAAGAGAGGGAAGAAATCTCTGTTTCACAGTCTCAGAATTCTTACTTTTGGCATGCAAATTGCACAGTATGGAAAAGTTGTTGATTATTCTGCGGCTAATGAATTCTGGTGGGACATTTACACAAATCCAAGCGTAAAATACGAAGATTATCTTAAGCAATATCGACCCATATATAATGGTTTGTGTACCAAATTTAGAGAGCTGGCTCCAAAAGGATAAAAAAGGAAAAAATGATGACGAAGATCAAACCCCGACCCGAGAATCACATCAAAATTCTTTTTGAGTTTGGAGACAATGACTTTGGTCATACCTTTAAGTTAGTTTTTGAACAACTCCACGAGGCGTGGTTGTGGGATTCTTATAAGTTTGAAAATTATCGGCATAGTAAATATCGGCATAGTAAAACCGATAATAAAACTAGTCTAAGTTATTCAAAAGAATACATTTGTGATTTTATCAATATGTTAGCTTGGCCTTTGTTCAAAGCAAGACAGGCCGAGTCTTTGTCTTTTAAAGAGGAAGGTAGATTTTCTTCCCAAAAAGAAGAAGAAGATTTTTATAGAAATTATCTTCAAGCAACTGTTGATAAAATTTATATTAACGAAGAGGTTGATGAGTTTATTGAGAAAAACCAAGGTCGAGCAAATTGTTCATGGTTTGTCTTGGACACCAAACTGTTTAATAACAACGTTTATTCGATTTGAAATCTATGAATTCACCAGCCGAAGAAGAAGAAGAAGAAGACAACATCTCCCCTCTTAAAAAAGGAGATATGTTGTATAGAAGATATGGAATATGGTTTGAAGTTATTATAATCAATGATTGTTTCATAACCCCTGCTTTTGGCAAAAATCAAGAATTCCTTCGTTTTGAAGGGACGTATTTTACAAGAAATTTTTTAAACCCAAATAAACCAGTTTGTTGCAAAACTTCTCAAGATTACTTTGGGAATTGCAAAATGGCAATTGCCAAAATTATTAAAGAAGGTTGGAAAATAAAAAGATTTAAATCGGAATGACAAATAAACCAAAATATATTTGGGAAAGAAAAGAGAGTTGTCAGATTGGTGATTTAATTTTTCTTTCTCCTAGTTTTGCTTGTGGAGCATTTCTTGTTATTGGTTTTGAAAAATCAAAATCTGACGGAGTTAAATCCAGCGTTATTTTATTTGATCTTAGGTATAGAAATAAAATTAAAATGACTTCCCTAGATTTTTGGTATGCTGAATTACAATGAAAGTTTCAAAGAAACGCCTCCACCTGGAAGATTTGGTGCAATTCGAAAGCACGATATCCATACTGGATTTGATTTTTATTGTCCTATAGGAACTGAAATTCCTGCTCTTGAATCTGGTATTGTAGTTGCAATAGAAACTTTTACTGGAGAAAAAGCTGGGAGTCCTTGGTGGCATGAAACCCAAGCGGTCCTAGTGGAAGGTCCCTCAGGCGTAATTCTTTATGGAGAAATTCTACCAAAAGTAAAAGTTGGTCAAGAAATAAGAGCAAAAGAAATAGTTGGAACGGTTTTACAGGTTCTTAAACAGGACAAAGGGAAACCTCTTGCCATGTTGCACCTGGAGTGGTATACTTCTGGAACCAAAAAGTCTGTTTGGTGGTATCATAATGAGCCACAACCAGAAAACCTTCTTAACGTAGAAAATCTGCCATGCTTAAAAGTGATATAACAAACAATGTCTGTTCTAGTCGAGACTATTCTTGTGAAGAATCTGGATGTAATGATGATGGTATTTGTCGGTGTGGTGTAATTGATAGAGTTACACTAAGTACAAACTTATATGATTTTGTTTCTTTGTACGAAGGACCTGAGGGCATAGAAAAAGCCTTGTGGTATTGGTTTTACAAGCTTATGGCAAGAAAACATGGGGAATGTCAGTTTGAAGCCCATGCAAGTTATTATGGAGTTTTTGAAGAATTGACAAGTGCTTCTTATGGAGAAGATTTTTCTACTGAAATGTCAAAGTTTGAGGATTTGTCGGTAAACGATAAAATCTATTACTTGTTGACGCAAGAAAATGGTTTTGTTTTACCGGAAGTTTTGAAGGTAAAAGAATGGGAATTTAAACCTGTTTTTCTTTCCGCAATTAGTCCATTGCAAAACACCAAAGTAGACCAAAATTTTATTACAAATCTCAGTTGGCATATCCTAGGTCTTTCCACGAAAAAAAACAAACTTGATCCAAAAGAGTTTTCTTACATGGCAATGTTGTGTTTGCCAGACCCTTTGACGAAAAAAAAGACGTTTAAGATTGTTGATGGAAGACACAGACTAACACTATTTTCTCAATTAGGATTTAAATATGTTTTTGTGATTTGTCCAAAAGGTTTTGATAAAATCATTTAATTTCAAAAACAACAAAAAAGAGAGGACTCATGAAAAATGTCTATATTCTTGGTGGTGGTACTGTTTTTCATCTTCGACCGCATTTTGCGTTGAGTGCACCAGCTTATGGCAAGACGGCTCTCAAACTCGCTGGGATTTTTTCAGAGCATCCCGAGGTTGAACCTGGGTCTGTGAAGGTGGGTCTTACAAAGATGGCACAAGGTGCTTACGGACTTGCCAAAAATCATGAGATGATTGGTGAGACAAACGAAGAAGTTAACGATTATGTTGACAAAATTCTGGCCGACAAAGACACGAAGATTATTTTCATGTCTGTTGCCATGTGTGATTTTGAAGGTTCTGTGGGTGAATTTAAATCTTATGGTGGACCTGATGGAGAAAAAAGATTTTGGAGAACTAGGTCTGGCAAATGTGAGCCTAGACTCAAGAGTGATACCTCTGGTTGGTATGTTGAGTTAACTCAAGCTGAGAAAGTAATCAACAAAATCCGCAAACAAAGAAAAGATATTTTTCTTATTGGTTGTAAGACAACTGCTGGCGTGACCGAGGAAGCACAATATGAGGCGGGCTTAAGTCTTCTTAAGAAAAACTCTTGTAACCTAGTTTTGGCTAATGATGTTCAAACTGGTCTGAATATGATCATTTGTCCTGAATTGGCTGTGTATTCTGTGACACATGATCGAGATAAGGTACTTAGAGACCTTGTGGATATTGCTATGAGTCGCTCTAAAAACGAGTTCACTCGTACGACAGTCGTTGAGGGCACTCTACTTCCTTGGCGGGATTCAAAAGTCCCTGAGAGCCTTCAAAAAGTAGTTGATTGGTGTGTGGAACAAGGAGCTTACCAAGCTTTTAACAACGTAACTGTTGGGCATTTTGGATTTAAGCCAGAAACGGATGTTCTTTATTCCTCACGAAGGAAACAGAATTTCAACCTGCCAGAATGTAGGGATCTCGTGAGAGTAGAGTTTTCTAAGGACAGTCAAAAGGCGTTTGGAGCCAAACCAAGTGCTGGCGCTCGGTCTCAATATATGGTTTTGAGCAAATTTACCAAATATGACTGTATCGTTCATTTTCATTGTCCTATGAAACCTGGGGCAAATGTAGCTGTCAGACCTCAGAGAATGTTTGAGTGCGGGTCTCATCAGTGTGGGGAAAATACTGCGGCTGGCATGATGGAATATGGAAATGGTATTGCAGCGGTCATGCTCGATAAACACGGTCCAAACATTGTTTTCTCTAGAGACGCAAACCCAGCCGAGGTAATCAAGTTTATCGGTGAAAATTTTGATCTTACAAAAAGAACTAGATAAATTGATAAATCAACAAAATAGAGAAAATTTATGAAATACTTTAAAGACTTTTTAATGACAATCCTTAATTGGGTTATTTTGCTTCCTATATTTTGTTTTTTTCATATTCTTAGTTTTTTTGCAAATCTTTTTTATAAACACATTATTGCAAAAACTCCATGGAGTCGGGTGAAGTATCTTGACTAAGATTTCTTGGTGTGATAGGCTCTGTTCATCATGGAAAACCGAGAAACCTTTTTTGCACGTCTAACCCCGTTTATGCCGCCATCTGAGCTTCGAAATATCGAAGTTGCCTATATGATGGCAAAATTTGCTCACAGGGCTCAAGTTCGAAAGGAACTGGATCAAAATGGAGATCCAGTTCGATATTTTGAGCATCTTCGAAGGGTTGCCCTTCTTCTCATCGACAATTTTGAGGTTCGTGATTGGCGAATGATTTGTGCCGCGCTTTTGCACGACTCTCTCGAAGACACAAAGGATATCACGGCTGAGATCATCGAACATCTTTTTGGGGCAGAAGTATGTCGTATGGTAAAGCTTCTCTCTAAATGTCCTAAGGAAGGGTATTTCCAGAGACTTAAGTCTTTTGGAGACGAACGGGTTTTCCTTATCAAGGGCTGTGACAGACTTGATAACTTGAATTCTATGGAAAGCGTTTCAAGAGAATTTGTGGTCAAGCAACTTAAAGAAACGAGGAATGTATATCTTCCTCTTTGGGATGGTCTCGATAACTCTGAGTTTAGGAAACTTGGAATCAAGATTCATATCCGAATGAATGAACTTAAAAACTCCTTTCAAATTAAGGAAGAAGAGATTTTGTGAATATAGATGACCCGAGAAACTATTCTTTAGAAATTGGGGACATGGTTTTTATTCAAAGGTCATGGCTTTATAAGCCTTCTGGTTATGTAGTTTGTGATATTAAACCTGACAAAGGCCAATATAAAGTTTTGGTTTCGAACGGTAAAGAAAGTAGACTCTTGCCAATAAAAAAAGAAGGTAAATTCTTCCAGTTTGTTGGATCTCAAAAAACAGATATAACAAAAATAATTAAACTCAATAAATACTAAACAAAATTTGTCATCTGAGAAACAATTTCTCTAATGACAAATAATGTAATTTTACCTCCCACTGCTCCTGTTCCAGCAGTTGTTATTTCTGCTCCAAAAAAATATGATGTAATTTATGTTGACCCTCCTTGGTCATATACATCTTTTGGCACAGCAAGTGCAACCAAACATTATAACTTGATGTCTCAGGCTGATTTAGGAAAATTGCCTATTAAAACCATTCTAAAGAAGAAAGGTATGGTTTTAATGTGGGCAACTGGTCCAAGACTTGATTATGCGATTGATTTAATTCGAGCCTGGGGTTTACATTACCGAGGTGTTGGATTTGTTTGGGCAAAAACCCGTAAAGATGGGAAAGTAATAAACGGGCAAGGTGTTCCACCAACCTTTACAAAACCAATGACTGAGTTTGTTTTGGTGGCCACTACTCACAAGACAGGGCGAACAACTAAACTTCTCAAACAAAACACCCCACAGGTTATTCTAGCTCCTAGAACAGGCGGACACTCAGCAAAGCCTTCTCAGGTCCGAGATCATATTGTAGATACCCTGGGGAATCATCTCGATTATCTAGAAATGTTTGCTAGAGTACAGACTCCTGGTTGGGATGCTATTGGAAATGCTCTAACAAACGAAGATATTTCTGTTAGTATTGATAAACTAAATGGAACTATACCTTGTTCTTTGCCTCTTGTAATTCCAACAAGTTTTTCATTACAAATGGGTCAAAGTACAAATACATTATCTCCCGTTTAGAATCTGTATAGAACAAAATTGATTTATACCATCTTTTTTGGGAAACAAATTTATCACAAATAAGAACGGTAGAAATAACTGATAAAGAACGAAATCTTATTTCCCCTGGTTTATTAGAGTCCGCCCTGACACACGCACATCTCAGGTGTCTTTGCGTCAATTTTACTTCAGAAGGCGGTTTAAGCCAAAAGATTTTTGACAATTCAGACCTGGTTAAAATCGTACCCATGAGAATATTGGACATATTCTCATTATGGTAAGGGTTACTTTTTTTTGTTTAAACCTTCTTCTTTTTCGCTTCTATTTGAACAATTTCGTGTGGTTTGCCAGGTTCAATAATCATTGCTGTTAAATGACCACCAAAACAAACTCCTGTGTCAATTCCATAACACTTGGCTCCAAATTCGTTCTCATGGGTCTTGATTTCCTTTAAGTCCCAAACGTGGTGGCCATAAACAATATCCCATTTTCCATCATATTTTTCAGCCCAGAAAAAGGAATTTCTTGGTTGGCAATAACCGTTTTGGGCATCTAATGGAGCTTTGGAATAACAATTTCCATTATCATATAAAAATCTTACATGCATTAATGAATTACTTTCCTGGTCTTCTATCTTTCGACCAGGAATAATTCCTCCATGAATAATATAAGTTTTTATTTCTGGAATTTTGATATAAGCGGGTGTGGACTTTAAAAACTGAATATCCTCTGGGGTTAGTTTTTGAAATATTGCTAATCTATCGGGATAGTTTTTAATCCATTTTGGCTTTTTCTTGTTTTCTAGCTTGTTGGAAAACTGAACATACCTATCATCGTGATTCCCACGAACCACTTCAATATTATTTGTTCGTGCCCATTGAATTACTTCTGCTGATTTCGGACCTCGGTCTACAAGATCCCCAGCCAAAATTAAACGATCCTCCGCAGGATTCCATCTTGTTTTATGAATTAATTCATTTAATTCATCTAAACAACCATGAATATCTCCTATAATAATGTATCTCTTCATAAATTGAAGTATACCACACTATCTAATATAGTGCAATTTTAGAATTTAGATCCTATTTATTGTTAACCCACATTTTGGGAGGAGTTAAAATATATGGCAGGTACACGCATAAATGAAAAAGGACCAGTAGCAGAAGCAAATCGCTCTGGAACTCAAATTGATTCTCACGTTTCGTCTTCAGGTTTCATGCCTTTCCAAGTGCAACAAACCTATACACACGTATTATCTTCCACCGGTTCGGGTGGTTTCCGTGCAGTTCCAGGTGTGAATATCATCTCTGGTGCATTTGTTAATACTGTTCAAATGCCAGCTTTGTCTACTGGTGCAGGCGCAATGTTTACTTTCCGCGCTGCTTCAAATCATCAGCACGTTTTAACCTGCTCGGCTGACACAGCAGGCACTCTTGGATTTGTTGGTTCTGACGGTGTAACCTCTGGTTCACGCTTCACAATGAATCAAGGCACAGTTGGTACAGCAGCAGTATTTATTGGCGATGGTCGTCGCTGGTGGTTTGTAACTGGACACACCGGTTCCGTTGCAGGTACTTGATCTCTTCTTTTTTATTACAAAATCCCATAAATGGAGAAAAAGCCATCGAATTTTCGATGGCTTTTTCTTTTTGAATTATTTTAAGTAGATTATGTGTTCGCCTGGCCCTAAAGATGTTTCAAGGCATTTGAGGAATATTGGAACCCCACCTTCTGTATGAGTTAAATCTACAATAGGAATTTGGTTCGCCCAAATTGCTCTTTCTGTAGCTACTAAGAAATAAGCAGTATTTTCGTTGTGATAAATTACTAAAGGTCTATAATTCATCGACTCGTGATAACCATCCATATCCCATTTGTACTTTAACTTGTTTTCTTGAAGAAGTTTTTGTATTAAATTCATGGAAAACGCTCCTGGGCTTCCCAGGCTTCTTTAAGCCCTTTTTCATAACCTTTTTCATGGGCTAGTTCATAAACACGGTTCATTTCTTGTTGCCATCTGGAACGAAGAGGGGTTAAAATTCCAAGCAAGAATTTAATATCCTCAACAATTATTTTCCAGTCTGGAAGTTCCTTCCAAAGATTAATATCCTTTGGGGAATAATCTAACCATCTTCTGAATATGGAATTGACTTCCGCTTGTTCCTCGGGATCTAACATTTCTGTTTCTTCCAACTCTATCACTTTAACCTTCAATAAATTCTTTTATATTGAAACTTGTCTCTGATGAATTGATGAAAATAAGATCCGGCTGAGACAGCCTGATTTAACTCATCTACTACTCTCTGCGGAACCCCATAATACTCATAGGTCCCACCTGCCTTAAAACCAAGGCGAAGAGTATTAGTAATGTCATCATATTCCATTTTGTTTAAGTTTGTTGAATTGAAATCACCTGTTTGCATATTTTCTCCTATTTTTGTTTTAGATGTCCTGTCCAACTAAGAAAAATCTTAGCTATTAAATCTTCTTCTTTTTTTGATTTTGAAATTTTTGATGTTTCCAAAAACTCAAATACAGATTTTGCAACTCTCTTTGCGAGTTTGGATTTCAAATTCTTTTTCAAGTCCTTGAAATCCAAACTCGTCGGAGATTCTTTATTGATTGCCGCACATATTTTTACGGCATCTTCTGCAAGAATATATTTTTCTTGCCGTTTATTCATTCCACAATTTCAATTTCGTCTACGACACCTGAGTGGCGATAAGACCAAATTTCGATAGATTGGCCAGTCGAGTCATTTGTCATCTTAGCCTTGATTTGCCCATATCGACCCTTGAGCAACTCTGCCGAGTCAAGCGTAAAAAGACCGTTGAAGGTTGGTTCAGATGCCGAGGTAATTCTGACCTGACGCCCACCAAATCCTACAAGACCACTCAATTTCTCTTTGAGAACTTTGGCTTTGTCAAGGTCCCGGCTATATGTCGCAAGAGTATTTTCTCCACTAAGGATTTTTTCTCCCGCAACAGTAAGACTCAAAATTTCAGAGTTTTGAGCCGTTCCAATTGAAACCGTTTCACCCGAGGAAGTGCTTTCAAGGCTAGCAACTCTGCTGCCACACTTGCCTCGACCAACTTTGCTTGTCAAAACCTTATACTCACCAGAGTGTGAGGCTTTTTCTCCCGTGAATTCAACTTCAATAACATCACCAGGATTAAGTCTGCTAAGAACCTCTTTTAATTTCGCTTTTTCCATATTTATTCCTCTTTATCTTCTGCCTTACGGCTAACTTGAGGAACTAGTTGTACCACACAGGAGCAATCTTATGAACCTATTGAGGATTTACCAAACTACATTTATATACCGTGTCAATTTCCTCAAAGGTGAGGTAATTAATTGTTTTTTTGTGTCTTAAAGAATAAAACACACCCTGAAACATATAATCGCCCTTTTCATTTATTTTTAACACCATGAAAAAATCTCCAACAGAGATTTTTTGATTTGGAATTTCTATGGGTTTGGCGAGTTTGATTAAATCGCCACAAGTTAATTCTCCGGTGAACATTTAAAAACTTCCGAAATTTCCTCAAAAAAAACATTACGGAACCGTAGATTTTTCTTAAGATTAAAGAAAATACCTACAAATCCAGAAGAGGTTTGTCTGTCTATTCTTAGAACCAAATTATAGCCTCCAAAAAAAAGCGCATCCCAATTCTGAGCATATCTCCTTGCTTTATTTTCTTGACTAACATGGAAATATCTTTTCAGTTGTATCAAACCAAAAGAGATGGTATTTTGAACAATTCCCTAATGCTAGGAATTCTCCAGTACAATAAACTGCACCCATATGGATTATTTTAATAACCAAAAAATATGTTCCCGGTGGTGGACAATCCATCTCTTTCGCCCATCTCCAATTGGATTGGTTTTTAAGCAAATCTCCTGGTTTAATATTTGCAAAACAAGATTTGTTCATTTTTCTTTCTTTTTAAGAAGATTTTTTTCAACCGTCTTTTGTGTCCAGTGCTGATCTGTCTGAACGTGATTTGCTCTTACGTATTTTGCAACAGACTTCTCGAAATCTGTAAACTCCCCTGCAAGCCTGACAACATAACCCTCACACTTTTCATAATGCCCCATGCCACCATTGTGAAAAAGGTACTCAAGCTTGGTTTCTGTTTCAAGCTGTTTCTCTGTTTCGTATTGTCCTTTCCAATATAACTTATTATCGGGGGCGAGAATCTGCGATGACTTTAGCCAAACAGGCACAGTAGGAAACCCAAGCTCTCCTGCAAGAGCCTCAGTAGTATCCCAATCCCACCACTTGCCCGTGGAGTCTTCTCTTACACCAAAGACTAGGAAATATCCAGGAAGCTCTGAATAACGAATGGAATGTACGGCGAATACGTATTCGCCAAACACTGACACTCCATCAGGAATAGAGTGACAGACTTGCGCGTGAAGAGATTTTGCAACATTGAAAGACTCGTGTGTTGGTGGTCCATTGTGACTCCTTGCAAAAACGGCCATCTTGGTCATGCAGAGATTTGATCCATCCATTTTTTCAGTTACAACAACTGGAACATTCAAAAAATGTTCTGCCGTCACAAGCTTCCTGTCATCCTTGGTTGCGCCAGGCGACCATGGAAGATGAAATGTACGTGGGTATTTCTCTGACATCTAGAGATGTTAACATCTTCTATTATTCAAGTCAAGGTCTTTCCGAGTCAGATAAATTAAACCTCAACAAGAACGAGTTTATAGCATTTACCTTTCGGGGTATGCTCGCTTTATGAGTTCACCCACATTTAATACACTATTAAACAAACTTAATATAAAAACCATGATGTTGCCATCGGCAGAAATTATGCCAGAGAAAGGAAATGATATTCCATTAGAGGCGCTTGAAGCTTCTTTAGAGGAAAATATTGAGACCACTTTACCACCTTTAACACTTCCAAATCAACAAATTGATAATGTCAAAGTTGGAGAATGCGTTAATATCACAAATATTCTCATTCCTAAGCAAATGGAAAATAACGTTTCCATGGGACATGAGAAAATGGATATTCTTATGTCAGGAGATGGAGCTACTCCCTCAACAGCCTGCCTTGTAACGGGTATGCCTGGAACAGGAAAAAGTACGCTCATGTTACAACTTGCAGATTCAATAACGAAGCAAGGGCATATTGCTATATACAACTCTTGTGAAGAATCTATGGTTCAAGTAAGTCGAGTAGCCAAAAGACTAAAACTTCAACACGGATTTTTTATCTCTTCTCACAGAAGCGTTTTTGATCTTATTTCTCACGCAAAGAAGATTCAGAATCAAAATCCCGACAAGCAAATCTTTTTATTCGTGGATTCTCTTCAAACAATTGAAATTCCAAACGTTGAGTATGATGAAAGAGGGACTGTTGTTTGTGACGAACACGGACAACCACTAAAAAGAAAAGGAAGGCCAATTGGAGGATCGAGTGTTCAAGTTGAGGTAACTCGTCTTCTTACAAAATGGTGCAAAGATACTTATGGAGTTTTGTTCTTGATTGGCCAGGTAAACAAAGACGGAGATTTTGCTGGTCGTCAAGCTATTAAGCACTGGATTGACGCACACCTTCATTTAGATATTAATCGAGAAAGATATAGTGCCGATTATGGTATGCGCTGTGTGGAAATGACAAAGAATCGTTTTGGTGTTGCTGGAATCTTCTATCCCTTCGAGATTGAAGCACGAGGAATTAAGTTTACAGAACCTAAAACAAAACCATAAACAAAATCACAGAGCCAAAATCATTAAAAAGAAGGAGAGTTTGGACGCGGATATTTATCCAATATGTCCAAGCTCTCTTTTGCTTTAAAATCATATGTTGGACGACTTTTTGCTTTAAGAAAGAGAAGCAATATAACAGGCTCATTTACCTCAAAAGACGGTAATTCTTCTCTTATTCCGAGAGAGGAGTTTCCAAATTTGGTTTTAGTTTTAGACGAAACAAACACTAAGGTTAGAATCTTAAAAAAAGATGGCTTTGCAATTTGGATTCCAAAACATTTTCTTCTTAAAGAAGTGTTATCAAAGCCCGAACCTGAGATTTCTAATGTCTTGCAGGTTTTAATAATGCTTACTGGAAAGATATCGACACTTTCACAAACTGAACAAGAAAAAGTAGCTGGGGCTGTGTCTATAGTGAGAAATCTTTTGGACAAGAAAAAGGTTGCAAAGGCAAAGTAACCTGCTAAGCTGAAAACACCATGAAGCATACCTCCGAAACTCTTAAGCAGGAAATTGCCAATTATTTCAACGATAATCCTCGGTGTCTTGTTGATGCATATTGTTTGGAAGACGACGAAGATGTGGAAAACGTTGAAGAACAAGAGGAAAAGCTCCTAAAGCTAGAGAAGGTTGTTTCTAACCCCAAAGTTTGGAAGCGACGAAGTAAGGAAAAAACCTATCTTTTTCAGTACCAAAATTGCGTTGTGCCTCATGATGAACATTGTTGGTTAAGATGGTTTGAGGTCTCTGAGGAGCTTCTTGAGGAAGCTGGAATTGAAATGAAGGTGTATATTTACACGTCCTTGGACGACGAGAAAATTATTAAATTTTCTTTGGAGCTTCACTGAGATATTATGTCCTTTAGTCAATCTTCATTTGAAATGTTTTATCCCGAGGAAGAGGGAGAAATAGAAGCCAGAAAACGCTTAGTCTCGTGCGCAAAACAAGCACGAGACTCTGGCTTTTCTTTTTGGGAATGGGAAAAGTGGCTTTCTATGAACAAAGAATATACTTTTTATATCTCTCTTTTACCCGCAGGAAGTCTCAGACATATAGGTTCTTGGGTTTGGGTTGGGTTAAATTAACAATTTTAAACAAAATAAAAATAAAAACTCATAATCCTTTTGAGGTTTATGAGTTTATGAATGAAACAGAAAAAGAAATTAAAAAACAGTTTTATGCAAGAAAAGGTATAGAAGCTAGCTGTAAAGTTCCTTTAGAAAATTCTAGAGTCCCAGCAATAAAAAGTTTATTGAATAAACTAACTGCCATAAAGACAAAAGTAGAAGATGGTGTTACAGAAATAGTATGGAGACTTTATATTTTAGATAAACTAATTTGTAATGTTGCTTTTTTTGAAGGAGAAGTAACTTCAGATAATATTGTTTCAAAACTTACAAGAAAACTTTTTAATATAGAAACGATGTTTGAGTCTTCTCTGAAAACAAAATCTTCAACTGCAAAATCTAAATGGCATGAAATTCTGATTAAATCAGAACGAGTAAAAAAAAGAGACCCACTCTCCATCCAATACGAAAACTTTCAAAAAGATTTCCAAAACATGGAAAGAAGTTTTTTGCCTGAGGCTCTTAGGGCAACAGAAGAAATCTCAGGAAGCAAATCTACGAATTCTCTCGAAAATAGTAGCGAGACTGTTAGCAACGCTTCTGAGCATGCCGACATGCTGAATAAGTAATTCGTTTCTTGTTCCTACTTCTGGATGATTTAAAAGATTGGTTTCGATTAAGGCTTCACCTTTATCGGCCAATTTTTTTGTATCCTCAATCATTTTATTAATGTGAGAATTAAACTCCATTACAAAACTTGCAACGCTTTCTCCATTCGGGACAGAAGTTCCAGATTCTGGTGCTTCTTTAAGTGAAGCAAGTCTTTTTTTAACAGCTTCCCCAATCAAAGCCTTAAGTTCACTTTCAGTAATCTTCATTTCTTCCTTAACTCTTCCCATGCCTTGGTGTTTTGGCATTAAATCAAACTCAGAATCAACTCCAAGTTCCGCATCAGATTTTGCTTGCTGTTGAGCGAAAAGTTCTTCCTCGGAAGGTGGCGGCTCACCATATTGCATCAAATAAGGCTCACCGTATTCTGGTCCATAAAATTCTTCAAAGTCAAATGATTTATATTGTTCATAGATATCATCTACCATCTGAGCTAATTTCTCAAGAGGAATTGTATCAAAGTCGATATGTCTTGGTCTAATACCATTCATATCCTTGAAGGCATCACTATATGCTGAAATATAACTTTGACGAATATCGTTTTCGTTGCTCATTTTAGATTTCCATTTCCTTCATCTTGTCTTGGGAATTTAATTAAGCCTTGTACGGCTTCCATGGCTGCCGCAACCATCTTAGCTTTCATTCCTTCTACAATTTCCAAATAAGCTCTTTGAAGTTCAGGGCTTAAGTTATCGGGATTTTGAAGCTTAAAGGTTTTAATGATTTCTTGTTCGAAAGAACGGGAAGTTTGGTCCATTAAGGCAATGATTTCTCTTTTTGCCATAATTGGATTTCCGGCACCAATTCCACCAACGCCTGCTTCCTGTAGTTTTTTACGAACGGAAACGTTAATCATTTCTTTTAGTTTTTTTTCGGAAATACGAATTTCTTTTTTTGATTGGGTCATTTTATACTCCACGGGCAACAATACGACGACGAGGCGTTCCAGGAATTTGAGCACTTGGGGAAGGAATATCAAGATTTTTGATTATTTCAACAGTCATATTCTCATATGCACGAGAAATTACTGACTCAACTTGTTTTTCCTCAATTCCTGTTTCTTGAGATATGTCTACTGCTAAAGAACCTACAATGGGTTCCTTAAGGTCTGCCATCACAGTACGAATTCCTATTTCCTTAGGTCCTTCATTTAGTTTTGCAGAAACAGCTTCATTAATCATTTTTTTAAGTTCTTTTAGAGTGACTTCCATAGATATTCTTTAGCCCTTTATTAAATATACGAAAAAATACTAAATGCCCCAAGTGTAAAGAGCAAGTCTTCTAGAAACTTGTTGTAAAACTGGATTATCAGTATCAAACAAATCAGATATTGCTCGGGCAGCTTGATCGGGGTTTTTAAACCCATTTTGAATTAAACCTTTAACAGCTTTTAGAACCTTTTGAGGGTCTTGAGTCTGTTCTGCGATGGATTCGGCAGTAGATAAAATTACTTGAAGTCTGTCTTCAAGAGAATTGGAATCTTTAAATGGATCAAATGTCTCAGGTGGTGGCGCGTTTTCCTCAGATCCGTCAGTGCCGCCATTCTCATCGCCACCAAGATCCGATAAACCTCCGCCACCGCCGCCACCACCAAAACCTCCACCCAAATCTCCACCGCCACCGCCACCTAAGTCCATACCTTCTTCGCCCCCCAGGTCATCTGGCATATTTTCTGGGGCTCCTCCGGTGGGTGTTGAACCGTCCATAGATGGGGTTCCGCCTAAATCAGTGCCATTTGGCATTGGGGAATCTCCTAGATTATCAACACCCATATTTCCAGATCCGTCAGTCCCAGATTGACCAGTTGGTGTATTAGGGGAAGGACCTGCTCCTGCATTTTGAGCTTCTGAATTAGGTGCAGAAGAACCATTAACTGGGCCTTCATTTAAGGTTGGATTTGAGAATACTACTGCTTTAAACTTCCGTCGTCTTTCATCCGACATTTTTAAAGCTTCGTCTTCTGCCATTATGTTTTCTAATTCTTCTTGAATAATAATAAGAAGATTTTCTAATATTTCGGCTTTTTCCATGTCCTTAAATATCCATAACTTGTATAAAAGCCTAGACTCTTATGCTAGTCTAACACAAAGAAGGAGATTTCAATGAGTTTTAAACGGATAGGTAGTTGCAGTGAATGCGGTGCACCAAAATATGTTCCTAGTGCTTGGATGGGCGTTTTTCCTCCCACACCACAAAGCTTTTGTGGTTGCGACAAAAGAAATGAAGAGGAAAAAAAGGCACTGGCTGAGGGTTTGGCAATAAATGCCGGGAAAGAGGCAGCAAAAAAAGTTCTTGAAATTCGAGAAATGGCAAAAAAAGAATGGGAGCCTGAAAAAGAATCAGGCCCCACATTTCCTGGATTAGCCAGCCTTGATGAGGCTTTTCGAACAGAGTTTTCTCCGCAAAAAACCAACTTGGAAAAAATACTAGAAAAGTTGGAAGAAATTGAGGCCAGGCTTATGTTAATTGAAGAGAAACTCTGAGGTTCAAGAAGGAAAAGGTTTTTTTAATAATCCTTCTTTTTTTAGCCATTCAAATACCATTTTAACATAAGGGTCTTTTGAATCATCTTTTTCTCTATCTTTAATAATTTGATTTGGAAATGGCCATGCAAAATAATAATAGGATCCAGAAAGTTGTTCAACTGTAACTTTCTGCATATGTTTATGTAACCCTTCTCCTTTTGGCCAGCCCCAAACATATTCACAAAACAATAAATCTAAACGATAAGCACGGATTTCTCCCCAGTATCTCCAAGGAGAAGGCCATGGAACTAAAGCCAAAAGCAAAAGTAACAAAAACCACGGAGAAACAAAAGCAAGACCAACTGAAAGAGGAACAAAAAAGATAGCTGGACTTACATATAATAATGACCAGAATGGGTTATTTCGAGAATCATATAAGTGTGCTCCCTCGTGAACAATCGTTCTTAGTCGTTCTTCTTCTGTTTTTTGAGACCAAGTTTCTTTGGGAACCCAAATATATCCTCCCCCAACTGTAGCATAATGACTTAAAAAGGTTTTATTCCATAAAAACATAAATGAAATATAATAAACAAATTTCATTAAAAGGGATTCGTCTTTCCAAACAATTTTAATACCGGGTTTATAGGTATCAATTACTTCTGCTTGAAATTTTGCAACTAATGGTGTTTTGGGACTTGTTAACATTTTAATTCTCCTTAGAGGTAAATATGGAAGTTGGCGATTTGGCTTCTTTTATTAAAAATGACAAAAAATCAGCTTTTTATATTTGGAAAAGGGTTCCAGAAACTTTTTCTGAGTTTAAAAACTATAGAACTATAGTTCATTTACGTCTTTATCCCTCCAAGCCTGTCCCCGAAATAAAAACAAAAGATTTTTTCGATACTATTAAACAAGAAGAAAATTTTAAAATGCTTATTTTGAGTAAACACGAAGTGTGTTTTACAAATTCTTCTATTCCTGCTGTACAAAACTCCTCGAAAAAAACTTTTTTTACCGTTATTTTGTTTACACCAACATCAGAAACCAATGAAAATGTAAAACCTTACAGGTGTGTGGTTTTAGAAAATGATGTAGAATTTTATTCTCCGATTTCAGCAGGAATCAAACTAATAAATGAAATCCGAGAAAAATTGTTGATTAACAAAAATCCACCGACAGAACGAGCTAGAATCTTAGAAAAGATTAAAAATGCGAATAAAACAAAAATATAATGTTGTATAATTAACATACATGCAAGAATTTTCTGTTGGAGATATTGGAATTCAAAATTCAAATCTTAGAATTTGTTTATATGGTCAAGATACAGATCCACTAACAGCTATTCCAAACTTTATTACTCTTAATTCAAATTCAACATTTTTGTGTTTAAATTCAATTCCTTGGAAACCTTTATGGTTTAAGTGGTTTAATCATAAAAAAACCGGGTTTGAACCTCAAAAAACTTTATTTAAAGTTTTAATAACCCAAGGCAAACAAACTTATATTGGTTACCTCGAAGAAGATTTTTTAACAGAAAAAGTTATTTGGAAATCAGGGAATATAAGTTAATAACTTTTTTTTCGGGTATAGAGGTTGCTAATTTCATTGCCTCAAAGGTTCCACCTTTTGTCTCAGAAGGTCTACAATAACCAACCACTACATCAGCGTTTTTTATCATATAAGCATTTCTTGCATGCATTTTCCACGCAGCATAATCGCCAGGTGACACAATTGTCACCTTAGAGGCTTGAGAAAGTATTTCTTGGTATGCATCTTGAACATCTTGGGGCCATAACTTTTCTTGACCCTTAAAAGGAATTGCAGCTTCAAAAGGAGTACCTGTATTTAAACAAGCAAGAGCAACAGCTTGATCAAATCCAATCGCCATTCCTGTTATTACCAATTCTGGTTTTAAAGTTTCTAATGCTTTAGAAAATTTCTCAATTATTTTATTTAAATCATGGTCTAGTCTTCTATGTCCTGTTACAGCTATTTTCATTATTCTCCTTTACTTGACTTTCTATTAGAAACAATGTAAACTATCATTCTGAAAGAATAAACAATGAAACTCTACGAAATTCCAAAAGAAGGCAAAACGCCATCGGTTCTTCACTATAAGAAAATTAACAAAAAATCAATTCCTGTTGTGAAAGGAGTTTCTGAAGAAACTCTCCACAAAATGGTTAGAGCTTGTCTTTTGGATGATGGGGTTGGACTCGCTGCCCCACAGATAGGAGTTTTTCAGAGAGTTTTTGTGATTTTGGTTGACTCTCAGACTCACCTCCCTTCTGGAGGAAAACCAACTGAGTCAACCGAGGTCCGTGTTTTTATTAATCCTAGTTTTGAGGCTCTTGATAAAGAAAAAGAAAAGGCAGCCGAAGGCTGCCTTAGTGTTCCGGGAATTCAAGTAGAAGTTCCTCGATATAAAAAAATTAAAGCAAAGTGGTTTGAGAATGGCCAGTTTGGTTTAGAGGAAAGAACCGAAGAAATGAATGACCTCATGGCAAGAGTTTTCCAGCATGAGCTTGATCACTTAAATGGGATTTCTATTATGGACAGAGGTTCCTTTTGAAAGGCTTGACTCATGTTGCAACTGGCAACATACACAAAAATTGTGTAAAATACCCTTTTTGTCAACAAAAAGGTCCACTGAATTTACACTTCCGCAGTTGTAACAAATTTGTTTTGAGACGAAATGTGCCATTTCTATGTGTTTTGTCACTTTTGTTGGAATCGGGTGAGTTAAACACTGAATTCGAAGGTGTCCCAGTTTTTCTTTTATGTAAATATAGTGGTAATCTTCTTTTGGATTTTTGTTAAGAATGAATCTTGGTTTAAGCTCTTTAAAAATGGCCTTAACAGAAAAATACACTAGTTTATTCCACCCGTCTCTTTCTAGAGAATACTGTATGTGTGGATTAGTTACTAATGCTTCTTTATATTCTTTGTCGCTATTGCTCAGGCCATCTGAAACTTCTCTTAGGGCAAAAAAATCATCTACGTTTTTTTCTTTAGTCACGTTCAAGTCTTTCTTTGTCGCAATTTGCAATAAGTCCATTTTCAAATTTGATTACAACCAATTCGGGATTTGCAATTGCCTCAAGAGCAACAATGACAGCCGAATCAAACCTTGAGCAACAATGACCCGGATGTTTGATTTTAACCTTTTGTCCAACTACAAAAATTTTATTTGAAATCGCTGAAGTCGTCATAGTCATCCTCTTCCTTTGTTTTATTGGGAATTGGTTTAATGATTACTTGAAGGAAATTTTGAAATAATCCAAAAACAAAACAAGATAGAAAGCTTAGCAGGAAGCTAAATGGTTGTCCAATTAGCCACATTATTCCAAACACAACAAAACTGGCTATGGTGGCTTCAAACAAAATTACCACTAAAAACAGTAGCCAACCTAAAGCATTACTGATGTTATTCACTCATTTCTCTTTCTACAGTTCAAAAACGATAAAATCATTTCTGTCCTGTTCAAAATATTCAGTAATTAACTGTTCTATCTCAGACCAATTTCCACCTGCAAGTCCTGCTCCAAATTTTGGAGCAAGAATTATGGCATTAAGTGATTTTGCCATATAACGCAATTCACTTAGACAAGCATCAAGAGCCTCATATCTGATTGGTGGAATTTTACCAACCCAACCTAGTGTTTGAGCACACATATTTGCAACAATAATGTTTTTTTCTACGTTAACAAAAGACACTTGTCCTAATCTCTCTTCTTCTGTTTCTGTAGTTTGAATAAACTCCTGATAAACTTTTTTTGGTTCTGGCCAAGCTTTTGACACAGCTAAAACAAACCCGGCTCCCCAAGCTCCTTTACTATTTACAATATGAGGGATAATGACCATTTTATCAAGTGCGGCAACTCGTTTTGCGGCAGCAATTACATCCCCTTTTTTATATTGAATTCTTGTCATAACTAAATCCTTTATTTGGTCTAAAGGAATATCCCAAGGAGAAAACTTTCTCCTTGGGATATTCCTGTGAAATCAGCGACGTGTAAACTTTCCTTCGTCCTTTTTCATCTGGACGGCCAGATCACCGGGGCGAACAGTCGAAAGAGTGCCTCCTGGCGTAATAACCCAGAGAACCTTGGCTCCAACGATTGGACCCATAATGTCCGCGTAACCATCAGTGAGAATGATTACGCCATCCGTGAGTCCCCGCTGATCCGAGCGGTTACAAAAGTCTGCAATCGCCTGGAAAATCGTACCTCCGCAACGGGTTCGGTGAGCCGGAGGGAAAGGCTTTCCCTTTCGCCAAATTGTTCTGGACTTTTCGTCGATTTCGGTATCGAAGTGATACACTTCGATTTCGGTTTCTTGAGCAAGACCCTCAAGCTCCGCGAAAAGAAGCGCGATATCCTCGTCACTCATTGATCCAGACTGATCAATGAAGCACCGAAACTTGGCACGAGTCTTGCGGCGTGCACCAGGAAGAAGCCACGGCGCACGCTTATTAAGCCTGCGAACCGTACCAACGCGCTCGACTGAGCGACAACGGCCGACGAATTGACGAACCACGCTACGCCAATCAATTTCTCGGCTGAGCATCTTTCTGATATACTCAGAAATCTCCGCTGGGATATTTCCCCAACCGTTACTCTGTTGATCCGCAGCCTTAACTGCGCTTTCGATTAATCCTCGAATACGCTCATTAAGCTCCTCTTCAATTTCTGGCGGAAGATCCCCCCAACCATCGTGATCGTCAAGTGTCATCATTCCACCTGACGGATCGTCGGATCCATCACCACGCTCGTCAATGATTTCCTTCATCTTTTCGAAGTAAAAATCAGACGCTTGAAGCTTTGGGGCGGTTTCGATGAAATCGCACAAATCTTTGTCGCCCGCGTCAACAATCTTACCCGTTTTAGGATCGGTGCGAGTAGGACGCTTACCAGGCATAAGACAAAACTTGGGAAGGTTGTTTTCTCCGATAATCGAATTAATCGCAAGATCGGTTGCAACGTTCCAAAGCTTTGCCATACGTTCATCAAGCACAGTACGTCGTGTGACATGCTGGAAAATCAAGTGATAAAGCTCGTGAGCAATAACACCCTGTCTTTCAGTAGGCGAGAGGGAACGAAAAAAGTCAGGATTATATCCCATAATAAGCTCATAGTCATTTTCTACACGTCGGGCACCCATGTATGCTGTAGGTGCACCTTCGTCAGCAAGCTTTGAGACGCTCATTGAGACAATTCCCATAAAGGGGTTAGAAAAGTAGAGAGTGAAAAAATCGCTATCAAATTCCGAAGAACGATAACGGCTTCCCTTCTTCATCTTACCATCAAACTTTTCGTTTGCGGTGGTGGTTTCGTTTGGCTTTGCGGTACTCATGGTTTCGATGATAGCAGTGTATTAATGCCTGTCAAACTCTTTCTTTTCTTCTGTTTTTCCTCCCGCATGCATGTGCGTGTAGAGTAAGAAGTAGTATGTGAACGTTGGTTCACATACGTAAATGTTTGTTTACTAATTTGACTCAAGTGACTAAAAGAGTGTGAACCAGTGTTAATGTGGAAGATCACCAATTAGAGGAGTTAGAGGGATTCTCTTTGACGCTTAAATGTTAAGTGCTAGAGTAGAAGCCACGGAGAGAAGAGAAAGAAATGAACATCCCGACTAAGTACATTGAACAGTATAGTCAAAATGCTCATGCGATTGAAGAAAAAATTCTTCAAGGGGTTAATTTGTCTGGTGATGCCGGTTTTGAGGAAATGTTTTGTAAGTTTATCAACGAATTTCCTGAGGGAAACACAATTATGTATCTGTGGAATTGTGTATTTGTATTTGCGCAGGACCCAGACTTTGCTATCAAGGTTCACAACAAAATTAGTCTGAGCCTTGTTTCTGCTTTTAACCAACTGGACCCCAATCTTAATTGGGATATGAAATACCTTCAACACTTTTTTCCGTCTCTATACCAGAAGATGGAGAATAAAAACAACATTGGAGAAGAACATTACAAGCAGACATGTGCCGAGGCTGAGGAATGGAATATTTCTAGCGAAATTTTTGATAACCTCAAAACTTCAATGCGGTTTAGAAAGTTTGGCGAAAACTACAACACCTTCCTAAATTTCAAGGAAATGGTTACTGTTTCAAAGACTTATTGCATTGAGGGCGAAATTAAGACAGTTTGTTATCGTCGGCCACTTTTTGTTTCGAGTGAACATAAGGATAAAGAAATTGCCATGTCGCCAAAGGAATTTTCCAGGCTTGTCTGGATTAATGAGTTGAACGTCGAATTCAGTATTCAGTGTCTTCGGCCCTATCTCGCAGAAAAGATTAACCGCTCTTAACAAGGTTCTTGACAAACCTTTGGATGATGCTAGAACAGGTTCTCAACCCGAACGAAAGAGGCTAATAAAATGTCCGTTTCCATTGCCGATCACCACAAGTACGCTGCCGTTGCCAAGGAAATTGAAGATGCCTTTTTGGGAGAAAAGGATCCTATGGAGGATCCTGCGTTTGTTGAGAAGCTTGGTGATTTTATGCTGAGTTTCCCTGAGGCAAATACTGCATCGTCACTGTGGGCAATCGCTGCTCAGGGAAACCACATGGGATTTTTGAAGCTCCATAACAAGGTTGGTATGCACATGGTGAGGGTGGCACAACTTAACGAGTCAGATGATCTTAACTATGACTGTGCTTATTTTAAGCACTTTTTCCCAAGGCTTTATGCCCTGGATCCCGTGGATAGGTGTCACGCTACTTCGACAATGGAAAGCTTTCAAAAGGAAGCCGAGGAATGGGAAACTTGGCTAAAGAATAACCCGCCTATCAGTCATGACCTAGTGTTGATTAAAGTTGAAAACGGTGGTTGGAGTATTTTCAGTTTCAATGGTATGATGGAAAAAAATCGTACATTTAAGGTGAACGGCGAGGTCAAGACTGTTATGTGTAAGTACCCTCGATTTCTCAATCAGGCTGGCAAGGAATTGCTTTTCAAAGTAGCACAATTTGAGGATAGTCGGTGGATTCGTACCTCTGAGTCCAAGCTTGAGGAAACCCTTGATTATGTAAGGAAAAATCTTGTGAGGCTTGTCGTAGAGCAAAGCAATTGCTGACCTAAACAGAAAGTTCTTGACGCTCCAACCAAGTCTGCTAAGCTCTGAGTAAGAAGATAAGCAAACGCCCGGAACTAACTCCGGGGAAATAAGTAAACAAAACAAAGAGAGGGTAAATAATGAGTAATCTTCAATGTATTTCTGTTACGATGACAAACCTTAAAAAGCTCCTGGGGGCTGTCTCCCCTGACGTGGTTGTTTCCATTCGTGGTCGCCATGCTGTGGGTAAGTCTGAGGCTGTCGCCCAATTTGCCAAGGAAATTGGCTTGCCTCTCCAAATGCGTCGTCTGTCTCAGATGACGGAGGGTGATCTTCTGGGTCTCCCAAGCGAGGTGCGAACCGCAGGTGGTAAAAAGGCGACGACCTTTAATCCCTGCGAGTGGTTTATCGAGGCATGTGAAAAGCCGATGGTGCTTTTCCTTGATGAGAGAAACAGGGCACTTGACGCGGTGAAGCAGGCGATTTTCGAGATTTGCGATTCCCGTATGTTCTATGGGAATAAGCTTCATCCCGAGACGCGCGTGATTATCGCCGAGAACGTGGGTGATACCTATCAGGTGCAACAGTGTGATCCTGCTGAGGTTTCGCGTACTGTTACGGTGGAGCTTGATCCTACTCTTGAGGAGTGGATTAACTTTGCCAAGACTCGTTGTCATGAGGCAACGATTGATTTCGTCCGCCAAGAGGGCGAAAAGGTTCTCGAATTCAAGGCTGGTAACGGAAATGTTTACGAGCCCAACAAAAAGTATCCTGACCGTAGGTCGTGGATCAAGCTTGACGCTGAGCTTCAGCGCAATAACCTCTTCGACGCCGAGGATCCACACATGATCAATATCCTGGCTTCCGGTTTCCTCGGTCCCGAGGTTGGTACGAAGTTTTACAACTTCTGCAAGAGCCGTGACAGGCAGGTTTCTGCGAAGGATATCCTGACTAACTGGAAAAAGGCAAAGGCACGCGTTAGCAATAACGGAAAGCGTGAAATCTCTGCTGAAAAGTATGTCGAGCTTGCCGCAAAGGTTGGCGATCTTTTCAAAAAGAAGGATTTCATCCTTACCCCTGAGGCTTCAAAACAGGTGAAGGAATTCATGATCGATCTTCCTCCCGAGCCTCGCATGAGCCTCTTTTCTGAGGCGCAGGAAAATGAAGCGAACCTCTTGCTTCTTCACTCCGATACCGGTTTGCTGCTCGCAGCTACCGCAACTGGAACGCCTCTTGCGGATCTTGAAGCCAAAAAGGCGGAAGCCTTAAAGAAGGCTCCTACCAAGAAGTGATTTCGATGTAGAATAAGGATCCGTTTAAGAAGTTTCTTAAACGGATCCTTATTTCTTTCTTGCTTGTGGTAAAGCAGTCTGCTATCCTTACATGAGAAAGAGCTACTAATGTCTAGTCGTGACGAAAATTTTCGTATGATTAAACGTTATTATGAAAATAATAACGTGAAGGCTTCTTCAAAAAAAAGTCCGTTCGTTATTCGAGAAGATGGATTTATCTACCAAGGCAAACGAAAAGTTTGTCGTAGTTTTAGTCAAAATAACTATTTGCTAATTTGGAATTCTCGTTTTAATGAAATCGATAAAATTTTTTCGGTCTACAACAAACTGTTGAATCTTCAAAGGGCTGCTGAAAAAGATTTTGAAGATTATGTAGAAACAAACGATATTCAACAATACGTTGTTGTTGAAGAAACAGGTTACCGTATTTATCAGAAAAATATTAATCAATATAGGTCTTGTAATCACAGGGGAGAGAATTCAGAGATTTTAGAAGAGGTAAAAAAGGATAGACTGGCCAGGTATGCTCTCAAAGACACCTTTTTTTCTGGATCGTTCTGTAGCGGTTCTCTTTGTCAATCTCCAATTTTCCTCACGGACGAGAAACTTCAAGTCAAAGTTAAAAGAACGCATACTTTGCAAAATCGAATTCGAAAAGTGTTTTCGATTCTTTCTAATGTCATCAGTGAAATTTGTAAATCCTATTTTCCTACTGGTGCTCTAGTTCCTCAGTCTTGGACAATCAAAACAGAAGAAAATACTTTTCTTATTAGTTCGAATAATTCTGGTTATGAGTGGCAAATACAAACTCCTACGGTGGTCAATTTACCAAAACAAAATTATCTCAAATCAATACGAGGAAGAGACAATTCTCTTCTCACGTGGTTCTAAATCTCTCACCAAAGAAAGAAAAAACAAGCATGGAAATTCAGCCTGAAATAATTGCACAAATGTTAGTATCCTTGCCTAGAGACTTAGCAAAACATATTGTTTTTGCTGGAATCAACAACAATCCCTCCAATCTTCTCAAAGTAATTCTTGCTGTTTGTTTTGTGGCAAATAAGAAACAGGAAGATTTTATTCGTTTGATGAAAAGTGGGAATTCTTCATCTTCCAGAGAAGAGTAGGAAAATGAGGAGGAAGAGGAAGGAAATATTCCCGGATGATACGTTTTATCTTTTTAATTGGGGTTTTGGTTACCAAAAGGATCTTTGATTTTTATAAATGAAAGACTCTATGTTGTAACTGAAACGGTTAATGCGCTTTTTATTAAAAATCTGAAGGAAATGCAAAAATCGCCATCTCCAATAAAACTTTATCGTTTTATTTCCAAAAGCAAGGAAAACCCGTTAAAGAAAATTGGACCTGCAATTGTCACAATATATTTTATTGTTGAAGGAAAAGATCGAGTAGTTGTTTTTTAATGAGATTGCAGAAAAAATAGATGAGAACAAATGGGATGGAGAATAGGAATGAAAGAGGAAATTTTACCAAGACAAATCTACCTCAGAAGAGGAGATATGGTTAAAATGGGGAGTAGGTATTTTTTATTGTTGAATGAAAATATAAAGTTATCTATGTTTGGACCTTTTTACAATTGTGAAAAAAGCGAAAAAATATCTTTGATGTGTGTTGGAAAAAGTGGTATACTTTAAACTTAGGTTTCATTGCGGTAGATGATAAGATTTTTTACCTAGAATGAATATTTGCATAATATTTATCTCTTAGAGAGAGGTAGGTATTTATGTCAAGAGAAAGAAGCATTTCTCCGTTTCCAACTGCGCATAAATTTTTGCGAGAGCTTGAGAATGAATTAACGCCTACCGTTGTAGCTGAACCCGCAGAAGACTTGCTTGAGGCATGTACTCACCGTGGAAAACGTTGCAAAAACTGTAGAACTTGGGATGAGGTTGCTCTCGGTTGGGAACAAGTCATTACTATCTGCGAAGAGGACGGCTATAAAAAAGAAGAATGGTTGTGCAAACTCTGTTGCTCGGAACGTGCACCTTTAAAGTATGTTTATATGGCAAATGAACTTATTCAATCAGAGGAACGTCCTTTTGATTCAAAACGAACAAAAAGAGTTGCAAGAAAAAAACTTGACAAGTAGTTTCTTTGAGGGTATGATATCCTTTCATGGAACCCATTAAAAGCAAATATGCCGTTTGTTTATATCACAGAAACACAGAAGGTAAAATCCTAGCTGTTTCTAGAAAAAATGATACTACTAAGTTTGGTTTACCTGGCGGTAAAGTAGACGATGGAGAAACGCCAGCCCAAGCAATTGTTAGAGAAGTCGCAGAAGAAACTGGTTTGACTCTCACAGAGGCTCGACCTGTTTTTATTAGAGTAAGTGAACCGGGAGAAGATGGCGTGTCTTATGTGACAACCGCTTTCGTGGGAAATGTGTCGGGAAGTATTTCTACCCAAGAAACTGGAGTTGTTTCTTGGCTTCCAGAGGAAAAATTAATTTCGGGACCTTTTGGTAGGTACAATGCTGCTTTGTTTAAAGCAGTGAACTTTTCAGAGAATTCATAATCATGGCAAAATCAAAAACCGGCAGTACCTCGCCCACAATTACACGGCTTTTACCAAAATCCAAAAAAAATTTGGATTACTCTTTGCTTAAGGATTATGAATCCCTTAGCGAAGATATGGAAGCCGTAAGTAAGGAATTTCAATCAGTTTTAAAGGAATTTGAAGAAACGACAGAAGAAGAAATAGAGAAAATTAGAACAGAAGCCAAGAATATGTTTTCTGGGAGTCAACTCGAATCTTTCCTCAAAGCTGTCCAAGAAAAACAAGAAAAACAAAAAGAACTTAAAACTTGGACGGTAGACGATGAGATTAAGCGGCGAAACGCAACAGAAAAACAGAGAAATCGTCGGCAAAAGATCAAGTCTGATTCTAAATCATCAGTTGACCCGCAAGCTTTTGTGTCAGAAGGTTACCGTGGGGGACTTTCTGAGGAGTTTGCTAAGCTTAAACTTGAGAATGAAAAACTCAAAGCGGAGCTTGAGGCAACAAAAACACAGTTGGTTATTGCCACAACGCCCGTCCCTTCGTTTTCTGAGAGGATTTTCTCCTGGCTTTCTTTAGAAGTGGAAAAATTTGTTGGTTTAATTTCTAGCTTTTCTAGCTTTTTGAGGAAATAAATGATTACCGAACGAGAAAAAAGACTTCTTTTGTGGCTTCCTCCAATTGGCAGTTTATATGAAACTGTCAAAGAAGAAGATAAAATCTTTTATTGGGAAACCAAACCCTTTAATGGTCAAGAGACCCTTAAAACCGTGTTCAAGGTTTGTTATACGGATACCAATACACCAAAGAGAACTTTTCTTCCGCCAGGTAAAAGATTTTATCTAAACAATATTGAAATTTGCCAAAACATTGTGGCTATTTTGGAAATTTGTTTCAAAATGCCAACGCTCGGAGAAAAATATCAACCTTGTTGGCTTCCTCTTGCTATCCCTGCTGAGGGTCGAGAAACAAAAGAAGAAAAACGGATTTGGAAATCTGTCTTTAAAAAATTGACCTGAAAAGAAGATGGAACATTTTTTAGACAATGGAATCTTTGTAAAGATTGATGTGGGAGATTTAATTTACTTACAATGGGAATTGCCAAATAAACAATACCTGGTTGTTAAATATTTAATTGTTGGCGAATATGATACCGAGTTTCGTTTCTATCCTGCTTATGAAATAAAAGCAAATATTTTTTGTAGATTTTATATTCCTAAGCTTTCCAATTTGAAGTTAAGCGAATTTCAAATTTTCAAAGCTTAATGATAATAGCAACAGAGAGTTGACTCTTTGGAAGAGTGTGCTAGGATATCAACATGTCAACTGCCCCTGATTTGTCGATGTTTTCTAAGGAAGAGATCCGAGATTCTTTGCAGGATATTCGACATCCGGTATCAATTGCTGTTTTTGGCTCGGACAACTATTTCAATGTCGGTGCAATCATCCGTACTTGTCATGTTTTCCTTGTCCGAGAAGTGATTCTTGTGGATGTTCCCAAGTTTTACGAGAAGGCAACGATGGGAACCCACAAGTGGGAAAACATCACACACACGACACTTGAGGAGTTTTGTCGCGCGCATCATTGGTCCTCATCCTCGGATAATCGAGCGGTTGTGGGTTTTGAGCGTCGGCCAGACTTGAATACCGTGGAACTTTTCGGATATAAGTACCCGGAAAATCCAATTCTTTGTTTCGGGTCTGAAAAGACGGGATTGCCTGCTGAGGTTATTTCTTTGTGTCAGGATAATGCTGATGCAATGGGATACCAGAATATTGTTTCGATCCCTCAGTTTGGACTACAAAACGACATGAATCTCAGTAATGCTGTTAGTATTGCTGTTTATGATTTTCTAGGAAAGCACTATAGGAAGTAAACAAATGGTACATCTAGGTCCAACAAATTCAACAACAGAAACCAAAAGAGAAGAAGACGAGGAAATTTTTTCCGCCGACAGTATTTCTTATAGAACAAGGGAAATCTTCGAGGGAAATTTTACTTTCCATTAAAGATCAAGTTGACAAGATAGAAGAATCTCAGAGAGCAGTTACTCCAATTCATACCTGGCGTTCTGTGCTTCGTTATTTAAACGAACGAAGTTTGAGAATTATTGATGGCTCTGAAATATTTGCTTTCCTGTATGCGGCTGGGAGATTTTTACTTGTTGTTGGGTTGGTGTTTGGTACGTTTTCGTGGGGCGCAAGGTCTTGCAGTGCTGCTTTCGCAATAAGCGAAGAAAGTGACCGTGAAACCAATCGCGCGGTTTGTGTTCCTTTGTGTGAGACCCTAGAGGGAGGAGCTTATTTGTACAGAAATGGAAATCTGTCTTCTACCGAAAGAAGAGTTGAAGATCCAATTCTTTGGTCTCAGACTTGCGTTTGTCGTTCAAATCACCAAATTGTTGTGCTAGATAACATCACAGGTCGAGTAGTGCAAGAATGATGTATTTTTTCTCACTTATTGGTATAGGATTTACAACCTTAACCGTTCTTTGTTTGGTGGCAGGCTTGATGTTTTATATCTTTGACTTTATAGAAGACCGTCAAAGACGAAAACTTCTTAATTCCAAAGAGAAATATGATTTTAGTTTTGTACCTTTCCTCGGATTTATGATGATTTTAGGAATTGTTTCTAAATTTCTTTGGAAAGATAAGGAAGAAAAATAACCCCATGTTCAAGAAAGAAGATATCAAAAACGAAAAAGAGCGAGTTAAGGCAATTGAAGAAATAAAGGCAAAGAAAAAGAATCTTGAGGCTGTGCTTTGGCAGATTAAAAAGCCATTTGAGGATGAAATTTCAAACCTTTCTTGCCTAGAAAGGGAAATTTCCAAGTTGTATTTTATAGGAGACCGAGTTAAGGTTGAAGAGACTTGCTCAAGAGGATGTTGTATAGAGACAAGTTATATTGGAACGATTATTGAGTCTTATTGTAACGCGAATGGAAATATGATTTATAAGATTCAATCGGGAAATGAGATAACAGAAGAAGTTTCTTGGAAGATAAAAGAAAGAATTTTGCGGGATGGAGAAAAGGCACAATGACAAAAAAAGCCTTACTAATCTATAAAAAATCTCAATATCAGATTTATGTCAAGGAAAAACAAAATTCTCATATTAAGAATTTGGTTGCCAATTCTTCTTCTGTTACTTCTGGGCTTTTAGCTTCTCACGATGCCCATCAACAAAACTTAGAAGAGATTGTAAAAATCCTTCAAAAAAACTATGATCTTAGAACCAGATATAGAGGTTCTATGGATATGGTGAAGGATGCAGATATTGTTTTTAGTGCTGGTGGAGATGGAACTCTTTTATGGGCTCAAAAATTTATTGGTCCAAATATTCCTGTTGTTGGAATTAATTCAGATCCTGTTCGCTCCCATGGAGCCTTGCTTTTTGCTACAGCTCAAGATTTAAAAGAAAAATTAGAAATTATTAACAAAAAATCACCTGAGATCATTTCTCGATTGGAGGTTCTTGTAAATGGCACCCCTGTCAGATCAAGAATTCTGAATGATGTACTTTTTTGTCACAAGCACCCTGCTGCCATGTCGGTTTTTGTTTCTCCTAAGACTGATAATGCTTCTGAACAGATCATAAAGTGCTCTGGAATTTGGATTTCTTCTGCAATAGGTTCTACAGGAGCTATTTCCTCGGCTGGAGGATCGGTTCAAGATAAACGTTCTTCCTTCTTTCAATCTAAGGTTAGAGAGCCTTTTGGAAACTCCGGGAAACATTTCTCTAGATTTTTCTCTAGGGAGGAAGAGTTTACTCTTCTCTCCAAGATGAGAGAAGGACTTTTGTCTTTTGACGGTTTCCGAGATTCCATGGGTGTTGAAATGGGAGATAAAGTTACCTTTCGGAATTCAAAAGAAACTCTAAGTTTGTATGTAAAATAAAGGATTATTATGAATAATAAATGTCCCGCAGTAGCTGTTGATGTGATTTGTTACCATATTCCAACTGGAAACATTGTTTTAATTGAGAGAAAGTTCCCACCTCTTGGTTTAGCTATCCCTGGTGGATTTGTGGATGAGGGAGAAACCGTAGAGCACGCAGCAAAAAGAGAGATGAAAGAAGAGTTGGGTGTGGAGCTTCTATCTCTTCAGTTTATTGGATATTTTGATGACCCAAAGAGAGACCCAAGACGGCATGTGATTTCTTTTGCATTTTTTGCCACCATTGGAGATGAACCCGTTGCTGGCGATGATGCCAAGTCTATTAAAATGGTAAATCCTCAGGAGCTTTTTCAAGAGTGGAAAACTAACAAATCCACCAGATTGGTCTTTGATCATGAAAAAATTCTTTTGGAAGCTTTTGAAGAAGGATTCCTTAGAATGGATTAATAATATAATGGTTGGTAGTTATACTAACCATTATGTCACTTTCCAAGAATATTAAAACCAATCCAGAAATTGGAGAAATTTTTAAAATAAAAAGAGACTCTCAGACCTTCTATGTATTCTCTGAAGAGAAATCTGTGTGGGGCGATAAAAAAATAACTTTTCTTTCTCCGATATCAGTAGTTCCTGAGACTTTGGTTTTAATCATAGATTTTTTGTTATATCAGAATGCACCTGTAGTCAAGCTTTTGCTGCTTTCAAAAAACTCCAAGGAACAAAAAATAATATATTGGATTCCTCCTTCCTTTAAAATCTTGATAAAAGGAATCAAGACAAAGATGGATTTTTTCAAAAAAGATGTTTTTTTTGCTTCTTGGTTCTTGACATTTAAACAAGTTGGGTAAAGCTACTTTTTTAGTAGTTTAACAATAACGAGTCATGAACTACTCTTTGGATAAAGAGGCATTGCTTAATGAATTCTAAATCTATTCTTTCTCTCGAAACTTCAAAAACACAAGAAATAAATGGAATTGATAATCTGTTTTTTGATTACTTCCAAAAAAAGGATTCAAAAACTCGGCAAATTTTAGCGATAAAAAATCAACCGCTTGTAACTTTTATCGTTAACAAATATTATTCCTCTAAACCTCAACACAAAGCCCTGAGAGAAGATTTATTACAAGAAGGAAATATAGGATTATTAAGTGCGATTGAAGGATTTGACCCAACAAAAGGGTTTAAGTTCTCAACTTACGCAACTTGGTGGATAAGACAAGCTGTTAACAATTATTTGATAAATGTTGAGCCGACAATTCATGTTCCTTCTCATGTGAGAACAGCACAAAATAAGTTAGTAAAACAACTCAAGGAAGAAAATACTGAATTTCAAGAGTTAATTAAGACCTCTTCCATTTCCTCTATTAAAATGGATGGATTTACAGATAAGATGTTAAACAGCATTAACTCGGCTGTTTCTTCAAAACATCTGAAATCTCTGGATGAACCTATGCACCCAAATGCACAGGATTCAAAGCTTTTAAGCGATGAACTTTATGATTCAAATCCCTCAGCAGACAACAAATTTGATTATAGCCTTTTGATAGGATTTGTAAAAGAAGCTCTTGAGACATTGCCAATTAGGGAACGTCTGATTATTCTATTGAGATTTGATGTTATAGAAGAAAAGGATATTCCTGGGTTAATTGCAAAGTGGAAAAGTAAAGAAAAACTAGCTTAATGTTAATCTCATCTACTCATGCTTATTTAAATTGGAACAGAGTAATTCTTCCACAAGAAGGGGATTTGATTAAAAGATGCCCACATGTCATCACGCGTGCCGAGACGATCTCTGAGGGGTTTTATTTAGTTGCAAAAGTAAAAGACGATGGAGATATTGTTGTGCTTGGAATTTCTAATTTATGTCTGATAGAAACCATTCCTGAATATTTTCTTTTTATACAGAGTATTGAAAAGATTGAGGTAAAATAAATGGGTGTCCCAAATCATTATTGGTACTCTGGGGGTAAAATATTACCCAAAGTGGGCGATTTAGTAAAATTTGTTCCCTTTTTTTATTCCCGAAATTGTCCAACCCATTTAATAATAAAAATATTTGATAATGGAGAGGTCCAGGCGATTGGATTGACAGGTCTTCAAATAAGAAGGACTAGTCCTTCTGTTTTTATTCTAGTTCAGGGTTCAAAGGAAGAAAATGAGTCGTAAAAATACGGAACCATCTTATCAGTATAGTAATGGAGGCATTCCAAAAGTGGGAGATTTGATTGCCTCTCGTGTGGCTCCAAGAATTCCTATGGGCGCATCCATTTATTTTGTTATGAGTTTTGATAAAAAGTTTGTTAGATTGTATAGTTTGAAAAGCAGAAAAAAATTTAACCTAGCACTTTCGGGAATAATATATTATTATTTGATTCAAAGGATGTAAAATGAGCCCTCCAAAAGAAGACCTTGAGTGGAATGAAGTTGGTTTAAAGTATTCAAACGGCGATAAACCAAAAGTGGGAGATTTGATCAGATATTTTTTAACACCACACTCAAACGAAACGCTTTATTTCGTGTTGGAAGTTGGCGCATTCCGTATTTATGTTTTTTCCTTAAGATACAAAACGAAATATTTTATTTCTTCAAATTTGATTGATTATGAATTGGTTCAAAGAATAAAAGAGAAAATATGATAGAAACAGAACAAAATAAAAAATATGTGACTTTGGAATCGGGGATTGATTTTAGAACCATTGCAAAGATTATGACAGAAAATGGGTTTAAGATGAATCACGCAACTGCTAGAAATCAGTTGATTTTAGCTATTCAACACCTTTTACTACAGGTAGCTTCAAAAGTAAAAGGTCCAAGAATGAAAATGTCAGAAGTGGAAGTTCTTTTGAAAGATCAAGAAATTCATGACCATCTTGGAGATATATTATATATGGCTTTTCAAAATTTAGAAAACCAAGAAGAAGAAGAGGAAAATAATGAGTATTGATTATTTGCAAGTTTTAAAGAGACGAAGAAAGCCAACCCAAGCCTGGGTAGATGAAATGGGTTTTGTATCGATGGAAGATATTAAAACCTGGGCACAATCACAGCCAGAATATGTGTTTTCGAATGCTTTTTTCATGGAAGTAGAAGAATGCCTAAAAGCAAAATTGAAAGCAGAAGAGGAGAAACAAGTAGCGGAAACTGTTATTCCCGAGGTCTTTTCCCCAAAATCCAAAAAAACGTCTGAAAAACCACAAAGGAATCAGGTTCAAAGGAATGAGACGGTAGAGTACACTGAACCTGTCAGTACCTCACAATCTGCCGAGGAAACCGGCAACAAGGAGTAATAAATGTCATCAATCGTTAAAAAGAGTAAACTTTACAATAGATTAACAAAGAAATATGATAAGAATGTGTTTTCGGTTCGAACCAATCGTTCCACGCGAGCAGGCGTAAAAATCGAACGCACTGGCGACAAGAAACAAACTGTGGTAGAGGTAGTGTTGCCTTCTACCTCAGCTACCGGGGAAGATAGATTGGTTAAAGTAACAATGTCTGGCCGCCAAGCTAGAGCTTTACTTTCTACTCTCCGTGAGTTTTACGACTCTTCAAATCAATGAGAAATCCGAGAGAGCAGGTAGGGCAATTCTTACCTGTTCTCTCTTTTTTTGTGAATCCAAAAAATGCCAAAACTAGATATAAACCCAGGAGACTTAATTGAAATCCCTTGGAAATCCACAGCTTTAATATTTGAAGCCGACAAACCTTTTGTAAGCAAAATTGATTTAAATTTTAAAAATTGTTTGGTGTTAGAATATCTGTATAAGGAAATATATGGAACTGGCGTTTATGTTCACTTCTTAAGTGTGTTATACAAACATCACAAGTTAGACATTATTTTACAATCCAATCCTGAGCTTAAAATTAAATCATGAAAACAACTAAAAAAGTCCATGCTGCTCCTACCAATACTGTTTTTTCTTCAAAAGACAGGGAGGAAGTAAAACCTGGTGACTTAATTCAAAGACGAATTACAACCACTAGTACCGCAGAAGATATTTGTCTAGTTACTAAGGTCACAAATAAACCAGACAACAAAAAGCAAATAACTTTTTTGCTGTATAATAAAAAGAAAAAAATAGAAGGTTTAGAGGTTCATACGCCACCTGTGGTGTTTTCGGACTATTTTGTAGTGATTAATTCGGCGTAAGTGTCTTTTCTCTCTTTCTTCTCCTATAAGGTGTTGACAGCCAAAACGATTCTGCTAGAACTAAGGAGTCAACCGGGCAACAACAAGCCCAAAACTAAAAGAGAAAGAAAGAGAAGGTAAACATGTCGTCGAATAAGAGTGTTGTTAATGTGTCGCTTTCGTCGGTTCCTTTTGAGAACACTGCCGGTCAGCGTGGACGCCCGCAGACGAACGCGCGTCTGTACGTGAGTTTTGTGAACACGCAGCGTCTTCTGCGCGAGGGTTGGACCGAGAAGCAGCTTCGTCGAGAGGCTTTTGTCCAGGTCCGCAAGATTCTTGGTCTTGCTGAGGATACGGTGATTGCTCGGTCGGCTGATCACTCGTATTACATGGTCAAGCATCACCTCGGGTCGAATTTCGCAGTGACGGTCACTGCGGCTGCCGACTGAGAGAAGAGAATGGGTCTCTCTGGCCCAAGTAGCTAAAGCAAAAAAGAGAAGCGGATAACTTCCGCTTCTCTTTTTCTGTTTAAGAACAAACCAAAAAAAAATTACCTTCTGTATCCTTTTTGAAGGTTTCTTCCTGAGTTTTCTTTTCTTTTTAAGCAGTTATTCGGCAAGGTTTTTAACTCTTGCAATAAAATATTCTTAACTCTTTCTCCTAGAGAAAGCTTAAAAGTAGAAATTTCTCTTGAAGGAAGCTTTGGAGATATCCACTGATAAATATCTTTATTGAAAAGAGAAGCTCTAAAAATTTGATTTTTTGCATTTTTGTCTAAGTTTAGACAAAGAATATCCCATTCATCAACTTTGGCAACTAAAAATTTCGTAGACCACATTGTGATCAAATCCCCATCCCAGAAATCCTCGGGATAATAGAAATTTTCATTTCTATAAGTCTTGTCAAATCCCCAATGAATTACGTCTCTTATTTCATGATTTGATAATGTCCGAAAAGTCATGAGTAACTCGGAATCAAAATTGTTTATATTTATATCAATTTCCTTTGATCCTGCTTTTAGGCTTGAAGAAACTATGAAACTTCTAGAATTTTTCTGGAAACCGAAACGAATTTCTATTGTTTCCTCAGGCGAGATATTAATCTTAACTGGTCTCATCGTTACTCAAATCCATTTGTTGAGCTTCCGAGATTATTTTGTATGGAAATTTTCTTCGATCAAAAGTATCGAATGTGTCAGCTTGAATCTTGTTTTGTGTTTGATATGAACTATATTTTGGGTCAACTCTTACTACAAGCCGATGAACAACAACTTTAACAGAAGTTTGTGTAGAATTGCCAACTGGACGAGTTACAAAATCGCATTCAATTTTGAATATGAGGCTTCGTAGCCCTCGGTTAGGATAATATTGACCTCCTTCGACGAGTTGACCCACTTGGATTTTTTGCAACCAAGCACCAAGCTCAGTTTTTTGTTTAAGAGAAACAAGCTTCCATCTCTCATCGGATTTTATTGTGCTTGGAATATACATATCTTTTTCTTTTAACTTTTTGACTAATTTATTCATTTTCTAACTTGAGTTTATTTTTTCTGGTAACCAAGCGAAGAACCCTGGCCGGAACCCAACCACTCTTTTTTCCATTGGTTACCTTAACCCAGAATTTGCTGGTGGCCCAGAAGTTTTCTTCTTTGATTTCACCCAGGAAAAGGCACCTAGAATTTTTCTTGAGGTAAGTCTCGGTTAAACGTTTGTCATTGAATAACTCGAACGTTTCTTTGACAACCAAAAGGTCTCCCGTTTCCCAGCGAGAAATCTCCCGTTGAATTTTAGCTTCTGAATTCTTATATTTCGGTCTCATTCAACGTCCTTCTGCCAGTCCTTCTTGCGAGACTTAGCACGACGACGATCCTTGTGCAAGCCAGCACCGGAACGTTGAATCGCCGAGAGGGCAATCGTAGACCTGGCTCCCTGAAAAAGCTCAATGGTTCCAGGGATCTTGTTCTTCTTCTTGTTATTCTTCTTCTTGTTATTCTTCTTGTTTGCCATAGGAGTTAGTTATAGCAGGCAAGAATGAAATGTCAAGCATTTTCTTCTGGGGGTGACAAACTCTTCTTTCTGTGCTAACATAGCCAAATGCATAGAAAATATCTTTTTATTGATGATGAAAGAAATATCCAGGATGTTTATAAGGATCCAAATTATTGGCTTTGGGCAGTTGCAAAAAGCTCAGAGCAGGCAATTCAAAATGTTGAAGTTTATGGAATGCCGGAAATGATTTCTTTTGATCATGATCTCGGAGAAGATGATACCTCCGTTGTTTTTTTAAAGTGGCTAATTGAAAATCGTTTTTCGGAACCTATTCCAGAATATTATGTGCATAGTGCAAATCCGGTAGGAAAACAAAATATTATTTCCTTAATGGAAACTTGGAAAAAAGTTCAAAAAATCCAAAGTCCTTGACTTCTATTTCTTTTGTGATAGTATATACATTATGATGTCAAACTTCTCTAAAATCGTTTTCATTTCCATTTGTCTGGCCTTAATGGGATGTCAGCCTCCAGCACCACCAGATAGGATTGAACCAGTTATTCCTTGTTTTAGGGATGATCTTTTAGTTCCTGATGGAGAATATCGTCTTTCTGTTCTCACACCAGTTCTTTATTTGGCCCCTGGAACAGAAACTGAGATTTCTGTGTGTGTGCATAGAGGTCTTGGAATGGAAGCCCCTGTTCTTTTGGTTGCTCAGGGTCAGCCAGAGTATGTTGAAATTGAAACCCGCGAGAATCGTTTTGAAGACATCGAACCAACAATCCTTAGGGTTCGCACTGCCTCAGAAGAAGAAGCTTTTGGAGAAACTCCTGGACCTACTAGGGCACGGAGGTTTACTGTGATCGGGTCTTCTGGTTTGGAGGATGGCCACGAGGTTGTTTCTGTGGAGTTTTGAAGGTGAAAGTTGTTGAGTTTCAAAACTTAAAAGTCGGGGATCTGTTAAAAAAAACAATTTCTCTGAACGAAAACAAAACTTTAACCAGCTTTTTTTTATTACTCGAAAAAAGAGAAATGCGTCCTGAGGATATAAAATATTCACGATGGCATTTTATCAAAACAGAAAAAATCTACAAAATTAAACTATATAATCTAGACAATTCTTTTTGGAACGAAGTCATTATTGTTGATGATGAACAAGAGAATTTTGAGCAATATCATCTGTTTGAATCTTTGGAGATAGCCCAAATTGCCAAACCTAAATCCCAAAAGTAACATGCTTTGTAACGAAATGAAAATTGGAGATTTGGTAATGCTTCCCCGTACCAAACGTTGTTATATATTTCTTGGATTAAGAGAGAGTTTACCAAAAGAAAAAATGATTTATTATTCCTTTTTTGATCTAAAAGGAAACGTTAAAGTTACATTTTCTTATAATGCTGAGTTTGTGCTCTTGGGTAGAGCAAAAGAGGAGTAACCTAAAATGTTTACTGTTACCTCAGCCAATAGGAAACAAGAAATAAATGGTATTCTGGCAATTCGCTGCTATGTAGCGGTTCAAATTGTTATGCTGTTTTGGTCCATCTCTCAACTGGAAAACAAAGATAGGAAACCAGTTTTTATTTCAATGGCAGATGTCCCAGGATATGCTAGAATGCATGTGAAAAAAGCTTTAAACTTTTATCGAAAGGAAATGCCTTTCAAGGCAGATTTTTGATGAAAAACAAAAGAGAATTTAAGTTTAATACCATTTATGTGTATGTGGGAGGATTGAGTCATTGGGAAATGTTTAAAGATCCAAATGGCAAGGCTGCCAATCTTGCCATTAAAGACAAAGTGTTTGTAATTAAACTAGAAAAAGAATATGTTGTGGCAGTTAATTTAAAAACTGTGCAGCCTATTCACATTCCCAAGTCTCGAATTCCAATGTTTGTTCAACTCAAGGGAATTAAAGAATCTAAATGGCTTAAGGAAAAAGAGGAAGAAAAAGCTGTTTGAAACTCCCTTTTTTTCTTCCTCACTTTTAGTCTTTTTTAGTCCATTCCACATGAAGCTTTTTCCAACTAGGCAGGTCTTTTGGCTTGCCTTTTTCTTTTGGAAGTGCTAACATCTTGTGGTTGGGTACAAAAACTAGTTGTCCAGAATCTAGCTCAATTAAATGACAAAGTTCATTGTCGTTTTGCCACTCCATCGTCCAAAGATATTTTCCTTTATCCAGATAGTTTTTGTTTTTATCCCAACAATAAACATCAAGGGATTTAAGTGCCTCTGTTTCATAAAGAACAAAGGACTCAGAAGGACAAAAAGTATTACAGGTCATTCCTGCTAAGTCAGCCGCAAGGTCACAAGACAAAGGAGCCTTTGTAAAAGCCCCAACGGGCAAATAAGAGAAAATAGTTCCGTCTGTTAATACCACTGTAAAAGTGGGCATATGACCCGAGTAAGAAGATACTTGAACAATTTCTCCTGAGAGATAATTTCCAAACCCACCCTGGAAGTCTTCCAGGTATTGTTGTTTTACAAAAACTTTTATTGGGTTCAGATTTAAGTGAAGCGTTCCAGATTTCATAGCTTTCTCTCTTTTCTCTTTATTTCATCTCTAAATATTCAGATAAATCTTATAATGGATTTGTGGCAGGAAGAAACATTTTCTTTTGTTTGTCATATTGAGCCACAATGGCAAACAAAATATGTCCAGAAGGAATCCATTTGGCGGTTGTCATTTTTACAACGATTCCAATTCCTTCGACCTCTGTTCCGTCTGTTTTTGAGGCGTAAATGTATTTACAAACATATTGGTCGGAGGGAAAGATTGCTTGGTTCAACGTAAAATATCGGTCAATAAACCAACCTGCCTCAGTAATCGGTTTACAATCTCCTTCTGTAATCGCATCTCCAAAAGTTACTCTGGACCTCGGCAGAAGCTCAAAACAATGTCCAAATTCCCATGCTGCTCGCTCGTGAAGGTATTGTGGTCGATATACCATTCCAAGAGATTTATTCTTTCTTAGGGTTCCTGACCCATGTTCATTAATCCATTTTTCTTCGGACATTTGCCGAATTTCCTCACGGGGAGTTAAGGGAATATTCACAAGTGGCACAAAAATTTGAGTTTCCATTTCCATAACTCTACCACAGGTTCATTTCTCTGTCAAAGAGCTATTTTTAAAGAGAAAATAGAATAAGAGGCCCCATAATTACTCCTTATGAGTCAATTACATCCAGGTTCTTATATTCTTGCCCGCGCTATTCCCGATAAACAAACTCAAAATAGAGTTATTTTAGACCTCTGTGACCATTTGTCACAAGGGGAAATGTCATTAAGGGATGCAAGATTATTAATTACAATGGAAACTCAACTTGGTCTTTCAGATGAACAAATTGGCCAAATTGTAGATTTTGCTAAAATTTGTGCAGAAACGGTTGAGAAATATCAACTTGAGTTGACTTACAGCTTGAACAGTGCTAGAGTTTGTAGTAAATGACTCGCATTATTCATTGTTTAAAGGCAGACGTAACTGATGTATCTAAACTTCATGAATTAAACTTTTTTAAGCCAGGAGATTTAGTTATTACCACATGGTGTGGTAAAAAACATAGTCATTTTATTTATAAGGCAACTTTTGAAAGAATTAAAGTTCTCACACTCTATCCAAAAAAGAAACATTCTACCCAAAATAGAATGGGTGTTTTTGTTTTTCCATTTACAATTTATCGGGTGATGGAGGAATAAATGGCTCAACGTATTATTGAATGCACTTACGAAGATAAATCAAATGAATTAAATTTCTTTCGTAAAGGAGATTTAATTATCTCTTTTGGTAGAGAAACGATGAAGTTTTTAGTCATTGGTTCAACCAACAACGAAATGTTGATCTCCGAAATCCGACAAAATTCAACAAGTTTTCAAACTGCTCAACAACTTTTTCAAATCCATTCAAAGTTTACCGAGTGAGTGAGGAATAAATGTTGAAAGTCTATGAAAATCAGACTGTAACTTTTGAAGAAATTGAAGCTCTTGAGGCAGGAGATGTTTTTTGTTGGCAAATACTGAGCGGTCAACGAAAAAAGGAATTCAAGATATATTTTCTGGTTCTTGATAAAGGTTATTGCAAGCTTGACGGTTTACAATTTGAAACTTATAATTTAACGACCAAGGTCCGTCAAAATTTCCTTCCAGAATCCTTATATTCCAGGGAAGAAGAAAAAGAATACAAAAATTATGGAAAAATAATTTGGATTTCTAAAATTAGCAAAAGGAAAGAATAAATGGGAGCTTATTCATTTTCCTTGATTAATTCAGTCCAACCTGGCGATTTAGTTGTTTGGTATTACGCAACAGAGATAAACAATAGGTACTTTTTATGTTTAGAAGTCGTTGACGAGCAAGGAAGTTTCTTTGCTTTAGATACCAAAGCGTTTTTTACTGCTCATTTTAACCGATTTTGGAATTATGATGGCGGATTTAGTGGAGTTATCAAGGTTCTGAAGCCAGTTTGACTTTAGGTTAGAAGCCTGCTAGACTTCTCGAATGACCACGGATTTGAATAATCAATACCGAAACAAGCTGAACCACATTCGACGTGCGCAGTGGAAGCACGTTTTTGTGCGTCTCTGTGCTTGGTGGCATTGGGATTGTTTCTTGCCTGGCTTGCCTGCTCGATTGACCAATCTTTGGTTTTTAATGGCCAGGATGGAGTATTGGCTCGCTCTCCGCAATTCCCTTTCTGAAAAGGAACTTTCTATGCGATATTGGCATATTGTTCCTTCTCGTGAGGAATATCGAGAAAGGGTTGTATATCCTCATATGTGTGATGTTAAAACTATGTTGGATACGCGAATTTATTGCATTTCAACCGAGTTGGATTTGGTTTTGGCACGAGTATGACACACGTTGGTTTAGAGTTGTTGCGGAAATGGGTTCCAAATACACCAAATAGGCGAAGGCTCGTTATCGTTCTGTGTGATGAGCTTGCTGTTTTTGGGACTTTATCTCTTGCAACCATCGAAAAAGAAATGATGACAATTGGGGTAATTTTGCCTCCTTCATCAAAGGATGAAATCCTGGAAAAAATTCAAGATTTCATCAAGTCAATTTAATACCACAATAACAAAAGAAAGGAAATGGAGAAAATGGGAATTTCTAGTGATGGAAACCTGGCTTATGGAATTCATTTTGAGGGGCTCTCGGATTTAATTTCTGAAAAGATGGAGAAGTACGTGAGTGAATCTGAGGAGGGTTATGAAGAGTTTGAGAATGAACTTCTTGAAAAAACCGGATGTCAATTTTCGATGTACTGCTCAGACACTCATCCGATGTATATTCTGACTATCCCAGAAACCGTGCATGTGGTTCCTCGTGGGCATGTTGTTTTGGTTAATTCTTTTGAGGTAAA
>JACCDG010157172.1_pt1 | contig 117973 bp, 101 predicted proteins | sample 7442471 | NCBI WGS metagenome assembly JACCDG01 (sample SAMN15323444, study PRJNA562643) | freshwater metagenome | isolation source: river surface water | place: USA:Blue River Watershed | collected 2017-08-17
CTGCATCCAGGCTAGAGTTTAGAAATGAAGCTCTGACGCCCAGCTGGGTTAACGCATCCACTTGATCTTGCATCAGCGCAATCAAGGGTGAAACCACCACTCCTACACCGCGACGAACCAGCGAGGGAATCTGATAGCACAGCGACTTACCGGCGCCAGTAGGCATGAGGACCAAAGCATCCCCGCCTGCGACTACATGAGCAACAATCGATTCTTGAGCGCCTCGAAATTGATCAAAGCCAAAAACATCATGAAGTACTTGGCGGCTCGATTGCAACAGTAACACTCCCTTTGTATTAATGAACATACCTGAATTACAAACAAGGTATAAATGAAAAGCCCCACGTTGTGCGGGGCTCTTTTAATATCTTCTCTATGAGTGCAAACACAGAGTCCGATTGGCGGAGAGGGAGGGATTCGAACCCTCGGTAGGTTTGACCCTACGCCTGATTTCGAGTCAGGTACATTCGACCACTCTGCCACCTCTCCGAACCGAAGAGCGATTATAGCTTTCGGGTATTCCTTTAAATTTCTTGGGCTATTAATTAAAGTGGTTTCAATACCTCTAAGCCGCCCAAGTATGGTCGCAATGCCTTCGGAATGGCAATACTGCCGTCAGCTTGCTGACAATTTTCTAGCAAAGCCACGCCAGTTCTACCAACAGCTAAACCAGATCCATTCAAGGTATGCACCAACTCTGGCTTACCTTGCCCAGATTTATATCTGGCCTGCATACGTCTTGCCTGAAAATCACCCATATTGGAGCAAGAGCTAATCTCGCGATAAGCATTTTGCGACGGAATCCATACTTCTAGATCATAAGTTTTAGTGCTACCAAAACCCATATCGCCAGTACAGAGCAATACTTTTCGGTAAGGTAACTCCAGGAGCTCCAAGACTTTTTCTGCGTGCGATGTTAATTCTTCAAGCAACTGCATCGATTCTTCTGGCTTTGCAATTTGCACGAGCTCTACCTTTTCAAACTGGTGCTGACGAATCATGCCACGCACATCACGGCCATAGCTTCCAGCCTCTGATCTAAAGCATGGGGTGTGAGCAGCAAATTTCAATGGCAACTCTTCAACGGCTGTAATGGTGTCACGAACTAAATTGGTAACAGGCACTTCTGCCGTAGGAATCAAATAAAAGTTTTCGATTTTTGCTTCGCCTGCCCCATCTTCACCACCCATTTGGCGAGGAACCTTGAATAAGTCCTCTTCAAACTTCGGCAACTGGCCAGTGCCTCGCATCGAAGCGGCATTGACCATTAAGGGGACATAAAGCTCTTCGTAACCATGCTGAGTTGTATGCAAATCAATCATGAATTGCGCTAAGGCGCGATGCAATCTGGCAACAGGTCCCTTGAGAACTACAAACCGTGAACCGCTAATCTTTGCAGCAGATTCAAAGTCAAGTCCCAATGGTGCACCTAAGTCGACATGATCCTTCACGGGAAATGAGAACGCTGGGATTGCGCCCCAACGCTTAACTTCTTTATTCTCAGTCTCATCTTTACCGACTGGAACTGCTTCATCGGGCAAATTAGGAATACCCATCAAGAAATCCGCAATCTCGATTTGTAAAACTGCTAAGCGAGCTGCGCCCGATTCCATATCCACATTAATCTGGGTTGCTTCTGCCATTTCAGCAGCAGCATCTTCGCCCTTGCCTTTTTTAATACCAATAGCTTTAGCCAATTGATTGCGTTTAGCCTGTAACTCTTCAGTACGTGTTTGCAAAGATTTACGCTCGGACTCCAAGGTGTTGAACTTCTCAACATCGAGCTGAAATTTGCGAGTAGCTAAACGGGCAGCAACGGCTGCGATATCTTTGCGGAGTAATTGCGGATCAATCATATGTTGCTCAGTTTTTTATATTCGGTTTGTGCTGAATTGCGACTTAATGCGATTTATGGGCTCTAGTTTAAGCGTAAGACTTCTGCGCCGGCAGGCGGAACAAAAGTAAAGCGATTGTTGGGCAGATTGACATTGAGCTGGATCTTATCCAAGGTGACCAACACCACGCTACCTAAGCCATCGATGAGCTCTAAGGCTTTAGGAAGGCCGTTGGCCATCCCCACGGAGATCTTGGTATACGGTAAGTCATTCCCATTTTTTGTATTGGGGATTTTCTTAGGCACGAGAGCGACCCATTTCATACCTAGGCGATCCTCACCTTCAACTAAATCAAAATGCTGATCTAAAGAGGTCTCGCCAAATAAGATTGCCGCAGGGGTGCTGGCAAGAGCTTGGCCAGCAGGTCTAAAAGTCGCCTGGTTTAAATCCTTATCCCACATGATGAGTTGCTTGCCATCGGCAATCAATTTTTGCTCGTATGGTTTTTGGGTATCCCAGATAAATCGGCCCGGACGCTGAAACACAAAGCGTCCTTGTGTTTGGCGAACTACTTTTAAACCTTTGTCTTGCGGTTCACTTGCTTTGGGTGCGCGTAGCTGCTGTTGCACAAATTCACCTTCAGCAGTTTTGGAGTTGCGCACAAACTGACGAAGCTGCTCAGACCCACTCTCCCCCTCTGCAAGAGTCAAGCTTGAAGATAAAAGTATTGTGAGCCCTAAAGCTGCTATCGAGAAAAATCTGCGCAAGGGGATCGCCTTATTCAGAAGGGCGATGGAGAATTTCGCGATTACCGCCATTACCCATCTTAGAGACTAAGCCTGCTTTTTCCATATCTTCAAGCAAGCGTGCTGCACGGTTATAACCAATGCGCAAGTGGCGCTGTACTAAGGAAATAGATGGGCGCTTATTTTCAAGAACAATAGCTACTGCTTGATCATATAAAGGATCTGCTTCTCCACCACCTTCACCAGTCAATGCATCAATCGTAGATTCATCGGCACCTTCCAGAACGCCGTCAATGTAATTGGCTTCGCCCTTCTCTTTAAGCCATTCCACTACACGATGAACTTCATCATCAGAAACAAAAGCGCCATGAACGCGAACCGGTAAGCCAGTGCCCGGAGCCATGTACAACATATCACCCATACCGAGCAATGCTTCAGCGCCCTGCTGATCCAGAATGGTACGACTGTCGATCTTGCTGCTCACCTGGAAAGAAATACGGGTTGGCACGTTAGCTTTAATCAGTCCAGTAATGACATCCACACTCGGACGCTGAGTTGCCAACACCAAATGAATACCGGCGGCACGCGCCTTCTGTGCAATACGCGCAATCAACTCTTCAATCTTCTTGCCAGAGACCATCATCAAGTCAGCCAACTCATCGATCACGATCACAATTACTGGCGCTTTGTAAATCGGCTCTGGATCATCCGGAGTTAAGCTAAATGGATTAGTGAGCTTCTCACCTTTCTCTTCCGCTTCTAAGATCTTTTTATTGAAGCCAGCTAGGTTACGCACGCCAAACTTACTCATCAGTTTGTAGCGGCGCTCCATCTCATTTACAGCCCAATTGAGTGCGTTATATGCCTGCTTCATATCAGTAACAACTGGACACAAGAGATGGGGAATCTTGTCATACATGGCCATCTCCAGCATCTTCGGATCAATCATGATCAGACGCACTTCATCAGGCTTTGCCTTAAACAGGATCGACAAAATCATGGCATTGATACCGACGGACTTACCAGCACCCGTCGTACCAGCAACCAAGCAATGCGGCATCTTCGCTAAGTCAGCAACGATCGGGCTACCAGAAATATCTTTACCCAAAGAGAGGGTCAAGTTGGAATGACTATCGTTGTAAACCTGAGAACTTAAAATCTCTGAGAGGTAAACCGATTGACGCGTTGGGTTTGGTAGTTCCAGAGCCATGCAAGTCTTACCTGGAATGGTTTCCACCACACGCATGCTCACTACACCCAAAGAGCGAGCCAAGTCACGAGAGAGGTTAACAATCTGACTACCCTTCACGCCAACAGCAGGATCGATTTCATAACGGGTTACCACTGGGCCTGGATAGGCTGCAATAACTTTAACCTCTACATTGAACTCAGCTAACTTGCGCTCAATAAGGCGAGAAGTGAATTCCAGCACATCTGCTGAAATGGTTTCTTTCGCTTCAGGCACAGGATCAAGCAATGCCAGTGGAGGCAACTCTGAATCCGGAATATCGACAAATAAAGGCTGTTGTTTCTCACGCTCAACTCGAGCACTTTTCGGAATCTCTATTGGGGCTCGAACAATCTGTACCGGCTTAGCAATTTCAACGCGCCCACGGAACTCTTCAACGAATTCTTCCCGCTCTTCAGCAGCTGCTTCACCAAGCTTTCGATCCTCTTCGCTATCGCGACGCTCACGCAAACGGTTATAGGCAAGCTCAAGGGATCGACCTACTTTTTCAGCAACATCTAGCCAAGAAAAATGGAGAAATAAGGACAGGCCAGCGCAGAAGGTAAACAGCAAGACTAGGGTTGATCCGGTAAAACCCAGACTCATTTGTAGCGGATCACCAATGAGTTCACCCAAAATGCCTCCAGGAGGCCTTGGAAGCTCCCAGGTCAACGAATGCAAACGAATGGACTCAAGGCCCATGCTGCTCAATAAAGTCAGCCCAAAGCCCAGCCAACGCATTAATAAGGAGTCAGGCTTGGCATCTGGGTCTGGGGGTAAAGGAATGCTCCAGAGCTCACGCCAGCCACTGAGAACACGGCGACCAAAGAGCACAACCCACCAAAAAGCAGAAATACCGAAGATATAGAGCAATAAATCAGCTAAATAGGCCCCAAAACGGCCACCCAGGTTCTTGGGAACCTCAAAACTGGCATGTGACCAGGCGGGATCCGCCTTGGAATAAGTCACCAAAATAGCCAATAAACCCAAACAAAGACCAAATGAAATAAACCAGCGAGCCTCTAGAAGGAGACGGGGCATCCTACCCTGCCCTTGATTTTCGGGGGGCTGGGGGCTTAAAGGGGTTTTGGACTTCGGGTATGCGGTTCTTGCCATGTTCTACCGATTGTAATCAAGCAATCCTATAATTTGGAGATGACTACAAATACTCCAAAACACTCCAAAGTCCTCATCCTCGGTTCAGGGCCTGCCGGCTACACGGCTGCCGTATATGCAGCCCGCGCTAATTTGAACCCAACCCTCATCACCGGCCTGGCACAGGGCGGTCAATTAATGACCACTACTGATGTAGAAAACTGGCCAGCAGATCCAGATGGCGTTCAAGGGCCAGAGCTCATGGATCGCTTTTTGAAGCATGCGGAGCGCTTCAATACCAACATTATCTTTGATCACATTCATACTGCCGCCTTGACGGAAAAGCCCATCCGTTTAGTTGGTGACTCCGGCACCTACACCTGCGATGCCTTAATTATTTCCACAGGCGCTTCAGCTCAATACATTGGTCTACCTAGTGAAGAAGCATTTATGGGTCGCGGTGTTTCTGGATGCGCAACCTGTGATGGCTTCTTCTATCGCAATCAAGATGTTTGCGTAGTGGGTGGTGGTAACACTGCTGTTGAAGAAGCGCTCTACCTGACAGGTATTGCTAAAAAGGTAACGGTGATTCATCGTCGCGACAAATTCCGTGCAGAGCCAATTCTCAATGACCGCCTGATGGCCAAAGTTGCCGAAGGTAAAGTCGAACTCAAGTTGAACGCGACTCTTGACGAAGTGCTTGGCGATCAAAAGGGTGTTACTGGTGTGCGTATTAAGAAAGCTGATGGCAGCACAGAAGATATCGCTGTTACTGGTGCCTTTATTGCAATTGGTCACAAACCCAATACCGAGTTGTTTGTTGGGCAGTTAGACATGAATAACGGCTACATAAAGACCCACTCTGGTCTGGAAGGTAATGCTACGGCCACTAATATCCCCGGCGTATTTGCAGCGGGCGATGTGCAAGATCACATCTACCGTCAAGCGATCACTAGTGCAGGTACAGGTTGTATGGCTGCATTAGATGCGCAGCGTTACCTGGAGACTTTGGCTTAGTACAAACTCAACCGAAAGATCAAATAAAAATGCCTAGCAATGCTAGGCATTTTTATTTATAAGGCAACTATCAAACGCTGAGAGCAAGCAATGCAATCTCAGGCGCCCTATCCAAAATCTTCAATAAAGCCTTAGCTGCACCAGTAGGACTGCGTTTACCCTGCTCCCAGTTTCGAATGGTCTCCAAGGAAACTTCGATGCGCTTAGAAAACTCCTGCTGAGATAAACCAATTCTCTCGCGCACGCCTTTTGCATATTTAGCTGCATCTAACATCGCAGCTGCATCATCTTGCTGTTGATGCAGCCTAATCAAACGCTCTGATGTCGCATCCAACAATTTTTTATCGACGAATCCTTTGGGGAAGCTACTAGGATCATGTAGATCCACACTAACTCGAACGATTTTCTTCATAACGCCTGACCTCCCTACGATTTGCCCGCCTAGCTGAAATAATCCTAATTGCTGCAGGCCTTTTTGTATAAATCACTACAAATACTTTTTCGTCTAGCAACCCCAGCGCTGATCTCTTTCTATCAACAAATTCGGATCTATGAAAACTGATATCACATATGTGAAATCAAAATTTCGAGAGATCTGGCATAAATCACTTTTAGCCATCTCCCATTCAAAATCCATTACTGCTATTGTAGGCCAATGGCCTATAGTTAGTCAATCAACCTAGGGCACTTATCTATTGGTATTGCTTTAGAAAGCCTTAAACTAGAACCCATAAAGCATTCATGGCTTTAATAGCAGGAAATAGATTCGATCTTAATAGCATGGGTCCGCCTCTTTGCTAAGATCGAAGCGCACATTAATCACTAACCGGAGTATTTATGAGTTACGACAAGGTCAGCCCAGGTAAAAAAATCCCAGAAACATTCAACGTCATTATTGAGATCCCAATGAATGCGGATCCAGTGAAGTATGAAGTGGACAAAGAAACTGGCTGCCTCTTCGTAGATCGCTTCATGGGTACAGCAATGCATTACCCATGCAACTACGGTTACATCCCTAAAACGATTGCTGGTGACGGCGATCCTGTAGACGTCCTCGTCATTACTCCATTTGCCCTGGTTCCAGGCTCAGTAGTAAGCTGCCGCGCAATCGGGATGTTAGAAATGGAAGATGAAGGCGGGCAAGATGCAAAGTTGTTGGCTGTTCCAGAAGACAAGATTTTGCCAATCTATAAGCATTTGCAAAAACCTGAAGATGTAAATGAATTACTCCTCGCCCAAATTCAACACTTCTTCGAGCACTACAAGGATCTCGAAAAAGGTAAGTGGGTAAAAGTTAAAGGTTGGACTGGTGTTGCTGGTGCCCATAAAGAAATTTTGGACGGCATCGAAGGCTACGCTAAGTCACAGAAGTAATTCCGTAGTCATTGGGAGTGAGCTCGCAAAAAATCGCCCTAGCGCAAATCAACCCTCTTTTGGGTGATTTGCCTGGCAACGCGCAGCTCATCTCTCAAGCCGCTGCTGATGCATATGCACACGGCGCCTCAGTAGTTCTCACGCCAGAGCTCTCGCTCACTGGCTATCCCCCAGAAGATTTGTTATTGCGTCCTGCTTTTATTGAGGCAGCTGATCGCGAGCTCAGTCGTTTAGTGCAAGAGCTCCAGAAATTTCCAGGGCTGACCGTGATTATTGGTCACCCTAAACAAACTGCCGCTGGCTTGCAAAACTATGCCTCAGTCATTCGTGATGGCAAAGTCATTGCAGGTTATGCCAAGCAAGAATTACCTAATCATGAAGTATTTGATGAGGTGCGCTACTTCACACCAGGTAATGAGGCCTGCGTTTTTGAAAATGCAGGTATTCGATATGGACTCATTCTTTGTGAAGATGCTTGGCATGCGGGTCCTGCTAAACAGGCTCATACTGCTGGCGCACAAGTACTACTAGTTCTCAATGCATCGCCTTATCACCTCCAAAAAGAAACTTTGCGCATTGACGTACTACGCAAGCAGATTGCCTTAAGTAAGATGCCATTGGTTTATGTCAACGCTGTAGGCGGCCAAGATGAATTGGTTTTTGATGGTGGATCGTTTGCTTTAAACAGTACAGGCAAAGTAGTAATGACTATGCCGCAGTTTGAAACTGCTCTTGGCTATGTAGCCGTAAATACATCAGCTGATTTAGATCCGGGAACTTTGGTTGCTCCAGCTAGCGTTGAAGCCCAGGCTTACCAAGCGCTTGTATTGGGTGTGCGCGACTATGTTCAAAAGAATCGTTTTCCAGGAGTCATCATCGGCCTCTCCGGGGGCGTTGACTCTGCACTGGTGCTAGCCATTGCAGTAGACGCCTTAGGTGCCGATAAGGTTCGTACCGTCATGATGGCCTCGCGCTATACCGCCGATATCTCTTGGATTGATGCTAGAGAAATGGCTCAAAATCTAGGCGTTCAATACGACGAGATCCCCATTAGCAATCCTGTTGATGCTTTAGAGCATGCCTTAGCTGAGCAATTTAAAGGTCTCAAACTCGACGCCACTGAAGAGAATATTCAGGCGCGGGTGCGAGGCACCCTCCTGATGGCGCTCTCCAATAAAACAGGCCGTCTAGTTCTGACAACAGGCAATAAGAGTGAAATGGCTGTTGGTTACTGCACTCTCTACGGAGATATGGCCGGAGGCTTTGCCGTTATTAAGGATATTGCCAAAACCTTAGTCTATCGCTTGTGTGCCTACCGCAATAGCATTACCCCGATTATCCCGGAGCGAATTCTGACACGCGCCCCTTCTGCAGAATTACGTCCCGACCAAACCGATCAGGATAGCTTGCCATCATATGAAGTATTGGATGGCATCGTAGAGCGTTATATGGAGCAAAACCAATCCATTGCCCAAATCATTGCTGCCGGATTTGATCCTGAAAGCGTAGAAAAAGTAACTCGTCTTATTAAGCTCAACGAATATAAGCGTCGCCAAGCGCCTCCCGGTGTTCGCGTGACTACCCGAGCCTTTGGGCGTGACTGGCGCTACCCTATTACATCCCACTTTAGGGCGTAACTGGGCGTACGTTTTCAGTTCTAGGTATGATTACTGTATTAAGGGGAATATATGAAGCTAATCACATCCATTATTAAGCCGTTCAAACTTGACGAAGTTCGTGAAGCCTTAGCTGAAGTAGGCGTTACCGGACTAACCGTTACCGAAGTCAAAGGTTTTGGTCGCCAAAAAGGTCACACCGAGCTCTATCGTGGCGCAGAGTATGTAGTCGACTTTTTACCTAAAGTAAAAGTTGAAGTAGTTGTTGCCGATGACCGCGTAGACTCTGCAATTGAAGCAATTACAAAAGCAGCGCGCACAGGCAAAATTGGTGACGGCAAGATTTTTGTAAGCCCAATTGAACAAGCTATTCGTATTCGCACTGGCGAAACTAACGACTCAGCAGTTTAAGCATCAGCATTCGATGCGCTAATCCTCTAGGGGTTAGCGCTGCTGAGAATCTGTCCGGTCAACGGGTGAAGTCAGCACCTCAGCAGCTTCCAATACCAAGGTTTTGTAATTTGAATTTGTCAGGCGCACTTTTGCACCCTGAAAGAATATGTCCGCCTGAGCAAGACCGCTAGTCAGCACTTTAAACGGTGGTTTGCCATAAAAAGATGCGCCCACACCAGGCTCAACCATCTTATTTTGCATCTTTCCAGAGGCATCACTAACGCAAATAACTTGCTTTGATTTAACTTGGACAAACACCATATCCGCCGCCTTACGGGGTACATCTGGTTTATAGCTAATGATGCCCTCCTCAGCAGGGCAGGCTGTTGAGACTTCAGCGCTAGTCGCAGGAACTGCCACTACTGGCAATGCTGCAGCTGGAGCGACTGGCGCAGGATCTACTGGAGTTGGCGCAGGAGCTGGCTCAACAAGCTCTTCTTTTACAACAATGATTTCTTCTGGCTTGTCTGCAAAAAAGAGTGGGCGCAAGTTAATTGCTGAGAACACGAGTGCTGCTAAAACACTCAGCCATAGGAGGAGCTTCTTGGAGGAGGCAGGCTTTGAGCTTGACGATGTCCCAGAAAAAGGGATTTCTTTTGAAGCGGGCATTACAGGCTCTACTGTTTGAACCGGCTCTTTTTTTTCCTCTGCCACGGCCAAGGCTGGAGCTTGAATCTCTTCCACTACCGCTTTGGGTGTTACAGCTTCCTTTTTTGATTGCACTTTTTTTGCCGGAGCCTTAATAGACTCTTCAATCTTTGGCGTTTCAATTATTTTTGCTGGTGCTTGAGAGCCATAGTCAAACGCTTCCTCATCACTTAAGTTGAGAAGCTTTGCCACTTTTTTAGCAGCAGTAAATTTGTTTTGGGCTCCGTAGAAATAACTGGACTCACCATTTTCAATTTGAGATATTTGATGGTGCGAAAGACAGGCCATTCCACCAAGGTCTTTCGTGCTCCAGCCACATTTTTCCCTGGCCTTAGAAAATGCCTCTTTACGGATCTCGGGTAGCTTGGCGTTAGTAGTCACAAAAATGTTTTAAGTGCTTTATCTATCAAAATGATGCCCCATCATAGTGCCTGGATAGCACCAGGGAAATTAGCCCAAGAGCTAGTTTTTTTGGAAATTCTCAAGATCAGATTCAAGATATTTTGCGACTAATATTTGGACCGATTCCACGTTCATTTTATCCATCACTCTAGCCTTATGGACTTTGATGGTGGCATCTGTAGTGCCTAGTTTGACGGCAATATCTTTATTTAGCAATCCTTTAACCAGCCAAAAGCAGACTTCCCTCTCCCTCGGCGTAAGGGTTGCATAGTCTTTCTTGGTTTCCACCTCTTTAGAGACCCGTTTGAGCTGACGTCTATCAAACTCGACAGCATCAGCAACAGCCTTCAATAGGTCCTCCAAATTGAAAGGTTTAAAAAGGAAGTCTACGGCACCATGCTTCAGGCTTTTGACGATTTGATGGGGGTGACTCTGACCACTGACAAACACAATAGGGGTTTTGCGACCCAAATGGACTAATTTTTCCTGTAAATCCAACCCAGTCATGTCAGGCATTTGCATATCCAGCAAAATGACTGCAGGTGCCACAGGGACTGAATGCTCCAAAAATGTTACTGCGGAGGAGAAATCTTCCACTATGTAACCTACGTCCTTGAGCATCCGACTCAAAGAGGTGCGCATCGACTCATCGTCGTCAATTAGGTAGATGTGGCCAACTTTAGTCATTGAATTTAAAAGGAAAAGTAATAGATAAGACAATGTACTGCAGCTTTTTTGCGAAGGATATTAGCTCTCAAGCTAATAATGAGGCTGAATCAGCAAATACAATAGAGAAATCTGCTTGTTGCAGTGCACGATAGAAACGCTGAGGCACCTACATAAACCCCTGCGCTCACTGTTGTCTCACGGCACAATAGAGCTTTTCGACAAATTCTTTTCTGGAGTCAATATCAGCATGAAACGCCTCAATGAACGCTCGCGCAATGTCACCGAAGGGGTTGCTCGCGCACCCAATCGCTCAATGTATTACGCGATGGGCTACCAAGAGAAAGATTTTGTTAAGCCGATGGTTGGCGTAGCAAACGGCCATTCCACTATCACCCCTTGCAATAGCGGCTTGCAAAAACTAGCCGATGCAGCAGTAACCGCTCTTGAAGAGGCTGGTGCAAAAGCCCAAATGTTTGGCACCCCTACCGTTTCTGATGGTATCGGTATGGGTACCGAAGGAATGAAGTACTCCCTCATCTCTCGTGAAGTGATTGCTGACAGCATTGAAACATGTGTCAATGGTTTGTGGCAAGACGGTGTTTTGGTTATCGGTGGTTGCGATAAAAATATGCCAGGCGGCATGATGGCGATGGCGCGCACTAACGTACCTAGCATTTATGTTTATGGCGGAACGATTAAACCAGGTCATTTCAAAGGCAAGGATCTGAACATTGTTTCTGCGTTTGAAGCCGTCGGTGAATTCACCTCAGGTCGTATGAGCGAGGTAGACCTCAAAGGTGTAGAGCAACATGCTTGCCCGGGTAGCGGCTCTTGTGGCGGTATGTATACCGCAAATACGATGAGCTCTTCCTTCGAAGCTTTAGGCATGAGCCTGCCCTACTCATCCACTATGGCCAATGAAGATGCAGAGAAGGTTGCTAGCGCGCACGAGTCAGCACTAGTGCTGGTTGAGGCAATCAAGAAAAATTTACGTCCGCGAGACATCATCACCAAAAAATCTATCGAGAACGCGGTTAGCGTGATCATGGCAGTTGGCGGATCAACCAATGCCGTTCTGCACTACCTAGCAATTACCAGCGCCGCTGAAATCGACTGGACAATTGATGACTTCGAGCGCATTCGTAAGCGCGTTCCAGTCATCGTAGACATGAAACCTTCTGGCCAATACTTGGCAACTGATCTTCACCAAGCCGGTGGTATTCCGCAAGTCATGAAGGTCTTGCTTGATGGCGGACTTTTGCATGGCGATTGCATGACTATCACAGGCAAAACCATTGCTGAAACATTAAAAGATGTTCCATCAGTGCCACGCGCTGATCAAAAAGTGATTCGCACATTAGACAATCCACTCTATAAGCAAGGTCACTTGGCTATTCTGAAAGGCAACATCTCGCCAGAGGGTTGCGTTGCTAAGATTACTGGCCTCAAAAATCCATCCATTACTGGTCCTGCTCGCGTATTTGATTCTGAGGATGATGCAATGGCTGCCATCATGGCGCAAAAGATCAAAGATGGCGACGTCATGGTCATTCGCTACGAAGGCCCTAAAGGCGGTCCTGGTATGCGTGAGATGCTAGCTCCCACCTCCGCCCTCGTTGGTCAAGGCTTAGGCGAGACGGTGGGTCTGATCACTGATGGACGCTTCTCTGGTGGCACTTGGGGCATGGTGGTAGGTCACGTTGCTCCTGAGGCGTTTGTAGGTGGAGTGATTGCCCTGATTCATGAAGGTGACTCTGTCACGATCGATGCCCATAAGCTACTCATTCAACTGAATGTGAGTGATGAAGAGATTGCAAAGCGTCGTGCAGCTTGGGTGCAACCTAAGCCACGCTATACCCGTGGATTACTTGCTAAGTACGCGCACCTTGCAAGCACTGCAAGTAAAGGCGCCGTGACAGATCTGAACTTAGACTAAGCGGTAAGCAACAAAAGAAAAAAAGCCCCTAAGTAAAACTAGGGGCTTTTTTAATACCTAAGCTATGTGTAATTGAGATCGTTGTTTAGTGCTTCATTGCTCCACCATGTCCAGCACCAGGATTGCCCATAGCATTGATAGGCATCTTTACTTCCACTTCACCCGCTTTAGCAAACTTGAGCTTAACTGGAACGGTCTGACCCGCAGTTAATGGCGCCTTAATATTCATGAACATTAAATGCAAACCGCCCGGCTTTAATTCAATAGCACCACCTGCTGGCACAGGAATATCTTTCACCTGGCGCATTTTCATGACATTACCTTCCATGGCCATTTCGTGCAGTTGCACTTCACCGGATACTGGTGAGCTTGCAGAAATGAGTTGATCAGCAGCACCCTTATTTTCAATCTTCATGAAACCACCAGCCACCTGCTGACCCGGGACTGTTGCACGGGTGTATGCATTTTCGATTTGCATGCTACCGACCTTAGCGTTTTGCGCTTGAGTCATACTGGTCAAACCAAAAGTCATTACAGCAAGTAATAATGCAGTTAATAAAGTATTGTGTTTCATTCGTATACCTCTTAAGTTAAATTTAAATCCCAGAAAATCTAAAAAAGCGCTTTTTAAATTACGCATGCTCAAGCGCACTAATAAAAATGCAGCACTACCAACTCATTGTCTTGGTGCCATCCCTAAAGAGGGCCTCACCCGTGACCTTTGGCCCACCCAATCTAACCCCAGCTATAAGGTCGGCCTCCGTATAGCCAGCCTGCTTTAAACACATTGGACACATAATGACCAAAGTCCCACTAGAGATTGCTTCAGATAAAAACTGTTGCTGATCAGCAAATCGGGTTGAACCAGCTCTCACACCCAACATCACTGCCTTGTCATTTAAAAAAATGGTGAGCGGATGACCATTGGCTGCATGGTGCCTCCCAAAATTAATCGCCATTGAAGCGCGATTAGCCTCATCCGTAGATAAATTGATAAATAACGGATCAGCGGGACCACAAAACGCCAGCGATGCAGTTGTAAATGCAAATATGAATGTAAATACTTTTACTAATTTTTTTAACATGATGTTTCCCTCTAAATTTCAGCAAAACAAATTGCTTAATCCACGGTCATAACCGTGACCCAAAAAAACTTCAGACTTGGGTAGGGGGAGCTGCTGAGGGAGGTGTTACCCAAGCAGCAAGAGGCTTAGGTGATTGATAGAAAAGCTGCGGTAGTAAAGCCAGTGTTTGCGGCGCCTGAAATGTGAGATTCGTATTGAATGCTGGTGTGATAGCCGAATGACCGATGCAATATGGGCAAGGCTGCACTTCTGCACGGTCCGCTTGATCTTCGCCTTGCACATGAATTTGTGTTTTAGCGCCATCAGCAGAGCAAATCTCCATCGCAAAACCTTGGCCATACTTCGCCAGCGATACGGCTTGAGAAACTGCCGGCGCCAGCGCACTCATTGCGATTGCTAAGGCAGCAATCCAGTGAATGAGGCGGTCTTTATGGAAATTCATGGTGATGAGATTTTATCGGATTCCTTCTACAGCAATAGAAAAAGGGGGCTTGCGCCCCCTTCTCTTTACTCAATCTTCGTTTTTGACTAGATTAAGCAGTATTTTTACTTCCTCAGCTTACGCTGCAGCTACCTTTTTCTTGCCAATGAACTTGCCAATTACTGGCCAGAACAGCAATACCATTGCAACTGTAGTGATTGCACCTACCAAGTAGTTGGAGAAGAATACATCCAAGCTACCCTGTGAAATCAACATGGACTGACGGAATGAATCTTCAGCACGGTCACCTAAGACCAAGGCCAAGACCATTGGTGCCATTGGGTAGTCAAGCTTCTTAAAGACATAACCAAGAACACCGAAGCCCAACATCAACCAAACGTCAAAGGTAGCGTTGTGGACGGTATATGCACCTACCGCACAAATCACAATAATGACTGGAGCAATGATAGAGAATGGAATTCTCAAGATTGAGGCAAACAATGGCACGCAAGTTAATACAACAAACAAGCCTGCTAAGTTACCTAAGTACATACTAGCGATCAAGCCCCAAACAAAGTCTGGTTTCTCAACAAAGAGCAATGGACCTGGTTGCAAGCCCCAGATCAACAAACCGCCAAGCAATACAGCGGCTGTTGGTGATCCTGGGATACCTAGTGACAACATTGGCAGCAAGGCGGCTGTACCAGCGGCGTGAGCAGCTGTTTCTGGAGCAACAATACCCTCCATCTCACCCTTACCGAAGTTCTCGCCATTCTTAGAAACACGCTTAGCAACACCGTAGGCCATGAAGGACGCTGGGGTTGCGCCACCTGGGGTGATACCCATCCAGCAACCAATCAAGCAGCTGCGTAATGAAGTCGCCCAGTACTTTGGCAATTTTGCCCAAGTCTCGAGAACCACTTGACGACGAATCTTGGCAGCAGCGCCTTGGAATGCAAGACCTTCTTCCATGGACAGCAAAATCTCGCCAATACCGAACAAACCAATAACAGCGATCAAGAAATCGAAACCACGCATCAATTCATGGCTACCGAATGTCAAGCGCAATTGACCTGTCACTGTATCCATACCTACCGCAGCTAAGGCAAAGCCTAACATCATGGCAGAGATAGTCTTAAACGGAGATCCCTTGTTCATACCCACGAAGCTACAGAAGGTTAACAAGTACACCGAGAAGAACTCAGGCGGTCCAAATTGCAGAGCAAACTTAGCGACCAATGGTGCCAAGAAGGTGATCATGACGATTGCGAAGAACGCACCAACAAATGATGATGTGAACGCAGCAGTCAAGGCTTCGCCAGCTTTACCTTCACGAGCCATTGGATAACCGTCAAAGGTTGTCGCAACAGACCAAGGTTCGCCCGGAATATTAAATAGAACGGATGTAATCGCACCGCCAAACAATGCGCCCCAGTAAATACAGGAGAGCATGATGATTGCGGATGTTGGGGGCATTGTGAAGGTCAATGGCAACAGAATTGCAATTCCGTTGGCACCACCTAAGCCTGGCAATACCCCAATAATCACACCAAGAGTTACACCAACCAGCATTAACAGCAAGTTAAAGGGTGTCATTGCAACGGCAAAGCCGCTGAATAGAGCGCTAATTTCTTCCAACTTGAACTCCTTCTTTTCTAATCTTTTTTAATAGTTATTCTTTTTATTGCACGCCAACGAACTCGAGGGGATTAATCCATGAGCCATGTGGCAGCGGTACCTGGAACCAGTACTCAAACATGAGATAGAGGGTTGCGCTCACCCCGACTGATACTGCAATCGCTTTCCAAGCTGGATACTTTCCAAGCCAGACCATAAAGATGGCGATATAGATTACAGAAGAGACGTAGATACCGATCAACTGAACACCAAGTATGAACACAAGCGCTGGCAGCAGAACAGCCATAACTTGTTTGAAGGACTCTTTATCAACAAAAGATTCTTTTTTCTTTTTTCTATCAACAACTGCTGCTTGATAGAGGGTGACAACGCTTGAAAGAATAATGATCAAGCTAATGTAGAAAGGGAAATAGCCCGCTTCTGGACCATCGCTACCCCAGCTAGCGCCCAACTTGATACTTCCGACCATTACTACCAGGCCTACACCAATAAACAAGAGAGCGGTGATGATGTCCATCATTCTCACGCTAATTACTGAATCTTGATTTGAATTATTTGTATGTTCAGACATTTGCTTCGTTCACTAATAAATGGTTAATTAATACTGCTTCGTTTTAATAATTATTGTTCTTACGATTGCGTTCAAAAAAATAGGACCTCCTCGCAGAGGCCCTATTTAATATTGAGCGATTACTTAGCTAAGAAACCTGCCTCAGCCATCAACTGCTTGTGCAAAGCTTCATTCAAAGTCAACCAGTTATTAAATTCTTTACCGGTCATGAATGTTTGATTGAATGCACCATCAGCCATGAACTTTTTCCACTCTGGTGTCTCGCGTACTTTTTTGAACACGTTGATGTAGTAGTCAACCTGCTCTTGAGTTACGCCAGGAGCCATGAAGATGCCACGCAACATTACGTAATCAGTTGGCACACCCACCTCTTTACAGGTTGGAACATCGTTCCAAGACTGAGTTGGAGTGATCTTTTCTTTGTAAGGCATACGTGTGTCATCAAATACGCACTGAGCACGCAACTTACCAGCACGCCATTGAGCAACAGCTTCAATTGGGTTATTCACAGAAGATTCGATGTGGTTACCAACGAGCTGAACAGCAACGTCGCCACCCCCTTTGAATGGGAGGTAAGTGAACTTAGCACCAGTTGCTTTTTCAAGGGCAACGGTAATGATCTGGTCTTCTGATTTAGAGCCAGTTCCACCCATTTTGAATTTACCTGGGCCAGCTGCTTTAGCGGCATCGATATATTCTTTTGGATTCTTGTATGGCTTATCTGCATTAGTCCACAACACGAACTGATCAAGAGCCAACATTGCTACTGGAGTGATGTCTTTCCAGTTAAATGGAACACCAGTTGCTAGAGGAGTTGTAAACAAATTAGAGAGCGTAATCACGATCTTATTTGGATCACCTTTAGCTTCTTTCATTGCCAAGAAACCTTCGGCTCCAGCGCCTGCGCCCTTGTTCACAGGAATCACTGCCTGTTTCATCAAGTTGTTTTTAGTAATGATGCCTTGGATCATGCGAGCCATTTGGTCAGCACCGCCGCCAGGACCGGCAGGGATGATGAACTCAACTGGCTTGGTTGGCTCCCAAGCAGCAAAAGCAGGTGAAACACCAGCAGCACCGAGGGCTAATGCGGTGGAAATCAATGCCCCTTTTAACTTCATCTTCATGAACGCTCCTCCAAAAAATTTTGAATACCAATATTACTTTGGCTTTTCTTTACTGTGTGACGATTTTTGATCTGAATCACTGCAGATCTCTTGATTGCCATCAACAATTTTTAAATGGGCACCTAGGGCTTACACCAATCAAATTAGTAGTAACCCTAATATCAATTTAGACTTAGCTAACTAAAAAACTTACGATTAGCTTTGAGGCTAATTTCTAGCGGAAACGGTCAAGGAGCTTCTTGCTGAGCTTATCGAGCTTTGTGGAGTCTTTAATTAGAAATTGCAGCCCATTGGAGTCAGCAATCAGAAGCGTATTGCCGGCAATTCGGCGAATATCTTCCTCACCTTTTAGGCGAATCCTGGTTGGACCGCGATCAGTTTCAATATCCCAGATACTCGGGGTGGCAAAAGTAGATACTTTGGTGATTTTTTCTATCACGGGCATGAACTCGCGAGCCGCAAGCTCCTCCTCTATCAAAGTCAATTCGCCATCAGGGATTGCAGTAATGCCATCAAACCAGTACAACTCTTTGCCAGACTGATCCATGATGGAAATTCCAGTATCCGGCTCAGTAATGGGAAACGCTCTTACTGGATAGACGCCAATGTGCGGGACTCCAGCGGCATCGATGAAAACGAGGCGGCCAAGTGCATCACGCTCGAGCGTGTACGACTTTTGATGATGACTCATACACCGCCCCCTGTTTCTTTAGCAATGATTTGTGTGCGCTCTTCTTGAGGCTCGTTCACATCAATACTTTCACCAATCGCGCCGCCCTCAACCAATTCTGCAGCATGACGCAGCTGAGCCTGGTACAGAGCATAGTAAGCGCCCTGCGCTTCCATCAACTCATCATGAGAACCGATTTCGACGATCTCACCTTTGTCGAGCACAACCAAGCGATCTGCCTTTCTTAAAGTGGACAGACGATGAGCAATCGCAATCGTGGTGCGGCCTTTCACCAAATTATCCAAAGCACGCTGAATTTCTTTTTCAGTTGTAGTGTCTACAGAAGAAGTGGCTTCATCCAAAATCAAAATACTTGGATTAATTAATAATGCACGAGCGATAGAAATACGCTGACGTTCACCACCAGAAAGAGATTGGCCCCGCTCCCCCACTAATGAGTCGTAACCTAGCGGTAAGCGCAGAATAAATTCGTGCGCATGCGCGGCCCGCGCTGCTTCAATAATTTCCTCGCGGGTAGCATCCGGTTTTCCGTACGCAATATTTTCTGCAATCGTGCCAAAGAATAAGAATGGCTCCTGCAGAACTAAGCCAATACGCTTTCGATAGTCGGCAATTCTGATGCTGCGAATATCGCGACCATCCAATGTGATTGAACCAGCACTCACGTCGTAGAAACGACAAATTAAGTTCACTAAAGTACTCTTGCCGGAGCCGCTATGCCCAACTAAGCCGATCATTTCTCCAGGGGCGATATCCAAATCGATGCCCTTGGATACTGCACGGTTGCCATAGCGGAAACCCACGCCACGCAAGGAGATAGAGCCTTTAACCTGACCCAAAGGAGCTGGATTAATTGGCTCAGGAACGCTCGAGACATGATCTAAGATATCAAAGATACGTTTAGCCCCCGCAGCTGCTTTTTGCGTATGAGAAACAATGCGACTCATTGAATCTAAGCGAATATAAAAGCGTCCAATGTAGGCCAAAAAAGCAATCAGTACACCTACAGTAACTTTTTGATGTGCCACCTGCCAAATACCAAAACCCCACACTACCAAAAGACCAGTTTCAGTTAACAGTGTGACTGTTGGGGAGAACAAACCCCACACACGATTAACGCGATCGTTAATTTGTAAATTGTGTTTGTTGGAATCAACAAAACGCTTGAGCTCCCGATCTTCCTGAGCAAATGCTTTAACAACTCGAATACCCGGAATCGTATCCGCCAAAATATTGGTCACTTCTGACCACACGCGATCTATCTTTTCAAAACCAAAGCGGAGTTTGTCGCGCACCACATGAATCATCCACACAATAAATGGCAATGGCGCGAGCGTTACTAGAGCAAGCAAGGGATCTATTGAAACCAAGATCGCCGCAGTCATCGTGATCATCAAGACATCAGTCGCAAAGTCTAGGGCGTAGAGCGACAAAAATACGCAAATACGATCTGTCTCAGCCCCAATACGAGCAATTAAATCACCCGTTCTTTTGCCCCCGAAATACTCCAAAGATAGCTTTAGTAAGTGCTCGAAAGTCGTATTGCGCAAATCAGCGCCGATACGCTCGCTGACCAATGCAAGAAGATAGGTTTTCCACCAACCTAAGCCCCATGCAATGATTGCCGCCCCAAACAAAGCAAGCAGGTACTTGCTAGCCAAATCAAAGTCAATTGGATTGCCTTTTTCATACGGAATCAAAACATGATCCATTAGGGGCATAGTCAAATAAGGCGGAATGAGGGTGGCGCCAGTTGAGAGCAAGGTCAGCACAAAACCCAGTAACAGCTCTTTTTTGTAAGGGCGTGCGAAGCGCCATAACTTAAATAAGGTCCAGGTGGACGGGGGCGCATCTTCCTCAGGATCGCAGCTAGGACAAGCCTCTGAATTTGCTGGCTTGGGGCTCAAGCACACTGAACAAACCTGCTTATCGTATTCAGAGGCTTCGGGCTCCTTGCCTATTTGCTCGCCCCGCAGCAATTGTCTGTGAGCTGTCTGCAGGCGTAGCACCTGGGGGTTAACGGCCAGAGTGAAGTGCCACAGTCTGAGTAAAGCAGTCTCCGACTCTAACTTCAGATGCCCTACCCCTGCGTGATCCCCATGCAAAAGATGAGCCCCAGAGCTAATTGGCCAGAATTCTGAGCGACTACCATCGGTCCAAAATAGCCCCGACGGGATCAGGCAAAGCAGGCTTTTCTCAAAATGCATACCGCCATCAAGATCAAGCTCAACCCATGCCAGTATTGAGCCAAAGTCTTTTACTGGTGATTGAGGAGCCGCTAAAGCGCTAGCCCAGTGACTTGGCGGAGGGGGAGAGAATGGGGAAATTTCTGGCTTCATTAGTCCTAAAAGTATAGTGGAGCTAGTTTTTTTAGATTTAGTAACTCTGTCAACTTTAGTAGGCAGAAAGCCGTTAAATTAATGAAGTAAGCTTTTTTGCACATTTTTACTAATTTTGTGGATTTTGAATAATTATTAGAACCAGAGAGACAGTCTGAGATATCCCCGCCCTTACCTTCTGAAGCGGCGCTGAGATTTCCCACTCCACATATGCCCCAATTACTAGATAAAACCATTGAAATCTTGAGCCACCGGCATCTTCGTGGCCCTAATATGTGGAGCTACAACCCTGCGCTTGAAGTTTTGATCGATATTGGCGACCTAGAGGACTATCCATCGGACTTAATCCCTGGCTTTTATGATCGTCTGAGCAAATGTCTTCCCAGTCTTCATGAGCACCGTTGCAGCTACGGAGAGCCTGGGGGATTTTTAAAGCGCGTTGAAGAAGGCACCTGGCCTGGACATATTCTCGAACACCTCACCATTGAACTGCAAAATCTAGCCGGAATTGCAGGCGGCTTTGGAAGAGCTCGCGACGGTGGTCGCAGAGGTGTTTACAAAGTGATTGTGAGCGCCACTGAAGAGGCTGTGACATTGCAGGCCTTTCAATTTGCCCGCGATCTTCTTCTCACTCTAATTAAAGATAATGGCGATGCCATTGCGCAAAAAGAAAAAATTATTGAAGAGCTTCGCGATTTAAGCGATGACCTCTGTCTTGGACCTAGTACAGCATGCATCGTCAATGCCGCAACCGCTCGAGAAATTCCCTACATTAGATTATCGAGTGGCAACTTAGTACAACTTGGTTACGGCTCTAAACAACGACGTATTTGGACGGCGGAAACTGATCAAACCAGTGCCATCGCAGAAACCATCTCGCGCGATAAGGACCTTACCAAGAGCTTACTTGCAAGCGCTGGGGTTCCAACTCCCGAAGGTAGGACTGTTACTAGCCCAGATGATGCCTGGGAAGCTGCACAAGATATTGGATTGCCGGTCGTTGTCAAACCGATAGATGGCAACCATGGTCGCGGCGTATTTATTAACCTGTACACCCAACAAGAAATTGAAGCAGCTTACGCTGTTGCAATTGAGGAAGGTAGCGAGGTTTTAGTGGAGCGTCACGTTATTGGTGATGAACATCGCCTATTAGTAGTGGGCAACAAAGTAGTGGCGGCTGCCAAAGGGGAAACCGTTTGGATAACAGGTGATGGCAAGCATACTGTTCTTGAGCTCATTCAGATTCAGATTAATTCTGACCCACGTCGAGGCACAACAGAAGAGTGCCCACTCAATCCAGTACGCATTGATTCAGCTGTTGAGCTCGAGCTAGCACGCCAGAAATTGACAGGCGATAGCATCCCGAGCATCGATCAAAAAGTACTCATTCAAAGCAACGGTAACGTAGCGTTTGATGTGACAGATTTAGTTCACCCTGAGGTGGCTCACCAAGTTGCCTTAGCTGCACGCGTGGTTGGATTAGAAATTGCTGGTGTTGACCTCGTCGCCCAAGATATTAGTAAACCACTAGAGTCACAGAACGCTGCCATCGTCGAGGTGAATGCAGGCCCCGGTTTACTAATGCACTTAAAACCTGCGAGCGGAAAACCCCAACCCGTAGGCGAAGAGATTGCAAACCATTTATTTCCTCCGGGCTACGATTTCAGGATCCCTATTGTTGGCATCAGCGGAAACTCAGGAAGAACAGTGGTTGCTGAAATGGTTGCCCACTTTATTAGACTAACCAACATGCATGTTGGCCTCTCTACGAACAATGGTCTGTATTTCGGCAGTCGCACTATCAAGCAAACCTCTTCTTCTCATTGGGAAAATGCGAGACGCACCCTTCAAAATAGAGCTATTGAAGTTGCTGTGATTGAAAATGATAATGCGTCTCTCTTGCTAGAGGGTCTCGCATACGACCAGTGTCAAGTTGGCATCGTTCTCAACATTGATCCACTCAAACTCTTTCCAGAACATAACATCAGCGAAGAAGATCAATTATTTAACGTGGTTCGTACTCAGGTAGATGTCGTATTGCCGACTGGTACTAGCGTGTTAAATGCTGACGATGCCATGATTGTAAAAATGGCTGAACTCAGCAAGGGTGAAGTGATGTACTTCTCTCAAGATCCAAGCTCCCCCGTGGTAATTGCTCACCAAGATAAAGGTGGTCGTTCAATTATTGTGGGCGCATCCGTCGTTACCCTCAAGCAGGGCAAGTTAGATGCATTAGTAATTCCTATTCCGCCAGCCGTTCAAGACTCGTCTCTTGATTGGGCCCCAAGCTTAAGTCTTGCAGCTGCCATTGGAGCTGCTTGGGCTTTAGATATTCCGTTCAACGTCATAGAAGCTGGAGTTGAAACATTCATTTCCAACTCCAATATTGCAGCAGGTACTTAATTGGAAATCACCCGTATTCGCATGTTGCGCGGCCCGAATTTATGGAGCCGCCATACCGCCCTAGAGGCAATTGTTTCTTGCGATGAAACAGAACGATCCATCGATTCAATCCCCCAATTTGAAAACAAGATTCGTGAACGCTTTCCCCAATTAGGCAGCATGCGTCGCGGTGGGCATAATGAAATCCTCTCCCTTGCACACGCGCTAGAACATGCAGCCTTAGGTCTTCAGTCTCAAGCGGGGTGCCCAGTCACTTTTAGCCGGACATTACAAACCGTTGATGTAGGCGTCTATCAAGTCGTGGTGGAGTACACCGAAGAAGTTGTTGGGCGCATGGCCTTTGACTTTGCCTTTGGACTAATCCAGGCGACCCTCAATGATGTGCCATTTGATTTAGCGGCAGCCCTCTCAGAATTAGAGGCTTTGTATGAAGATGTACGCTTAGGACCAAGCACCGGATCTATCGTGGATGCTGCGGTACAAAGAAATATCCCTTATCGCCGCATGACTGAGGGCAGCATGGTGCAGTTTGGCTGGGGTAGCAAGCAAAAACGTATTCAAGCGGCTGAGACTAGCGACACCAGTGCAATCGCAGAAGCTATTGCCCAAGACAAAGAACTTACCAAAAACCTATTAGCAGCTGCAGGTGTATCCGTACCTATCGGCGAAGTAGTGACTACTGCTGATGATGCGTGGCATGCCGCGCAAAAAATTGGTGGTCCGATTGTTCTCAAGCCGAAGGACGGCAACCAAGGTAAAGGTGTTGTTGCTAACATTCAAACCGAGGCTGAGGTACGTGCTGGTTTTATAGTGACGCAAGCCTTTGGTCGAGAAACCATTGTTGAGCGCTATCTTCCAGGCGCTGACTATCGTTTGCTAGTGGTTGGCAATCGCTTATCTGCTGCAGCACGCCGCGAGCCAGCCCAAGTAGTCGGTGACGGCAAGCACAGCGTCGCCGAACTAGTTGAGCTAGAAAACAAAAATCCATTGCGTGGTGACGGCCATGCAACGGCATTAACGAAGATTCGGTTCGATGATATTGCTCTTGCGCACTTAGCGAGCAACAATCTCACTCCTCAGTACGTTCCCAAAACTGGTGAACGGGTTCTGTTGCGTAACAACGCCAACCTTAGTACGGGTGGTACGGCTACCGATGTCACTGATGATGTCCATCCCGATGTTGCTGCTAGCGCAATTGCTGCCGCACAAATGATTGGACTAGATATTGCTGGTGTCGATATTCTCTGTGAGGCTATTTATAAGCCCCTAGAGCCGCAAGGTGGAGGCATCGTTGAGGTCAATGCTGCACCAGGCCTACGCATGCATCTCAAGCCCTCCTATGGCAAGAGCCGTCCTGTTGGCGAGGATATTGTCAACATGATGTACCCCTTAGGTGAAGATGGTCGCATTCCAGTTGTGGCAGTGACAGGCACCAATGGCAAAACCACCACTGTTCGCCTGATTTCTCATTTACTCAATGAGACCGGCTTAAGAGTCGGTATGACCACCACCGATGGTGTTTATATCAACCATCGCCTGATTGATTCTGGCGATTGCAGCGGCCCCAAGAGCGCGCGCAATGTTCTCATGCATCCCGATGTTGATGCCGCTGTTCTAGAAACAGCTCGCGGCGGATTACTGCGTGAAGGTCTTGGTTTTGATCGCTGTGAAGTTGCCGTTGTTACTAATATTGGTGAAGGTGATCACTTAGGCCTCAACTACATCACGAGCGTAGAAGATCTGGCGATTCTCAAGCGTGTCATTGTTCAAAACGTTGCACCGACTGGTGCCGCAGTTCTAAATGCTGCTGATCCGATTGTTGCGAAGATGGGTGATGTTTGTACTGGTCGCGTGATTTTCTTTGCGCAAAATCAACACCACCCTGTGATTGCGGCACATCGTGCCAAGAATAAAAAAGTAATTTATTTTGATGGTACTGAGATCATCTGCTCTAAAGGCGCACGCGTCCTCTTCCGCTTCCCAGTGAGCGACATTCCATTGACTCAAAATGGTGTTTTAGGCTTCCAAGTAGAAAATGCTATGGCCTCTATTGGTGCAGCTTGGGCCTTGGGTTTAGACGCTGCGAATATTGCACGCGGACTCCACTCTTTTGAAAGTACTGCTAATGCAGTGCCAGGACGCTTTAATCAATTCCAACACAAAGGTGCAACTGTAATTGCTGACTATGGCCACAACCCAGATGCTATGCGTGCTCTGGCAAGTGCTATTGAGTCCATGAAGCCCAAGAAGAGTCATGTGGTGATTAGTGGTGCCGGTGATCGTCGTGATGAAGATATTCGTGATCTAACCCGTATTCTTGGCAATAGCTTTGACAATGTCATCCTCTATCAAGACCAATGCCAACGTGGCCGCGAAGATGGAGAGGTTCTCAAGTTACTGCAAGAAGGTTTAGTAGGAACTAAGAAAGCCAAGCAGGTTAAAGAGGTTACTGGCGAATTTCTAGCTATTGATACTGCCCTCAATGATTTATCTGCTGGCGATATCTGCCTCATCCTCATTGACCAGGTGGAAGAATCTCTGGCCTACCTAAAAGAGAAGGTGCAGCCTTAAGTTCCCAATTCATCCTGTACGTAATTTCATGAAATAAAAAAGCCCGATCAATGATTGGGCTTTTTATTGGGTCTTGCTTGCACTAATTACAGCAAATGAATTACGCCTGAGAATGGTAATGCTGCAAACGCTCAATCTCTTCTTTAGACCCTAGCATGACGGAGACTCGCTCATGCAGCTCAGTTGGGATCATATCCATAATCAATTGCTCGCCATTGGTCGAAGCGCCACCGGCCTGCTCCACCAAGAAACTCATCGGATTTGCTTCATACATTAGGCGTAGCTTGCCCGGCTTGTGTGGCTCACGTTGATCCCATGGATACATAAAGATTCCGCCGCGCGATAAGACTCGGTGAACATCAGCAACCATGGATGCAATCCAACGCATATTAAAGTCTTTATCACGCTCACCACTTACGCCAGCTAAACACTCATCTACGTAGCGACGCACAGGCTCAGCCCAGTGACGCATATTCGACATATTGATAGCGAACTCTTTGGTTGAGTGAGCAATCTCGACAGCATGTTTAATCAAGACAAATTCGCCAGTCACCTTGTTTAGAGTGAACATGACAACGCCATCACCCAAGGTTAATGCCATGGTAGTTTGTGGGCCATAGACAACATAACCTGCAGCTACTTGATGACGTCCTGATAACAAGAAATCCTCTGTCTGCAATGGCGCAGCGGGATCTTGTTTCTTAAGTACAGAAAAAATCGTGCCGATGGATACGTTCACATCAATATTGGATGAACCATCCAATGGATCGAATAGCAATAAGTAATCACCAGTGCCCTGAACTGGAAGCGGTAACTCCATCTCTTCAGAAGCCAAGCCGGCTAGGGATTTACATCCCTGCACACCATCAATTAATAAATCATTGGCAATCACATCTAGCTTTTGTTGAACTTCACCTTGAACATTACCAGTGCCAGCGGATCCCAATAAGCCGATCAAGGCTCCTTGCGCCACTTCGTGACTCAAGGTTGAGCAAGTATCAGCAACCGCCAACAGGAGCTCCTGTAAGCCCATAGGAATATCTGCGCCCTTCACTTTGGCCGATGCTAGATATTGCTTGAAATTGGTATTAAAGGTACTTGAAGCTGTCAAAAGGAGTATCTCCGTAATGGGTTTATTTCTGTATAGGCTCTATTTTGCCTTGTTCTAGCTTGCCAAATTGCCTACAGCCTTAGAAACCACCTCTTTCACATCTGCAGAGAGGGTTTCGCAAGCCGCAACCCGCCTCAAGGCTGCCAGCATCTGCTCCTGATAAATCGGCGCAAACTGACGCCAGCGATCTAATCCCCTGGCCAAACGAGCAGCAACTTGCGGATTAATTGGATCTAAGGCAAGAACGGATTCGGCCCAAAATGCATAACCACTGCCATCCACTTGATGAAAGCTAGCGGGGTTGTTCATACAAAAAGCATGAATCACGCTACGAACCCGGTTTGGGTTATTCATTTTGAAAGCTTCGTGCTCACGCAAACGCTTTACTTCAATTAAGGTGGATTCAGCGTTGGCAACTGGCGGTCTGCTTGATTGCAATGCAAACCACTTATCAATCACTAAAGCATCATCAGCAAACCGAGTATAGAAATCTTCCAGACAAGCTACAGCGGATTTGGATCCATGAATCACCAAACCAGCCAGGGCAGCGTATCGGTCGGTCATATTGTCAGCATTTTGATATTGATTGACCGCCATTGGCGCCCAAATCAGCGGATCTGCTTCGAGCAACATGCTGAGTGCGAGATTCTTTAGGGAGCGCTTACCAGCACTTACTGCATCAGGGTTAAATGGTCCTGGTGCTTGCATCTGCTGATAAAGGGCAGCCCATTCGATACGCAACTCACTCGCAATAGCATGGCGGAAGGCGCGACGGGCAGCATAAATTTTCTGAGGGTCAACACTGGCGCACTGCTCATACAGATATGTTTCGGCAGGTAAAGTTAGTGACAGTTCTTTGAATGCAGGATCTAAATCCGGATCAGTCAAGAGGGTGCGGTAGGCCTCAATCAAATCTTTATCAGGCAGGCGATTACCCAGAATCATTTGCATTGCCAGCTTTTGACCTGCTTCCCAGCGATTGAAGGCATCGTCATCGCTCGAGAACATGGTGAGTAAATCTGTCTCACTTTGATCAAAATCTAAATTAATCGGTGCTGAGAAATTGCGATTGATCGATAACACTGGACGACTTGCTACTTGATTGAAAGTCCAAGTTTGTTGATCTTGAGTTAACTCTAATAAAGTCTCCGCCTGATCATTTTCAGGAGTAAGCAGGCGCATCTTCAATGGAATATGAAAAGGCTTGCTATCGTTGTGTGCAGTATTGGCTGAGGGGGTTTGCGTCAAGGTAATTCGATATTGTTTTTTATCTGCATCATAGGATTCTTCTACTTTGACCTTAGGCGTACCTGCTTGGCTATACCAATTCTTAAATTGAGAAAGATTGCGGTCATTAGCATCAGCCATCGCCGCCAAGAAATCATCGCAAGTAACCGCTTGACCATCATGACGCTTGAAGTAAAGATCCATGCCCTTGCGGAAACCCTCAACACCCAATAGGGTTTGATACATACGGACAACTTCAGCACCCTTCTCATACACTGTCACCGTGTAAAAGTTATTAATCTCTTGGTACTCATCTGGGCGAATTGGATGTGCCATCGGACCAGCATCTTCAGGGAACTGCAGTTGACGCAATAGACGCACGTCCTCGATACGCTTGACTGCCCTGCCAGAATCACTTCCCATCTGATCTGCAGAAAACTCTTGATCACGGAATACGGTCAACCCCTCCTTAAGAGAAAGCTGAAACCAATCCCTGCAGGTAACCCGATTACCAGTCCAGTTGTGGAAGTACTCATGAGCTACAACGCTTTCAATATTGGCAAAGTCAGCATCTGTTGCGGTTTCTGGTTGAGCAAGGACATACTTGGTATTGAAAACATTAAGGCCCTTGTTCTCCATTGCACCCATATTGAAATCACCTACCGCCACAATCATGAAGCGCTCGAGATCAAGCTCAAGACCGTAGCGCTTTTCATCCCAATGAATTGATGCAATTAAGGAATCCATTGCATGACGAGTCTTTTTCAAGTCATGCGGTTCAACCCAAATCTGCAATAGCTTTTTTGCACCACTACTGGTGGTGATATTCTCTTCAATGCACTCCAGCTTGCCAGCAACCAAGGCAAACAAGTAAGACGGCTTTGGAAATGGATCTTCCCAGACGGCACTATGCCAACCATTCGGTAATTTTTCAGTACCAATCAAATTACCGTTTGACAACAATACTGGGTACTCTGCCTCTCGGGCGCGGAGGGTCACGCGATAACGCGCCATGACGTCCGGCCTATCAAGGAAGTAAGTAATCTTTCTGAATCCTTCAGCTTCACACTGCGTAAAGAAATTGCCATTGGAAACATACAAGCCCATGAGCGAAGTATTTTTCTCGGGCACACAAACGCAAATGATTTCAACGATAAATGTTTGCTTACCTTCATGCGGTAATGCATGAATAGTGAGGGCTTCTGGTGTGAGTTCAAACTGGCGATGGGCTTCACCATTAATACGCAAACTCACAAACTCAAGTTCATGGCCCTGCAACACTAAAGGCGCACCAGCCTCATGACCAGCGCCAGGCAAAACCTCTAGGCGACTCTTCACAATCGTCCTAGCGGGATCTAAGGCAATATCTAGCTCAACCTGTGAAAAGGTGTAATTAGGGGCACGGTATTCGAGCCTACGAAAGCTCTGTGGCAGATCAGTTTTCATAGGGCAATTTTAAGCCCCATGGAAAAATTCAGCCTAGCCCCAAATAAGGGTAGCAATACCAATGGCGATGAAGGTCACAGCGGCTACCGCATGTACCCACTTAATGGGCATACGTTTAGTGAATTTCTGACCAATCCAAACAGCCGGGGCGTTAGCCAACATCATCCCCAAGGTGGTGCCAACTGTTACAGAAAAGACATCAGAATATTTTGCGCCTAGGGCGATCGTAGCGATCTGGGTCTTATCCCCCATCTCAGCCAAGAAAAAGAGTCCAACTGTCAGCATAAATACTTGGAAGGCCTTATCAGCCACTTTTGAACCGGATGCATCATCAATGTGGTCAGGCACCAAAAGCCAAAGTCCAATTCCCAAAAAGCTCAAACCTAAAATCCACTTGAGAAGATCTGGACTCATAAATGTGGTGAGCCAATGCCCCAGTAGAGCTGCACAGGCGTGATTGGCAATTGTCGCAATCAATATGCCGCCAATAATAGCGAGCGCCTGTTTTGGATAACGCGCAGCCAACATCAAGGAGAGTAATTGGGTTTTATCCCCCATCTCAGCTAATGCAACTACGCCAGTAGAAAGTGCTAGTGCAGATAAGTCCATTTGTAGAATGATAGAGGAAATCTCGGGAGCCTAGACTCCCGAGACATTCAATCCCTAGGGCTGCACTGAAACCACTAGGCCACTAACAACTCTTCTACCGGAACAAAGTCCACTTTCTGCGCTTTAGCAACTGGCTCAGACGTGAGATTGCCTCGATGAACGCTCAATCCGTTGCGTAGATGATGATCGTAGGCGAGAGCCTTAGCCATGCCTCTATTTGCCAGCGCTTCAATAAACGGGTAAGTTGCATTAGTCAACGCAAAGGTGGAAGTTCTGGCGACTGCACCAGGCATATTTGCTACGCAGTAATGCAACACGCCATCCACGATAAAGGTGGGATCGGTATGAGTTGTGGGCTTAGATGTCTCAAAACAACCGCCTTGATCAATTGCCACATCCACGACTACTGAACCCGCCTTCATTTTTCGCACCATCTCACGAGTCACCAATTTTGGTGCTGCAGCACCAGGTAATAGCACAGCGCCAATGACCACATCCGCCTCACAAACCTCTAGCTCTACCAAGAGAGGGTCGGCATAAAAAGTTCTTACGCGATTGCCGTAGAGCATATCAATTTGCCTTAAGCAATCGATATTGCGATCGAAGATACAAACATCTGCACCCATTCCTACCGCCATTTGCAAGGCATTGCGTCCTACAACTCCAGCGCCCAAGATGACTACCTTTGCAGGAGCTACACCCGGGACACCCGCCATCAGTATTCCCAAACCCCCGTTCGTTTTCTCTAGATGACTAGCCGCAGCTTGAATAGACATTCTGCCTGCAACCTCACTCATTGGAGCCAAGAGGGGCAGAGCGCCGTTACACGAAGTCACTGTCTCATAGGCTATGCAACTTGCGCCTGAAGCGAGCAAGGCTTTGGTTTGCTGCGGATCTGGCGCGAGATGTAAATAGGTAAAAAGAATTTGATCTTCACGCAACATCGCACATTCTTGCGGCTGAGGCTCCTTGACCTTCACCACCATTTCGGCTTTAGCAAAAACTTCGGCAGCGCTATTGATTAAAGTAGCGCCTGATAAACGATAGGATTCATCGCTCAAGCCAATTTGCTCGCCTGCTCCACGCTGTACTAAAACAGAATGCCCTTGTTTACACAAGCCCCTCACATTTCCTGGGGTTAAGCCAACACGAAATTCATTATTTTTTACTTCTTGAGGTACGCCAACAATCATTTATGTCTCCTTATTTGAATTCACGACTCAGTTTTGTTTTGCGATTCAAGCCAACGATGTAGAACATGGCGAGATACACACCTAATAAACACGGACCTAAGATCAAAGCAATCCGCGCATCCTCATGAAAACCCATTAACACCACGACTAAGGCGATAAATGCCAATGCGAACCACGAGGAATAGGGCCACCAGGGTGTGCGGTATGCCAACTCAGCAACCTGGACTTTTGTAAGTGAGCGACGAAACTGAATTTGCGTAATCAAAATAGCAATCCATACCATCAAACCAACGAAGGTAACTGCGGCCATGATGTATTGAAATGCTTTATCGGGAACGAAATAATTGAGCACTACCCCAGTCATGCAAACCCCTACCGTTGCCATCACTGCGCGGTGCGGAACGCCATACTTTGATAGTTTGGCAAATGGGGATGGTGCATAGCCGTTGACTGAGAGCGCATACAAGAGTCGTCCACCACTAAAGATGCCTGCATTGCAGGATGACAAGGCGGCAGTAATCACTACGAAGTTAATGATTCCGGCAGCCTCACGCAAACCAATTCGCTCAAACATCACCACGAATGGGCTGCCTTGCTGACCAACTTCATTCCAAGGGAAGATTGCCAAAATGACAAGGATTGCGCCCATGTAAAAAATCAAGATGCGCCATGCCAAGGAATCAATCGCCATTGGAATGGTTTTTCGCGGGTTTTCTGCTTCACCAGCAGATAAGCCAATCATCTCAATACCGACGTAAGCAAATAAGACCATCTGTAAGGACAGCAACATGCCACTAATGCCGTTGGGGAAGAATCCACCGTGCTGCCATAAGTTACTTAAGCCAATCGGATTCCAGTCATTGGTAAAGCCAAAGAAAATAACTGAACCACCCAAGGCAATCATGGCAACAATAGCAACGACTTTGATCAGGGCAAACCAAAACTCAAACTCACCAAATACTTTGACGGCAATCAGATTAATCAGACCCATCATCAAGATGGAAGATAAAGCCCAGATCCACTGCGGCGTCTCAGGGAACCAAATACCCATATAAATACCAACAGCAGTCACTTCAGCTATTCCGACGACGATCCAGTACGTCCAGTAGCCCCATCCAACCATATAGCCCGCAAGCGGTCCTACATAGGTATTGGCATATGCAGCAAAAGAACCAGCGACAGGCTCATGCACCGCCATCTCACCCAAGGTGCGAAGAACGATGAAGGCAACGATACCCGCCAGGAGGTACCCCAATAGGATTGAGGGTCCTGCGATTTGAATCGCGCTTGCCGAGCCCAGAAATAATCCGACGCCGATAGTGGAACCTAAGGCCATGAGGCGAATGTGCCGCACCTTGAGGTGGCGCTGTAAACCAGTTTGTTCAGTCTGCAAAAGAGACCTCCTTTCGATTTGTCGTTGGTAAATCACCAACGAGGCAAAGTCTAGGGAGGACTGCGCTTCTACACTAGGGGATAAAAATGCGCAAAGTGCTTAAACAAAAAAATGTGATCTGCAATACAAGATGCATCTACGTAAGCACAGGCTGAGAGGGTAATTATTAAATTTTGGATGACAACAGAATCCGTAATTTCCTACAGGGATTCCCCTTAAGGATTTATGGATGGATTTGAAAGAATTACTTACTGAGTAGCAATCAGACTTAAAACTTCAGCAGCAGCAGCTAAACCACAGGCTGCAGTCACCATCACTGTTGACCCGTAACCAGAACAAGCAAGGCCACCACTGGCAACACCTGCGCGAGGCTCGTGAGAATAGATCGCGCGAATACCGATTTTTCTCTTCAGATTTCTAGAAAAGCCGTGATCTTGTCTGAGGCCCTGACGTACCTTTGCCAATAAAGCATCTTGCTCAGTTCTAGAAAGATCATCACAACGAACAGAGGTCGGGTCTGATTTTCCGCCAGCTGCACCACACATTACTAAAGCGCGCTGATTTTTATTTGCCCAAACTGCTAACGCAATTTTGGTTTGCACTGAATCCGTAGCATCTAAAACAATCGCATTTTCTGGAATCAATGTATCCAGATTTTCTGGCTCCAAAAACGCATCATGGGTAGTGAGCATGATCTCTGGATTGATTTGGCGAATACGATCAGTCATCGCTTGTACTTTTGCCTTGCCATACTCACCCTCTAAAGCATGCAGTTGACGATTGGTATTGCTTTCGGCGATATGGTCAAAATCAATTAAAACAAGATGTCCAATTGCAGTGCGAGCTAAAGCTTCAGCGGCCCAGGAGCCCACGCCACCTAATCCAGCCACCACTACGGTCGCATTACCGAAACGCTCACGCAGCTCTGGGCCGTATAGCCGAGCCACACCCCCAAAACGACGATCTCCTACGCTATCTTCTATCTTGTCTTCTGCCATAGCTTCTCTTTATACTGAAAAAATGGACTCCATCGCTCAACTCCGCAAAAACTATACCTTTGGCCAGCTTTCAGAGACTGAAGTTCCTCTCAATCCACTAAACCTGTTTCAAGTTTGGTTTGATCAGGCTGTCAAAGCTGAGTGCCCTGAGCCAAACTCGATGACTTTGGCAACTGCGGATGCGTCAGGCAATCCATCAGCCCGTATTGTCTTACTAAAAGGTGCGGATGACGCTGGCTTTACCTTCTTTACCAATTACGAAAGTCAAAAAGGTCAAGAATTGGCCGTTCGCCCGCATGCCGCTCTGTTATTTCATTGGCACGAGCTTGAGCGTCAAGTTCGCATCAAAGGCATCGTTGAGCGAGTTAGCCCTGCCGAAAGCGATGAATACTTTCACTCGCGCCCAGCATCCTCCCGAATTGGGGCATGGGCTTCACCGCAAAGTGCTGAGATTCCAAATCGCGAATTCCTTGAAGAAGCTGAGAAGCGCTTCACAACCGATTTTGGAGATAAGCCGCCAAGACCAGAGCATTGGGGTGGATATCGTCTGCACCCTACTGAAATTGAATTCTGGCAAGGCCGTCCATCACGCCTGCATGACCGTATTCACTATCAGTTAGAAGGATCAAGTTGGCGAATTGTGCGTCTAGCGCCCTAGGCTTATTGAAATTCTGGCGCAATAAGTGACTGGAATTTTGCTCTAAATTTCGCTAACTTAGGCGCAACTACTGCCATGCAGTAGCCCTGCCCTGGATGCTGACGAAAGTAATTCTGGTGGTAATCCTCGGCTGGATAGATAACTGGCGCCACATCAATTTGAGTCACCACTGAATTGGAATAGATCTTCGCACCTTCTAATTCCTTAATTACCTCATAAGCGATTACGCTTTGTCTTTCGGTATGCGTAAAAATCACCGAACGATATTGAGTGCCGTGATCATTGCCTTGGTAGTTCAAGGTAGTTGGATCATGAATGACAAAAAAGACTTCCAATAAATCACGATACGACACTACCGTGGGATCAAAATAGACATCGACAATTTCTGCATGGCCCGTTTGCCCAGAGCAAACAGAGTCATAGTCAGGGTTTGGCATTGCCCCTCCCGCGTAACCCGAAACCACCGCGCTCACGCCAGAAATTTGCTGATAAACCGCTTCTAGACACCAGAAACAGCCGCCGCCCAAGGTGGCACGCTCAAGAGTTGCTTGATTTTTAAGAGTAGTTTCGTTCATGCCTTTATCCTAATACCTTATTCAATCGTTTGCTTGCCATACATAAACCCATGTCCATAAATCGCTTCACACTCCAATTAGATGAAATCAAGGCAGCTTATGCCGCAGAACCAAACCCTACATTAGAGGTTCGTCTTGAGCGGATTGGGCGTATTGAGCAAATGATTGCTGCTAATGAAGAAAAAATCTGCAAAGTCTTAGCCGCAGACTTCGGTACGCGTCACTCAATTGAGAGTCGACTTCTTGAATTTCAGATGATTTATCAGGCTTGCAAACATGTTCGCAAGCACCTCAAGGAGTGGATGAAGCCGCAGCTAGTTGCAACGCCAGGATTCTTGGGTTCATCTCATGCCTGGACCCAAATGCAATCCATGGGTGTTGCAGGCATCATCAGCCCCTGGAATTATCCAGTTCAGCTGGCACTAGTCCCAGCCATCGCTGCTTTTGCAGCAGGTAACCGCGTTTGGCTCAAGCCCTCAGAAAGAAGTTCGCGTACATCTGGCTTCTTAGCAACATTGATTCAAGAGTATTTTCATCCAAGCGAATTTTGTGTCAGCGTTGGCGACACTGAAGTTGCAGAATCTTTTGCAGCGCTCCCGTTTGACCATCTTTTTTTTACTGGCTCAGAGGATATTGGCAAAAAGGTTATGCGCGCAGCAGCAGATCACCTGACACCAATTACCCTTGAATTAGGCGGCAAATCACCAGCAATTGTTGATGCATCAGCCAAACTTAAAGATGCTGCTGCCAGCATTATTTATGGCAAGCTGGTAAATGGTGGTCAAACTTGTATTGCGCCCGACTATGTATTAGTTCATGCGAGCGATTGCGAAGCATTTGTCCAAGAGTTGCAAAATGCAGCCCAGAAACAATTCTCTAATCCAGAGGAGTTAACTGGTGCTATTGATGAACATCAGCTAGCGCGCTGGCATCAGCTAGTTCAAGATGCTGTAGATCGCGGTGCACAAGCTATTCCACTCATCTCATCTCATCACAATATCGCACTACCATTCACTCCAGTAGCGCTCTTAAATATTTCTGAAGATGCACTCATCATGCAAGAAGAAGTATTCGGACCCATACTCCCAATAGTGGCAATCAACGATATCGATTCAATAATCCGCTATGTCAATGAGCGCCCGATGCCTTTAGCCTTGTATTGGTTTGGCAAGAGCAAAGAGGCAATGCAACGCATTCTCAATGAGACTCGCTCGGGTGGCGTAACTATTAATGACACCCTTTTACATGCTGCTGTTGAAGACCTGCCATTTGGTGGTGTTGGTGCAAGCGGTATGGGCGCTTATCATGGCAAAGCCGGTTTTGAGGCATTTAGCCATCGGAAATCTGTTTTAGAGGTTCGAGGTTTCTTTGGTCTTAACTTCTTACGCGGCACTAAATTGGCAAGGCCGCCCTATGGCAATGGTGTTGAGCGCCTGATACGCTGGCTACGCTAAAGCGATGACTTGCAATTAATTCGGGAAAACCCTTGTAATTAGCTTCTTAGAATGTCATAATGAGAGGCTTTTTAAAGCAATTTGATTCATCGCCCCCCAGCTATATTTCAGCGTACCGTTTAGAAGTCATAAACATCGAAGTTTAAAAAACGCGCTGCCGCCTGTCTGATGGTCGATGCCTTTGACCATCACACTCAATAAAAAACAGAGAGTGTATACACGGAGACATCCCTTTAAGCGGGATGTGTAATAGCATGACTTTTTCTAAAGAAACCAATCCTTCTGGAACCGAGTTCCAGAATTTCGCCCTCGCGGCATCACTCCTTAAAAACGTTGCTGAACTGGGTTACACCCAAGCTACTTCAGTACAGGCTCAGGTTATTCCTGCTGCTCTTGCTGGTGGCGACTTATTAGTCAGCAGCCAAACCGGTAGCGGTAAAACCGCAGCCTTTTTATTGCCTTTGATTAATCAACTCATCGAAGACAACCCAAACGGCTCACCAGTACCGGGCCGCGCACAACCTAAAGTGTTAGTGCTCTGCCCTACTCGTGAATTGGCTCAACAGGTTGCCGCAGATGCAGTGAACTTAGTTCGCGGCATGAAAGGTATCCGTATTGCAACCGTCATGGGTGGCATGCCTTACGGCAAGCAAATCCAAGCTCTTAAAGGCGCATTGTTAGTTGTCGCAACTCCTGGTCGTTTACTCGATCTGACTGATAGCAAAGCAATTCGCTTAGATGACGTTAAGCAACTCGTTATCGACGAAGCTGATCGCATGCTCGACATGGGATTTGCTGATGACCTCGAGGCAATTGATAAGCGTTGCGCTGCTCGCACCCAAACTTTGATGTTCTCTGCAACTTTTGCACCAAAGATTATGTCTTTAGCAAATGAGTTGACCACTAACGCCAAACGTATTGAGCTTGCTCATGCTGGCGAAAAGCACGCAAACATTGAACAGAAGTTGCATTGGGCTGACAGCATGTCACACAAACATAAGCTGCTTGAGCACATCTTGGCTGATGCCTCTTTGGATCAAGCGGTTGTGTTTGCAAGCACCCAAGTTGAAAGTGAAAAAATTGCTGACACCTTACGTGCCAATGGTTACGAAGCTAGCGCCTTACACGGTGCAATGCCACAAGCCGTTCGTATGCGTCGTCTCGAGTCCTTACGTAAGGGTCACACCAAGATTTTGGTTGCAACTGACGTAGCAGCTCGCGGTATTGACGTGCCACGCATCAGTCACGTGATTAACTTTGGTTTACCAATGAAACCTGAAGACTATACGCACCGCATTGGTCGTACTGGTCGCGCCGGTCGCAATGGTGTTGCTATTACTTTGGTTGAGCATCGTGATCGTGCCAAGATTCGCAACATCGAACGCTTTACACAGCAAGACATCGTTGCTTCAGTCATCGCGGGCCTTGAGCCACAAGCCAAGCCTAGCTTTGGTGGTGGCGGTGGTCGCCCAGGCGGCGGTCGCTCTGGTGGTGGCTTTGGCGGTGGCAATCGTTCTGGTGGCGGTGGTGGTCGTTACGGTTCTGGCGCTCGCTCAGAGTCTCGCTCTGGTGCCGGAGGCGGTGGTAATCGCTCAGGCAACCATTTCGAATCTCGCTCAAGCGATTCCCGTCCATCTGGTGACTCACGCCCTGCTGGTGCTAACCGTTTTGCTGATTCACGCCCTGCACGTTCTGCTGACTCACGTCCAGCACGCTCTGGAGATTCACGTCCGTCCGCTGGTCCACGTTTTGCTAAACCCAAAACTGGCGGTCAACGTAGAAGCTTTAGCGGCAACTAAAAATGCTTCACCGTCGTCGTCTCCGTTCTGCATGGAATCGAGTCGATTCCGGTGAACTGCATCAAGCGCCTCGCAAGTGGCAGCCTTGGCTCAGCGATACTGGTTCTTTAACCCAAAAAATTGAACGTGCAATCGGACAAAAACTAGAAGTACTAGTTCTGCGAGATTGCCGGCAAGACCTAAATAGCGACGAGAGTCGCTATTTTCATTTCAAGACTAAACGTTGTCGCATCCGAGAGGTATTGCTTTGCGCTAATGGCGTTCCGCTAGTCATGGCTCACAGCATCATTCCTACCAGCAGCTCGAGTGGCAGTAACCACGAGATTCTGCGCTTAGGCAAGAAACCATTAGGTGCCGTGCTTTTTGCTAAAACGCGCATGCACTCCAAAAAGAAACCGCTGCGTGAAATTGCTCGCCTAGATAAACAAAGTGCACTATGGAAAAAATGTTTTCAACGATATCCAGAGCTGCCATCAGTCAGCTGGGCAAGACGTACGCTATACCAACTTAAAGGGAGACCACTTTTGGTGAGCGAAGTATTTCTGCCGGCCCTACTCAACTATCCCAGCAATTAAATAGATAGCCAAGCTTGCGATGCGGCTATGAGAGCTTCATCTCCAGGCTCACAAGTCAACACCGCACCAAAACCAATTTGCTTAGCAGCATCGGCAATATTGTGATGCGGACAAATGGCTGCAGCTAGTTCGAGTGGCAATTTTGCTTGCCCCAAGTAGCGTACGGCCTCAGATGATGTGAGAAGCCAAAGAGATTGTGCAAAATCCATCTCATGAATTGCGTTCCAGGCAGGGCTGCTTAAATCTAAAGGTACGCGGGCATACACTGAGAATGCTTCAACATGAACACCAGCATTCTTTAAAGTTTCAGCCAGCCAATCGCGGCCACCTTCGCCCTTGAAAATGATCACCCTCTTGCTAGACCAATCCCAGCTCAGCGTCTGTAATTCAAGCCATAGACCCTCAGAATCCCATTGCGTATTGTTTTGAGGAAGAATAACTTTTGTAGGACTGCCCTCAATACCAATACCGTGATTTTTGAGGGCGGCCATACTGCTGCCTCCCATAACCCCAATAGGCACAGACTTGTCAGATAAACCCTGCCAAGATTGTTCGAGTAAACGCATCGCGCATTCAATGGCATTCGGGCTAACGAAGATTGCTAAGTCTGCCGTCTTCAGCGCTTTCCTTATCTGCCCCACCAAAACATCATCGCCCTTCGGAGCAATCGTTAGAAGAGGTAAGGAAATAATCTGGGGGGAGGCTTCTGGAGTGAAGCCGCTGTTGAGTAAATTTGCCTGAAGCGCTTCTGATAATTGACGCGCTTGCCCACTAGGGCGGGTAATGACAATAGTCTTATTACTCATTAATTCTTACTTAGGCAAACCGTTAGGCAATAAACGCTCAGCGCCTTGAGAAATCAGATCACGTGCAACTGAGAGACCCAAAGCCTCTGCATCCTCCAAACTCTTTACTGCGCCTTGAGCACTAGCCAAGCAACTTGCAGTGCCATCCACACTAGCAACAAAAGAGCGGATGTTCATATGATCTTGATCCCAAGTGGCATAAGCCGCTAAGGGTACCTCACAAGAACCACCCAATTGGCGTGACACCATACGCTCAGCAGTAACTGCATACAGAGTTGGCAGATCGTTGAGTGGCGCAAGCCACTCTTTAATATTGGGATGCTTACTCAAAGTTTCGATGCCGAGCGCACCCTGTCCAGCGGCTGGCGTGTACGGATCAATTGGTAGTAGCGCACGAATACGACTTGCTAGACCCAACCGCTTGAGACCAGCAGCAGCCAAAATGATGGCTTGATATTCACCGCGATCGAGTTTACCCATACGGGTATCTAAATTGCCGCGCAATGGCTGAATCACTAAATGTGGGAATTTTGATCTCAGAACCGATTCACGCCGCAAACTCGAAGTACCTACCACCGCACCTTTTGGTAAATCATCTAGACTGGCATAGTCATTGGAGACAAAGGCATCATGCGCATCTTCCCGCGCCATTACGCAGGACAAATCAAAACCCTCGGGCATGACCATCGGCACATCCTTCAGGGAGTGCACAGCCAAATCAGCCCGACCGTCCTCCAAGGCAGTTTCGAGCTCCTTAACAAATAAACCCTTACCACCCACTTTAGAGAGGGCTTTATCCAGTATTTGATCACCCCGGGTAGTCATCCCCAAGATCTGTACGTCGCAGGCTGGATAGAGCTTTTTGAGGCAATCTCGTACGTGTTCTGCCTGCCACATAGCGAGTCGGCTCTCACGGGAGGCAATTACCAGGCGTTGAGGAGTGGCAGAGGTAGGGGATATAGAGCTAGAAATGGGGGTTTGGGACATAACATTTAAAATAATCAAAGACCTACACCAATATACTGCGTTTATGAGCTCATCAAAAAATTCCCTTGCCAACAAAGCCCAAGCTTGGTCGGCCCGTTTTAACGAACCCGTTGACGAACTAGTCCAGCGTTATACCGCCTCTATTGGCTTTGATCAACGCTTTGCCTTAGTTGATATCGCCGGATCTTTGGCCCACGCCGAGATGCTGGCCACCCAAAAGATTATTAGCGCTCAAGATTTAGCGGATATTCAGAAGGGGATGGCACAAATTAAAGGTGAAATTGAGGCTGGTGAATTCAACTGGCAACTCGCCTTAGAGGATGTCCACCTCAATATTGAAGCCCGTCTCACTGAATTGGTTGGCGATGCTGGCAAACGTCTTCATACAGGTCGCTCACGTAATGACCAGGTAGCTACTGATTTACGTCTGTGGTTGCGCGGGAGTGTCGATCAAATCGCGACTACCCTCAAAACCTTACGCATTGCCTTACTCGATCTTGCAGAGACACACTCCGCCACGATCATGCCCGGTCATACTCACTTACAAGTGGCACAACCAATTACCTTTGGTCATCACTTGATGGCCTATTACGAAATGTTTAGCCGCGATGCAAGTCGCTTAGCTGATTTACGCGCCCGCTTTAATCGCTTACCCCTTGGCGCAGCTGCATTAGCCGGAACAACTTACCCAATCGATCGCGAGCAAGTAGCCAAGACTCTAGGTTTTGATGGTATCTGCAACAACTCACTTGATGCCGTATCTGATCGTGACTTTGCAATTGAATTCTGCGCCTTTGCATCAATCCTGATGATGCATATTTCCCGCCTATCTGAAGAGCTAGTGCTTTGGCTTAGCCCACGCTTTGGCTTTATTGATTTGCCGGATCGCTTCTGTACTGGCAGCTCGATCATGCCGCAGAAAAAGAATCCAGACGTTCCTGAATTAGCGCGCGGTAAAACTGGCCGTGTGTATGGCGACTTAATCTCCTTATTAACCTTGATGAAGAGTCAGCCATTGGCATATAACAAAGATAACCAGGAAGACAAGGAGCCTTTGTTTGATGCGGTGGATACCGTTCAAGATACCTTGCGAATCTTTGCTGATATGGTGCCGCATATTCAGGTTAAAGCAGACGTGATGAAAGCAGCTGCTGAAGAGGGCTTCGCAACCGCAACCGACTTGGCTGATTACTTAGTTAAAAAAGGTTTAGCCTTCCGTGATGCCCATGAAGCAGTAGCTCACGCAGTGAAAGCCTGTGTTGGCCGTAACTGCATGCTCACGGATCTCACTCTGCCTGAGTTGCGCTTTGCTTGTGGCCTGGATAATCGCCCAGAATTGATGGGTGATGACGTCTTTGCCCTACTAACTGTGGATGGCTCCGTCAATTCTCGCCAACATGCTGGTGGCACTGCTCCAGCACAAGTGCTTGCTGCAATTAAACGGGGTCGCGCAGATCTCTAAACTGCATGGGCTTTTGGGGAACACTCTCAACAGGAATTGATCGACTAAATCAATTCCTGGGCAAGATAGCCGGCATCATGATCTTGCTCTCTTGCATAGTATCTGCCGCCAATGCTGTTCTCCGCTACAGCCTAGACGTAAGCAATAACTGGCCACTGGAATTGCAGTGGTATCTCTTTGCTGCTGCCGTGATGTTGGGTGCTGCATACACCCTGAAGCGCAATGAACATGTACGAGTAGATTTAATTTACTCACAACTTTCTGATCGCGGACGCCTCTACGTGGATCTCTTTGGCTTAATTGTCTTTTTAATGCCAGCCTGCATCTTATTTACCTGGCTATCTTGGACTACTTTGTTTTATCCCTCCTGGCTAGTCTCTGAGCATTCACTCAATGCAGGCGGTTTGTCACGCTACCCCATTAAATTGATTGTGCCCTTTGGCTTTTTCATGCTGGGCCTTCAAGGACTTTCAGAAATCATTAAACGCATTGGCGCCATTAAAGGCAGAGAAACATTGCCCGCCGCCGATCTCCATTATGAAAAGCCCATGCAATGATTCCGCTTGAATGGATGCCACCACTGATGTTTGGCGGACTCATTGTATTTATGTTGATCGGCTTTCCGGTAGCCTTTTCTTTAATGGCTGCGGGATTATTTTTTGCTGGCATTGCAATTGCTGAAAATTTCTTTGGTATGCCGTTTTTACAAGCTATCCCTCAACGTATCTTTGGTAGCGTTCTTGCTAATGACCTCCTGCTAGCAATCCCCTTCTTCACTTTCATGGGCGCGATTCTTGAGCGCTGTGGTCTTGCAGAAGAAATGCTGGACTCGATGGGTCAACTCTTTGGACGCATTCGGGGTGGCTTAGGCTACTCAGTCATTATTGTGGGATTTATTCTGGGGGCAATTACCGGCACAGTAGCCGCTCAGGTGATCGCTATGGCGATGATCTCCCTGCCGGTAATGATGCGTTATGGCTACAACATGCGCTACGCTACGGGCGTTTTAGCGGCTTCCGGGACCATTACCCAGTTAGTGCCGCCCTCCCTGGTCCTAATTGTGCTGGCTGACCAGCTGAAAACCCAAAGTGGCAGCGCCGATGTGGGCAGCATGTACCTGGGTGCTTGGGTGCCCTCACTCCTACAAATTGGTCTTTTTGCCCTCTACACTTTTTTCCTTTCTCGCTTGAGACCCGACTACTTGCCCGCCGCTCCAGAAAATGAGCTCACTCTTAAGGGCTGGGCACTCTGGAGAAAATGTCTCCTAGGGATTATTCCTTCGGCAGTACTGATCTTCTTGGTATTGGGAACAATCATGACTGGCATCGCAACCCCAACCGAGTCTGGTGCGATGGGTGCGATGGGTGCATTACTCTTGGCGTGGATACGTAGGGCAAGCATTCCGAACCTAAAGGGATTGATACAAGAGGCTTATCAAAATACGATGCGCATTACTGCAATGGTGGTATTCATCTTGATTGGTTCCACTTGCTTTTCGGTTGTCTTCCAAGGTGTTGATGGTGGTCACTGGGTTGAAGAACTCTTCTCCAATCTTCCTGGTGGATGGGTTGGATTCTTGGTGGTCGTAAATCTATTTGTTTTTTTCTTGGCATTCTTCCTAGACTTCTTTGAAATTGCTTTCATCGTCGTGCCGATGTTGGCACCAGTCGCAGTTAAGCTACTTTCACCGGTCTTGCTTGCCTCTATGAATGGCAATCCTCAAGCCGCAGCCAGTGCTGCACTAGTATGGTTCGGCGTGATGCTCTGCGTGAATATGCAAACCTCGTTTATGCATCCACCGTTTGGATTTGCGCTGTTCTATCTACGCGGAGTAGCTCCTAAAGAGGTCAAAAGTAGCGATATTTACTGGGGCGCATTACCTTGGGTTGTCCTGCAACTCATTATGGTTGTTCTTGTGGCGGCATTTCCAGCGCTAGTGACTACCTTCCTAGATAAGCCTGCGGCAGTAATTCAGAGCCAGGACTTTAATTTCACCGGGGTTGATGAGGCTAAATCGGAGACACCTTCAATCAAAGCAGATGAAGATGCACCGGTAGTCTTTCAACTAGATAAACCAGGTAAATAAAAAACCACCCATAGGTGGTTTTTTATTAAGCAGTCGTTAATCACAGGGTGATATCTGGCTCTTGCCTTACGCAATCAACGTAGTACTCACTACGTCCATCGATATCCGCTTTGACCAAACCATGGATATCAGTTTCAAAGCCCGGGAATTGCTCATTGAAATCACGTGCAAAATAGAGATAGTCAATGATGCGTTTATTGAAGCGCTCGCCAGGGATTAGTAATGGAATACCTGGAGGGTAAGGGGTGACTAGCATCGCAGTAATGCGATCTTCAAGTTGATCCAAGGGAACGCGATCCACTTTCTTGTGTGCCATCTTGGCCCAAGCCTCCGAAGGCATCATCGCTGGCACCATGTCTGAGGTATACATCTCCGTAGTCATGCGGGCTACGTTACGACTCTTGTAGAACTCATGAATCTGCTGGCAGATATCCTTAAGGCCAACACGCTCATAACGAGGATGTTTTGCAACGAACTCTGGCAATACCTTCCACAGCGGAGCATTCTTGTCAAAGTGATCTTTAAATTGCTGAAGCTCGGTAACTAAAGTATTCCAACGACCTTTGGTAATACCAATAGTGAACATGATGAAGAAAGAATACAGGCCGCACTTCTCTACGATCACGCCGTGCTCAGCCAAGTATTTAGTAACAATGCTTGCCGGAATACCCATCGAGCCAAAATTACCCTCGATATCCAAGCCAGGTGTTACTACAGTCGCCTTGATGGGGTCGAGCATATTGAAGTCTTTAGCCACTTTGCCAAAGTCGTGCCAACTGGCATTAGGCTCAAGTATCCAGTCAGAGCGCTCGCCAATACCTTCTTCAGTTAAATGATCTGGACCCCAAACCTTAAACCACCAGTCTGCGCCAAACTTATCATCGACTTCACGCATCGCACGACGGAAGTCCATCGCTTCAGCGATAGATTCCTCAACCAGCGTAGTGCCGCCTGGAGCCTCCATCATGGCAGCAGACACATCGCAAGAAGCGATGATGGCGTACTGCGGGCTAGTGGAGGTGTGCATTAAATAGGCTTCATTAAAGCAGTCACGATCGAGCTTGTGTTCTTCCGCATCCTGCACCAATACTTGCGAAGCTTGTGAGAGGCCAGCCAATAGCTTGTGAGTCGATTGAGTAGCAAACATCAGACTCTTCTTGGTACGCTTGCGATCGGAGCCGATGGCGTGCATATCCTTATAAAAAGGATGGAATGCAGCATGCGGCAACCAAGCTTCATCAAAATGCAATGAATCTACTTTGCCATCGAGCATTTCTTTAATCATCTCGACGTTGTAAACGATACCGTCATAAGTGCTTTGTGTGAGCGTCATGACACGCGGCACCACATTCTTGTCTTTAATGAACGGATTGGCATCAATTTTCTTCTTGATGTTTTTCCACTCAAACTCTTCTTTTGGAATCGGACCAATAATGCCAAGGTGGTTACGCGTTGGCATTAGGAAAATTGGAATCGCGCCCATCATGGTGATCGAATGAATCACCGACTTATGACAGTTGCGATCTACCAGCACAACGTCGCCAGGTGCGACCGTGGAATGCCAAACAATCTTATTTGATGTGGATGTGCCATTGGTTACAAAGAACAAATGATCGGCATTAAAAATGCGGGCAGCATTGCGCTCACTTTGCAATACTGGACCAGTGTGGTCCAACAACTGACCCAACTCTTCCACGGCATTGCATACGTCAGCACGAAGCATATTCTCACCAAAGAATTGATGGAACATCCGACCCACTGGACTCTTTAAGAAAGCCACACCACCAGAATGTCCAGGGCAATGCCAGGAGTAAGAACCTTCAGAGGCGTAATTTGTTAAGGCGCGGAAGAATGGGGGCGCCAATGAATCAAGATAAACCTTCGCCTCACGAATAATATGACGCGCCACAAACTCGGGCGTATCTTCATTCATGTGAATGAAGCCATGCAACTCGCGCAAGATGTCATTTGGCATGTGACGTGAGGTGCGTGTTTCACCATACAAGAAAATCGGAATATCTTCATTGCGCTTGCGCACTTCAGTAATAAAGGCGCGTAGATTATTTAACGCCGGTAAATCATGGTCTTCAGAGTCAGACACAAACTCTTCATCATCGATCGACACAATAAAGCTGGAGGCGCGGGAGGCCTGTTGCGCAAAGGATGTCAGGTCACCATAGCTAGTTAAGCCAATAACCTCCATGCCCTCGTTTTCAATCGCTTCTGCTAAGTCGCGAATACCCGAACCTGAAATATTTTCAGAGCGAAAGTCCTCATCAATAATGATGATTGGAAAACGAAATTTCATGAGTACCCTTTAAAGTCGCCAATACGGCGATTAAACAGATTAAGTCTTCGGCAGAGTTACGCCGACTTGGCCTTGATACTTACCGCCACGATCTTTATACGATGTACCGCATACTTCATCGCTTTCAAAGAACAGAACTTGTGCGCATCCCTCACCGGCATAAATCTTTGCAGGCAAAGGAGTGGTATTAGAAAACTCAAGCGTGACATAACCTTCCCACTCAGGCTCAAATGGAGTGACGTTCACAATAATTCCGCAACGCGCATACGTACTCTTACCAACGCACACAGTTAAGACGCTGCGTGGGATCTTGAAGTACTCAACAGTTCTTGCCAAAGCAAAAGAGTTCGGAGGGATGATGCAAACTGGGCCCTTGAAATCAACAAATGATTGCTCATCAAAATTCTTAGGATCAACGATAGTGCTATTGATGTTCGTAAAAATCTTGAACTCATCAGCACAACGAATGTCGTAGCCATAGCTTGAAGTGCCATAGCTCACAATTTTTTGTCCGGCAGCATCTTGGCGGACCTGCCCAGGTTCAAATGGGCTGATCATGCCTTGCTCGCCCATGCGGCGGATCCAGTGGTCAGATTTAATAGTCATGGCCGAATTGTAAAACCATCGCAGGCCATATGCCCACGAATTTACGAGGCACCAGGCGGAGAGGTAAAAATCACCCGCTCAGGGGCATTGAAGATCTCAAAATGCTTCCCAGAGCAACGAGATAACAAGGTGAGATTGGTCTTGCGGGCAAGCTCCAGACCCATCAGGGTCATGCCAGAACGGGTCATTAAGAAGGGAATGCCCATCTGCGCACCTTTAATAACCATTTCCGAGGTAAGACGCCCTGTAGTAAAGAAGATCAGATCTTTACCCGGCTTATCAGCAAGCCACATCAGACCAGAAATAGAGTCAACAGCGTTATGACGCCCAACATCCTCAATAAAATGCAGTAGCCGAACGCTATCAGCACCCTCTCGCTCAAAAACAGCGCAGGCATGAACGGAGCCAGATTTCTTATAGATGGTGTCGTGCACCCGAATGCTATCAATCAGAGCAACAATCGCTTCTTGGGTTAATTGAGGGCCGTCTGGCAAGCGAATCTCCGCCATCTCCTCAATCAAGCCGCCAAACATCGTGCCTTGCCCACAACCCGTGGTCACCACACGCTTACTGGTGAGAGCATCAATATCCACTGTGCTGCGATGGGTCTTCACTGCCGCTGAATCGGTCTCCCAGTCCACCTGAATGCTGGCAATATCGTCTGGTGACTCCACTAGACGCTGATTGCGTAAGTAGCCCAGAACCAAAGCCTCAGGGGCGCTACCCAGGGTCATTAAGGTAACGACTTCCCGCTTATCTAAATAGATGGTTAGAGGACGCTCCCCAGGAATGTGGGTGGTCTTAATACGCCCCGCCTCATCCATGATCTGCACCTCGTGCACCAAGGGCACGGAAGCGTGAGACATCTGAATGTTGTGGGGCAAAGCCATAAAACGCCTCTTAAATGGGTTCAAATCGGTATTAACTTTAACCGCAGACTAAAATTACTGCTGAAGTGGAGGCTCAAGCCCCATAATCTTGTATTCCCATTTGTTGAATATTTTCTATTTAAGTACGCATGAGTAGCCCCAAACGTCGCCTGCTAGTTACCTCCGCCCTGCCTTACGCTAATGGCCAGATTCATATTGGGCATTTAGTGGAGTATGTCCAGACTGATATTTGGGTACGCTTCCAGAGAATGCGTGGTCACGAAGTACATTATGTAGGCGCTGATGACACCCACGGCACCCCGATTATGTTGCGTGCCGAAAAAGAGGGGCTGACTCCCAAAGAGCTCATTGCTAATGTTTGGAAAGAGCATAAGCGTGACTTTGATGATTTCTTAATCTCATTTGATAACTACTACACCACAGATAGCCCTGAGAACGAAAAACTTTCTCAAAGCATCTACCTCAAACTTCGCGATGCAGGCTTAATCGAAATGCGCTCTATTGAGCAAGCATACGATCCCGTTAAAGAGATGTTCTTGCCTGATCGCTTCATTAAGGGTGAGTGCCCTAAGTGTGGCGCTAAAGATCAATACGGTGACTCTTGCGAAAAGTGTGGTGCAACCTACTCCCCAACTGATCTGAAAAACCCGTTCTCAGTAGTAAGCGGCGCAACACCCATTAAAAAAGTTTCCGATCATTACTTCTTCAAGTTATCCGATCCACGTTGTGAAACCTTCTTACGTGAATGGACTCAGGTAAAAACTCCGCTTCAACCTGAAGCCCGAAACAAGATGAAGGAATGGGTTGGGCAGCCTGGAGATAGCAAGCTCGGTGACTGGGATATCTCCCGCGATGCCCCCTACTTCGGCTTTGAAATTCCCGATGCGCCAGGCAAGTATTTCTATGTCTGGCTTGATGCGCCAATTGGCTATTACGCCAGCTTCCTCAACTACTGCCAGAGCAAAGGCTTGAACTTTGAGGAATGGGTCAAGCCCGATACAACTACCGAGCAGTATCACTTTATCGGTAAAGACATTCTGTATTTCCACACCCTCTTTTGGCCGGCAACTCTTCACTTTGCGGGTTATCGCACACCGACTAATGTGTTTGCTCACGGCTTCCTCACTGTTGATGGCGAGAAGATGAGTAAGTCACGCGGTACTTTAATTTCTGCGCATAGCGTGATTGAATCTGGTTTTAATCCTGAATGGTTCCGCTATTACTTTGCAACTAAACTCAATGACAGCATGGAAGATTTAGATTTAAATCTTCAAGACTTTGTTGCTCGAGTCAACAGCGATTTATTGGGCAAGTACATCAACATCGCTAGTCGTAGCGCTGGCTTCTTGGTGAAGCGTTTTGGCGGAGTGGTTTCTGATGCAGCGATGAATAATCCACTACTTGCTGATATTGCATCTGCTAATGAAAAAATTGCCGAGCTGTATGAAGCTCGTGAATATGCCAAGGCATTGCGCACGATCATGGAGTTGGCTGACAAGGTCAATGCCTTTGTTGATGAAAACAAGCCCTGGGAAATCGCCAAGGCTCCAGAGCGTGAGGCCGACTTACAACGGGTTTGCAGTATCACTTTAGAAGCATTCCGTTTATTAAGCCTTTATCTCAAACCGGTATTGCCACAAGTCACGGCTGGGGTTGAGGACTTCCTCTCGATTCCAACCATGACCTGGAATGACGTTAAAACGCCTCTCTCTAGCAAAAATCCGATCAAACCCTATAAGCACCTCATGACGCGAGTTGAAGCGCCTCAAATCGAGGCTTTATTAGCTGCAAACCTCTAAAAACAAGGTCAAAAGGGTGAATTTCCAGGAATTAGCCAAAAAGTAGACAGGCTTGCAGGAAAAATCGTTAATAATAACGAGCTAGACAGCTTGTTGCTGTGTAGTTATTTTTATAAGTTATTGAATTAATTGAGAATTTTAGGAAATATGATGGCTAGATATACATCCGAATTCACCCAGTTCTTAAATGAGCTCAAATCCGAGAAACCACATCTCGAAGCAGGTCAGCAAGCTGGTCGCGCGCTCCTTTGGGATAAAGAGCCTTTGACCACCGAAGATCAACGTCGCGCCAAAGAAGCTAAATTAAAGCAACGCGCTTACGTGTACTCGAATGACTGAGTTGGGAGCTGAGCCAGGCGCTCAATCCGAGTTACTAGATAGCACCCCGTCGGTTACTGATGGCATGTCTTCAGCATTCGCCAAGCTATATGGCGAGCCCTTATTTAAGCTTCCAACAGATCTCTACATCCCACCTGATGCGCTAGAAGTTTTTCTAGAGGCATTTGAAGGTCCGCTTGATCTTTTGCTTTACTTGATTCGAAAACAGAATTTCAATGTGCTCGATATTCCGATGGCGCAAGTAACTCAACAGTACCTGAGCTACATTGATCAAATCCGCCATCACAATTTAGAGCTTGCTGCTGAATATCTATTAATGGCAGCTATGTTGATTGAGATTAAATCTCGCATGCTCTTGCCGATGAAGAAGGCAGATAGCGATGAAGAGGTAGAGGATCCACGCGCGGAGCTGGTTCGCCGCCTCCTGGAATATGAGCGCATGAAATTAGCTGCGCAAGAACTCGATCAAATTCCACAGCAAGGACGTGATTTTCAAATAGCCCATGGCTATGTTGATACCACCGTTGCAGTCACTTGGCCTGAGGTCAATCAAGATGATCTACAAATGGCTTGGCGCGATGTACTGCACCGCGCAAAACTCAATCAACACCACACTATTACCCGAGAAGAGCTATCCGTGCGCGACTTCATGACGCGTATTTTGCGTCGCCTGCAAAACACACGCTTTGTAGAATTCGGTGAGTTATTCGAAGAGGCCATTAAATCTGGCAAAGGTATTCCAGTGGTGATCGTGAACTTCATTGCGATGCTAGAGCTCTCCCGCGAGGCTTTAGTTGAAATCACCCAAGCAGAACCATATGCCCCAATCTACGTTCGCCTCGCCTATACCCCCGTTGCATGAAAATTATTAGTGACATACAAGAGTTGCGTGACCACTTACGTGGACAAAATCGCGCTTCCTTTGTGCCAACCATGGGTAATCTCCATGAAGGCCACCTATCACTCATGCGCCTTGCCAGACAACATGGTGATCCAGTAGTAGCCAGCATCTTTGTGAATCGATTACAGTTTGGTCCAAACGAAGATTTTGATAGCTACCCTCGCACCATGCAGGCAGACATCGATAAGCTTGAAAAGGAAGGGGTGTACATTTTATTTGCCCCAACTGAACGTGACCTATATCCACAGCCCCAAGAGTACCGCGTAGACCCACCACAACAGCTAGGCGACATCCTTGAAGGAGAGTTCCGTCCAGGCTTCTTTAAAGGGGTTTGTACCGTAGTACTCAAACTTCTGTCTTGCGTCCAACCTAAAGTTGCCGTGTTTGGAAAAAAAGATTACCAACAGTTGATGATCATTCGTCAAATGGCAAAACAGTTTGCCCTCCCAGTTGAAATCATTCCGGGTGAAACGATTCGTGCTGAAGATGGACTTGCCCTCTCTTCTCGCAACGGCTACCTCTCCATTGAAGAGCGCGCAGAAGCACCTGAGCTACAGAAAGTATTAAGGGAAGTTCGTGCACGTGTCTTAGATTTGAGTGAACGCAATACGCACTCACTCATGGAGATTGAAAAACTTGCAGCAAATCTTCTTGCTGGACGCGGCTGGCAACCAGACTATATTGCAATTCGCCAGCAAAGTGATTTAGCGCCGGCCTCTAATGAAAGCCTACAAGCTGGCGAGCCACTGGTTATCCTGACAGCCGCTAAGCTTGGTAAAACGCGTTTAATTGATAACCTGGAAATCTAATTTCTAGATTTGCGGTTTACAGCGCGAAGAACTGACCTACCTCTAGGTTCAACTCTTTAGCCAATTCAGCACCTGTTACTTTGCCTGCAGGGCCCTTTGCTTTCAGGACTTCAATTTGCCCGCCATGGCAAGTAACGAAGAATGAATCCAAAGTAATTTGCGTGATTTCACCAGGCTTACCTTTTACCGAACCAAAAGTAGCCGCTATGTGCTTATGGCAATCGTAGATCTGCACTTTTTGCTCACCGAACTTAGTCCAGGCACCAGGGGCAGGGTTACATGCACGAATCAAGTTATAGATCTGAGTAATATGAGTAGCCCAATGAATTTGAGCAGCGTCAACACCAAACCAGCCTTCGTAATTCGCTTTTGATTCATCTTGAACGACTTCTTGATGCTTGTTGGCAACTACAAGATCAGCAGCCTCTAAAAGTGCTTTCACACCAATGGGGAAAAGATGGTCAAAATAAATTTTACCCAGGGTGTCATCAGGGCCAATGGCAAGCTCTTTTTGCAAGATCACTTCGCCTTCATCCAAGCCATCCGAAGGGCGGAAGATAGTCAGGCCTGTTTTTTCTTCGCCCAAAGCGATCGCCCAATTAATGGCGCTAGGGCCACGGTACTTGGGTAATAAAGAAGGGTGGTATTGAATCGTGCCATGCTTGGGTATCTTGCAAAGCTCTTGCGGTACGAACTGAAGCACATAGGCCATGACACAGATATCAGCCTTACTATCAATCATTGCTTGCGCTGCTTCTGGGCTCTTGAGAGAGGGAAATTGCAAGGGAGTTAAACCTCTTGCAATGACCGCCTCTTTAAACACCTCAGGCTTCGTTGACTTTGGATTGTCTGGCGGACAAAACACAGCTACGACTTCATCGCCGCGATCTAAAAAAGCCTCTAATGCCGCCTTACCAAAATCCGCACTCCCGATCAGCGCAACCCGCATCTTAGATCACCTTATCGTGACGAAGACTGATCAACTCATCAGTTGAGTAGCCTAGTTCACTTAGGATCTCATCAGTGTGCTCACCAAGCAATGGTGAACGAGTTACATCTGTTGGGCTATCAGACATTTTGATCGGATTACCAACAGTGAGGTATTTGCCACGAATTGGGTGATCCACCTCAACAACAGTTCCAGTAGCACGCAATGCTGGCTCTTCTGCAATTTCCTTCATCGACAAAATTGGGCCGCAAGGGATGTCGTATTTATTCAGGATATCCATGACTTCGAACTTTGTCTTGGTCATTGTCCACTTTTCAATTTCACCGAAAATTTCCATCAGGTGTGGCAAGCGAGCCATCGGCGATGCAAAACGCACATCCGTAATCCAATCTTCGCGATCAATTACCTTGCAAATCGCCTCCCAGACGGGGGCTTGTACGATGACGTACATGTAAGAATTGGGATCTGTTTCCCAGCCCTTACATTTCACAATCCAGCCTGGCTGACCACCGCCGGAGGCATTACCAGCACGGGGTACAGAATCACCAAACTCACCATTCGGAAACTGTGGATATTCTTGCATCAGACCAACTCGCTCTAAGCGCTGTTGATCACGCAACTTCACACGACATAAATTTAATACCGCATCTTGCATTGCTGCCAACACTTTTTGACCGCGACCAGAGTGCGTGCGCTGATACAGTGCAGTCACAATTCCTAACGCCAAATGCAAACCGGTGCCGCTATCACCAATCTGGGCACCAGTCACCATCGGAGGGCCATCATCAAAACCTGTAGTGGAAGCTGAACCACCAGCACACTGCGCTACATTTTCATAAACCTTACAGTCTTCATAAGGGCCAGGACCAAAACCTTTAACTGAAGCCATAATCATCATGGGATTGAGCTCTTGAATGCGTTCCCAAGAAAAACCCATGCGATCTAATGCGCCAGGAGCAAAGTTCTCAACAAGAACATCGCACTCTTTAATCAAGCGCTCCAAAATTTCTTTGCCCTTTGGAGTTTTAGTATTTACAGTGATTGAACGCTTGTTGTGATTCAACATTGTGAAATACAAACTATCCGCATCTGGGATATCACGTAGCTGACCACGAGTGGCATCACCCTCACCTGATTTTTCTACTTTGATTACATCAGCTCCGAACCAAGCGAGTAACTGAGTACAGGTTGGGCCAGATTGAACGTGCGTGAAGTCAAGGATTTTGACTCCTTCTAATGCTTTTGCCATGATTAAAGTCCTAATAAGATTGAAATTTTGAATTAAGCCAATTTTACCAGCGACGGATTGCGCTGCAATATGGCATGCCTACTTATTGGGCACATCCCGCAAGGGATGCCTAATATTAACTATTTGGGTACAAATTTATTGATTTTCGAGGTCAGAAAGTCGCTTTTTAAGCGCCCTTTCTTCAGCAAAGCGCTCCGTCTCATCCCGAATCACTGCCGCTACGCCACTCGCTTGGTTTTTTTCATCAAAGAGCATGCCTACAGTAAAGGCTATGGATAAAGTGCGTCCATCCTTATGCCTAGCTGGCACTTTTAATAATGAAGTGCCATAACGTGTAGTACCTGTTTCCATGGATTTACTATAGCCTTCATTGTGCTTTTGGCGTTGACGCTCAGGAACAATCAGATCCAAAGTATTGCCAAGCGCCTCCTCTTCTGAGTAGCCAAAAATTCTAGTGGCTGCTGCATTCCAAAGAACAATCTTTTCATGGGCATCAGCAACAATCACAGCATCGCCGATACAGTCGATTAATTGCGATAAATCTACAGTAGTTTTCATGTTATTAGTCTAAAGACTTTTGTTCTATCCAGGTGAATAAAAAAAGGCGCTCCTTAGAGCGCCTTTAAGATCACAACAAAAAATACTTATTCTTATTAAACCGCTTTTGCTGCATGCAACTTAGCAATATCATCAGCGTTATAGCCAAGGTCTGACAATACTTCATCAGTGTGCTCACCCAAAACTGGTGATGGCTTCACTTCGATCTCTAGATCAGAGAACTTAATTGGGCTACCGATTGTCAAATACTTGCCACGTACTTTATGGTCAACTTCAACAATTGAACCACTCTTACGCAAGTCTGGTGACGCAGCCAACTCTTTCATTGAGAGGACTGGTGCACATGGAATATCAAACTTACGGAGGATATCCACAGCTTCGTACTTGGTCTTGTCTTTGAGCCAATCTTCAATCGTTGCGAAGATGTCAAAAATCTTGTCTTGACGCGCTTCAGCAGTCATGTAAGCTGGATCAGTTGCCCATTCTGGCTTGCCCAAAGCTTTAGTAATTGGCTCCCAAGCATGACCTTGAATGGTGAAGTAGATGTATGCGTTTGGATCTGTTTCCCAACCCTTACACTTCAACACCCATCCTGGCTGACCGCCACCACCAGCGTTACCGCCACGTGGAACTACGTCAGAGAATGTACCGTGTGGGTACTGTGGGTACTCTTCGAGGTAACCAATTTTGTCCAAACGCTGTTGGTCACGCAATTTAACGCGGCACAAGTTCAATACAGCGTCTTGCATTGAGCAAGATACTTTTTGACCTTTACCAGTTTTTTGACGCTGCATCAATGCAGTCAAAATACCAATAGCCAAATGCATTCCAGTGTTGCTATCGCCCAAAGCAGCAGCAGAAACTGTTGGAGGACCATCCCAGAAACCGGTTGTAGATGCGGCACCGCCAGCACACTGAGCAACGTTCTCATATACCTTTAAGTCTTCGTATGAGTGACCATCGCTAAAGCCTTTTACAGAAGCAAGAATCATTTTTGGATTCAATTCCTGGATACGCGCCCAGCTAAAACCCATACGATCCAAAGCGCCTGGGCCGAAGTTCTCAACCATGACGTCAGATGTCTTGATCATCTTCTCTAAAACTTCCTTACCTTCTTGTGTCTTAGTATCCAATGTCAATGAACGCTTATTACCGTTCAGCATAGTGAAATACAAAGCATCTGCACCTGGGATATCGCGCAACTGGCTACGAGTTACGTCACCAGATCCTGGACGCTCAACTTTGATCACGTCTGCGCCATAAAAGCCCAGTAACTGAGTACATGCAGGACCTGCCTGTACGTGTGTGAAGTCAATGATACGAATACCGTCTAATGGTTTAGTCATGTTTGATTCTCCTTAAAGTATTTCTTATTTGCTACTAAATTCGTTCTTAAAAAAATTAGGTATTTCCTAGGCTTTACTTCTTACCAGCAGCAGTTGATGGGTTCAAGTTAGTTAAACGCCCACTCTCTGTACCAGCTGTCTCGTCAATCACCGCATTAATCAAAGCTGGCTTGCCTTCAGCAATCGCCTTAGTCAAAGCTGCCTCTAATTCAGCTGGAGTAGTTACGTAGTAACCAACACCACCAAATGCCTCAATCATCTTGTCGTAACGCGCATCTTTAACGAACACTGTTGGAGCAACATCTTCACCGCCAGTTGGATTCACATCAGTACCACGGTAAACACCGTTGTTATTGAAAACAACTGTAGTGATTGGCAAGTTGTAACGGCAAATTGTTTCTAATTCCATGCCGCTAAAACCAAATGCACTATCACCCTCAACTGCAACTGTAGGCAAGCCACTCGTTACAGCTGCACCGATGGCATAACCCATACCAATGCCCATAATGCCCCATGTTCCAGAGTCAAAACGCTTACGTGGCTTGTACATATCAACGATCGCACGGCAATAGTCGAGAGTATTTGCACCTTCGTTGACCAAGTTCACATCTGGGTTTTTCTTGATCACATCGCGGATCGCACGCAATGCACCATGGAAGTTCATTGGTGAAGCTTCTTTAGCAAGAGTCTCAGCCATCTTCGCCAAGTTCTTATCTTTCTTCTCATTGATTGCGCCAATCCATTCAGCGCTTGGCTTCGGAACAGCAGCGATACCCTTCAAGAGCTCGCCAACGCATGAGCCAATATCGCCAATCAATGGCGCATCAATTTGTACGTTGCTGTCAACTTCATTTGCCTGAATATCAATTTGAATAAATTTCTTAGGATCTTTACCCCATGTCTTGCCTTTACCGTGCGCAAGCAACCAGTTCAAGCGAGCACCAACCAACATCACTGCATCAGCTTCAGCTAATACAAATGAGCGGGCTGCAGAAGCAGATTGTGGGTGATTGTCTGGCAACAAGCCTTTAGCCATAGACATTGGCAAGTAAGGAATACCAGACTTCTCAATCAATGCACGGATATCAGCATCTGCTTGAGCGTAAGCGGCACCTTTACCCAATAGGATCAATGGACGCTTAGCACCCTTCAACACATTCAATGCACGCTCCACTGCATCAGCAGCAGGAATTTGGCGTGGAATTGGATCGATTACTTTGAAGATAGATTTCTTAGCTTCTTCAACAGGCATTGTTTGAGCTAACAACTGCGCAGGCAAATCCAGATACACGCCGCCTGGACGACCAGAAACAGCTGCACGAATAGCACGTGCAAAGCCAATGCCGATATCTTCAATGTGGTTGATACGGTATGCAGCTTTGCAATATGGCTTAGCAGCATTGAGCTGATCCATCTCTTCGTAATCACCCTGTTGCAAGTCAACGATTTCACGCTCGCTTGAGCCAGAAATCAAAATCATTGGGAAACAGTTCACAGTCGCATTTGCCAGCGCTGTCAAACCATTCAAGAAACCAGGTGCTGACACAGTCATGCAGATGCCAGGCTTTTGGGTCATGTAACCTGCAATCGCAGCAGCATTACCAGCGTGCTGCTCGTGACGGAAACCAATGAAGCGCAATCCTTCTGCCTGAGCTAAACGGCACAAGTCGGTAATTGGAATACCAACGAGACCAAAAATAGTGTCTAGGTCATTTGCTTTTAAAGCATCAATGACGAGATGAAAGCCATCAGTGACTTGGGTATTTTGATTATCTGTTGTCATAGAAATTTATAGTTAGTTACACCACCCGGACGTAAGGCCCGATTAGCGCAATTTAGCTTTCGCTAACTGTCTCCAATTAAGTTATTAGTAGTGCCACGGGTTAGCAAAAGCGTTCCCGTTGAGGCTGAGATGAATCTTAGGCTCGGGGATAAGGTTCATCATTGACTTCGGTCAATTTCCCCTGAAATCTAGAAACAATTAGGATTTCCAGCTAAACAAAGAGTTCTTTATGCTTCGTTTTGAGGCGACTTAAAGTCTCTGGGGAGAGATTGAGGTAAGCAGCCAGCTCTTTTTTAGGAAGAAGTTCAAATAAGTCTTCGTATTTACGCAAAAACCGCTCTACACGGCCTGGCGCATCGAGCATATGCAAGGTAATGGTGTGAGCCATGATTTCACTCATCAGGCGCATGACTTCAAACTCAAAGCTTTCCTTGAGAGGCTTGTGAGCATCTAAAAATTCAGCCCACTTTTTAAGAGGCATACGGGCAACGCGCGCCTTAGTAACCGAGGCAATACTGTAGGGAGCAGCCGTCTTGAGGCGCCACGCCGCATAGCTAGTCTCAATATCTTTTTCAATTGCAAAGCGCAAAATCATCTCTTTTGCATCAGCACTCGAGACAATTCGCTTGAGAATGCCATCCAATACAAAATACTGCTCCATCTGGTGATCGCCTTGATGGAGCAAGATTTCTGATTTTTTGAGGTCTGAGATCTCCAAATGGCGCTCTAAATCAGCCATTGCAGCAGCATCCAAGCTTTTTAGCACTGAATTTTGGCTAAGCTGCAAACGGATCAGGTTTTTTTCGGGGTGTTTATCTAATACGGTCATGAATTCTCAATCTCAGAAACCATATTGTAGGCTTTTTTGGTATTTAAAGCGGCCTAAGCCCCTATCCATGAGATAGAATTGCGGGGTCGTGGTGCTTTATTGCAATGCAATAAAGTTAAACGGGAAACACTAAACGTGTGCTGCCCCCGCAACGGTAAGTAAATGCACCCTAACTTTTCAGTGAAGGTGTCAGGAGTCTGAATAAGCCACTGTGCGCGTCAATTGCATGGGAAGGCCAGATTCTGAGATTTACTAGCCCGGATACCGGCCAAGACAGGTGGAATTTTGCGGACGGGGATCTTCGCGCGCCGATGAAGCACCCCCGCCACTTTGGCGATGATGCCCAATTGACGCCTGAACTCTCAAAAAGTGAAATTCTGTTCGACCCAGCTTACGGGGAAGTGAGCCAGGTGATTCGAAGGCAGAAAGTTCATCATGAAACAGCAGTTCAGTAGCAAAACACTCGTCACCCTATTTTGCGGTGCAGCATTAACCTTTAACGTCCTAGCCCAAAACTCACAATCAACAGTGATTGTTTCGGGATCTCGCTTTGAAGAAAACCTTAACGAGGTTCCAGCAAATGTTCAGGTAATCACACGGGAGGAGATTTCAGAATCAACTTCCACCAATATTCCTGACATCTTGTCTCAGATTGGCGGCTTAAATATTAGAAACACAGCCGGTGGACAATTAAATCTTGGCGCTACCATTGATATGGGTGGCTACGGTCCAACAGCCAAAGATACGACTCTTGTTCTCGTTGATGGCCAAAGAATTAATCCTATTGATTCATCCAACATATCATGGGAATCAATCCCACTTGACTCGATCAATCGAATTGAAATACTGCGTGGCGGTGCCAGCGTTCAATACGGTAACGGCGCGCTTGGAGGCGTAATTAACATTATTACTAATGGTGGGAAAAGTAACCTCAACCAAGTATCTACTAGTTACGGTAGCTTCAATACCTTGGTCAATAACGCTATCTTCAGAAATACTATTGAACAAACAACATTACAGTTAAGTGCCAACACATCTAATACAAATGGTTGGCGTCAGAATTCTGCAGCGAATGCTTATTCGTTTGACGCAAAAGTGATCCAATCACTGGGCGGAAAGGACAATGTTTATGCCGACCTCTTTTATAGCTACTCAAACCAGCAGATGCCAGGCGGAACACTTGGTCAGGTGGGTCAAGGCAACCCGCAACTTGCTAAATTCAATAATATCGGCTCAGGAAACACTGCCAACAATACAGGCCTCAGAGTTGGACTAGCAAAAGAGTTGAGCAGCATGTTTCAACTAGAGGTAGACGGCTTCTATAGCAACAAGACTACTTTTTTTAATCAACCGTATTACTCTACTGCAGCATCAGGAGTTGGTTCATATCCCACTATTAGCCCATCATTTACAAATTATGATGGATGGCAAGCTAACTTCAGCCCTCGAATAAAAGGTAACTTTGGTTCGCTAGGAACCAGTATTGTTGGATACGAATTCAATAAGGCCAATCAGTCTTCAGGTAGCACCTATAGCGCCATCATGAATCAAGTTGCCCCCAGCCAAGGTGCAGCGGTAAGCCCCCTAGCAAGCTCGACCAATGCCAGTCTTTACAACCAATCGATATATTTCATTGGAAAATTACCAGTAACTCGTAGTATTGATTTAGATGGCGGATATCGATATCAAACACAAAGTGCTAGCGCAAATGGAGTGAGCATTTGGAGTGGCACCACAAATCCAAATCCAAATCAAACCTACTCGGCAAACGCTGGGGATGTAGCATTCAATTTCAAATATCGTGAAGGGCAACGTGTTTACGTTAAATGGAATCAATCCTATCGCTTTCCGAATGTAGATGAATTCTGGGGTTGGTCAAGCGCTGGAGGAAGCCCCCAATTTGGCGGCATTCTCAAGCCTCAAACTGCCCAAACATATGAGCTCGGTGGGAATTGGCAATTACCTCAAGCCAACATAACTGCATCGATTTTTACATCAGTGTCTCAAAACGAAATCTTATATAACCCAGCCACTTATAACAATTCAAATTCGCCGTATGAAATTAATAGAAATGGTGCAAATCTAAACCTGCTTTCCGCCATCACATCAAAACTTTCTATTGGCGGCGGCGGAACAATTCAGAATGCCTTTTATGCTAATGGCCCGTATCAAAATCAGGCTATTGCACAGGTACCGAACCTATTGCTAAACGCAAGAGCGACGTATGTACTCAGCAGCAATTGGTCACTGGGGGGTGTGGTCAACTACGTAAGTAATCAACATTATGATGCCGCCCCATCCTCATATAACAGCCTTACAGTTATGCCGTCTTACACAGTCGCTGATGTCTATGCAAACTATAAAACTGGAAACTGGGAAACTCGCTTAACTGTGAAAAATGTGGGTAACGCACAATACGCAACTTATGGTGGCTATGGTTATGTTCAACTACCAAACAACAGTAGCGGAAATAGTTACTATTACTATGCCAACGACCCCAGGTCGGTTTACGTTAGCGCCAAATATACCTTTTAACCCAATAAACTGGTACACATAAACTATGCAACCTTCGAATCGCTCCCGCTATTTAGCGATCGGGGTTGCTTTGTTTTTACTGGGCTTCTCCCTGGCGATTCTTGCCACCCCCATTTCAGCTATCGATGATAGAGGGATTATTGTTACATTCAACAAACCACCTCAGCGTGTAATCAGTCTCCTGCCATCACTCACGGAGTCTGTTTGCGCTCTTGGCAAGTGCTCCACCTTGGTAGGCATTGATTCCTTTTCCAATTGGCCGAAATCCATTCAAAACTTACCTAAACTGGGTGGTATGGGAGATATCAATATTGAGCGTATTGTTCAGCTCAAGCCGGATGTTGTTTTGCTTGAGAACGCCTCTCCTGTGATTGCACGATTAAATGGATTGGGCATCAGTACTTTTGCCCTTGACATTAAATCAATGAGAGATGAGGAGCGCGCTCTTCAGAAGCTTGATGTTGTTTTAGGCAGCTCTGAGAGCACTCGAGTCTGGAATCAGATTCAACAAGAGATCATGCGCGCTAGTAAGCAACTCCCATCACCAGAAAAAAAAATTAGCGTGTACTTTGAAGTAAATCCAGCGCCTTTTGCAGCAGGAAAAAATTCATTCATTGGAGAAATTCTGACGCGCTTAGGCTTAGTCAATATCATTCCCGACTCTTTAGGGCCTTTTCCCAAGATTAATCCAGAGTTTGTTGTCCAATCAAAGCCGGAAGTCATTCTGCTAACCGAATCTACAGTACGAGATATCCAGAATCGTCCAGGATGGAAATCGATTCCAGCGCTAGCCAAGAAGCGTATCTGCACCTTTACAGCTGATCAAAATGATATTTTGGTGCGTCCAGGACCTCGCATGGGGGAAGCAGCGCTGATTATTTCTGAGTGCATCCAAGAGAAGATGTCATTATCTCGGTAATGAACAGCAATCATTTTCTAGTTAAGTTTATTGGCCTAATCACCCCGAGCCTTTTGCTAATCTTGCTGGGGACCATTCTTGGCAGCACTGGTATTCATTGGGATTTATTTGGACTCGATCGAGCAATCGTGTTTGATATTCGACTACCACGCTCATTAGGCGCATTTTTTGCTGGAGCCCTATTGGGGCTTGCAGGCGGAATTGCTCAAAGCCTCTTTCGCAATCCTTTAGCCGATCCGTATTTATTAGGCAGCGCATCAGGAGCGTTACTAGGCGTTGCTAGCATGTTGTGTTTTGCATACTTAGGAAACTCTTGGCTAGAAATCATTGGGCTAAATGGCGGTGCATTTATTGGCGCGCTAATTGGGGTGGTAGCGTCTCTCGTCCTAGCGGGCGGGTATCAGAACACGCTTCGTCTCCTGCTATCTGGTGTGGTGATTAGCGTGATTCTTGGTGCTGCAAATTCTTTATTTACCTTTATTCGCCCTGATCTTTTTCAAAGTATTCAATCCTTCATGCTCGGCAACACGACCCTACTGAGTTGGTCAGGGGTAAATGTCATGGGTATCACCCTAGCCATTTGTTTAGCGCTTACGCTCTCAATCAGTCCTGTGCTTGACGCACTATCCCTAGGAGAAAATACGGCACGCACTTTAGGCTTGCCGCTTGATCAACTTCGCCTTCTATTCATTGGCATTCTTGCGCTCGCAACTGGTTGTGCCGTAGCACAAACCGGATTAATCGCTTTTGTAGGTTTAGCTGCACCCCATTTAGTTAGAAAATTCTCAGGTGGGTACCAGCGCTCTCAACTTGTATTCTCTTGCATAGGTGGCGGCATCTTGCTGCTCGGCTCCGATCTCATTGCTCGCACTCTCTTTGCCCCAATTGAAATACCGGTTGGTATTGTGACGGCAGTGCTCGGGGGCATCTATCTCTTGATCCTGCTCAGAAAATCTCCCATGGGTGGGCATTCATGAAAACTCGGCAGCTAACTATCTATCGAGGTCCATCTCCTATCCTCAGTAATTTAGATATCGATATTCCCGAAGGTCAGTGGACAAGCATTGTTGGACCTAACGGGGCTGGCAAGTCCTCCCTCTTGCAATCCATGGTTGGCTTGCTCAAGTTTACTGGGTCCATCACCATTGGTGGGGTTGAGACAAGCAAACTGTCTCGCAAAGAGTTGGCCAGGAAAATTGCTTGGCTGGACCAAGGCTCGATGGGATTAAATGATCTGACCAATGGATTGAGTGTTTATGACACCGTTATGCTGGGACGATTACCTCACCAAGGGTGGCTACACCTACCCTCGCCATCAGACCACTCGAGAGTTGAAGCGACATTAATGCAAACTGATGCATGGCACTTACGCACACGTCAATTGCAACAACTTTCGGGCGGAGAACGTCAGCGAGTTTTATTGGCTAGAATTTTGGCGGTAGATTCTGAAATCCTACTCATGGACGAGCCACTGGCAAATTTAGATCCTCCCCACCAAGCGGATTTTCTGAAGTGGCAACAGGGTTTGCTTTCCGAGGGAAAGACCCTGGTCACCGTGCTACATGAAATCCACCTGGCTCTAAGAGCAGACCATCTTGTCATGCTCAATAAGGGCAAACTGCACTTTCAAGGATCAAGTGGAGATACCAGTACGCACCAAGCCCTGATTGAGCTATTTGATGGGCGCATTCGTTTGGAGAAACTGGGAAGCGATTGGGTGGCGCTGCCCCGCTAGCACCCCATAAATAGAGTGTTTCACAAAGCGTTTTGCTAAGGCTACAATGCCCATATGACCGAGTACACCCCTCATGTCCAAAGTGACTCAACTGAATCCGATCCGATAGCCGAATCATTGCAGAGGCTATCCCACAAAATTCAGCTGATTTCAGACGCTGTCAAAGCGTTGCACCAAGATCGTAGTCAGCTTGAGACCAAGATTGAAGATGCACAAAAGCGAATTCAGCACATTTTGAGTCGCTTACCAGAACAGACTGATGGGCGCCAAATGAACTTACTTGGCGAGCCCGTGACTCCACCCAACCCAGAGGATGACAATGAGCCAACAACGCATTGAAGTAACCCTCGCCGGTCAAAAAATTACCTTAGCTACGAGTGCTGAACATGAGCCCTTACTTCGTGCGGCCTGCGCCTTAGTAGATGAGCAAATTCAATTAGCAATCAATGGTGGTAACCGCAGTATTGAACGTGCCAGCATGATGGCTGCACTCAAGATCGCAGGTGATCTCATCAAATTGCAAACTACACCTCAAGCATCCGTGCAAAGCACTGCGTCAAACTCTGACCCAGAAGAAATTGCTCGCCTCCAGAAAGAAATTCACTCTCTGGAAGATCAAGTAGATGCTCTGATGCAAACCCTTTCCCTGCCTGGTTCGCCAAGGCCAATAGTTCCTTGAACCGATGCGCAAGCATCAGGAACGATCTTTACACTGTGGGCGTGAGCGTTTCGAATCTTCACAGTGGCAGCTTCGCGCTGTTCACTCCCTGGAGTTCTTAATGCACCCGAAACAGAGTAGCCGTTCCACCTTGAACCTTAGGGTTCAGGATGACGGCCTAGCGGCTAAGGCGGGGAATTCATGTCAATAGCCGATATTCTCATGTTGATGTTGTGCGGGAGCATATCCGGCTTTCTTGCTGGACTGCTTGGCATTGGTGGTGGGATGATTTTGGTTCCCTTCATGATCGTGGTCTTCAATCATTTAGGATTCGGTCAAAATGTCATCGTGCATATGGCTATTGCCACTGGGATGGCAACTATTCTTTTTACAACTACCTCGGCCATTTGGGCGCACCACAAACACAATTCCATCGACTGGAAGCTAGTGGCTGCACTCAGCCCCGGGCTAGTTATTGGCAGCCTTGTTGGTGGCAGTGAAATCTTTGAAGCCATTGACACCTCTTGGCTATCTCTATTCTTCGCCATTTTTATTGTGTACACCTCGATCCAAATGATCATCAATAAAAAGCCTACTGCCGGGCGAGAGCTGCCGGGCTCTATTGGTCTTTTTTCATTCGGAGCATTTACAGGCGTGATTGCAAGCCTGGTTGGCGCAGGTGGAGCCTTTATTACGGTGCCATTTATGCTTTGGTGCAATGTAAAACCGCATACTGCAATGGCAAGCTCTTCCGGCTTAGGATTTCCGATTGCTGCTGCAGCAACGATCGGCTATATGTATGGCAGTTGGGGCAATCCCAATCTTCCAGCAGGATCTTTAGGATTTGTTTATGTGCCTGCAGTGCTTTGCATTGTGGCAGTTAGCATATTCACCGCCCCACTCGGCGCAAAAATGGCTAGGAAACTTAATGTGACTCAACTCAAACGCATTTTTGGTGTGATGTTGTTTATGCTTGCAGCCTTCATGTTTAATGAAAGCCGCAAGGCATTTGGTTTTTAAGAGCCCGTCTAACTGTTCTTAGTTGGTGTATTGCTGGCGCAAAATATTCTTCTGAACTTTACCCATCGCATTGCGAGGTAAGTCAGACACAATCTCCAAACGCTTTGGAATCTTGAAATTCGCAATCTGGGTTTTTAGTGTGGCAATCATGGCCTGCGCATCCAATTTGGCTCCCGCCTTCGGCACAACTACCGCCATCACAGCCTCACCAAAATCAGGATGTGGAATACCAATCACAGCGCTTTCATCTACGCCTTCCATGTCATCAATAAAACTTTCGATTTCTTTTGGATAGACGTTGTAGCCACCAGAAATAATTAAATCCTTGCTGCGACCAACAATGCAGAGGTAATCCTTAGGCGCTTTACCACCATTTGCATCACCACCCCAACGACCAACGTCACCAGTCTTAAACCAACCGTCTTTAGTAAATTCCTCGGCGGTTTTCTCCGGCATGCGCCAGTAGCCCTTAAATATATTCGGGCCTTTAACCTGAATGCTGCCAATCTCATCAACCTTGCATGGCTTGTTATCTTCATTGACTACGCGAACCTTCACGCCTGGCAAAGGCAAGCCAACTGATCCACCTACGCGATTACCTTTATAGGGATTAGAAACCAACATGACGGTTTCGCTCATACCGTAGCGCTCAAGAATAGGCTGGCCAATCAACTCCTTAAAGGCATTGAATGTTTCGGTTAACAATGGCGCAGAACCAGAAACAAATAAACGCATATTGCGAGCGACGTTTTTATTGAAACCTTTATCCGCAAGTAGGCGAACGTAGAACGTGGGCACACCCATCATGACCGTAGAATTTGGCATATGATGAATCAATTGCGCAGTATCAAGGCGTGGCAACCAAATCATTTTGCTGCCGTTAATTAAGGCGCCATGAGCAGCTACAAATAAACCATGGACATGGAAGATTGGCAAGGCATGTAATAAAACATCACCTTTTTTCCAACCCCAGAACTTCTGAAGCACTTGCGCATTACTGCCCAAGTTTTTATGGGTCAACATTGCGCCCTTGCTACGACCAGTTGTACCGGACGTATACAAGATTGCCGCTAAATCGTCATCCTTGACTGCAACGGTTTTGAACTTGTCGCTTTGATTTGCAGAACGATCCAATAAAGTACCCTTGCGATCTTCATCCAAGGTGAACACATGTTTAGTGCCAGCCTTAAAGGCAACTTTAGATACCCAAGAGAAGTTTTTACTACTGCACACTACAACAGCAGGTTCTGCATTTTCTACAAAGTACTGAATTTCTGCAGCTTGGTAAGCGGTGTTAAGGGGCAGATATACATAGCCCGCTCTTACCGTTGCCAAATAGAGAAAAAGGGCTTCGGGAGATTTCTCAACCTGTACTGCTACCCTTGATCCAGCCGGTAATTTGAGGCTCTTTAGAAAATTCGCCATCTTGGCGCTGGCACGCTCTAGATCACTCCATGAGTAATACAGACCATCATGTGTTTCTAATGCGCATGCTTGTTTATCTTTTGGAAATCCTTTTTCCAAGAGCGAATATAAATTCATTAGAGCCTCAAAAACCAATCAAATAAAACGATTACCAATTAATCTAGCGAAGCGCCAGATTTCTTAACCACCGCAGACCAACGGGCTACGTCAGCGCGAACCTGCTTACCAAAAGCCTCACCATAAAGATTCGGCGTTTCAGAGCCATTCTTCTCCCAAATAGCCTTCAATTTAGGGGTGTTCATAGCTTTCTGCACCTCAGCAATCATCTTGTCAACGATTGGCTTTGGAGTGCCAACTGGAGCAAACATGGAGTACCAAGTAGATACTTCGTAGTCTGGCAAACCAGCTTCCTTAAAAGTCGGCACATTTGGAATCGCAGTTGAACGTTTGCTTGAAGCTACAGCGATGGCCACTAATTTACCGGCGTTAATTTGTGGTGCAGATGTGGCAAGCCCATCAAACTCCAAATCAATTTGACCTGCCAACAAATCATTCATTGCTGGGCCAGCACCACGGTAAGGAATGTGGGTAATAAAGGTGCCTGTTTGAATCTTAAATAGTTCGCCAGCCAAGTGATGGACGGTGCCGCTACCCGCGCTCGCAAAGTTATATTTGCCAGGGTTTTTCTTCATGAGCTCGATGAACTCTTTAGCATTGCGTGCACTCACGCGCTGTGGATTAACTACCAAAACCTGTGGAACGTTGGCAATCATTGCAACTGGAATAAAACTTTTCTCAATGTCGTAATCTAAATTTTTGTACATTGAGGGCGCAATCGTATGATGTGTTGCGCCGATAAACCAGGTATACCCATCAGGAGCTGCCTTCGCCGCAACTGAAGCACCGACAGTACCGCCTGCTCCACCACGGTTATCGATAATGACTTGCTTGCCCATCTGCTCTGTTAGTTGAGCAGCTAGTGGCCTAGCGAAGGCATCTGTACCGCCGCCAGCAGGAAATGGATTTAGAAAGGTAATTGTTTTTACCGGCCATTCTTGTGCCATCACAGCCAGCGGTGCCGCACAAAGAAGAAATAGTGATTTCTTTAAGGTGCTGACAGAAAAAAGCGATGCTCTGTTTTTTTGCTTAAACATCTTTGTCTCCTTTTTTATCAATCTAATGATTGACTTCGTTTTATAAATACAGCGCCCATTCTAAGGGCACTTAACACTTACTGCAAAAGTCGATACAAGGGAAAACACTAGGGCGCCATCAGGCGACCTACCGCTCTAGAGTAGACGATTTCTCCATTGGCAAAACGCTCATGATTGTCCTCTACGCTTCCCAAGTCATATAAATAGTTCACCATCAGACCGGCAGATTGGCGCAAACCTTTACGCGATAAATCCCCTGCCCAGTTAATAAGATGTAACTTTGCCCCATTGCCGAGGTGAAACTTCGCTACAGGATTGCCATCGCGCCCAGTTGAGGCAAGTCCCAAATACATGCTCGCCAATGAAAGCAGGGCCTCTTTTTCCTTTTCGGGGGCTAGATCAGGATGCCAACCACCAGCCAATCGCTCACTCCAAGACTGACTATCGAGCTTTAAAAGCGCCAAAGCAGCATCACGTACCGCCTTCAGATTCGGCTTCAAGCGCTCCGCAGGTACGCCTTCACCTAAATTAGCGCCAGCCGCAACCCAATCCATAAACCCTGGAATGGGCGATAAAGTGACAAAGGTTTTGATTCCAGGGAATTCAGCATGCAATTGCTCTGCTACCCGCTTAATCAAGAAGTTGCCCATAGATACGCCGCGAAGACCAGGCTCACAGTTACTGATGGAATAAAAGACGGCAACCTTATATTGAGAGGGCTGATCTACCGTTTCTGCTTTTTTATCAACCAATGGTGTGATCACCGTTGGAATTTCAGGGAGGAGTGCAACCTCCACGAAGATCAAGGGTTCACTTGGTAGCTGCGGGTGAAAGAAAGCAAAGCAACGACGATCTGGCTGCAGGCGACGACGTAAGTCATCCCAGCCATCAATAGCATGAACCGCTTCATGTTTAATTAACTTCTCAAGCACCTCTGCTGGAGACTTCCAGTCGACCTGATGCATTTTCAAAAAGCCTGGGTTAAACCAAGAGGACAGCAGATGGCGCATATCAAAATCCACCGCAGCTAACTCTGGTTTTTTATCCAGCAACTGCAACAGATCTCGTCGCATCTGAACTACCGCGGCAGTACCATTGCTGGCACGATTTAAGCGACGAAAAAATTCCTGACGAGGAGATTCAGAAACCTTTTGTAACTGGATGTAATTGCGCGCACTGGAGTCCGCAACAAAATTTTGCGCCGCTTTGAGCACCGCATCTGCCTGAGGATTCAGCTTCTCAAACAAAAAGTTAAAAAAGGAAACGTACTGATCTTTTGCTAACTTGCGGTAGTTGTTGACCACATCATCTGCCATGCTGAGCGCATTGGATTCGCCTCGCTCGGATATCAAACGCTTAATCGCGTTATTTGCCTTGGACAAATTTCGAGCTTTTGTTAACTTTTCCAGCATGAATTTCTTTCAGTTTAAGTAAAAATACTCAAAAATTAGGCAATTTCAGTTAAAAACCAATGTTTTACTGGGTAACTTAGTCAAATTCAGGGAATTGACTACAAAAGACCTAGAAAACCTGATTTTTAACTACTGATAAGCGCCTTTTTTCGTATTTACTCTAACTATAAGGTAAATTCCAAAAATAATCATGGGTACAGAAAGCCACTGCCCCATGGACAGACCGAGGCCCAAGAGGCCTAAGAAGGCATCTGGCTCACGAGCAAACTCCGCCAAGAAGCGGCAGAGGCCATAACCAAGCAAAAATAGACCTGAGATTTGACCCACCCTGCGCGGCTTGCTGGAATAAATCCAGAGAATGACTCCCAGGCAAATTCCCTCACCTAAGAATTGGTAAATCTGGGAGGGATGGCGTGGAATGGAATCCACCATTGGAAATACCATGGCCCAAGGTAAATCTGTTGGCCTTCCCCATAACTCGCCATTAATAAAATTACCGAGGCGGCCAAATGCCAAGCCAAATGGAACAAGTGGCGCAACTAAATCACTCACAACAAAGAATGAAACCTTGCGACGATGGGCAAACCAGAGCAAGGCTAATAAGACGCCTAGCAGGCCACCGTGAAAAGACATGCCACCTTCCCATATCTTGAAGACACTCAAAGGATTTGCGAGATAGTAGCCTGGCATATAAAACAAGGTGTAACCCAAGCGTCCGCCGAGCACCACACCTAAAACACCAGCAAATAGCAGATCCTCAAGATCCTTGTATGACCAACCCAAAGACTGATATCGCGGAGCACGGATGCGCAGACGACCCAATAATAAAAATTGGGCGAAGGCCAGGAGGTACATCAAGCCATACCAGTGAATGGCAAATGAGCCAATTCGAATTGCAGCAGGATCAAATTCTGGATGAATCAACATGCTTGGAGTAATCAGTAATCACGCTTTAGATTGATCAAAATTGTGTAGCTCATGACCCAAGTCACGATAAGCTTTATATCGCTCACGACCTGCAAGGCGCTCAGCCTCATTGATGGTAACAACCTCAACCACTCGAGGAAAACGAGCGAGCAAGGCTGGAACATCGGATGGCATTTTCATGCCCAGGTGAATCAATACATCCGCATGCGGCAACTGAGACAAAGCAGGTGACAGAAAGTGCTCTGTTAGCAATATGGGCGTATCAATTGCAGTCTCATCCTCAATAAAACAATGGGGCAAGAAATCGGTTGCACTAAACGCCCACAGAAGCTCATCTAACTTTTTGAGATCCGCTCTCTCACCCACCATCACAACATTGCGCACAGGCTCGCCAGCAGGTGTAGCGCTCCAGATCTTACGCGTTAAGCGGCAAGCGTATTCCAGCTTATCGCTAACGTTGCTATGAAAATCAATACGGGCCATGAATTACTTTCTGCACTTACTTTTGATCTAACAAGTAATTCACAAGCAAAGGCACTGGGCGTCCGGTTGAACCTTTGGCAGCACCACTCTTCCAAGCAGTGCCAGCAATATCCAAGTGAGCCCATTTATATTTTTCGGTAAAGCGTGACAAGAAGCAGGCTGCGGTAACGCTACCTGCTGGGCGCCCACCAATGTTAGCCACATCTGCAAAATTGGATTTGAGCTGCTCGTGATAGGCCGGATCTAAAGGCAAGCGCCATACGGTGTCCAAAGAGGCATGACCGGCTTTAGTGAGGGCGGTAACTAAACCCTCATCATCGGAGAACACGCCGCTATGCACATGGCCCAATGCAATGATGCAGGCGCCAGTTAAGGTGGCTACATCAATTACAGCCTTAGGTTTAAAGCGCTCAACATAAGTTAAGGCATCACACAAAATCAAGCGACCTTCTGCATCGGTATTGAGAATCTCAATCGTTTGCCCCGACATACTCTTCACAATATCGCCGGGGCGAGTGGCATTACCGGAAGGCATATTTTCACAAGTCGGAACCACGCCGATCACATTTTTTTTCAGCTTCATTAAAGCTGCGGCGTACATTGTGCCAATGACAGAGGCAGCGCCGCACATGTCGTACTTCATCTCATCCATAGCCTCACCAGGCTTTAGAGAAATACCACCGGTATCGAAAGTAATACCTTTGCCTACCAATACAATCGGAGCCTCCCCCGCTTTACCACCTTGATGACGCATCACAATAAATTGTGGCGGCGTATCCGAACCTTGAGCTACTGATAAAAAAGAACCCATTCCCAAGGCTTCAATTTGCTTACGCCCCAAGACTTCAACCTTAAGGCCGGTCTTCTTACTTAAGCCCTGTGCCGTCTTACCCAAATAAGTTGGCGTACAAATATTAGGAGGCAAATTACCGAGGTCTTTTGCCAAATTCATACCCTCAACCATGGCAGCACCCTCTGGTACTGCAGCCTTGAGCTCTTTAGCGCAAGTGTCATTACCCGCAAAGATTAAGTGAGTAAAGGTGTCGGCCTTATCTTTGGCCTTGAACTTCATAGCGGGCTGACGAACACCAAAGCGATAAGCTTGATCGCCTGCATATTGAATCGTCAAACGCACTTCTTCGGCCATGAAATCAGCGCGATGACCCAAGGCGAAGCTCGGAATAAACCACAAAGCATTTTGGATAGAACCGCCGCTCAACTGCTTCAAAGCAGCGCGCGCTATTTTTGAATAGGAAGTCAGGCTGCGTGCGCTAGCAGGAGCAAGATCACCCAAAGATACCAAGAGAATGCGTTTTACCTTTACGCCAGCAGTAGCCCAGGATTTTTCAGCACGAAGCACACAGACAGATGCTTGCTGTGCATCAAGGTCACCAACCAGATTGGCATGAGTGACAGAGCCGCCAAGCAGGCGATCTAATTCAACTAATAGTCCAAACTTCGATTTGGCTGCTGCCAAAGCATCTAAATCTGCCTTGGAGTAGGCCAAAACCAAGCAATCGGAGCTTTGCCCTAATAAAGTGATGAGGCTGGCCTTTAGCTGCTTAGGGTTACTCAGGTCGGCTTGTGCGAAATTCTTGATGCTAAATTGAATAGTCATGATGTCTTGAGGTATTTTTAAGTCAATTCAAGGGAAAAAATGGGTGTTTATCCATTATCCTCCGAGATGCAGGTTCACATCTTGAGTGAGCCAATAACAGCCAAGCCACTATCTATTCATGATTTTTCACCAAGCCCTTCGCCGCGAACTCAGTTTTACGACTGGTGGCGTTTTTTTGGTCTTGGTCACCATCATGATTACCACCCTAGTCATTCGAATTTTGGGCTTCGCAGCGAATGGAGCCGTTAATCCAGAGGATGCTCTCGTTCTAATTGCGCTAGCCACGCTTGGCTATATGGCCGTTCTTTTGACAGTATCCCTGTTTGTAGCCGTCTTAATAGTACTGGTGCGATGGTACAAAGATTCTGAAATGATTGTTTGGTTTGCCAGCGGCCTGAGTATCGCCAGCCTCATTAGACCAATCCTACGCTTTGCAGCACCCCTCATCGTCATTATTGCCCTGCTGGCCCTTTTTGTTTGGCCTTGGGCTAATCGCGAATCGACCATCATTAGCCAACGCTTTCAACAACGCAGTGATGTCTCTATGGTTGCCGCAGGCCAGTTTAGAGAATCAGCCAAAGCAGAGCGTGTATTTTTTATCGAAGAATTGGACGTTGATAAAAGTGAAGTAAAAAATATCTTTGCCGCAGAAACCAAAAATGGGCGATTAAGTGTTGCTGTTGCCTCCACTGGATTTATTGAGAATGCGGAGGGAAGCGGAAAATCAATCGTGCTAAATAATGGTCGTCGTTATGAAGGACTCCCTACGCAACCGGATTTCAGAATTTTAGAATTTACTGAATACAGTACGCACATTCAAAGTAAAAGTGCGCTCGATCCAGCACCACGTGATCGAGAGAAAACGGTCTCGGAACTTGTGAATGATTCCAATCCGGCTGTGATAAATCCAAATTACGCTGAGCTACTCTGGCGTATTGGCTTGCCGTTTATGGCATTAGGTTTGGTACTCATTGCCATCCCGCTTGCCTATGTCAATCCAAGGCTAGGTAACTACACTGCGATGTTTTATGCCGTTCTGATTTATCTCATCTATAGCAATCTCCTAAACCTCACTCAAAACCTAGTATCTCAAGGCAAGGTGAATGTTTTTGTAGCGGCTTGGCCCATACATGCCCTGGCCTTTGGCATTGCCTTTTTACTCATTCGCAACCGCATCAACCCATCGTTGAAATGGTGGCGCCGTCAGCTACCCTCGTTCTTGGCCAATAGATGAAATATCTATTCCCCTACATATTTGAACGCTACTTAGCGAAGCAGATTTATGCCGCTTTTGGCTTCATCCTGTTTGCTTTGGTAGCGCTATTTTTATTTTTTGACATCCTGAGCGAGCTTGGATCGGTTAAAGGGCAATACACCCTCCCCTTAGCATTGCTACACGTTTTATTAAAGGCACCTAGTCGTATTTCCGAGATCATTCCAATCGCCGGTTTGATTGGAAGCATTTATGTATTTGCGATGCTAGCTAGTCAGTCCGAGTTCACGATTTTGCGTATTGCTGGATTGGATATGCGCAGAGGCTTAACTACTCTATCCAAGATTTCATTACCACTGGTGATTGTTACGCTCGTGATGAGCGAATGGCTGGGCCCGTATACCGAAAATTTATCTGACCAGATTCGTATGAAGGCTTTAGGCTCATCCTATAGCTCTCAATTCAAAACTGGAGTGTGGGTAAAAGATCGCTTGCGTGATGAGGATGGCAGTGGGCCCATTAGGCCAGGGGTTCGTTATGTCAACGTGGGCAAAATTGAACAAGACAACGAAATCAAAAATATTCGGATGTATGAGTTTGATGATGCGTATCGCCTACTCTCCATTCGGAGTGCCGTATCTGGACGCTTTGATCAAACCGGAACTTGGATTCTGGATGACGTCACAGAAACTCGCTTCAAAGAAGCCAAGCAGGCTGATCCATTGAACCCAGTCTATTCAGCACAAACTTTCTCGCACCCAATCGTCAGCTTAGATTCTGAAGTCACGCCACAAATTTTGAGCGTACTTTTGGTCAGCCCAGAAAAAATGTCGATCTTTAGTTTGGGTCGCTTTATTTCTCATTTAAGAGACAACAAACAAGATGCGCAGCGGCACTCCATTGCGTTCTGGAAAAAAGTTATCTATCCATTCACTATCTTTGTCATGCTGGCACTGGCCCTTCCATTCGCCTACCTAAAAGTTCGGGCAGGCAGCGTTGGCATTAAGGTCTTTGGCGGCATCATGCTGGGCATGAGTTTTCAACTTTTTAACTCACTCTTCTCAAATGTGGGGCTTCTGGGCTCTTGGCCTGCCTTGCTTACCGCCCTCACGCCCCCATTGCTGTATTTCATTTTGGCGATTGTGGGTTTACGTTGGGTATCTAGAGCTTAATACCTCAAAATCATATAGAATTTGATTCCTATATCGCAGTTGATATAAAGAATGGAATCCACATGAATTTGCACCAATTTCGATTTGTTCGCGAAGCTGTACGACAGAATTTCAATCTGACTTCGGCAGCGAAGGCACTCTTCACCTCTCAGCCCGGAGTCTCCAAAGCCATTATTGAACTTGAGGATGAACTGGGTGTGGAGATATTTCGTCGCCACGGCAAGCGCATCCGCTCCTTGACTGAGCCAGGTAAGCGCATCCTGGCCTCGATTGAGCGCATTCTGGATGAGGTAGAAACCTTGCGAAGAGTAGGTAAAGACTTTGCAAGCCAAGATCAGGGTAACTTTGTCATTGCCACAACCCATACCCAAGCCCGTTACGCCTTACCTAAAGTGCTTACTGAATTTACAAAGCGCTTTCCGAAGGTGCGAGTCAGCATTCAGCAAGGAAGCCCAGGTCAAATTGCGGAGTTGCTCATTCATGATCGGGCTGATATCGCAATAGCAACCGAAGGCATTGCCAATACCCCTGGCGTGTTGGCACTCCCGGGCTACCAATGGCAACACGTCATCATGGTGCCGCTGAGTCACCCCCTTTTGAATCAGTCAACTATCACCTTAGAAGAAATAGCAAAGTACCCATTAATAACGTACGACAAAGCATTCGCAGGTCGCAGCAAGATTGATGCTGCATTTGCACAACGCAATCTGAGCCCCGATATTATTTTGGAAGCAATTGATGCCGACGTGATCAAGACATATGTTGAAACTGGCATGGGTGTGGGAATTGTCGCGGGGTTAGCCTATGACGCTGATCGAGATCGCAATCTTCGAGCGATTCCAGTTGGGCATTTGTTTGGAAATAACGTGACCCATTTAGGCGTAAAGCAAGGAGCTTATTTACGCTCTTTTGTGTATACCTTCATCGAACTGTTCTCGCCAACATTAACCAAGAAAATTGTTGAGCAAGCCATGAATAGCGAGTCAGAAACTTACGAAATCTAAGGCGCAAGCTGGGAGCACCACTTCGTGCTAACCTTTACATTAAGTCTATATTCCTCTTACAACAAAAAATTCATCTTTCATGAAAAATCATCTGAAATCACTATTTAAGAAATGTGCAGTTACTCTGATGTTGGCTAGCTCGGGCATTGGATTTGCACAAACCCCTTACCCAAATAAACCTATTAAGCTAGTCGTGCCATTTCCACCAGGCGGCCTGATCGATAACGTCGCCCGCCTAATTACTCCTGCACTCTCAAGCGATCTTGGACAAGCTATTGTTGTAGAAAACAAGCCTGGCGCAGGTGGCAACCTAGGCGCCGCAGAGGTTGCAAAGGCAAATCCAGACGGATACACGCTGCTGATGGCCTCACCACCCCTTTCAATTAGTCCGGCAATTTATAAAACACTTCCTTACAATCCAAACAACATTGAGCCGATTGCTATTTTTGGGCAGCTACCCAATGTACTTTTAGTGAATCCTGACTCGGGCATTAATTCAGTGGCTGAATTAGTAAAACGCGCAAAAGATTCTCCAGGCAAGATGAATTACGGCTCGAATGGTAATGGCACCTCACTTAACCTGAGTGCCGAGATGCTCAAAAGCCAGGCTGGTATCTATGTAGTCCATATCCCCTATAGAGGCTCATCTCTAGCGAACGTGGCGCTCGTCTCTAAAGATATCGACTTTATGTTTGACAATCTTCCGCCAGCGCTTGGCTTGATTAAAAGCGGCAAATTGAAAGCGCTTGCTGTAACCAGCACCACCAGAAATCCTGCGCTTCCCCAAGTCCCAACAATGCAAGAGGCAGGCTTTCCTAACTTTCAGGTAACGGCTTATTTTGGCATCGCTGCACCCAAAGGTTTACCAACAGACATCGCTTTGAAATTACAAAACAGCATTCAAAAGACGGTATCTCAAAAGGAGGTTGCTGACTCACTCTCCAAGCTTGGGGCTACTGTAGATTTTATGAACGCAGCAAAGTCAGCTGAGTTTATTAAGGCCGATGCACAAAGATGGAAAAAGGTAGTTGATTACGCCAAAATCGAATTAGATTAATTCAATCTTCATTCAGCAATTACCAGCGGACTGCAAATGCAGTCCGCAGTTCATTTAACTGAACATCCGTAAGCCGATTTATCGGAGTGTTTTTGAGGTAAAAAAGTTTTGCCGTTTCTTCCAACTCTTCTAGAGTAGCCATTGCTGAACTGGGTGAGTTATTCCATGCATACGGCCCTAGGCGTGACAGCATGCAAGCACGCAAAGGTGTTCCCGCTACTCCATAGGTTTCGATTACCCCCTCTACGAATTCAATAGTTTTGGCAGAACCAGGACTTGCATAAGGAATGATTGGTACGTGACCTACCTTCATCACAAAATATGGTGTGATTGCAGGCAATAGCTCAGGCAATGCTTCATCGCCGCTTGCAACCTTGGAATCAAGAGTCAAGGCTACACAGTGGGTGCTATGAGTATGAATAATGCAAGAGGTATCTTGATCAAATTGCCTTGCTTTGTTGTAAATGGCAGCATGCAGGGCCATTGTCTTACTAGCCTTATCACCACTAAGCTGCTGCCCATGCATATTAATCTTAGCTAATCGATTAGGATCAAGAAATCCGAGGCAGGCATCTGTGGGTGTAATTAAGAATCCATCTTCAATACGAACACTAATATTGCCAGCCGTTGCATGGACGTAGGATCGATCAAACAAACTCTTTCCCACCCTACAAATCTCTTCCCTTGCTAATTGCTCAATCATCATTTTGCTCACAGTATTGAGAAGGCGTTTGTAAAAAAATCTGTTGCGCCAAAGTTCCCAGACTTTAACGCAAGATGCAGAGGTTTATTCTGAACTTCTGCGTAACACCAGGGCACGCCTGGGTCAATTTGTTGACCAATCTGCATTTGATCGATACCTAAAGCTTTCACACATGCGCCTGAGGTCTCTCCACCAGCAACCAATAGCTGACCAACTCCAAGCGCAACGAGGCCTTTGGCGACCAATCCCAAAAGGTTTTCTATAGCGTTACCAGCAGCCTGAACTCCAAGCTGTGATTGCACTGCTTTTACCTGATCAGGGCTTGCCGATGAGTACACCAAAACCGGACCAATCGAGAGTCGGGGTTCTGCCCAAGTCAAGACCTCTCCTAATAATTGCTCTACAGATTTCTCACTTAATTCAAGCGGATTCACAGCATACGTTGCACCACCCAAATTTTTAAAGTTTTCAACCTGGAGGTTAGTAGCCTGCGAACAGCTACCTGAAACAATTGCCTGATATCCGCTAGCTGCCGGAAGCTTACTGGATGCTGGATGCACACACAGACCAAAGTTAGCTGGAAGTCCAATTGCAATACCAGAGCCTCCAGTAATCAAAGGAAGATCTTTTAATGCAGGCGCAATGCGATACAAGTCATCATTAGTCACCGCATCCACAATTGCAATTTGTGTGTTTGATGCTTTTAAGCGGGCAATACAAGAAGAGATTGCTTCGGAACCAGCAAGAATATGTTGATATTCAATTAACCCCACCTGATGCTGACATTGCGCTTGCATCACCCTAACCAGATTTGCATCAGTCATCGGAGTTAAGGGATGATCACGCATCCCAGACTCACTTAATAATTGATCGCCAACAAATAAATAACCCTTAAATACACTCCGCCCATTATCTGGAAAAGCCGGGGTTGCGATAGTAAAGTCCGTTCCCAAGGCTGCCATCAGAGCCTCCGTTACCGGACCAATATTTCCCCTCGGGGTGCTGTCAAATGTAGAGCAATATTTAAAGAAGATCTGCTGCGCTCCTTGCGCGAGAAGATACTTCAAGGCTTCTAATGACTGCGCTACCGCATCCTCGGGTTCAAGGTTTCTAGACTTGAGAGCTACTACCACTGCATCTAACTTGGCATTTAAATCACGTTGTGGAATACCGATTGTTTGCGCAACACGCATTCCGTTGCGCACCAGGTTATTAGCCAGATCAGTAGCACCCGTAAAGTCATCCGCAATACAACCCAGAAGAATGCTCACTTGGCAGCTTTCGGCAACTCGATACCAGGGAAGATTTTAATGACAGCGCTATCGTCTTCCTTAGCAAAACCAGCGGTTGATGCTTGCATAAACATTTGATGCGCCGTGGATGATAGGGGTAATGGAAATTTGCTCGCACGAGCCATGTCTAGAACTATCCCCAAGTCCTTAACGAATATATCCACTGCAGACAAAGGCTCATAGTTAGCCGCAAGTACATGCGCCATGCGGTTCTCAAACATCCAGCTATTACCAGCGCTATGGGTAATCACCTCATAAAGAGCGCTTGCATCCACACCCTCCCTCAAACCAAGCGCCATTGCTTCTGCAGCAACTGCGATGTGAACACCCGCAAGCAGCTGATTGATGACCTTCACTTTGCTACCAATACCAGCCTTATCTCCCAGACGATAAACTGTGCCTGACATCGCATCAAGAATAGAATTAACCTGCTCATATGCAGCAGCACAAGCTGAGGTCATCATGGTCATTTCGCCAGAGGCGGCTTTGGCTGCCCCGCCAGAGATGGGGGCGTCCACATAAAGAATATTTTTTTCAGCGAGACGTGACTCAAATGAAATCGAAATATTAGGGTCTACAGTCGAGCACATCACGAAAACACTCTGGGGCTTTAATGAATCTACTAATCCAGGGCTGGTTGGCGAGCCGAACAAAACCTCTTCAGTCTGAGCGGCATTCACCACGACCGAGACAACTACATCACAGATTGAGCCAAGCTCTTTTATAGTCTTACAGACCGTACCACCAGACTCACAAAATTGACGGGCATGTTCTAAGCGCACATCAAATACGTATAGGTCAAAACCAGCCCTTCGAAGGGATGAGGCCATGCCGGAGCCCATTGCGCCTAGGCCAATTAATCCTACTTTTTTCATTATTTGATCTCGTTCGGTTTATTTTTTGCGCTTGATATCAGCTTTTATTGGCAATAATCATAGCAAAGGCTGCCAATTGACCTAACTGATCAAGGCTTGCGAATAAGATGGGGGTTGGTGCCCCGGGGCGGACTTGAACCGCCACGCCTTGCGGCACCGGATTTTGAGTCCGGCACGTCTACCAATTCCATCACCGGGGCAGGTGTTTGCAGTGGAAAAACTGCATTGAAACTAACTAAGAGGTGAGAGTGTAACAAAAAAGTTGTGTCACCCCCATTCTTAGCCTAAGAAGCCCTTAAAATGACGACTTCAAGCCACATTACTCAAAAGGACTTACCCGTATGGCCGGCCATTCGAAATGGGCCAATATTCAGCACCGCAAAGGTCGTCAAGACGAAAAGCGCGGCAAGATTTGGACCAAACTCATCAAAGAAATCACGGTTGCAGCGAAATTGGGTGGCGGAGATATCGCTACGAACCCCCGTTTGCGCCTGGCAATTGATAAGGCCAAAGATGCCAATATGCCCAATGACAATGTGCAACGGGCAATTCAACGCGGCACTGGCTCGCTCGAGGGCGTTAACTATGAAGAAATTCGTTACGAAGGTTACGGCCTCAATGGAGCTGCCATCATCGTTGACTGCTTGACCGATAACCGCACTCGGACTGTTGCTGAAGTACGCCATGCATTTGCAAAAAATGGTGGAAATATGGGTGCTGAGGGTTCCGTTGCTTTTATGTTTAAGCATTGTGGCCAAATGATATTTGCCCCAGGTACCAATGAAGATCAACTCATGGAAATTGCGCTAGATGCTGGCGCAGAAGATGTGATTACGCATGAGGATGGTTCGCTGGAGGTTCTTACCCCAGTTCCCGATTTTCCAAGAGTGCAGGATGCGCTCATTCAGGCAGGGTTAAAAGCTGAAATTGCTACCGTGACGATGCGCCCTGAAACGGAAACTGAGTTCGAGGGCGAGCAAGCTGAAAGCATGCAAAAACTATTGGATGCGCTGGAGAACTTAGATGATGTACAAGAAGTATTTACGAATGCCTCTTTGTAATCGATCAAACCCTAAATCTTTTTATCAATCTCTCTTTTAGTTCTTTATGAAAATTCTTTTAATTGGATCCGGTGGTCGCGAACACGCATTGGCATGGAAACTAGCCCAATCCCCGCAGGTGCAAACCGTCTATGTAGCGCCAGGCAACGGTGGCACTGCCACTGCAAAGCAAGCTGCTGCGGGCATTCAAAACCTTCCCATTTCCGACCTTCAAGAATTAGCAGACTTTGCCAAGCGCGAAAAAATTCATCTAACCGTAGTTGGTCCAGAGGCTCCATTGGCTGCCGGCATCGTAGACGTGTTTCGCAATAACGGATTGCGCATATTTGGACCAACCCAACTAGCAGCTCAATTAGAGTCATCAAAAGATTTCTCCAAAGCTTTCATGAAACGCCACGGCATTCCAACGGCTGAATACCAGACCTTTTCAAATGCATTAGAGGCACATGCCTATATTGATGCAAAAGGCGCGCCGATCGTTATCAAGGCGGATGGCCTAGCTGCAGGCAAGGGTGTAGTTGTAGCAATGGATTTAGCAGAAGCTCATGCAGCTGTCGACATGATGCTCGCTGACAACAAGCTAGGTAATGCAGGCGCACGTGTAGTGATTGAGGAATTTCTAACAGGTGAGGAAGCAAGCTTCATCGTCCTCGTAGATGGCAAACATGTTTTAGCCTTAGCCACCAGTCAAGATCACAAACGTCTACTCGATGCTGATCAAGGCCCCAATACTGGCGGCATGGGTGCGTACTCTCCTGCTCCAGTTGTCACCCCAGAAATTCATGCGCGTGCTTTGCGTGAAGTCATCATGCCTACAGTCAAAGGTATGGAGGCTGATGGGATTCCTTACACAGGCTTTCTCTATGCGGGCCTCATGATTTCTCCTGACGGCAAGATCAAGACTTTAGAATTTAATTGCCGCATGGGTGATCCAGAAACGCAACCCATCATGGCGCGCCTACGCAGTGATTTAGTCAATGCACTAGATCATGCGATTGACGGCACCTTAAATGAAGTGGAATTGGATTGGGATCGTCGCACTGCATTAGGCGTAGTGCTTGCAGCGCATAATTATCCAGATACTCCGCGCAACGGTGATGTCATTACTGGCATTCCTGCTAACACTGAAGATCAATTGACCTTTCATGCTGGTACTAAGTTGCAAGATGGAAAGCTACTCACCTCGGGTGGTCGCGTCATGTGCGTAGTAGGTTTGTCGGATACCGTTCGTGGCGCCCAGCAAAAAGCGTATGAAGCTATTTCTAAAATCCAGTTTGATGGCATGCAATATCGAAAAGATATCGGCTATCGAGCAGTTAAATAATTTAACTTATTTATCCCACCTAATACAAAGACCTTTGAATTTTGTCATCAGCTGAACATACTCAAATCAATATTGCAGAATTGAAAGACTACTTTTTAGGTCTGCAAGATCGCATCACGACTGCAATGAGTGCACTCGATGGCAAAACCTTTATGGTGGACGCTTGGGAAAAGCCAGAAGATAGCAAGTTAAAAGGTTACGGGCGCACCTGCATTTTAGATAACGGCAATATTCTAGAAAAAGGTGGTGTGGGCTTCTCACATGTTCGTGGTGATCAAATGCCTCCATCCGCTTCCCACCACCGCCCGGAGATTGCTGGGCGCAGCTTCGAAGCTATGGGTGTGTCACTAGTCTTTCATCCAAACAATCCCAAGGTACCTACCACCCATATGAATGTGCGCTGCTTTATTGCACAAGCTCCGGATAAAGAGCCGGTTTGGTGGTTTGGCGGGGGCTTTGATTTGACGCCCTATTACGGTGTTGACGAGGATTGCAAACACTTTCATCAAGTAGCCAAAGATGCTTTGGATCCATTTGGCGATGAACTGTATCCGCGTTTTAAAAAATGGTGTGATGAGTATTTTTACCTCAAGCATCGTGAAGAGCCTCGCGGTATCGGTGGCGTCTTCTTTGATGACTTTAATGAGCTTGGTTTTGAGAAGAGCTTTGCCATGACACGTGCTGTTGGTGATGCCTTTATTGATGCTTACCTGCCGATTGTGGCGCGTCGCTATAAAGATAGCTTTAGCCCTGAAGAAAAAGCATTTCAAGAATACCGTCGTGGTCGCTATGTGGAGTACAACTTGATATTCGACCGCGGCACGATTTTTGGCCTGCACTCTGGTGGACGGACAGAGTCTATTTTGATGTCCATGCCACCAGTAGTACAGTGGTGGTACAACTGGCAGCCAAAGCCAGGTACTCCTGAAGCGAAGCTTTACGACCACTACCTCAAGCCGCGCGACTGGCTGGCCTAACTTGATCTCAGCACATTTGGATACTCCAAAAAAAATTGGCATTCTAGGTGGTACGTTTGACCCGCCACATCTTGGCCATCTCAAGCTAGCTACCCATTTTGCAAAATTCTTGCATCTCGACGCCCTACTGCTCATCCCAAGCGGCGAGCCTTGGCAGAAAGACTCTGACATAACCCCTGCAGAGATCCGTCTACAACTTACTGAAGCAGCTGGAATAGATCTGGCCCGTGCATTTCTGTACCTAAAAATACCAACTCAAATTGGCGTTGATCGCATCGAAATTGATCGAGCGGGCCCTAGCTATGCCATCGATACCGCAAAAGCCTTAAGAGAGCGTTTTGGGCCTGATGTCAGCCTGACTTGGTTAATGGGGGCCGACTCCTTTCTGAACCTCCCTACCTGGAACTCCTGGGATCAATTGCTTGGCTTTGTGAATTTCGCAGTCGCCAACAGACCTCACCATGATCTTTCTGGGCAAATGGGTACAGAAATCAAAGCCTTATTAGAAAAGCATCAATCTATTGATGCGGATACCCTTGAAAAAAGCCCTTTTGGCCGCATCTACCTAGATAACAGTCTTTCAGTAGACCTTTCATCCACTGCGCTTCGAAAACAACTTAAAAGCCCCTCTCGTAGCGATATTGCTTCCGAGCACATTCCGTCTCACGCTTTAGAAATTATTACAAATCTAGGTCTATACAAATAATCAGGCTAAGATCACCCCTATATACAAAAATCTGAGAAAAATACTAAAGAAACTATGGACTTAACTAAATTACAACGCGTCGTGATCGATGCCCTTGAAGATGTCAAAGCTCAAGATATTCGTGTTTATGATACGACCAAACTCAGCGAGCTATTTGATCGCGTGATCATCGCTACCGGCACTTCGAATCGCCAAACAAGATCTTTAGCAATGTCCGTCAAAGAAGCAGTCAACGCCAAAGGTGGCGAAGTCATTTCTGTTGAGGGTTTGGAGACTGGTGAATGGGTTCTTGTTGATTGTGGCGATATCGTAGTTCACATCCTGCAACCTGCTTTGCGTGCTTACTACCAATTAGAAGGAATGTGGGGTGCTAAGCCTGTTCGCGTCAAATTAGCGGCTGACAAAGGGCTGGTGAAGGCAAGCGAACCCGACGACGAAGATTAATGCTTTAACAATGCGCTTAACGATTGTTTCCGTTGGTCACAAAATGCCAGAATGGGTTGCAACTGCAACCCATGATTACATTAAGCGCATGCCCGCAGATTGCAGCATTGAAATAAAAGAGATCAAACCTGATCTTAGCCCAGCCAAAGAAGCTATAAAAATTGCAGCAGCCATTCCGAAAGGCTCTCGTGTCATTGCGCTTGATGAGCGTGGCAAAGATCAAACCACTCAAAATCTAGCCACCCAGTTAGCAAGCTGGCGACAGGAGGGTTTTGATATCACCTTCTTGATTGGTGGTGCCGATGGACTCGATCCCAGTCTTAAAGAAGGTGCTCAAGCGATGTGGCGCCTCTCAAGCCTAACACTACCCCACGCCATGGCAAGAGTCTTGCTGGTTGAGCAACTTTACCGAGCTTGGACTATTTTGCAGGGCCACCCTTATCACCGCGAGTAAGTCATTCATGTTTCCCTATATTTACCTTGCCTCACAAAGTCCACGACGCCAGGAGCTACTAAAACAGATTGGCGTCCAATTTGAGATGTTGATTGCGGGACCAGGTGAAGATACAGAATCCCTTGAAGAGCCTCTTCCCAATGAAAAAGCCCGTCAATATGTTGAGCGCGTCACCTTTGCGAAAAGTGCCATTGCATTAGCAAGATGGCAAAGCAGCGGTAAACCTTGGGCACCGATTTTGTGCGCAGACACTACCGTGAGCCTCCCCAATAGCCCAGCCGGCGAAATCCTCGGAAAACCTACTGATGCCGCTGATGCTGCACGTATTCTAGAAATGCTGAGTGGCAAAGTGCATGAAGTACTTACAGCAGTTGTTCTCACAATCGATCCCCAAGCCAACCCCCTTTGTTTGGTGCAAGTGTCTGAAGTGGAATTTGCCCACTTAACTGAAGCGCAAATTGATCGCTACATTCAGAGCGGCGAACCCTTTGGAAAAGCTGGTGCGTATGGCATTCAAGGTCTTGGAGGGGCTTTTATCCCCTCAATTAAAGGTAGCTATAGCGGTATCATGGGATTACCTATTTTCGAAGTTAACCAATTATTAGATTTCGCTAAAGTTGCCCGTATATGAATGAAGAAATTCTAATCAACATTACCCCCCAAGAAACGCGAGTGGCCTTAATTCAGCAAGGCGCGGTTCAAGAGCTTCAAATTGAGCGTACGCGTCAACGCGGCATCGTTGGTAATATCTATTTAGCTAAAGTCGTACGCGTGCTACCCGGTATGCAATCTGCTTTTATTGAGATTGGCTTAGAGCGCACTGCATTTATGCATGTCGCCGATATCACGCAAAACAATCCTCAAGCTCAAATTGAAAAGCTGCTCTTTGAAGGGCAAAATGTTTTAGTCCAAGTTCTTAAGGATCCTTTAGGAACTAAAGGTGCGCGCCTCACCACTCAATTGAGTATTGCTGGTCGTAACTTGGTTTATCTGCCCCCAGCAGGAACAGATGCAGCCACGGAAAAATATATTGGCGTATCCCAAAGAATTGATCAGCCTGAGGAACGCGATGCTATCAAGGCACGCCTTGCAGGATTAATGCCTGCCGATGAAAAAGGTGGAATCATTGTGCGCACCAGCGCACAAGATGCCAGTGATACTGAGCTTGAGCACGATATGCATTATCTGCGTACTACCTGGGAGAAGATCCGCGAAGCTGTTAACCATAAAGCTGCCCCCAGCCTGCTATACCAAGATCTCAGCTTGGCTGAACGCGTATTGCGTGACGTTGCTGGTGAAGAAACTACAAAAATTCGAGTTGACTCAGCAGAAAACTTTGAAAAGCTCAAGAGCTTCGCCATGCTCTATATGCCAAACCTCTTAGATAAACTCACACTGCATCGCGGTGAGCGCGCCCTCTTCGACTTGTTTGATGTAGATGCTGAAATCAACAAAGCACTTGGTAGAAGAGTAGATCTTAAATCAGGTGGCTACCTGATGATCGACCAAACTGAGTCAATGACTACGATTGACGTTAACACCGGAAGTTATGTAGGTGCACGCAATCTAGATGACACTGTCTTTAAAACCAATCTCGAAGCCGCTCAGGCGATTGCCCGTCAACTGCGCTTACGCAATCTCGGCGGCATCATCATCATCGACTTTATTGACATGCTGAGCAAAGATCATCAAGAGTCAGTTTTGCATGAACTCAATCGGAACTTAGAGCGTGATCATGCTCGCACTTCGGTGAGCGACTTTTCCTCGCTAGGTCTGGTAGAGATGACACGCAAACGAACTCGGGAATCCTTAGCCCACATCACTTGTGAGCCTTGCGCTACCTGCCAAGGAAAAGGCGAAGTCAAAACAGCGCAAACGATTTGCTATGAGATTTTGCGGGAGATTGTGCGGGAGCATCGCCAATTTAATCCCCGGGAATTTAGGATCGTTGCCGCGCCCGATGTAATTGATCTTTTTCTTGAAGAAGAAAATCAGTTCTTGGCGCAGTTAGGTGACTTTATTAGTAAGCCGATCAAACTTCAAGCTGAAGGTAGCTTTCGCCAAGAGCAATACGATATCGTTCTCAGTTAAGCATTTGAAAACTGGATACGATGGAGGTTGGCATACATGCCATCTTTAGCAATCAACTCTTCGTGTGAGCCATTCTCAATAACGTGACCGTGCTCCAGCACCACAATCCGATCAGCATGCTCAATCGTTGATAAGCGATGCGCGATAACCAGAGTAGTTCTACCCGCCATTAGTCGCTCTAAAGCATCTTGCACTTGACGCTCGGATTCAGAATCGAGTGCCGAGGTTGCCTCATCCAAAATCAGAATAGGCGCATCTTTGTAGATGGCTCTCGCGATGGCTAAACGCTGACGCTGACCACCAGATAGACGGTTACCATTATCGCCAATTTGAGTATCAATTCCTTCAGGCATTTCTTTTATAAGCCCAGATAAATTTGCAGCCTCAAGTGCCTCTATTACGCGCCCACGGTCAATACCCTCTAGACCTACAGCACCATATGCAACGTTTGCTGCAATGCTGTCATTAAATAAAATGACATCCTGACTCACGAAAGCAATTTGTTTACGCACATCCGCAAGCACAATGTCTTCAAGTGGAATGTCATCCAAGAAAATTTGTCCACTAGTAGGCTTAAAGAAGCGTGGCAATAAATTGACCAGCGTAGATTTACCACCGCCAGACGGGCCAACAAAGGCGACCACTTCCCCAGGTTTGATATTTAAATTCACGCCAGTAAGGGCATCTTTACGCCCCGCCTCTTGCTGATAAGAGAAGCCAACATCTTCAAATCGGATTCCACCCTTAGCTTTCACCAAAGGCTTCATATTTTCCTTGCGCGACTCATTCTCTTCAAAGGGCTGATCCATGAGCGAGAAAATCATTTCTGCTGCAGTTAAGCCGCGCTGCAAGGGTTGATTAATATCGGCCAAATGCTTAATCGGCGAAATCACCAACATCATTGCAGTAATGAAAGAGGCAAAGCCACCGACTGTAGTGCCTTCAGAAGATGATTGCATTAAAGCAATTACCAAGACGATCGATAGCGCCATGGAAGCAATCAACTGAGTGATCGGCTGATTCAAGCCTCCAGCTACCGCCGACTTCAAGGCAAATTGACGAAGACGATCGGCTTTTTCCATAAAGCGGCGCATCTCATATTCTTCAGCACCATGCACCTTCACGATCTTGTACCCAGCGGCAGATTCTTCAACAATGTAAGCCAACTCACTAGTGAGAGTCTGCTGCTCGCGATTTAAAGCTCGCAAGCGTTTATTAATCTTGCTCATGATGAAAGCAATAATCGGGAAAATAATCAAGACCACTAATGTCAGTTGCCAATTCAAATAAATGAGGTAACCAATTAAGCCAACTACAGTAAGCGAATCACGCACCAAGCTGATTAACATGCCACCCATGATGGAGAGAACGTTATTCACCTCAAAAACAACTGCATTAATTAAATTAGATGCCGAGTTTTTCTGAAAAAAAGTAGTGGATGCATTAAGGAGTGTTTGGAACATCTGCTGACGCAATTTAAGTAAGACAGAATTAATAACGCGAGTCAGCAAATAATTTGAAAGGAACTGGGCTAAGCTGCGGACAAGGGCCAATCCGACCAAGAAAACTGGCACCTGCCAAAGCTTGTTATCCATCTGACCAGTGAAACCACGGTCTAGCAAAGGCTTCATTAGGGCGGGAATGGAAGTTTCGGCGCCAGCGACCAGCGCCATAGCCAATAAAGAGCCAATAATCAAGCCGATATGGGGCTTGAGATACTGAATTAAGCGATTTAGGGCGGTACGGTCTTGAGCATTCATATAATGAATTATGCCCACCTTATCCGTCATACTCATCACTCGCAATGAAGAGGCCAATTTGGCCGATTGTTTGGCCTCCCTAGAGGGGATTGCCCAGCAAATCGTGGTGGTTGACACCAATAGCACCGATAACACTCTAGAGATCGCCAAAAATCATGGGGCCATCATTAGCCAACCAGCCGATTGGCCTGGATTTGGGCCTCAAAAGAACCGTGCCTTAGACCTAGCCACTGGTGACTGGGTGCTCTCCTTGGATGCCGATGAGCGACTGACTCCCGCCCTCAGAAGTGAAATTCTGACGGCCATCCATCATGCAGCCCATGTTGACTGCTTTGCAATTCCACGTCTATCTTGGTACTGCGGGCGCTTTATTCGCCATTCTGGCTGGAGCCCCGATTATGTTGATCGGCTATTTAAGCGGGGAACTGCTCGCTTCTCAGACGATCTAGTTCATGAACGACTGATTCCGAATGGGCAAGTAGCGAAGTTGGAAAATCCCATGTTGCACTACAGCTTCATGAACTACTCACAAGTGTTGCAAAAGTTAGATCGCTACTCAACTGCATCAGCAGAGCAGGCATTTTCAAATGGAAAGAAAAGTAGCCCATTAAAAGCGGTACTTCATGGCGTCTGGGCCTTTACTCGAACCTACTTTATACGCCTTGGTTTTTTAGATGGTCCTCAGGGCTTTGCCTTAGCCATCTCCAATGGACAAGGAACCTACTATCGCTATATGAAGCTGTGGCAATTGCATCAAGAAGCTGCACATCACCAACATCACAGTACATGATCTCAGTACTTCTAGCGACCTACAACTGGCCGCAAGCCCTCAAACTATGTCTTGAGTCACTCAGCACTCAAACTGATTTAGATTTTGAAATCATTATTGCTGATGACGGCTCTACCTCGGATACCAAAGAACTTATTGAAGCATCACGGAAGCATTTGCCAATCACAATGACACATCTTTGGCAAGAGGATCGGGGATTTCGTAAGACCAGCATTCTCAATCAAGCAATCCAGGCAGCGCGTGGTGACTATCTTGTATTTTTAGATGGTGACTGTCTTGTACAGCCAGACTTTATCGCTCAGCATCGAGCCTTGTCTCAGGCGAAGCACTTGGTAACAGGTAGCCGCGTCTTACTGAACGACGAGCTCAGCAAGCAACTTCTCTCTTGGTCTCATTGGGACTTTAAGAAATTCAGCAACAACTTATTGAGCTATCGACTATCCGGCGGCATCAATAAGTACTGGCCTCTCAAAATCAAATTAGGCGATGGCGCCTGGCGCAACTACAAGAAATTTGTGTGGCGCCGTATAAAAGGCTGCAATATGGCCTGCTGGAAAGCTGATGCCCTAGAGATTGGCGGCTTTGATGAGAGTATGACTGGTTGGGGGCATGAAGATGCTGATTTTGTTTTCAGACTACAAAACAGGGGTTTGATTCGTAAATCTGGATCTTGGGCGACTGAAGTGCTACACCTCTACCACCGTATTCATGATCAATCCAATGCAGCAGAAAATGCGCGGCGCGTCCGTGAAAAAATTCTGGCTAAAGCTCAGTAGGATTGAGTTACATTAGCCCCATGACTGCATTCTCAGCACTAAAGCCTAAAAAAGTTTTATTTATTGCGACTCGCCAAATTGGGGATGTCCTTGTCACAACGCCTCTCATTTCACAAGCACGTCAACTGTGGCCCAATGCTGAGTTTCACTTTTTGGGCTACCGCGATAAGCTCGATATGCTCAAAGGTAATCCTGATATTGCCCAAACAATCGAAACTTCAGACCGCCCTAAACTCAAAGAATATCTCTCCTTATTCTTTAGACTCTTTCAACGTTACGACTTAGCGATAATCACACAACCTAGTGATCGCGCGTATTTCTATGGCTTAGCCGCCGCCCATCGGCGAGTTGGCGTATTAGGCGGTCACCCTCAAGGTCTCACAGAGCAAGATAAAGCTAAGCAAAGCAAAAGTGATAAGCAAAATGCCTGGAAGAAGGCTATTTGCCTGCATACAGTTGATGTAGATTATTTTGCACAACATGTGATTACAGAAAAGCTTCGCCTGCTTGAAATTTTTTATCAGAAACCTCAAGAGTTATTTAGCAAGCCAATCTCAGTGACAGCGCCAGCTGGTGATCCCATCACCCCGACTATTGCCGGCCAACTTCACTCACCCTATATTGTGATTCATCCTGGGCCATTGACAGCCTACAAACGATGGCCGCTAGCATATTGGCAATCCTTACTGACGTGGATTGCAGAACAAGGTTGGCAAGTTGTGCTGAGCGCATCCCCCGCCAAGCAAGATCTGCAGCTCAACAAAGACATTGTTTCCCTGCTTGATGAAAAGACGCGGAGCCACGTTATTGATACCGCAGGCTTACTCTCCATTCCGCAAGCGGGTACTCTGATTCGTGGGGCGATAGCCTATGTTGGAGTAGATACCTCCATTACCCATCTAGCAGCGGCATGCAATACACCCACCATTGCCTTATTTGGTCCAACACCACCTAGCAACTTTGGTCCATGGCCTAATGGCTTTATTGGCATGCAACCTTACCAATTAAGGGCTCGCTCGCAAACAGTTGGCAACGTCACCATCCTACAAGGGCCTGGTGAATGCGTTCCCTGCCGCAAAGCAGGCTGCGAAGACCGCGCGAGTAGCAATAGCGAATGCTTGGATCTCTTAGAGCCAAATCAAGTGATTGCAGCGCTTCAAGCGACTAAAAATAAATAAGGCGCTCTCAGTAGTTTGGATGCTGCTAATTTATTGGTACTGAACCTGAACGGTGTTAGTTTGTTTGGCTGCCAAAATTTGATTCAAGCTATGCAAGCAAGCATCATCTGGATAGATGCGCAACTCTTCAGGGAATTGCATCAAGCAGGCTCCACCACTAGTAGTGACTGCAGCCGTAAGCATCAAACCCTTTAAGCCTTCGCTGGCACTTGGCATAGAGGCCGCAGCAGGACCCAACTTGGGATCTCGTACTCGATTACTCATTAAGTAAGGCCCAATTTGGCTACGCAAGGATTTGAGATCAATCGCTGAATCGATCGACAGATGGATATTGCGTGCAAAACGCATGCGCGCTCCAGTGATATCCATCACTGCCTCAGACACAATGCGCATTCCACCAGAAAACTTGTCGGGAGTAACGTTAACTTTCGCTACTAGTAATTCATCTTCTTTGAGCCAAGAACGATTCGGTTCGTAGACCTCGCTATAGAGGGTCACCTCAATGGCAGCAGTTCCATCGTCAATCGTTGCAATCATCATACGACCACGCTGACCAGTCAGCATTCGAGCGGAAGTGATAATCCCGGCAATCAACTGATCCTTACCTTCTGTCACTTTAGCCAATGGCTGGCGAATGAAATGCGCAGTCTCTTCGCGGTAAGCGTCGAACATGTGGCCAGTGAGACAAAGGCCTAGAGAGCTTTTCTCATCCTGAAGGCGTTTCTTTTCAGACCAGACTGGTTCGCGCACCAACTCTGGCAAGTGGCGATCTTCTTCCCCCGCCATCTCAAATAAACTCACTTGATTGATTGAGGCTTCGGCTTGTTCGGCAGCTTCAATTGCCCGCGCAAGAGAAGCCAATAAAGTAGATCGAATATCGTAAGGATTGCCACCCGCAGGGATAGAGTCCTTATACAAACTATCAAAGGCACCTGCACGCATTAAAGCTTCAATCGCTCGACGGTTCACCTGCCTACGATCAACGCGTGCACAGAAATCAAATAAATCTTTAAATGGGCCGCCCGCCTCTCGCGCTTTCACAATTACTTCAATAGCAGCTTCACCCGTACCCCTTACGGCACCTAAACCATAACGAATATGGCTAATTGGAGAATCAGGGGCGGCATCTGGTGCACGTAGTGGAGTAAATACATAAACGCCAGTATTGATATCTGGCGAGAACACCCGAATATTATTCGCCAAACAATCGTCATATAGGACCTTCACCTTATCGGTGTCATCCATTGCGAGGGATAAGTTGGCCGCCATAAATTCTGCTGGGTAATAAGCCTTTAGCCAAGCAGTTTGATAGGCTAAGAGCGCGTAGGCAGCAGCATGAGATTTATTAAATCCATAGCCAGCAAAGCGCTCCATCAAGTCATAAATCTCATTGGCCTTGCCTTCAGTAATACCGCCGGCCTTTGCACCATCACTAAAAATCTTGCGATGCTGCGCCATCTCTTCAGGCTTCTTCTTGCCCATCGCTCGACGCAACATATCCGCGCCACCAAGTGAGTAGCCGCCGATCATCTGCGCCATTTGCATGACCTGCTCTTGGTAGACCATGATGCCGTAGGTTTCTTGCAGAACAGGTTCAATACGCGGATCTGGATACTCTACTTTTTGACGTCCATGCTTACGCTCAATAAAGTCGGGGATCAAATCCATTGGACCTGGTCGATAGAGTGCAACGAGCGCAATAATATCTTCGAAACGATCGGGCTTAGCTTCACGAAGCATGCCTTGCATGCCGCGACTTTCTAGCTGAAAGACAGCGACAGTATTCGCATTTTTTAAAACTTCAAAAGCTTTTTCATCATCGAGAGGAATTTCACCGATATTCCAATCCTTACGATCAGCGTGCAGCGCCTTAATCCACTTCTCAGCTGCCGCCAAAATAGTGAGCGTCGTCAAGCCCAAGAAGTCGAACTTCACCAGGCCGATAGCCTCTACATCATCCTTGTCAAACTGACTAATAACGGAACCACTCTCTTGATCTTTTGAGTCTTTTGCTTCTTGTGTATAGAGTGGACAAAAATCTGTCAAGCGGCCAGGGGCAATCAGTACACCACCCGCATGCATACCCACGTTACGGGTCATGCCTTCTAACTGTTGCGCAAGAGATAAAAGCTGGCGCACTTCATCTTCATTCTTTTCGCGCTCGCCTAATTGCTTCTCTTCCTTCTTAGCCATTTCAATAGTCATGTACTGACCTGGCTTATTCGGAATCAGCTTGGCAATACCGTCAACGAAGTTATAGCCTTGTTCAAGTACACGGCCCACGTCACGAATCGCCGCTCTTGCCGCCATAGTTCCAAAGGTAGCGATTTGACTGACCGCATCTTTTCCGTATTTATCTTTTACGTACTGAATAACGCGGTCGCGCCCATGCTGGCAAAAGTCAATATCAAAGTCGGGCATCGATACCCGCTCAGGATTTAAGAAGCGCTCAAAAAGTAAGTTGTAACGTAGCGGGTCAAGATCGGTAATACCGAGTGAATAAGCAACTAAAGAGCCAGCACCAGATCCTCGACCCGGACCTACTGGCACGCCATTATTTTTTGCCCAGTTAATGAAATCAGCAACAATCAGGAAGTAACCTGGAAAACCCATTTGAGCAATGGTCTTTACCTCAAAGACGAGGCGCTCGTGATAACGAGCCTCTTCCTTAGCACGCTCTTCTGGATCGGGGAAATTGCGCGCCATATGGCGCTTCAAACCAATCTCCGATTGCTGCAATAAATAATCGTCGAGCGTAATACCAGGCGGTGTTGGGAAGTCCGGTAAACGCGGCTGACCCAAAGTTAAAGAGAGATTACAACGTTTGGCAATCTCCACCGAATTAGCCAGTGCAACGGGTAAATCCGCAAAGCGCTTTTCCATCTCTTCTTGAGATAAGAAATACTGCTCTTCATTAAACTTCTTAGTACGACGAGGATTACCTAAGAGCTCACCCTCCGCGATACAGACACGTGCCTCATGCGCTGTGAAATCACTTCGCTGCATAAACTGCACAGGATGTGTTGCAACGATAGGTAAATCTAACTCGCTAGCAAGATGACAGGCAAGCTGGAGCTGCTTTTCATCCTGGGGATGGCCGCCACGTTGCACTTCAATGTAAAAAGTTTTCGGAAATAATTTTGCCCAATGCTGAGCAGCCTCTTTAGCTTGGTCTTCTTGGCCTGCTAAGAGCGCAGCACCCACATCACCCCAGCGTCCGCCAGAGAGAGCAATTAATCCATAAGCGAGTGTTCTGTTTACCGCTTTATCTTCAGCTTTGGAAGCGGGCTCACTAAACCATTTGAGATCCACTTCAGCTCGACCACGAGATTGATTCTCTAGGGAGGCCTTACTCAATAACTGACAAAGATTGAGATAGCCAGAGTGGTTTTGAACTAGGAGCAATAAGCGATGTGGTTGGTCTGGGTCCTGGGGGTTACTGATCCAAACATCCGCACCCGCAATTGGCTTAATTCCGCTTGAGCGTGCAGCACTATAAAAACGGACCAAGCCAAATAAATTACTCAAATCGGTGAGCGCCAGAGCCCCCATGCCATCTTTTTCGGCCGCAGCTACCGCATCATCGATGCGAACGACACCATCCGTAATTGAAAATTCGGAATGGACGCGTAGATGAACAAAACGGGGTGAAGCCATGAGATCATTTTAGCTGTGCCGAATCTAAAAAACCCCCCATCCCCAGTTGACGGCTATCGCGGGCGATTTGCCCCCTCGCCTACTGGCCCGCTTCACGCAGGATCCTTGGTTGCCGCCCTTGGAAGCTGGTTAGATGCACGTAAAAATAACGGTAAATGGCTGCTCAGAATCGAGGATTTAGACACCCCCCGCTGCATCCCAGGGTCGGATCAAGAAATCATGCGCCAGCTACTTGCCTGCGGCCTCAGCTGGGATGAGGAGCCAACGTGGCAATCCCAGCACCAAAGTCGCTATAAAAAGGCTTTAGAACGCTTAAATGGGCTTCAAACCATCTACCCCTGCAACTGCTCTCGGCAAAGCATTGCAAATACCCTGGAGGCTCGCGGCGTACTTACCCCCCGCAATCAAGAAATGGTCTACCCAGGAAGTTGCCGCCCCCAAAAAATACCCGTACATGAAAATAAAACCATCTTCTCTACCGAAATAGCTTGGAGACTCGCCCTTCCACCGAGACTTAAGCTGCAGTTTGAAGATCTAGCTCTAGGCAAGCAAAGTCAAAACCTCAATCAAGAAGTGGGGGATTTTGTATTACGTCGTCGGGATGGCGTGTTCACCTATCAACTCGCGGTAGTGGTCGATGATGCCGAGCAAGGCATTACTCACATTGTGCGTGGCGCAGATTTACTGAACAACACAGCACGACAAATTTATCTACAAAGCGTCTTGGGGTATGCAACTCCGAGCTACTTGCACCTACCGCTTGTGCTGGATCAGCATGGCGAAAAACTCAGCAAGCAAACGTTAGCGAGCGCCATTCATACCGAGAATTCGCAGCAAGCTTTACAAGCATTACGTAAAGCTGCAGAGCATTTAGGATTGAGAGATCTTCCCGATGGGAAAGATATTTCGATTGCTGAGTGGCTATTGGCAGCCACTCAGGCCTGGAATAGAAAAATTACTTTTTCTTAAAGCCGCCGAGCAAAGCACCAACAGCCGGCCTTGCAGGCGTAATCCCGACTTTTTTCTCCTCAGGGTTTACGGCCTCTGGGGATGACTGAGATGCAGCACTAGGCTCATAAGGCTTATAGAAAAATGGGTCGGACATTTTTGCTGGCGCATCTGATCTTGATGAACTTCTGCTGGGCGCAAAGCTAGGGCTACCCTCAGGTAATGGCTGAATATCTAACTTGCGCTTCATCAACTTTTCGATATCGTCGAGTAAGCGTTTTTCACTGGCATCGACCAATGCAATCGCATCACCCTTACTACCCGCACGACCCGTACGACCAATGCGATGAATGAAGTCTTCCGCATTAAACGGCAACTCATGATTGATAACACAAGGCATTGATGGAATATCTAAACCACGTGCAGCCACGTCAGTTGCAACCAAGGCTTCAATCGCGCCGGACTTAAATGCATCTAAAGTAAGAGTGCGCTCACCCTGACTTTTATCGCCATGAATCGCGCCAGCTTTAATACCATCACGCTCTAAGGAGCGCGCCAAGCGGGCGCAACCTAAACGGCTATTGGTAAAAATGATGCATTGACGAGATAAGCCTTGACGAGTGCGTGCCTCAAGCACTTTCACAATCGCACGTTGCTTATCAGCACTAGATACCATGTGCACCACTTGCTTGACAGTATCTGCAGCAGCATTTTGGCGCGCCACTTCAACAGTGACTGGTGTACGTAAATAACTTTGCGCTAATTTTTTAATTTCAGGCGAGAACGTTGCCGAGAACAAAAGTGTTTGGCGTTGCGCTGGAATCAAATCAATGATGCGCTGCAAGTCAGGCAAAAAGCCCATATCGAGCATGCGGTCCGCTTCGTCCAATACGAGAATCTCTACTTGAGAGAGGTTGGCTACCTTTGAGCCAATGTGGTCAAGTAGGCGTCCTGGGGTGGCAATCAAAATCTCCACGCCACCACGCAATATGGCAACTTGCTCTTTCATATCTACGCCACCGTAAACCACGGCAGCACGCAGATCAGTGTGCTTGGAATAGCTCGCCGCATTCTCAGCAACCTGAACGGCCAGCTCACGCGTCGGCGTTAGTACTAAAGCACGGATCGGATGACGAGCAGGCGAAGCACTACTACTCGCATGACGCAGAATCTTTTGAATAATTGGCAACACAAAAGCAGCCGTCTTACCGGTACCCGTTTGGGCTGCGCCCATCAAATCGCTTCCTGCCAATACGTGCGGAATGGATTGCGCTTGAATCGGAGTTGGGGTGTTGTAACCCTGCTCAGATACCGCTTTTTGAATCTTTGGATCTAAGCCAAAGTCAGCAAAGGTAATTGTTGCTGGGGTGGCGCTGCTTGGAGCAGCGCCGGTAGGAGAATTTATTTCAGGAACAGTATTTGTCAAGGTAACTTACAGAATGGCTGCAATGCCGGCCTTCGCGGTTTCGGCATCCTCAGTCGATTTAACGCCGGAAACGCCGACTGCGCCGATGGTAAACCCATTTACCTCGATATTGACGCCACCCTCTAACATGCCCGAAATATGTGGGGCAGATAAAAAGGAAATGCGTCCGTTATTAATAATCTCTTCATAAACACGGCTCTCGCGTTTGCCCATTGCAGCAGTACGCGCTTTTTCTTGAGCAATGTATGCAGACACAGGTGCGCAACCATCGCGACGAGTTAGACCCAACAAGTGGCCGCCATCATCACAAACAGCAATCGTTACTGCCCAGTTATTTGCTGCAGCATGCTTATCCGCTGCATCCAAAATCTTTTGAACATCAGCCTGGGTTAAATAGGGTTTAGTTGCCAACATGTGAAATCTTTCTGTCTCGAATAAGTTTTATTTGATGAAAGTACTATCTATATAAGTACTTGAATTATAAGGGGTGTGAGCCAATTGATCCACCTGCCGACACCCCATTTACGCCCAACTTACTGATTATTTTAGAAATTCTTGGGCGGCAACAACACCGCTTGCCTTGGGCTTATAGCCCATCGCACCCAAACTCATCTCCACTCCACTGAGCGCAGCCATCAGACTGAGCTCATTGCAGTCACCTAAATGACCGATACGGAAGGCCTTACCTTTAATTTTTCCAAGGCCCGTACCAAGGGATAAATTGAACTTCTCTAGAGCATGCTTACGCAGAATATCTGCATCCATACCTTCTGGTGTAGCAATACAAGTGAGTACTGGCGAGTAGCAATCTTGATCTTGACACTGGATTTCTAAGCCCCACGCATTCACCGCTTCACGACAAGCTGCCGCTAAACGTTGATGACGAGCAAAGATCGTATCCAAACCTTCGGCCATCATCATATCGATAGCTTCATGTAAGCCGTACATTAAATTCGTGCTCGGAGTCGTTGGCCAATAACCTGTTTTATTGGACTCCAAGATTTCATCCCAAGCCCAGTAGGCCTTGGACATCTTATTCGTTTTACTGACTTCAATCGCCCTTGCAGACAGAGCATTAAAACCAATGCCCGGAGGCAACATCAAGCCTTTTTGTGATCCCGATACAGTAACGTCGGCACCCCATTTGTCATGCTCATAGTCCGCAGAACCTAAGCCAGAAACGGTGTCCACCAACAGCAAGGCTGGGTGCTTGAGAGAATCAATCGCCTTACGAACCGCAGCAATATTGGAAGTAACACCAGTAGAGGTTTCGTTATGGACAACACACACTGCCTTGATTTCATGTCCAGTATCTTTGCGTAAACGCTCTTCAATAACCGATGCGTCAACACCCCAGCGCCAAGTATCTTGGCCAGGCTTAGTGACTACCTCAACATCCAAGCCCAGACGCTTACCTAGAGCGCGCCATAAATTAGCAAACTGGCCAGTTTCGTAAAAGAGCACCTTGTCGCCAGGATTCATCACGTTGACCAAAGCACCTTCCCAGGAACCCGTTCCAGAGGCCGAGTAAATAATCACTGGCTGCTCGGTCTTAAAAATCTTTTTAATGCCATCCAAAACCTTGAGACCAAACTGGCCAAATTCAGGTCCACGATGATCAATTGTTTGGTAGCTGATAGCCCGCAAAATGCGTGATGGCACTGGGCTTGGGCCAGGGATGTGTAAGAAATGACGCCCTGAGAGGTGGTTATCTAGTTTTAGCATGCTGAGTCTCACTTGGTTTTTGTAGTTAATCTTGCAGGCCAGTGTAAGGCACTTTTTGCTAATTTACAATTTTGTATGCAAAATATTTATAAAATAATTAAAAAATAAGCCTTTTATAGCGTTATTTATAGCTATTGATAGGTTATAGTAAATATGTATACAAAATTAAGGCATTTCAAATGATGCTCACAACGCCAGCAAATACGCAAAACCTGCATGAAGCTACTTTCTTAAAGCTCAGAGCTTTACTGGTGGAAGGCGCCATTACGCCGGGAAGCAAGCTCAACGAACGGGAACTGGCAGAACAGCTCAATGTGTCACGCACCCCTATTCGCGAGGCAATTCGACGTTTAGCCGCTGATGGCTTAGTTGAGCTGATTGCAAACCGCGGAGCGATTGCAGTGCAACTCAGCCGGGATGACATCCTGCATACCTTTGATGTGATTGCGAATTTAGAGGGCTACTCTGGGGAGTTAGCAGCACAAAACATAAACGATCAAGCGCTCATTGAGCTTGAAGCACTCCAATATGAAATGATGGCATCGTATGCTCGTAGAGATCTCTCGAGCTACTACCGACTGAATCTCAGGATTCATCAAGCTATTAATCAAGCAGCCAATAATCCTGTCTTAAGTCAGCTATTTACCCAAGTGAATGCCCGTATTGAGGCGCTACGCTTTCGCTCGAACCAAGATGGCGTGAAATGGGAAAAGGCTGTTGGTGAACATCAAGAAATGTTAGATGCATTAAAGGCTCGCGATAGCGTGCGCATGCGTAAAGTCATGATGCAACACGTCATGAATAAGCGCGATGTTGTTATTCAATTAGTTGACTCAGAATCCAAAGAGAAAGTTGCAGCATGAACAAGCCACTCGATTTACCGCTTCCAGAATTCGTTGCTAATAAGGCAGAGTTAGCCAAGCGCCTCAGGCAAGAAACCTCCGGTGAAGTGATGACCGACATGGCTAGTCGCGGACGCTATGCAACAGATGCCTCAATTTATCAAACAATGCCAGTTGCCGTCTTTGTTCCTAAAACAGCTGAAGACATTGCAACAGCCATTCAGATTGCAGCTGATCTAGGGGTTCCAGTGCTGCCACGCGGAGGTGGTACTAGTCAGTGCGGGCAAACCACTGGCACAGCACTCGTGATCGACAATACAAAATACTTTCGCAAACTCTTACATGCTGATCCAGAAAAAGCAACCGCAGTGGTTGAGCCTGGAATTGTTTTAGACCACCTGAATGCTGCACTCAAACCCCATGGCCTTTGGTACCCAGTAGATGTCTCCACTGCTGGCCAGGCAACTATCGGTGGCATGGCAGGTAATAACTCTTGTGGAAGTCGCTCTATTGCCTATGGAAACATGGTTCACAACGTTTTAGGAATTGATGCTTGGCTAGCTAATGGGCAAGTAGCGAGCTTTGGGAATTACGCCAATAGTTCTGGCGCTGCAAAACAACTGGGTGATTTTGTAAAAAGTCTTGCCAATACACTTCAACCAGAAATCGAAGCACATTTCCCGAAAGTATTGCGTCGTGTAGCTGGATACAACCTTGATGTCTTTCATCCGCAAAGTGAGCGTCCATACACTCAAGACGGTAGCGTCAATTTAGCGCACCTCCTAGTTGGTAGCGAAGGTACTTTGGCTTATTTCAAATCACTTGAACTTAAGTTGGCGCCATTGCCGCAACATAAAGTACTTGGAGTAGTGAACTTTGCAAGCTTCTTCAAGGCGATGGATAGTGCGCAGCATATCGTCAAACTTGGGCCTACTGCAGTTGAGTTAGTCGATCGCACCATGATTGACTTAGCACGCCACAACCCAAGCTTTAAGAAAACAATTGAGACCGCACTCATTGATGCTAGCGGACCCACTCCTGAGGCAATTCTATTGGTCGAGTTTTCCGGCGAGGCGCACGCGCCCTTGCTCGAGAAATTAAAGTCATTACAGAGTTTGATGGGTGACCTAGGCCTGCCAGGATCGGTAGTGGCTATGCCTGATGCTGGTTTGCAAAAGAACCTGTGGGAAGTACGCAAGGCTGGCCTGAACATCATGATGAGCTTGAAGGGTGATGGCAAGCCAGTGAGCTTTATCGAAGACTGTGCAGTCCCACTAGAGAGTCTTGCTGAATATACCCAAGCGCTCACAGATGTATTTTCTAAATATGGTTCACGGGGTACTTGGTATGCGCATGCTTCAGTAGGCACCCTTCATGTGCGCCCTATCCTAGACATGCGCCGTGATGGCGCACAAAAAATGCGTGCGGTTGCTGAAGAAGCATCTGCATTAGTACGCAAGTACAAAGGTGCCTACAGTGGTGAGCACGGTGATGGACTCTGCCGTGGCGAATGGATCTCCTGGCAATTTGGGCCCAAGATTACCGAAGCGCTTGCAGAGATTAAGCACGAGTTTGATCCAAACGGATTATTTAATCCCGGCAAGATTGTTAACCCACCAAAGATGGATGATGCGAGCAACTTCCGCTTTCCACCAAGCTATAAGGTCATTCCGCTACAACCCGCTTTAGATTGGTCTGCTTGGAATGTACAAAACAATCCTGTGACCGAAGAGACCAGTGCGCCTGGAACCGGTGGCGATCCAGCGATGGGTTTTGCTAAAGCAGTGGAGATGTGCAACAACAATGGACACTGTCGCAAGTTTGATGCAGAAGTGATGTGCCCAAGCTATCGCGTGACTCGTGATGAAAAGCATCTCACCCGTGGTCGCGCTAACACCCTTCGTCTCGCACTTTCCAATCAACTGGATATCCAAGATGAAAGCTCACCCCTTGGTAGTGATGCCATTAAGGAAGTGATGGAACTCTGCGTCAGCTGCAAGGCTTGCCGCCGTGAATGCCCTACCGGTGTCGATATGGCAAAGATGAAGATTGAGTTTTTATCAGCATACAAAAAGCGAGTTGGACATACGATGCGTGATCTGGCAGTTGCCTATTTACCTAAATATGCGCCCATCATTAGTAGCATTCCTGGTTTGCCTGCACTACTCAACCTTCGGAATCACATGGCGCCACTTGCTAAATTGCAAGAATGGGTCATGGGCATTTCTGCTCAAAGAAGCTTGCCGATCTGGAAAGCCAAAACATTCTGGAGTAATCAAGGCGCGATTGCACCCTATCAATTTACGCCAGCAGAACTTAGTACAGCAGGCGTAAATGGCAATAAGGGCGTGGTGCTCTTGGCTGATACCTTTAACGCCTACTTTGAAGATGAAAACTTGCAGGCGGCACTGGCTGTTCTAAAGGCCGCTGGCTATCGTGTTCACATTCCACAAAAGAGCTTAGAGAAACAAAAAGCACCAGCAGGTTCAAACAACACCTGCTCGAAAGAATTTTGTTGTGGTCGCACCTACTTAGCTGCTGGTATGGTGGATAAAGCCAAAGCCAGCTTAGATGAATTAGTAAATCATTTAGCTCCGTTTGCAGAAAAAGGTGTTCCGATTATTGGTCTCGAGCCCTCCTGTCTTTTCACCCTCAAGGATGAAGCTTTAGTCATGGGCTTTGGTGAGCGCGCTGTGACCGTAAGCAAACATGTACAACTCTTAGAGGAATTCCTGGCTAGCGAAGCCAAGAGTGGAAAGCTCCAGCTTCAATTAAAACCAGCCTCGCGCCCAGTGCTATTTCATGGGCATTGCCATCAAAAATCATTTGCGGCTGTAACGCCGGCTATAGAACTTCTAAAGCTCATCCCGAATGCCGAGCCTAAGCTCATTGAGTCCTCTTGTTGCGGCATGGCAGGTAGCTTTGGCTATGAAGCGGAGCATATTGAAGTATCAAAGCAAATGGCAGAAGCCAGCCTCTTGCCAGCAATTCGTAAGGCACCAGATAGTTGGGTGGTTGCGGATGGGACAAGCTGTCGTCATCAGATTGCTGATGGCACACAAAGAGACGCCGTACATATTGCCAAAATTTTGGCCGCCCATCTCTAAACTCAGTTACTGAATAATTTGCTCAGCGCATCACGCCGTAAGCCAGCATCAACAGCGTTCCAGTCAATAAGGCTGGAACGAGGCGACGTGTTGGCTTAGAAACCATTACGCCAATACTGAGAACACAAATCAGAATCCGAATCCAGATGGGGACGGTTGCTAAGAGGCCAATAGGCATCAAAACCATTCTGACAACTAGAGCTGCGACCATCGCATAAGTCACCGCTGCAAGCCAACGAAAGATTTCGCTCTCTTGATTAATTTTTTTGGCGAGTAAAACGCCAATTGCTCGGCAAAAGTATGTGCCGATTGTGGCGCCAGCTAAGGCAATCCATAAACCCCAGCCTTGAAGAGCGGTATTCATTAACCTATTACCCCTGCTTTCTTACGCAATACTTTGCGATCGAATAAGTAGGCAACCGTTCCCGCCACTAAGCCGGTAGTCAGCAAGCTCGTATCGCGATCCAAAATAAAGAAAAATGGCCCGAGAATAAATCCCAATCCGATAGCAATGCGATTAATCCAAGGCCCTACTTCAGTAAACGTGAGCAAAAAGAATAAAGGGTTGATGAATACCAAACCCAAGGTGATAGCCGGCGGCACCATGCCTGCCAGAAAATAACCCAAAATAGTACCTGGCACGGAGATCAACCAACATAGCAAGCCAAGACCGATGAAATAGCTAGAGCGATGCTTAGCTTCGATAGTCTGAAACTCGCGCATAGAGATTGCCCATGCAGTCATTGCTAAAAGATGAACGGAAGCGTAAAGACTGTGATTACGATCTTTTTCATGAAGCTGAGGAAAGAGTGTCACCGTCATAGTGATAAAGCGCGTGGACGTTAAAGTCACCGCCAAAGCTATTGCAATCACCGATGATCCAGTAATCGCCATCTCCAACAAAACTACTTGACCTGGTAGCGCAAACATGAAGAAGCTGGTGGCTCCAGTAAACCAAACATCCATGCCATTGGTTTTACCCATCGCCCCAAATCCCACCATACCCGCAAATAAGACCATGGCTGGTGCCCCTGATGCATCCCGAATGCCAGCCCAAAAAGCATCACTGCGATTTTTAAAGCGCTGAGCTGCCGAACCCGCTAGAGCGATTTCACTAGGGTCTATATACGGTTGATCGGGGGATGACATAAAGTTATTGTAAGTGAGATGGGGTCAATATTTAATAAGCAGCCTCACAAGTCAAGCGCCCACTGAATGTGCTCGGCCACTAGGGCATCAGCCGAAGGTAAGGCGCTTGATAAACCCTCTCGGAGCAAGCATTTATCAACTTCAGGCACACCGTCATCGGCCAGAGCATTCCCCATCGCCACAGCCAAATTTCTACGCCAGCGGGAGTAGCCAATTCGGCGAATAGCGCTACCCTCATGGCGCTTCTCAAACTCATCCTTGGTCCAGGACCACAGTTGCAAGAGACTTGCCCTACCAAGACCATGTCGCTCAGCAAAGTCAGGCATGGCCGTACGTTGCGAAAATTTATTCCACGGACAAATCAATTGGCAGTCATCACATCCATAAATACGATTGCCCATCGCTCTACGAAATTCCACTGGAATGGCATCTGGATTTTCAATCGTCAAATAAGAAATGCAACGTCGCGCGTCTAATTGGTATGGAGCTGTAATTGCTTGCGTTGGGCATATATCAATACAAGATTGGCAGGTACCACAATGCGACTCTTCTTCTTGATCAATCGGTAGTGGAACATCGACCAAAATTTCACCTAAAAAAAATGTTGACCCAGATTCACGATTCAGTAACAGCGTGTGCTTACCACGCCAACCTAAGCCTGCCTTACGCGCCAACTCCACTTCCATCAATGGCGCTGAATCGGTAAATACGCGATAACCAAATGATCCAATCTGTTTTTCAATCCTCTGTGCAAACTCTTGCAAACGATTGCGCATCACCTTGTGATAATCGCGCCCCCGTGCATACATGGAGACTATTGCTTGAGTCGGTTCGGCTAAGCGCTGCCACTCATGGTCAAAATCAATCGCAGGAGATAAATAGTTCATAGTGACGCAAATGACTCTGACAGCGCCTGGAACTAGCATGCCGGGATCAGAGCGTAAATCAGCATGTCTAGCCATGTATTCCATCTGACCATGATGGCCCTGCTCTAACCACTCGTGCAGCCTCTCTGTGGCTGATCCAAGATGGGTATCGGTGATGCGTAAGCCATCAAAACCCAATTGACGAGACTGCTCATTCAGCCATTCACGAAGATTGGCCTGGTCAACAGAGTCCGGGGTTTGGGAAGAAGTCATTAGGAATACAGAATGTAGCTTAATAATTGAATAAACTAGGCAAATGGCTCAGAATTCATTTACTCAACATTGTAGGCAAGAAGCAGATACGACTGCCTTGGCTCAAAACCTTGCTTCTAGTCTTAGCCAGTTGTTTCAAGCAGATCCTAGCACTCACCTGAATATCTCTTTGGAGGGCGATCTTGGAGCCGGTAAGACTACTTTTGCCCGCCACCTAATACAGGCCCTGGGATATGAAGGTCGAGTGAAGAGTCCGACCTATACCTTGTGCGAGCCTTATCCTCTTCAAATCAAGAGCGGCAAGCCAAGCACTGCAGCAAGCATCACCGCCCATCATTTTGACCTCTACCGTATGAGGGATCCCTTAGAGTGGCAAGAGGCTGGCTTTGCAGAGCATTTTGATGAGCCTGGATTCTGTTTAGTGGAGTGGCCTGAAAAAGCCGAGGGCACACTTCCCGCTTTTGATATTGAAATTCACCTCCTAGCTGGCGATGATGAGAATGCAAGAAACATCACTCTCCAAGGAAACTCAATCCAAGGTATGCATGCCCTAGAAAAGATGCGCACCCAATAAAGATGAGTAAGCCCCCTATTAATTCCTCCAGAAGAAGACATCTCAAAGCTTCAGCAAAAATGTTGGGCTTTATTCTCTTCTTCAGTGAGGCAGAGATTGCTTGGGGTGCCAAGATTTTAGGTGTGCGCATTTGGCCTGCAGAAGATTACACGCGCATTACGCTCGAATCCGACAAAGCATTGCCGATTACACAACAACTGCTTACCAACCCTGACCGTTTAGTAGTCGATGTTCAAGGCATGGAATTGAATTCCACCTTAAAAGACTTGGTAGCTAAGGTCAAGCCCAACGATCCATACGTTTCTCAAATTCGAGTGGGGCAATTTCAACCTGGCATGGTGCGCTTGGTTTTTGACCTCAAGGAGCCTGTAAAGCCTCAACTCTTCACGCTAGACCCCATTGCAGAATACCAATACCGCATGGTGCTCGATCTCTATCCAGCGACTCCGCCAGACCCCTTGATGGAATTGGTTAAAAGTAGTGCTCGGAAAGAAAGTGCGCTAGAAAAAGCGAATGAAGAGATTGATCTGATTGCGCAGTTTGCAACTAAGAAAGAAAAGGATGCCCCGAGAGCCCCAGTGGCTCAAGCGATTCCAGATGTAAAGCAGCCTGCTGCTCCAGCAAAACACAAGCGCCTTATCACCATTGCAATTGATGCAGGTCACGGCGGAGAAGATCCAGGTGCTATTGGCACAATGGGCTCCAAAGAAAAGCATGTTGTTCTCTCCATTGCTAAACGTTTACGCGACAAGATTGAGAATGACCCCTATATGCGTCCGTTTCTTACGAGAGATGGCGACTACTTTGTACCCCTTCATACTAGAGTGCAAAAAGCACGTCGCGTAGAAGCTGATTTATTTGTCTCGATTCATGCGGATGCCTTTATCGAACCAAGGGCAAAAGGCGCTTCAGTCTTTGCCTTATCTCAAATGGGCGCTAGCAGTACGACCGCACGCTGGATGGCCAACAAAGAGAATGCCTCCGACTTAATTGGTGGCATCAACATCAAAACCCAAGATAAGCAGCTTGCTAACTTATTGCTAGATATGTCTACAACCGCCCAGATCAAAGACTCACTTCAGGTGGGCACATCGATTCTGAAGCAAATTAGTGGATTTGCACCCCTGCATAAACCCAAAGTTGAGCAAGCTAGCTTCGCCGTTCTCAAGGCTCCAGATATTCCATCCATCCTGGTAGAGACTGCCTTTATTAGCAACCCACAGGAGGAGGCTCGCCTAAACGACGATGCCTACCAAGACCGGATTGCTGAGGCAATTTTGAGGGGAATTAGGGACTATTTCTCAAAAAATCCGCCAGTTGCCAGACGGGCAAACGCGTAACGCTCTTGTAACTACAAGGCGCAGAGGGAAAAGTCAGTAAACCGAGGGAAGCCAAACCAAGTTCTTGCTATAATTTCTGTCTTACTGGGTCGGTAGCTCAGTCGGTAGAGCAGCGGACTTTTAATCCGTTGGTCGCGAGTTCGAATCTCGCCCGACCCACCAGTTATACAAAGGGATCACAGCAATGTGGTCCCTTTTCTTTTGGTGATGCGGAATGTTGCTGTGACTGTTTGCAACAATAGATGATCTATTGGACCGTCTTGGGTGGGGATGTCAGGCGCTGGGACGAGACTGAGCTTCTCATAGGCGTCCTGTTTCGGGACGCTTAATATTGATTTGTCGGGTTAGCCGACAAATCAATATTGGGTCTATACCACTCTAAAAATACTCCACTAGACTCCATAAGCGCATGCTATAGACAATACTTAGTTAATAAGAACTGCTGGCGAAGGAGGGATGGAGCCAGGCACTTTACTGAGTGTAAGAATTTCAGAGAGCAAAATAAGCACTTCACGCGATCTACTTGCTCGGTCAGCGGGAATTGAATATGTATTACCACGATAGTTGACAACGGAAATTGGTCGAGTGGAATTATTATTTTTTAACACTTCAAATAATGGCACCGAAGAAGCATCATCATTTAAATCCTGAACTGTACTTGGGTTAGCTGCAAAATAGTCTGAATTTTTGATTTTGATTACTTTAGGGTTTGATTGAAGCTGCAGCGAAGCAATACTACCTAAGAAGGAATATATATTTCTGGGGGAGCGTAGCTTAATGGCAAGAGTATGCTTTCCATCGTGAGTAGCGCCGGGATTGGAAAGGTCACCAATAATATTCTGGGGGCGATCAGCATTTGCATAATGTGGATTACAAAATGCAGAATCAGTAAATTGTTTCTGCAAGTTTTCCTCTTTTTGGTTTTTTATCAAACACATTCTAGTAATGGGTGTAAAGCGGACAAACTCATACATGCGCGACTTATTCTTACCATCGGCAGGAACTAGCATGACATTAGGCATTTCGTAGAAAGGGGCAACCTTATCCAGGTTTTGCGATATGAAATCAAGATTCATGGGGCCAGATAAGACCTCCCTTCGAGTCACTACCTCAGTTCTGAGGCCGCTATCGATCAGACGATAGAGAGTGCGTTGAAACTCAGCATATTGAGGGCTCGTCGGATCATTATTCCAGCTCTGTATTACATTTCCATTACGATCACGAATCTGGACGTTTTCGATGACTAGAGAATACAAGATAGACTTTGGACCCGCATTGTTATTGGTAAGGTTGTTAATATCCTCCGGCTTTAGATCGCTTAAAAAAGACTGCATAAAAGACTGATTATCGAGCGATGATTGCGTAAAGTTAAAACTATTATTGACCCCCAAGCTGGCGTTTGGAGCATAGTATGTCCCTGCGTTCGCTGCAGAGGATGAGAAAAAACCTGAAACACTGGCAGGATTTGTACTCATGATGTTGGTCCCAATGCCTACCGATGCGCTAACTGAACCCGTTCCAATCACAGAAGGCATATCCAAAAAGCTCATTGGCAACTGCTCGGATGCTCTGATGACATTAATCAAAATATTATCGTTAGCATAGCTTTCTAATACCTCACGATATGAATTGGACATAGCCTGAAATGAAACTGACCCCGTCCCCGTCATGCCGCAACCAGTTACCAATACAGGTAGAGCTAACGCCAAACAAAATGACTTAATTGAGTAATTATTTCGTTGGATAGAATTCATAAAAACTCCTGAAATTTAATCTGATACATCCTTACAGCACACAAAAAAATAGTAGGCAATTAGAAATTGCGGCTACTTATAACCTTCCGCTTGTATGTCAAACATTTCTTTATACAAACCACCTCGCTGCATTAGCTCTGCATGGCTTCCAAAATCAATGATTGCTCCCTCGTCCAGAACGATAATGATGTCTGCCGTCCGAACCGTACTAAATCTATGGCTCACGATGACTGTTGCCTTGCCTCGGTGCCCATCGAAAACATTGTTAAAAAATTCCATCTCTCCTTTTGCATCAATCGCAGAAGTTGGCTCATCGAGAATTAGGAGATCGGATTGCCTGACAAGCGCTCTAGCAAGAGAGATGCGTTGCGACTCTCCGCCAGATAACTCAGAGCCATCTTCATACACATTGAGCATTCTCTGGTCGTATCCATGACGCAATTTATTAATGAAATTGTCAGCTCCAGCTTTTTTGGATGCCTCGCGTATGTCATCTATAGACAAAGCTTTATTGGTACCGAGACGGATATTTTCAGCAATACTTAAGTGCTCAATAAGGCTGAAATTCTGCATTAAGGTGCTAATGCGATCATAAAAAGAGTTGATCTCTAACGTTTTAATATCGCGACCATTTATTAAAATCTGACCACTGGTTGGTAAATACTGGCGCAGTAGGAGCTTCAAAATAGTAGACTTTCCGGCGCCATTTTTACCAACTAGAGCAATTCTGCTATCGCTCTTGATATCAAAGCTCACATTATTTAATAATGCTTTTTTTTCGTTCGGGTAATGAAAACATACATTTTTAAATTGAATATGCAAACTCTCTGATGATGGCAACTCAACAGTTCCATCCAAGATTAATGGTTTTGATTCTAGAATTACCCTTAAATTTTTAACCTCGATAAAGTTTTTATGGACACTTTGAATAGTGGAAGCTAGCGTATTTCCTGAGGATGTGCTTTGTTGCAACAGTCCACGCAAGAAAAGAAAGGCTTCTAAGCTTAGGGCCCCACTAATCGCCATACCCAAAAACCAGATATTAGAAAATAATTCGCCCGCAAGGCTTACAGACTCAGCTAGCGACAAACTAACGACGGAAACTTTAGTGGTCTGCAGTTCCTTGTTAAAAATTCTCTCTTTGTGATACTTCCAGATTTCAATGAGCTTAGTGTAGGAGCCTAGTAATCTAATTTCTGGCATGCGAGTTGGGTCAGTCAAAACCCAGCCTGTTCTTGACATAATGCGCCAGTCTTTATCATTTTGTGTTTCGTCATTATCTCGACGATGATTGATTTTTATCTGAACAATCAACAATGGCAAAAGCGCCACTATCATCACAAAACCAACAATGGGCGCTTTGACCGTTATTGTGATGATTGATATGAAAAAACCAAATGAAGAGGAAATAATATCTAAAAACTTACGCAGGATATCAATCACAGAGTCCTTGCCCATCATTGCCTTAGAAAGCTTTTGATTAAAAAGCTCTTCGTCAAACTGTGGTTGGCTAAGGGCATACACTTTTTCAGTCAGGCTTTGTTCGACAAATAACTGAAGAAGAAATTCGTACTTTGAGTTAACCAGCGCATTCAAACGACGAAAAATGATAGAAAAAATCGTGAGGGCCGCCATCAGTCCCAACCAGAAAAAAGCGGATGACTCTACGCCCCCTTCTTTAGAGATCAGCTTTGCCAATTCAGAGATAAAGTTGGCGGCTAAAAAAACTTGGGCAATAGGTTCGATACCCCTTATAACTGCGTCAAATACTTGCCAGACAATGAATCGTCGACCAGGTACAAGAGCTGTTCTAAAAGCCCATATATAAAAATCCAGTTTTTGTGACCCCAACACTTGAACCGTCGTCATATTACTTACTGCAATTACAGACATGAATATTGGGGAAATGGTTAAAACTTAACGCCCATTTCACATGAGAAAGAATCTTCACCATAAGTTTTCGAATCCAGTCAAAACCCAGTTACACCCCACATCTTTTGTTGCGGCAACAGCAGATTCACTTAATATCTTTTCATTTGAAGTATCAGATCTAACTTTCGCACGAGGCCCTTTCTGTTCACCAATCCAAGAAACTGCTGCTACGGCCGTATACCGTCCACTTTCTTTTCTTATCATGGATAAATTGAGGCTGCCCTCTACAACTGCAAGCAAATGTCGATGTACGCGTATCCAGTTTTTCACTTCTTCTAAATTTCTATAGCCCGGATCAAAAAGCATAAGCGCTCTTTCGGGATCATCTGACTTAAGTAGATTTGTAAAATCTATGAAGATGTTGGTAACAATCTCAAGTTCCGCGACGAGAGACTGATCTTCTGAATCGCCCCGGAGACTGCTTTGACGACTAATATCCCACTCCCTAATGACAGATGACTCTCCACTAGGGCGCCCCGCAAGATTTTGCCGGGCAAAGGATTGCTCTATTAAAAAGATATCTTCAATTTCATCCGTTACAGGACCCCAATGATGATTTGGAGCCCAGGATCTCAATAAATCCGCCATATGTTCCGCCGGCAAAATAGGAGGAATATGCGAGGATCGATTTTTATATTTACTGACAAGGCCATCACGCTGAGCGCGCACAGTCGTCATGTGATGCATGATCACTTGATCATCTAATCGATGTGGATTATTTGTCGGTAATTTTCGCGTGGTATCTGCAATACAATAGTAATGTTCGTGATGCTTTTCGGCGGTAAAAGCAATATTGGGGCAAATTTTATAGATTAATGGAACATATAGATAATCGCCCCACGCCTGAGCCAACCCCCTTACTTGATACCGTGGTGAAATCCAATAATCGATCAGCTTACACGCCGTTGCATCATAGTCATGCTCAATTACTTGCTGCTTAGCATAGGCCATTGCATCGGGAAGAATGAACTCATCTGCATCCATAGTAATGAAGTGAGTCGCACCGAATTTTCGAGCTAGCTCCAATCCACGAGTACGCTTATCCGCCTCAAAAACCTGTGGGTTTGCGAAAGGATCCGGCTCAAATTCGTATTCCAATACCTCATCTACCAACCCTTCTTGCAATAAGTAGTCAAGCGTCCCTAATAGCAAAGGTGAACAAGGATTGCCGGCATATGAGCGTTTCTGATAGACGATTGAAATGTGATCAATCTGACATCGCAAAGCTCGAAGCTTTGCATCAAGCAACTCCTCGCCATCAAATAAGTTAATTGAAGCGGATAGAATCATATGACATGCGGCTCCGAAAGCTCCCAAAGTCGCTCGACATAAACACCCTCCTTTTCGGATAGCTTCTCGGCATATTCCAAAACATCCCATGCGATATCAGCGGCAATATATTGAGAGCGATATATAGAAATCCCGGTTGCTTTTTGGGTGGGATCTATTGTGATAATTATGGGCTTGAGATTGTCAAAGTCTTCTAACCGATCGACTAATGCTGCTTGATCGTATTGACAGTAAGGCAAGTCTTCATAAAACATTACACGCGTTGCAGGGGCTTTTTTTAGCAAATCCGGCAAGATAGACTGAAGAGCTTGATAGGTAGCCGCGTGATCACTGTGCGCCCCGACCGCTAGTGGCGCCAGTATCACATCTGGAGTATGGCTTTCAAAGTGCGCTTTTAACCCAGATATATACTGATTCAGTCGAAAGTCGTCAGGCTTATCCATGATGCGCTCCGACCAACGTGATCCGCTTGCATCAATATACATTTCTACATCATGAATATTTGCGCACTCTACTTTAGCCGCGATAAACTCACCATATAGATCATCCTCAGCCATGCGAATTTTTGTGACGACTTCAACGTCACCATAAAGTGGCGCACAGGTACCGGCACAGCGTGAAGGTCCGATCATGGTCAATATGGATATCTCGACCGAGCCTTTTAACTGAGCTAGGGTGCCCCCTATCGAAAGTGCCGCATCGTCTGAGTGTGGGCTAATTACGGACCACCTTTCAGTTGGAGATGTCAATTCACGATTGGCAATCCGACCGGGCGCTAATATAAGGATGTCTTGCTCAATTAGCTGATTGACTATGCGCATATCCACCCCAAGGGCAGCGAGGTCGCTTAAACTTTTAGTACCATCGATTAATGATGCAATCGCAGGCATTTCATCAGTTAGCTTTCCCTTAATTATATTGGGCTTCCACTCGAGACATTGCCAGCCAATTGAGCGAAACAGAGGTAGAAGATGTGGCGTTTGATTTAAGCTCACTGCAAACCAGCTCCATCAAATTGATGCGAAGCGATATATCTAGAGTAGCGGTTAAGGTTGGAATTTTTCCAACCCATGGATGCAGTTCTCAATGCTCGAGTCTGCAAGTCAGATAGAGGCTCATCTTCCCCAAGAACCTTGACAACCCCCTTAAGAGATTCAATATGGCTCATTGAGTATTCGGTGAAAATTTTGGCCAACTTATGGTTATGTCTAAATAAGGATTGCGTTAGATGCAATATGCTTTCCAAACAATCATGCACGGCCCTACAAGAATTCCCGCGCTCCAATGACATCTCAAGTGAAGCTGTGATTTCGGCTATTTCACACAATATAGCCACTGTGACAGCATCAGAGACGGGACGCAGCAGTAGCATTGCCAATTCTCCTGCCAGCAAACCTTCATCAGTAATCTGAAGATTAAGGACAGTCTCTTGAGGGACGCGCCAGCTATCACCAGAAGATCCAAAGAACACAGTCACGCAATTGACTTTACTGATCGTATTTATATGAGCCGTAAATGTGTCGAGGCCCAAAATAATATCGTGGCTTAACGCTGTTTTGATGATTTCATCTAGTCCAGACTTCGGAAGCACCGCTACTTGAATATTTGAACTGTCAAGCAAGTCCGCAATAGCGCATGAAAATTGTTGATTAGCCTCATTGAGGCCGGCAACAATAGTGATTTCAATAGGATGCTCAAAACTCAGATGATGAACGGCATCGGCCCACCACTGTGCAGTTACCGCACTTTTTTCCTTGGATGAATGAGGATTCAGAAACACACGAAAACCTGTTTTTTTATCCTCAACTCTGTGGGGCTTGATTAATGAGCCTAGCTTTGGCGTATCCATACCAATAGAGCTGAGTAGATCCTTAAGTGCGTCATAAATTGTCAAACCATCATCGCTGCTTTCATATTCGGTAATGCAACCCTCAGCCTGATTGACCATGCGGACCAACCTTGAACCTATGTCTAAATAGAAAAATCGTTCAAAACCAGGGACGGTTTCAAGCTCTCTATATATCTTGTCTGATGCGAAATCACAAAATGCAATTAATGCATTAGGCTCTTCTTTTAGCAATTCTTGCGCACGTACAAAAGGTACTAAGGCATCCGTATCTATGTGATAAGCGGTGATCTTCGGGTTCCATCTCCAAAGATCTTTTGAATGAGACCAGACCTCAACGCTGATACCTGGGAACTTTCTCATAAAAGCCTCGACCGCAAGAAATAGAATCATTTCATCGCCGATACCAATATGGGGTCCAAAGGCAAAATATAATTTACTAGGCGCTGGCCACTCTTGCAAAAATGTTTTTTGGACTGGGCGCAGGCTTGACCATGAGCGATCATAGCGCTTGAAGTGGTAGTGACTCAATGTTTCAATGGCATCTGCAATATTTCCAGATCTACCTTTTAAACTCTGAGCAACAACAGCAGTGATTTTAGTAATACCCTGCTCGACGGTCGGCTCAGCAATTTCCCAACCAGGCTCGGACAAGCGCTTTAGGAGACGATCCGCAAATCGGGCTCGACTAAAAAACCATGACTCGTACTCACGATTAATCGGCCGAACCGCTGAGGACCAAAGAATCACAAGTAAAAAATTCAGGATGAAATGTCGTGCCTCAACACTCTTCCAAGTGTCATGACTAGTCAAAGCATCTTCATTAAGCAGGGTCTGCTTGACTCCATCAAAATCTTTTTCAACCGCAGTTATGAACATAATGAGAAATGAGTATTAATTACTGATTAAAATTCAATTTTTCTAGAAAGCTTCAATAGAAAACAGTTTTTGAAAGCCTCAAAATATTCTCAATGCAGATGTTTTAATATTTTTGTACTCTGTACTCATAACGACCCCATCTACGAAGAGAATAATTTGAATGCTTTCTTATTAAGCAAATTAAATTGCTACATCACAGACTCTACTTAAATTTGATCTAAATGTTTGTAAGGTTTTGTAATGCGGGTCAGCGAAAGACATGGTCAGAGCTTGTTCTCTGTTAGGATGACTCTATGTCAATAAATCCGACTCCCGTCATACCTCGCATTTTGGTAGTAGATGACGATACCCGCTTACGCGACCTTCTTATTTCCTTCTTAGGAAAAAATGGGATGATTGTTTTGGGTGCAAATGATGGCGACGAAATGGGGGCCATATTAAAAAACGATATCTTTTCCCTGTATATCTTGGATATTAATTTGCCTGGTAAAAATGGTTGGGAGCTTTGTCGGTCTTTGCGTAATAGCGGCAATAACACGCCCATCATCATGCTAACAGCGCGCAGCGAAGATCATGATCGAATACATGGCCTTGAATTAGGTGCCGATGACTACCTACCTAAACCATTTAATACGCGCGAATTATTAGCTCGCATACGCGCAGTTCTACGCAGGTTTAGCCCAGACTCCATCAACTTATCCATTGATGCGCCCGTTGAATTTGATAATTTTTCGCTCGATATGTCTCGCAACCAACTGCTTCGTCACGGAAAGCCCGTTTCACAAACCGCAACGGAGCTGGCTTTACTCAAGCTACTATTTAAGTATCGTGGCCATGCGATTTCGAGAGACTTTATCTGCTTTCAATTACATGGGAGAAACTATCAATCTGATGATCGCTCCATAGATGTCTTGATATCAAGATTGCGTAAACAACTTGGACAACGTCCAGATGGAATGGGCTACATACAAACCATTCGTGGTCAAGGCTACATATTTTTACCCTAAGATTAATGATACCTATGAGGGCACTTCAATTTACGCAACATCGTATTTTTAGCAGTTTTTGGCTGTGGTTCGTTGCAATTCTAGTTATCAATCAACTACTGCTAATTATCGCAATTCGCTTTTTTCTCTTAAAGCCGCCGGCAGAAATTTTTGCCGATTCGATATTGATGATGAATGATGCTATACACCAAATTCGCATAGATCAGGGTGACAGAGCAATAGAAAAATTATCACTTAAAGCGAAAATGTACAGCAGCACGGTTGAATTAGTTGATAGAGTTCCTGAAAAAATTACAAGTACCCGTTGGTATCCAGGCATATCAATAATCCAAGATTTCATCGCTAAGAAATCAAATGGGAAATTATCTATTGATTTTGAGCCCATACCGGATCTCTCGATCTGGCTTACCAATAGCGACTATCCAGGTCTAATATTAAAATTTAGCTACAAGGGGCAGCCTTTTACTAGGAACTATCTTGGTTGGGCATTTTTATTAACAATGGTATTGAGCTTGCTCGCCGCTTGGTGGATTGCGCGGAGAATAACCAGACCCTTATATCAACTGTCTGACCAAGCTCAAAATCTTGTTATTAGCAAAGAATTTAATGCTATCAAAATAGATCCTAACGCTTCCCCGGAAATCAAAATTTTAACCAGAGCAATCAATGATATGCGCTCCGAACTGGATCGAACTATTAATGACAGGGAAAACTTACTAGCCACAGTAACCCACGATTTACGGACCCCGCTAAGTCGGCTACAAATCGCCCTTGAGATGTTGGAGCCAACACAGCCCGATGCCATTAAATCAACCCTTGAAGATGTATCTGAAATACGGATGATCTTGGAGCAATTTGTCGAACTATCAAAGTTAAATGTGGAGACAAATGAGTCATGGTCTTTGGAGGATTTAAATTCTTTTGTCGCAAAATTACGAGACCAATATCGTCGTGTAGGAGTTAATTTGCGGGCCATTCTAGAGGATAGCCCGGCCCCCATCTTGTGCAAACCAATAGCTCTTACTCGCCTGCTATATAACCTTATTGATAATGCATATCGTCATGGAGCCGGCAGCATTGAAGTTTCGGTAATTCGTGATGATCAGGATTTTCTGTTACGAGTGAGCAATCATTTTGATAGCATGCATCAGGAAACTGGACTCACGCATGCATTCGCCGAAAATACTGGCAAGATGCCTGTCACAGGCTTAGGGTTGCGAATTATCCATCAATTCGCCAAGGTACATCAAGCTGAGCTCGAAGAATCTCAACAGAATGGTATGAAAATATTTACTCTGCGTTTCAAGCCATCACTTGCAGAAGACTTGCCAGCAACTAAGAATGATATCGCTGAATGATTGCCTGCACCTCAAAATGATAATTTTATAAGGATCAGATAATCATTTTTCCGCCAGCTATTTCAATGGATATTTAGAAAATGAAGGCTCACGACTTTTAATCCGTTGGTCGCGAGTTCGAATCTCGCCCGACCCACCAGTATCAAGAAACCCTCACTAGCAATAGTGGGGGTTTTGTCTTTCTGGGCTAGTAAAAGTAGTGACTGTTTGGACACAATCTAAAGTCTAAATGTCGTTGATTGGGTGGGGATGGAGGACGCTGGGCAAGACTGAGTGTCTCGTGGAAGATTTGATTGGTAAGCCTTCCCTAAAGCCAGATAAAAACTTAGTATTGGCTAATATAGATAAATCCCAAGACATATATGTCCAAACAAAACCTCTCTAGGCTCAAAGCAAAAGCAAAGCCAATCATTTACTTCAATCAGTTTTTTGAAATAAAGGATGGCTTAGTTGAAGACTATGGAGCAGTCAACATCTCCCTCATCAATGACTTCCCACTATTCGTTGATCCCTTTCTTCTATTTGAAAGCAAAGATCCAAAATACCAATCACTACATGCTGAGATTATTAGCTATGTAGTGTTTCTAAAAAATGTCTCTCGCGGAAATGTAAGCGAGAGTCAACTTAACC
>JACCDG010036885.1_pt1 | contig 117443 bp, 119 predicted proteins | sample 7442471 | NCBI WGS metagenome assembly JACCDG01 (sample SAMN15323444, study PRJNA562643) | freshwater metagenome | isolation source: river surface water | place: USA:Blue River Watershed | collected 2017-08-17
AACAAAGATAAAAGAAATCCAAATAACTGGACTAAAGAAGAAACAGATAACATTGTTAATGCCTTCAAATGGCTTATTGAACAAGACAAAATACAGAACCCAGATCTATATAAAAACAAGCGCTCGGAGAGCGTCGAAAAGTTAGAAGAATAATTAACAAAAAAGCATTACAGGTCTTGACCGTAGTTTTTCTGAGCACGTGCGTCTCAGCTAAGCAAATTCTATACTGTAAGCGTAGCTTTCTATCAACCTATGCTTAGATGGGGTACAGCACGACAACTGCTTGTCGTGCGTAAGGACTCGAATAGGGGTCGCGAAACTTTATCGACGAATTTATGAGGAGAAGTTTTGTGACCGAGTCCTTGTACCTCAAGCAAACCTGAGCTAGCGCAAAGAGAGCTAGTTTAAATAACATTATTCATGAAAACAGAAGAAAGTTTCTACATAAAAATACTTATCTGGGCTTTTAGTAAAACTAAAGGTTTTACAGAAGCAGAACTTTTTCAGGAATTTAAAATTATACCCGGATCTACTGAATACTGTCTATATTTAAAACTTTTTAAAGATGGCAATTCCTCAACTGGCAATCCCTCAACGATTGATCAATTTGAAGTTAGAAATAATATTGCTTACTGTTGTTTGACTGATAAGGGCATGGCCTCAGCAATAGATTATTTAGACTTAAAAGAGACAAGAGAAAATAGTAGCGAAGCAAGAAAGCTGGCGATAACTTCAATATGGATCTCGATTGCTGTTGGCGCTATTTCAATTGTTGCTAGTGGTATTCAGATATTAATAACACAAGATGTGGAAGTTACTAATCTTCCTAATATTCAAAAAGTTAGTGTTGAAACAAGACTCTTAAAACAGAGATAACTAATTTACCCCAATTACAAAAAAGTTATATCAAATAATCAGTAACAATATATAGTTCCAACCTCATCACACCTAAAGGTACTTCGGAGCTTGGCAACTGCGACTTTAACAAAATGGCTACATTTTAAAAAGTCGGGAGCAAGCTAAGAAATTTGAATGATATAATCATCCAATGGCAAAGATATACGTGGCAGGAAAAAATATGGATCGTGCAGAAGCTGTAATGAAAGAGTTAGTAGCAGGTGGACATACTATTACTTACGACTGGGTGTCACAATTCACTAGCGGTCCTACAGCTGAAAAATCACTTGCTGAAGCTAATGCTGTAAGAGAGTCTGACGTACTTGTGTACCTGTGGGAAATAGACCAAGAAAGTGCGCGTTATGAAGCTGGTATGGCAATGGGGTTAGAAAAGAAAATTGTAGTCTCTGGGAAGTCTGATGCGTTTTTCTTCCAGCTGCCTTTTATTTATTGTGTAGAAAATGATAAAAGCATTCTCAAGAAAGTGAATGAACTAGCTTAGGGCTCGCTCCAACATCATCACTCATGGAGTACTGTCAATTTCATTTGATATACTTACAATAAATAACCTAATTCAAAACACTATGGCGAAATACGTAGATGGATTCGTTCTAACAATTAAAAAAGATAAAAGAGCAGTCTATAAAAAGATGGCTCAGGAAGGTAAGGCTGCGTGGATGAAGTTTGGCGCGCTTTCATATATGGAGTGCCGTGGTGACGATATGACCGCACCTCATGTTACTTTTACATTTCCAAAAATGGCCAAGGCAAAAGAAGACGAGGAAGTGTGGTTATCATTCATAACATTTAACTCAAAGAAACATCGTAATGACGTCAACAAGAAAGTGATGGAACATTTCGAGAAAAAATATGCTGGTAAAAACCAAGACATGCCATTTGACATGAAGCGATTTGCCTACGGAGGATTCACTGTTGAAGTGGAAGGATAAAGACACCGCTCTTAAACAAGAACTAGTCGTTTACCGTGCTAAACTAAACCATGAAAAGGGTAACTTTTCTACTGCTCTTCGGTGGCTTCGAACGCACATTCACGAACACGGAAAGACACATACAGCTTCTGCTCTTGTGAAGAAAGTAACAGGACGCCCTCTTGAAAGTTCATTCTTCACAAAATATCTAGAAGAAAAATACAAGGATATCTACAAAGTGTAGCCTTGTAAGTGCTGACTTTTGGCATGTAATAGTATTATACAAATGAACAAAAATATTCCTAGTACAGTCGACGCGTACATAGCAACTTTTCCAAAAAAGACACAGGAGATACTTACTTCTGTGAGAACAACAATACAGCTGGCCGCACCTGACGCTAAGGAGACAATAAAGTATGGGATCCCGACGTTCGTACTACATGGCAACCTTGTACACTTTGGTGGTTACAAAAATCATATTGGATTCTACCCCGCTCCGTCTGGTATTGAGAAATTTAAAGAAGAGTTATCTCTCTACAAAACAGCCAAGGGGTCAGTACAGTTCCCTATTGAGGAACCGTTACCTCTAACCTTAATCGCTCGCATTGTAAAGTTTAGGGTTAAGGAAAACCTTAGCACCAAATAGAACTAAAAAAGTATTAGGTGTACAAAAAAGCCCTCGGCGGAGTTGTTTGTTATACTGAGTAAAGTATTACCAGTTAACTCAAATAACACATGAAACAAAAAAGTTGCGAAAGTTGTCTTATGCCTTTTGATAAAGATACTGGCATCAGAGAGTCAGAAAAGTACTGTAGTCTCTGTTTTAAAAATGGAAAACTCTGCTACGAAGGAGATGATATAAACGAGTTTAAAAAACGTGCATATGAGAGCATGAGGAAGAGTGGAACGAATATACTACTTGCAAAGTTCTATACATGGATGATTGGCTTTGCACCTCGTTGGAAAAAATAAAACAAGAGGCAACGTGGGGCTACTTAACCACAACGACACTCGTCCCTACTTCTGCCCAAGCATAGAGTATCTTTGCTAATTCCGGCGGAAGATTGATACAGCCGCTTGACTGTGCTGTGCCATATCTTTCATGCCAATACGAACCGTGGATAACAGCACCGTCATCAGTAAAATATAAATTCCATGGAACTCCCGGTAAGTCAAAAGGACTATCGTTCACTCCTGGAATAGGTCCTTGCATATATCGACTAGGAGTCTTTTTATAAATAGTAAAATTCCCGAGCGGCGTTGGGGCAGACTGTGTACCATTTGAAATCTTAGTTACCATAAATTCTTTCTCCCCGTCATATGCGTAGAGCATGTGATCAGATAGATCAACGACAATTCTTTTAGTAGTCAAAGTGGTAGTAGCGCTACGTAGTATCTCTCCATCGTCAGTAACTATGTTGCCAGCTACAGCAGGAACATACCACTCTTCTTCAACACGTTCTGGATGTCTCAGCCACTCGTCAAAATAAACCTTGTACCACATCTGACCATTAGCCCCTTCTATGCTTTTAACTTTTAGTACCATGCCATTACGAAGTTTTGCAATTTTTCTATACTCTATACCCGGACCAGAATATACAGGGATACAAAGTCCTACGAAGTCGTGGTCACAGCTTCTGGTTATTGCAACATACGAATACTTTCCGTCAGGGTGAGAAGCGGGGGTCTCTACGGCGTCAAACACAATAGTTGTAGCTACTGGGACAGAAACTTCTAGTGCGTCTACAGATACTGAGTTATTGTATGAGATACAAAATACAATACAAAAAAGTATGAAAAGGAGGCCTGCTGGATGTCTGGTAAAAGAAGTCATTGTTTTGGTTGAGGAGACTTTTTTGAGAGGAAGAAACTATACTTCTAATTATACAATATAATATTGTTTATGTCAATAATTGTAAGACATCGACTACAAAGCAAGGTAAAGGAGGAACAATTAATGAGAAGATCATTTACGGCACATCAGTTGATAAATATGCATATAGTTTTAAAAATAACGTACGAGAAGTTTTGCTACTATAAAAGCATTCTTCAACGTCTTCTACAGAAGGGTCCCCGAATACCTAGGAGAAGCAATTCCAATCACGGGGAGTGGACATAAGTCTATATAATAAAGTGCACATCAGTTTGATAAGCATGGAAGACTTTTTCCTGTGTCCGATTCTAGTGATAACCCTCTCGGCGGGCGAGCCTACCTCGTTGATAGATAAGCCCGCCTGCTGAAGGGGTACATATTTTTTATCAACGACTAGAAAAACATCAAACTAGAGCAACTACAAAAAATAAATAATTAACAGCAGGGGTTAAAGACCGGTATTCTTAACTGACACAAGATATCACAAAGCTATTTTGAAAAATATTTGAATAGTGAAAGTAGATTCTTTCTACGAGAAATGAAGGGTACTCAACCACCCATCAGATGTATACCAACTATGCTCTTAATGATGGAAAATAGCAAGGACCATCAGAGACAATTTTGTGAAATACAACACTATCAGTAAGAAGCCTAAATACTTTTCTGTTACACTTTACGTTATGTCAAGAAAAAGTCTGATTTTTTGGGGAATGACAATTGGGTCACTTGTTGGAGGCTACATCCCAACTCTTTGGGGTGCTAGTATCCTCTCCATGTCCGGAATTCTTCTCTCTGGAATTGGTGGTTTTGTTGGTATATGGGTTGGTTACAGGTTTGGGGAATAGCACATAATAGTCGTTATGACATATAGCATATAACGACAAACAAGAATTAAGTCTACGTCATGCAACTATTAGGCGTATACTAAGAGCATATGATACTCACCAAAACACAATTATGGCTCGCACTCTGTTTTCTTTTTTTAGCAACATTCATTGCATATTATTCAGGGAGACAGTCTATAACAACAGAAGAAATCACTAACACATCCTCGTCAACAATAAAAACAGAGGTAGCCACTGGAACCAAACCATCAACGATTAAAGCGCCAAGTACAGGTGACACAAAGGCAACTACTGGTTTCTCAACCTACACTAACAGTGAGTATGGTTTTACAATTAAGTATCCAACGTATAGCAAAGTCAAAAGTACTTTCTCTACTTTTCATCAGCTGGGCAACAATTGGAGACTATACCCAGGGGCAGCTGTCCAAGGCAAACCCGTTGTTTCATTTACAGTTTTTAGCGTAGACCAAGGAGTCTACTCAACAGGAAAACAAACCTACCCTCTTTACTACATCTCAGAAGTGCGCATCGGGACGAGTGCTAACACAAAGGAATGTTATGCCTCTGACCCAGGCTACACAAACCAAAAAATAACTAACGTGGTAATTAACGGAACAAACTTCAAAAAGTTTTCTACCTCAGATGGAGGCATGATGAAGTATGTCCAAGCGGAAAGTTATAGAACCGTAAAAAACAATGTGTGCCTAGTAATAGAACAGATTAAAAATGGAAGTATCTATAGAGATGAGCTGATGACAGTCGGCGTAACTGATGCAACAATGGACGCTCACTATGCAACAGGTGATACAATAGTTAAAAGTTTCGCATTTACACGATAGGAGAATGTTATTTCTATAACTCTCAAAATAATACCTTCATACAACTAGGGCCCCAGCAGTACAAGACTGCTAGGGCCTTAATGGAGAGACTTCTGCGGACTTAGATCTGTCCGAGACATCCCTGGCACCCATCTGGCGGAACGCCGACGAAGTGCATAGTCTCCTCAAAGAAGATGGCGAGCTCGCACGCGACTCCTTCGAACACTTTCCTTTGTCCGATCAAGAGTCGTCCAAGCTCGGCGAAGTCACCAGAAGACTTGAGTGATTGGTTGTGGAGAAAAAACACTGGTTGAAGTTGAAACCGATTGGCATCGGTACGCTCAAAACAAAGTGTGTTCTCCACTTTCACCTTTGACTCTTCTTGCCACTTCATCAGTACCCGCGTGAAAACAGCAAGCAGGTACTCCGTCTTCGCTTCCATGTTGCGCCAGTGTTTGCGATTGTGCCACATCAGATGTCGCCTTTCTTGGTAGCGCCAAAACTTCCAAAGTGAAGGCATAGGGCGTTCCACAAAGGGAACAACAAACGTGATTGACGGGTAAGGGTTCCCCCAGTCAAAGTGCCCCTCGCAACTTTGTTCAGTAGCGATGCCAAGCGCAGTCACAACTTGGGTGAAATACACAACGGCGTTGAAAATACCGGCGTCAACCTTCTTGCCTATCCCGTCTTCCATGTCGGAAACCAAGCCTTGAGCCTCTGCGAACGTAATGATATCCATCTACCTCTCCTCCAAAAAAGTACAACAAGACCTCAGACTACAATAAAAAACAAAGAGAGTAAAGCCCTCTTTTCCTTTCTCGCAAAAGATAGAAGTGCGGTACACTTACCAGTAGTCTTCCGTATCAAACATGATTCATCATCATATCCACAAAGCATTTAAACACGCATTCGTTCCTCATGAAGGGAACGATTACCGTCCACACTTTCTACGAGAACATGTCGTTCTCACCGTTGTCATTGTCAGTATCCTGTCACTGCTTCTTTCTGTAACGAGTTACTTGATCATCAGAAAAACTGCCTTTGGAACACTTGTTGCTTCTTCTGTACTGATCGACTTTACCAACGATACAAGACAAGAGCTTGATCTCCCCTTTCTCGTAAGAAATGAGCTTTTGCAAAACTCTTCTTTGCAAAAGGCTAAAGATATGGCGAACCTTGCTTACTTTGCCCACGAATCTCCTGACGGATCGGCACCTTGGAAGTTTTTTAAAATGGCACACTATGGCTATAGTTACGCAGGCGAGAATCTCGCACTCAACTTCCCTACCTCAAAAAGAGTACACGAAGGCTGGCTCAACTCCCCAAAACACAGAGATAATATCGTCGACCCAAAGTTTCAAGAGATAGGTATCTCTGTCCTCTCTTCACTGTATCAAGGCAAACCAGTGCTATTTGTTGTGCAGCACTTCGGACTTCCAAAAGAAGAGGCTGTCGTACCCAAGGAAGCGCCAACATACTCTTCTTTTGTTGAGCGAACCATTTTCAGTGGATCCTACTATATTGAAATGGTCTACTTTTTACTTATCGGAGTAATACTGATGGCGATAATACTAATGATTGTAATAGAGGTAGAACAGCGACACAAAAAACATATTGTCTACGGAATATTAATGCTTATCATTGTCATATTGTGTGCACTTATTAACGCGGAACTCCTTGGGTAGGCCATCTGTTAGTAACTTTAAAGTTGACGGCTTTTTAAAGGTATACTAGAAACTGTAAACCATTAGCATAATTCTTGTATATATCTTTATGACAAACAAAGGCATTATAGCGGCACTTTTAATCGTCATCGTCTTAGGAGGGGTGGTATATCTCACACTCTCAAAGAAAACTGACGTACGAGCCACACCAACTGGAACAACAACACAAGAAGAGGCTGTAACTACAACCACTTCTAGTTCTACTCCCACACCTAGCAGTACAGCCAGCAACGACGCTATCGTTGACTATCTGGTAGATGATTTGAGTAGTGAGGAAACCTCAGCAGCTAACTCAGCAATAGATGAGACCAAGCCTTCATCTCAAGAGAATGCTGCCGCGAACCTTAACGCAGGTCTTTAATTGTATTTTTTACTCTAATAACAAGCTGTACATCATGAAAAAAACAATATCATCACTTCTAATTAGTTCACTTCTTCTTCCTGGTCTTGTGTTCGCAGAAGAAACCATGCAGATAACAACCACAAGTGCACCCGTCGGTATTTCACCTGTACGAGCTGAAACGGGAGCGCCTGAGCGCCCGCTAGAGAGGGTACCACTAAAAGAAAAAAGAGAAGAAGCAAGGACGCTACTAACAGAAAAAAAGGAGGCTGTGAGAGAAAGAGTTGAACTTCGCGCATCATCTACACAGGCCAAAAAAGAGGCCCTTGATGCAAAGCGTTTAGAGCGAGCTTCCTCAACTAAAGGTCTTGGATTTTGCCAAGAGATAGAAAAGGTCCTTTCAACAATCGAAACAAAAGGAATTAAACTTGAAGACAAGAGACAGGGCGCTATAGAAAATAGAGATGAGAAGCGCGAAGAAGTACGTACAAAGGTTGACGAAAAAAGAACCGAAAACGAGATCAAGAAAAAATCCCAGCTCGAAGAGTTGAACAAGCGTGCAACAACAGACACACAGAAGCAAGCCCTCCTGGCGTTTCAGCAAGCAATGGACACAGCCATGGCAACAAAGAAGAAAGCGGTTGACGCTCTTCTCTTAGCACACAGAAATGAAGTCGACGCAGTTGTCGAAAGTCGTAGAGGAGAGATGGAAAAAGCAATCGCTACGCTAAAGACAGCAGTAGAAGCAGCCAAAACAAAAGCAAAATCTGATTGTTCAGGAGGTCTCTCAGGTGACCAAGTACGAAAAGAACTGAGAGCTAGTATGGAAAAAGCTCAGGAAGAATTCCGCACAACAGTAAAAAGCATTGAAAAAGTTAAAGACGTTTCTGAGTCTAGCAGAGAAGCAAAAAAGGCGGAGTTAAAAAAGATAGAAGATACTTTTAAGGCAAGTATGGAGAAGGCTAGGGCGGATATAAAAGCTGCTCTAAAAGCTCCTTCTGTGGCACCAGTTAACCAATAAACAGAATACCTAAAAATACCCAGAGCCGAAAGCTCTGGGTATTTTTATCTTACTGCAGACTGTCATGTTTGGTGAACAACCCCCTGCTCTTGACCTGTAGACAAGGTATACTATAGATAGTATGTTACCTAATAGAAAAAAATTTGCTTTGGCATTTTTTGTCATTCTCTTTTCTGTTGTTGGATTTTTCTTTTTTACAAAAAAACAATCTTCTGTCGTTAGTCAGTCACCTGGGGTATATTCACACACAACAACGTCAGGCAAGAAAATCACTGTCACCGACACTCATCCAACAACTGATTCCTTAAGTACAGTAACGATAACAACTGAAGGATTTCAAAGCAATACCCCAATTACATTAGAAAAAAACAAACTTACGAGTGTCTTTTTTGTTGACCTTAACGCAGACGACTACGACGAAGTGGTTATTACGTTCACCTCACAGACTGCCCCATATTATGGAGAAGTTGTTGTCTTCACCACATTCGACGATGCCAGTATTGTGACTGTAGACGTGCCAGCCATTACAGAAGAAGAAACACAACCTGGTCAGCTTTTTGAGGGGTATGTGGGTGGTGACACTTTTATTGCAGAAAAGAGTAAACTTTTGCGAACTTTTTCAGTTACCGACGATGAAGAAGAGGTTCTTGCTAGCGAGGAGCCCGTAGCGCAAGTAACCGAAAGTTCACCAGCGGAAGACGAATCACTGGAGGGTTCAGATATAGTTGCCCAAGAAGGGCTAGAGCTTGAGCCTCAACTGATTGAGGATGGTTCTTCGACATCGACAACTCAAGCACCTCAACCTGAAATTAAGAAGTTGAAGCAAAAGACTGTCACTTACGCTATGCTATATAGTGATGGTTTTTTCTCCCTTGAACCAAGAGCTGTTGAAGTTAGCAAGCAACTAACTGCATCAAGTACTGCCACGCTCCCCTCTTCTACCTGGAGGTGGTTATCACTCAACTACAAAGGAAACCTTGTCGTCCCAAGTAGCGACGAACCTTTGGTGATCACCTTTATGGAGGACGGTACATTCTACGCTTCAAGCACATGTGAGACATTTGCTGGCGGTTATGCCGCTACAGAGAATGTGCTTCGATTGGGATCACTTGTCACTTCCTCTAGTAAAGAAGCCACAACCTGCTCGTCTCAAATTTCTACTTTTAAGAGCCTCATTAGTTCTGTCGAGTCTTTTGTTATAAGAGACAACCAGCTTATGGTGACACTCAACCAAAAGGATGGTGTAATGCTATTTGTTAGGCAATAAAACGTTGTGTTTATTGAGATTTTAAACATGATACACTTGAACATGCGCCATGTTACCTCCACTCTCTAAAGCTTTCATCGCTGCAGCACTACTTACTTGCACGGCATACATTGCTCTCATGTACTCACCTTTTGAGGGGTATGCTCTATTTAATCGAGCAGAAATGGACCAAACAACACTCGAAGTAAACAAGCTGACCATAAAAAATGAGGACGCACTAGCAGCATCTACCACAAAAGCTGAGAAGCAAACTACCAAAGAAGACATCATAGAGGCTAAGCCAGCTGCTGCGGTACCAAAAGTAACTGACAATAAAAAAGGCGTCTACGAAGTCTTGGAGACTACCCATTCTGATACGGACGATTCCTACCGTCCAGTTGCTTCTCTGTGTACTACACCAATGAGCTACACAATAGGAACTTTCGACCCGCGATTCAACATATCTAAAGAAAAGTTTTTAGGTATAGCCAGGGAGGCAGCACAAATGTGGGAAGACGCAGCTGGTACTTCACTCTTCACATACGACCCTCAAGGAAAACTAAAAATAAACTTAGTATATGACGAGAGACAAGCAACGACAGTCAACTTGGGGTACTTGGCTCTTGAGATAGAGAATTCTAAGCAAAGCGCAGAAAGCATAAGAAGAGGATATGAGAACGAAAAAGTCTCATACACTAACGACAGCGAGGCTTTTAACCTAGATGCAAAGTTATTTCAGGAGCGCTATGCTGCCTACAACGAAAAGGTGAAAAACTACAATGACAAGGGTGGCGCTACGCAACCAGAATATGATGTCATGATGAAAGAACTAGAACAGCTAAAGACAGACTCTGCACAGTTTGAGACGAGGAGAGAAGACTTGCTCAAACGAATGGAAACTATTAATGCCAACGTTACAAAGTACAATGAGCTTGTGGCGTACATCAACACACTTATCAAGAAGAGCAACTCAATAGGGTCAAGAACATTCACTGAGGGGAAGTTCACCCCGGCTATTAACGCTGTTGATATTTACCAGTATGCAGATGAGGTCAAGCTAAAAAGAGTGCTCATGCACGAGTTTGGACATGTTATCGGTATAGGACATGTGAAAAATGTTATGTCGATAATGTACTCATTCAATAGCGGGACAAGTACGAGGTTATCAGAAGAGGATATCGCTGCATTAAAAGAAATATGTGCATCATACTAATATAACGCTATGGAAGCATTCACTAATGAAGAATTACTTTTTTTGAAAAGACTCAGCACGCCTGCCCTCATTCAGGACTACCTAGAGTCAATCCCATTTAATCACGAAGACACCGGGGAAACGTGTATGTCCCCACGACGTGTTATGAAAGAAAAAAGAGCTCACTGTCTTGAGGGGGCCATGCTTGCATGCGCTGCTTTTATATTACAAAAGCGCAGACCTCTTATCATGAGTATCAAGGTGACAACAGACGACTATGACCATGTAGTTGCGCTCTATAAGCAAAATGGTTACTGGGGCGCAGTATCTAAAACCAACCATGCTGTTCTTGGTTTTAGAGACCCTGTCTACGAATCCACAAGAGAACTTGCAATGTCATACTTCCATGAGTACTTTTTAATTAAAAACGGCAAGAAGACAATGCGTGGTTACTCACGACCTATATCCATGAATCGTTTTGGCAAAAAATGGTTAACACAAGAAGAAGAACTTTTTGACATTGCTATTTGGCTAAGTGATTATAAACACACCCCTATTGTTAAAGAGGACAATGAGGTAGCACTAAGAAGAGCATCTCAACTAGAAAGAGAGTCTGCAGACATTGCAAGAGATGGAAGAGCGTAGCTTGCGTTAGATGGTTTTCTTTATTATTTCGTTCGGAGTTCCTTTTTTGATGTAGAACTTAACCCGGCCGACGATACGCTTGTCGTCTACTTTTACAGTCACCCTCCAAAGACCTTCAAATATCTGTTGCTTCTGCGAATATGCTCGGTACCCATCTTCTCTACCACCCGAAAGGTTAAATGGTATGACTGTAGATTCTACCCACTTGTTTTTTGCATTGTCATAATATTCCCAAACATGAGATATCGGTGCTGTCATATTTTTAGGAGCACGGATAGCGCTCAAAAAAAACACATCTGTCTGGTCACTAGAGATTGTATGTACCTTTGTAGCCAAAAAAGGTAGCAACCTTTTATCTAGCTCTTCTTCTACTAGATATCCCCCACTTTCTGTTTTCACAACATTGTGATAGATCCCGCCTTCAGTGAGCGAAAGCGGAACCCCAGGTATCATGTTAAGAACGTAAAGCATTCCAATAAACATAGGAATACCGACGCCAAGTGCGTACATTTTGGGTGTCTCTTCTTCGCTCGTCTCTGACAGAGAAGAGATGCTGGCCACGTACAGCAAGGAAACCACGATTGAGATAATGATACTACACAAAAAAACAAAATTGTTCTGTGTATTAAGAATAAACGGCGCATTAAATACAAAGTAAAAAGAAAGCGCGACAAAGAGGACCATGATGTCCAATGTAAAACGATAGGTATGCGTTGCAAAAAACTCATTCGCAATCATGCAAAGCACCAAAATAAGAAAAAGTGGCCATGACACTGAAAGAGCTGCTGACCGAAGGGCGTACACAAAAACAAAAGATAGGGCCGCGCCAGACAAGTACGCTATCCCAAACGTCGAGAGAGAGAATAGTCTACGCTCTCTCTCGTTTGCGGTGTTCCTAGCAATTACCCACTCACGAAATGCTATAAGCAGCGCAACAGCAACTATATATGACAACCCGAGGTACTTGGTAATTGGGTTGTTGACGTCTGGCAAAAGAACCATGTCTGTCAAAAACCCAAAGAGGAAGAGCGCAGTGGTCGTATGCTTCAGATAGTGCTGATATTTCTTATAGAAGTACATAAGTACATGAAAGTGTACCATCTGTTATACTTAAATGACATCAGTGAATACTAAAAATTAAGCACAATAGTTGCGTAAAGTTTGAATCATTGCCACTTTTCTCCTTCAAAGACCGCTGCAGCTACTAGCGAGGATTCTCCTCTTATTATTCAGACTCAACAGTTGAGAGTAAAATTGCTTCAAATGCAACCCAAGAGTGCGCATTCGACACTTCAATTAAGTGACGCTTTTCTAATAACTCTAGGACTAGTTTTGAGCCTACGGTGAGTGGATAGGCCGTGGCGAGCTTTGTTAGACTTTCATTTTCAGTTGTGAGCTCACCAATACGTACAAGCAACCCCGTGCGCACAGTGTCAATAAAATCATCATACGATCCGAGTGCTGAAGAACTCCCCTTCTCGAGACTTGCAGCAACTTTGGCAATTTTTTTTGCATCTTTTTCGCACACTGCTTCCAAAAGTGCTAGTAGGTGCTGCTTTTCTGGTGTACCAAGTAGAGCCATAACACGTTCGTCGCTTATAGTCTTGTCGTCAACACTGAGCACCTGCTCTAATGCTCCAAGAGCGTCGCGATATGAGCCCTTCCCGTGTGCTGCGATGATACGAGCACTTATTTCAGATAACTTCTTCCCCTCTTTAGAGGCAATTGCAACGAGATGCTCAGATAAAACCTCAAGGCGCGGCTGTTTGAAGAGAATCTTCTGGCAACGGGATACTATGGTCGCTGGTAATTTTTCGGGGTCTGTCGTAGCTAAAATAAAAATAACATGGGAAGGCGGCTCTTCTAGTGTCTTAAGAAGTGCGTTCGCAGCTTCCTTGGTGAGCATGTGTGCTTCGTCAACGATATAGACTTTGTACGGGCTTGAGAACGGGGAAGTACGCACTGCGTCACGAAGTTCACGTATCTCGTCTATCCCGCGATTACTTGCTGCATCGATTTCAATAATGTCTTCTGGATTACAACCGACAAGGTGCGCAAAAATCCTCGCGACAGTCGTCTTGCCTGTACCGCGACCACCGCAAAAGAGATATGCGTGATTAGCTTTATTTTCTTTAACTGTCTTTTCAAGAAGAGTAACTATCTGTTCCTGGCCAACCACATCAGCAAATGTCTGCGGTCGGTATTTACGATAGAGGGCTACATGTTGCTCTGACATACGAATATTATATCATGCCGCCAATTAACAAGAACTGCCACGAGTGCAGTCTTGCATCGCGGCAGCATCTCAAACAGGAACAACAAGGACAACTTGGAATACCACGAATCTTTTATCCCAGAGGGTAAACGGGTAGAACTCCTGAACTCTGGCGAGGAACTCCTTCTCGTTCTTCACGCCAGGGAAAATGTCTGACAGGACTTCATTTTCCACCAACGACGCGTAGTTCTCATAGTACGCCTTGCGCACTATTCTTAGTCGGACACTGGTATAGTGGTTGAAAAGCTCGAATTCATTGCCCACAACGAGCCTTTGAAATCTTTTTGAGCACAAGCGAGCTTCCACACGCTTATCGCCTCTCTTGTACTCGTCAATCACTTTCCCTTTCGCAGTGAAACGAGGTACTTTGTCACCTGCCATGTTTCTCTCCAAAAGTTGAGGGTTTCTTATTAAAACACAAAAATACTAATCTGGCAATTTAACCGCTTGAAGAAAAGCATTAATTTTCCGCTCCACCTCTCCCGAGTCATTACACTCCATGAGCTCTGTGCGTAGTTCTTTTGCGCCATCAAACCCATTCACATATGCCTTAAAATGCTTCTTCATGACCGCAAAACTCTTAATATCTCCCAACTTCTCCTCATAGAGCTTTGTGTGTTCTACCAAGATTTTCAGTCGTTCTTCTGCTGTCCTTTGTCTACTGTTTGCTGTTTCGGAAAAGAACCAGGGCGTGCCAAAAATTCCACGTCCAACCATGACGCCGTCTGCGCCACTTGCTTTCGCTTTTTCCTTACCTTCAGTTACTGACTTGATATCACCGTTACCAAGAATGATTGTTCCACCTTCTTCAAGAGGGCCCGTTATATCTCTCACCAACTTAACAACATCTTCCATCAGTTCCCAGTGTGCATCAACCTTTGACATTTCTTTTCTTGTGCGGAGGTGTACAGTAAGTGTTGGGACGTTGCATTCCAAGATCTTCGGTAACCACTCCTTAAATTCTACTCTGTTCCAACCAAGTCTAGTCTTTACAGATACCGGCAAATCCCCTGCCCCTTCTTGCGCTGCACGAATTACAGCCTGGGCAGTTTTCCAGTCTTTCATGTGAGCTGACCCAGCACCCTGCTTTTCAATGGCGTCAGCTGGACACCCCATATTAATATCGATTCCATCAAAACCAAGCTCGCGACATAGTTTAGCTGCGTCTCTCATGTTCTCTGGAGTTGAAGTAAAGAGCTGTGCAACGATGGGTCGCTCAATATCAGTAAACTCTAAATCACGCTTCAAAACCTCGCGTCCAGGACTACATAGACCATTGGCTGAGACGAATTCAGTCCACATCACGTCCGGACCAGACGGCTTAGAATATTTCGCAATCATAGTGCGAAAAGCAATGTCAGTAACATCCGCCATCGGAGCAACAACCGTTATAGTCTCACCTTGCAAGAGCTTGTCATCAATAATTCGCTGCCAAAAACCGCGAACCGGTTTTTGATGTATTCGCAATACCTTGTTTCTATTAAAGAGGAGAGCTTGTAGCTTTTTGAGCATGGTCGTCTATTATAACAGTCGAGGAGCTATTTTGAAATTCTCCGTTACCAAACTTATAAAACACCTTATTGCCAAAACGTAAGTCAATATAGAGAAGTTTTTCTTTTTCTTTTTGGAGTGAGGACTTCAATGGATTAGTATCGATAGCACTTACTAACGTGGACCACCCCTTAGCTAAGTCTGTGTTTTTGGTAAGTAGTACTTTTGAGTTATGTTCTCCATGTAGAGCAACATCTCCTATGTCGTCGATTGAAATCTTTGTAACAGGAAACAGAGTGGTCGAGACTTTTTCTAAAAATGAAGATAAGTCCTCTATATACTTTTCATCAAATGTTGAGAGTTTGTGGAAGGTGAAACCATTCTCTTTAAATGTGACAGTAGTGGAAGCTGAATCAAAGAGTGGGAGTGCCTCGAGTGACTTTCTTGTATCGAACACTACGCCTTCTTTGGTAACCCCGGTACTATCACTGAGCTTCATAACAGGAACAAACTCTTCAACTTGAACCGTAAGTGTCTTTAGTCCAGACGGCCGTATGATAATATCCTTTCGACTTGGTACAAGTTCGCTTATTTCGTTAACTATTGCTGCATGTGAGTAGCTTAGTATTTTGTCACGTGGCAAGATAAAAAGAACTGTACCTGAAGAAACTTTCTTAAGTCTCTCAACTATCTCGTTACTTGTAGCTGCATCCACGCCAACAACAGTATAGGTAGTGATACTAAACCAATCTTTTTCTACGTATACTCGATATAGGACACCGAGAAAAATTATGCCAAGTAAAACTAAAAACCAATTCCTTATTTTTTCCAGGGATTTCTTCTTTATCTTCATGGCAATGGTTACTCGTCTCTAGGAACGAAAAGGTTTACCGATAGTTCTTTTACCTCCCATGTAAGGAACAAGCACTTCTGGCACTTTAATTGTGCCGTCTTCTTGTTGGTAATTTTCAATTATTGCAATAAGAAGGCGAGGTGTGGCAGCCGCTGTATTGTTAAGAGAGTGAGTATAGAGAAGTTTCCCCTCTGTTGTCTTGTAGCGAATATTAAGTCGACGTGTCTGAAAGTCGTGGAAATAACTCGCTGAATGTGTCTCGCGATACTTTTGTTGTGAAGGTAGCCAAGCTTCAATATCGTACTTCTTCACTTGTCCTTGCCCCAAATCTCCACCACAGTTGACCACCGTGTGATATGGAATACCAAGTTCTTCCATCATCTCTTCTGCATGCGTACGGATCTCCTCATGAAACTTAACAGATGTTTCGTGACTTGCTTCACAAAGGACTACCTGTTCACACTTGTAGAATTCGTGGACACGTACAAGTCCCTTCACATCCTTTCCGTGACTTCCAGCTTCTTTACGAAAACAAGGACTCCATACAATATACTTCTTCGGAAGTTCTTTAGCATCTAGCACTTCATCGCTGTGGTAAAACATAGTTGCAACCTCCCCTGTTCCAGCTAAATAGTCATTCCCGTCTTTGTAGAGGTCATCCTCACCGTGTGGGAGATATCCAGTACCCAAAAGTGCTTCGCGACGAACGAGTGATGGTACGAGCATTGGCTCAAACCCTTTCTTCTCCCATCGTTCCATAACATAATGCCAAATAGCCATTTCAAGAATCGCTGCCTCATTCTTAAGAAAGTAGCCCCTAAACCCTGATGTCTTGGTCCCCCTTTCAAAATCAACCATGTTCTGCTTTTCCATGATTGTAATATGGTCAAGAGTTTCAAAAGTAAGCGTAGTAGTATCTCCCCATTTCTTCACCTCTACGTTATCAGCATCACTAGCCCCATCAGGCACAGACATGTCTGGAATATTCGGAACTTGGAGCATGAGAAGTCTCCATTCTTTCATAACAGTATCAAGTTCTTCTTCTTTTGCTTTGAGCTCCTCCTTCACCTTACGCATTGTCTCTATCATTTCTTGGCGCTCAAAAGCTTGAGCTTTTGAAATACTGTCGTTTGAAAAGTTCTGTTTTGCTCTTAAGTCTTCAACAGTTTTTAGGAGAGCGAGTCTCTTATCATCTGCGGCAACCAGCTCTTCTACCTTAAATGACAGACGTTTCTTGGTGGCAGCAAGTGCAACAAGATCGCTATTTTCTCTGATAAATTTGATATCTAACATGTGCATTATTCTACCATGTTTATAAAAGAGTTTAAAATATGGAAAACTTGGTATACTTGGGATATATGATGAAAGAAGAGCACAGCCAAGAAATGTTTGATGACTTAGGAAGTGTTTCCCCTGTTATTAATTTGCACAACGAACAATTTAGGTACACTCCAAAAACGTTTCGTGACCGCGTTGCCAAAACAATCGTCCACCTCTCTGCAGAATCAGCTGATTTTCTGTTCCAGCAGCGTTATGGACATAGAGCCATCGTTCTTGAAACAATAGCCTCTGTTCCTGGAATGATCGGTGGAATGTTCCAACACCTTAAGTCACTTCGCTTTATCAGAGACGACAAGGGTTGGATCAGTGCATTGTTAGATGAAGCCGAGAACGAACGCATTCACCTTCTCGTGTATAGCGAAATGGCCCATCCGACAAAATTTGAACGTTTCTTAATTATGTTCGTGCAGTTTTTCTTCTGCATTGTTTATTTTCTTTTATACCTCTTTTCTCCAAAAACAGCACACCGTGTTGTTGGCTACTTCGAAGAAGAAGCGATTCATAGCTACGAGACATTCTTGCGTCTTGTACAAGAAGGTGTCCACCAAAATATACCCGCAACAGCTCTAGCAAAGTCTTATTGGAATCTTAAAGAAGACGCACTTCTGACAGACGTTATCGAAGCGACAATAAAAGATGAGATGGTTCACAGAGATGTCAATCATCGTTTTGCCAATGATAAAGAAGGCACAAGAATGTGGAGCTAAACAAGCTAAATTACATCTACGTCTTACCCCTCGTTGCAACGAACTTTTAGTTTCCCTTCAAGGTGCGCTAAATCTTGCTGCATTTCATTTACTGCAACCAGCATTTTTTCTAGGTCTGTCTTTTCTGTTTCTACGTCGTCGATAGTTTTTTCGATAATCTTCTTATCATGACGGATACCTGACATGATGATGGAATCTCCAATAAACGCGGAGACAAAGAGCCCGGTTGAGAGGAGTACTACAACACCAAGGACAAGTGAGCCAAGTGGAGAGAAAAGGTGCGCTCCTATTTGAGATGTTTTTTCGAAGACGTCCGCAATGTGCCAAACACCTCTCCAAAAAAGAACAATACCTGAACCACCGATAAAGGTATAAATAAAAGGGTGGCGAGCTAGCCTGGCCCGTATATGGTCTTCCATTTTATCAAAAAGATAGACAATGCTGTGTAGTGGCTTCATGTGTCTTCAGTATAGTAGAAAAAATAAGCTTAATGAAGTGGAGAATTACTTTTCTGCCAAAAGCTCTTTTAATGACCTCTTTGTAATTCTCCTAGATAATAGATATGCAATGACTAGCACTACAACAATATTCCCACTGATCATATACAGTGGTGTAAAAACAAACCCAAACGAAGAAAAGGAAAATAGGGTTACGTTAAGTAAAAAAGCTATTCCATGAGCCACACTAAAACTAAGTAGTCCTGCAAAAGTTACCAGTAAGGCTCCTTCTAAAATAAACAGTAGTGTAACTCTCCTTCTCGTAAGTCCAAAAGCTCTGAGCACAAGCACATCTCCACTTCTTTCATACATGTTCTGTGAAAGCATAACCACAATCAGTAGCAAGCCTAGAATAATACTTGGTATGCTAACAAGCTCAACAACAGTTACCACGTTCTCAACAAGAGTAGTAATCGCTCCGATTACAGACGCAGTCACAATAGGAATAATATTTGGGAACTTCCTGGCAACTTCCGCTTCAATTATTGTACGAGCTGCTTCATCTACATGTACTGTCCCAAAGAAAGATGCAGGAAAAGACGCAAGCACCGGAGTAGGGAACACTAAGTAAAAGAAAGGTATCCCCGATGTTTGGTCGACCTCACGTATACTCGTAATGACTGCTCGGAGCTCTGCTCCTTGAATAAAAATGGTAATAGTATCCCCAATCCCCACACCACCAAGTTCATCTGCAAACGACTTTTCTATTGAGACAGGAACTGTGGCGCTGTTACCTGTCCCCTCTCCGAGAACCCCTTTGACAAGGGTCTCTCCTTCAATGAGACTATCTCTGTACGTCAGATTGAACTCTCTACGTAGCTCTCTATTATCCTCTTCTAGGAGATTCCTATCATTGACGTAGAGAAGTCTCCCTCTCACGATCGGATACTCCTTAAAACTCTCGCCGGCTATTACTCTCACTTCTTCTAACTGCGATTTAGTAATATCAACCAAATACATAGAAGGCGCAGTGGCGCTAATGTTCGTTCGTAAGTTAAGTTCCAGGTTATGTTTAACTGCAGTCACCAGAAAGACAAGAGAGAAAGCTGTCATAATTGCAGCAGTAGACACAAGTGTCTCAAGCTTTCGCAAGTAAAGAAAAGAGATGATACTTCTCCCGATGAAAGAAAACTTATCTCTTGTCGTATAGACACTTCTTAGAAGGAGGTAGGTGACACCCATGAAAATAACAAAGACGAGCGCACATAAAGCAACACCGCCTAAAGAGACGTATATATTCCGAGAAACAAAAAATAGTACCACCCCAACAAAAAGCGGCACCGGAATATAAAGAAGTATCTGCCGTACTGCAAATATTTTCTTTTGTCCAACTTGGTTTAGCAGTAACTCTTTTGGTTCTACTTTTTTTACAAGATAAAGAAATGGAAGGGCTGCCAACACGATAAACAAGCCACCAAAAACACCACCGAGAATAATAATAACTGGTTCATTCCCAGACACAAGAGAGATTCGGTAGGCTTCGCTGATAAATGAAAGGATATACCTTGCCACAACGATACCAATACATGCCCCAAGAACACCTGCAAGTACGCCCATCATGCCAAAGATACCTAAAAACACTGTCTGAATTGTCCTTGATGTCGCTCCGTATATCTTAAGAAGTGCTATAGTTTTTCTAAAACGAGAGAGCAGGTATACAAGGTTGGCGCCAATGTTAATCACTACCAAAAAGAGAGCGACAGCAAGCACAATGCCGACAAAATCATCAACAGAAGAAAGACCTTCGAGTAAGTTATTTGGTCCGTCTGTTGCATCATCAAACCGTAAGCGGTTATCCTTGGCGAAGTTTTTTAAGTCTTCTCGCTTGGCTACAGTGAGAGGTTGAGTACTGTTTTCTTTTATGTAGAGGCGGTACCGTGTGCGGCTCTCACTAAGTGGCACTGTTACTGCCTCGATGTCTTTTAAGAAAACTATTACTTTTGGAGCAAAAGAAATTCCTACGCTTATCGTGTCTGGTTCCTTAAGAAGAACACCTCTCACTGTGAAAGTCCTCCCCGCAAAAGCAACTGTGTCCCCAACGTCCAAAGAAAGCTTGGCAAGGAAGGACTCTTCGGCGTACAACCCGCCTTCTTCGTATGCAAAATCTTTGCCATCTGCCAACTCTACCTTACCGTATAGAGGGAAAAGTTCACCTACTGCTCTAATTGAGGCAGGAGCAGAACTGCTCGCTGTAGTAAACACCCCCTGGAAGGAGCGAGTCTCAGCAAGAATGTGTCCCTCTTCACTAAGCGCTTCAATAACTGGGGTGTTTTTATCAATTGGGTAAGGAGAGCTCAGCACAACGTCTCCTCCGATAAGTGTCTTGCCTTCACCCACTAGATATGTAGTAATACTTGTAGTCAAGGTAAGCACTGCCCCAAATAAAAACCCTCCAATACAGAGACTAAAGAATGAAAGCGTGAGCAACGAAGAGGTTCTTTTTGCTATAAGCGCAATAAGACGAAGAATCATAGTGTCGTTCCTGTAATATCCATAACTGAAGCATCACGAATCTCATACACTTTATCCATTCTCTTTGCTATCGACATATCATGAGTAATAATAACGAGTGTTTTCTGGTGTTCTTTTACTAGGTTGAGGAAAAGATCAAGCACGGCATGACCATTTTTACTATCGAGATTACCAGTTGGTTCGTCTGCGAAAATAATATCACTCCCCGAAGCTAGAGCTCTTCCAATAGCAACTCGCTGCTGTTCGCCACCAGAAAGTTCATTAGGGAGATTGCCACTACGACCCTTAACATTCATACTTTCTAGCAGCGCTTTACCCTTTTTCATCGCGTCTTTGTCCCCTCGAATAGTAAGCGGCAGGGCTACATTTTCCAAAGCATTAAAAAATCCAACCAACTCAAACGATTGAAAAATAATACTTACTTTTCTATTGCGGAATAGAGCTATCTCTTCCTCGTTCATTTTTGAAAGATCTTGACCGTCTATAAGAACACTCCCCTTATCTGGAGCATCAAGACCTGACATTATCGAGAGGAGTGTAGACTTCCCAGAGCCAGAGGGTCCGACAATGGCAACTGTCTCGCCTTTGGCCACAGAAAGTGATACGTCTTTTAAGATGGTAAGGTGCTCTTTGCCTTGAATGTAGCTTTTTGAGATAGAGTGTACTTCGAGCATGGTAATGGATGTATGGTACCATATAATCGTATAGCACTCACACTCTAGTTGTCTCATGCCACAAAACAAATTTTTAGTATATGTGTTCTCCGGTGTCGCCTTACTTGTCCTTATGGGAGGTATCGTCGTTGTGAGCAACAAAAACACCACAAGGGAGGCGACTTCTACCTCGCCACAAAAAGAATCAATAACGATTGCCGCATTTGGAGACTCTTTAACTGCCGGGTATGGAGTTGACCTTAGTGAAAGCTATCCATACATCCTAGAGTCAAGACTGCGCGAAGAAGGTCTTCTTGTTAAAGTGCTCAATATGGGAGTGTCGGGTGAAACCACCCAAGGAGGCAGAGATAGGGTTTCTTTTGTTATAGAACAGAATCCAGATGTTATCTTACTTGGTCTTGGCGCCAACGACATGCTTCGTTCACTGCCTCCATCTTTTGTTAAAGAAAACCTTGAAGCAATCATCAAAGAACTTCTGGCAGCAAACAAAAAAATAGTCCTACTCGGCATGAAATCAAGTGTTGCTAATGGGGCGACATATAGAGAAGAGTTTGATCGTATGTATGAAGACTTGGCAAAAGACTACAAGCTCACGCTAGTACCCTTCCTTTTAGAAGGTGTTGTACTGCGACCGTCACTCAACACAAGCGATGGCATACACCCTAACAAGCTCGGCTACGAAAAAATAGTTGACGAGAACATCTTGCCAATACTCTTACCGTATCTAAAAAAACTCTAGAGACGCTACTTTTCATCAAAAACCCAGACACCGTTAAAGTCATCTGGAAATGAAGTGCTCTCAATGCGTTCAATAAGCAAAAGAGACGGCGCATCACTGCGCAACAACTCACCACGAAGGAGAACTAAGGCTTCGTTAAAAGACTTTCTTTGATAGAGTTCGAGGGCCTTCTCATATGCTTTTATTGTTTCAATTGAAGCTTTTGTTACCTCAAAAAGGGTTGTACTCTTCTGCTTTCCTTTCAGTCTCACTTCGTCCAGCTTTCGTATACGCCAAGAAAGATCCTTGATAGAATCTCCAACTTTGTCTTTCATTTCTCCACTGATAATAATCTCTGCTCCATATTTTTTTGTCACCCCTTCGAGACGAGAGGCAGTATTGACGCTATCGCCGAGCGCTGTGTAACTCATTCTCTCCTCTCCGCCAATGTTCCCAACAATTGCATCTCCAACATGTATCCCGATTCCCATTTTAAGTGAAGTCCCTTGCTCACTGTTAAAGCGTAAAAGTGCTTCCTGCATCCCTATCGCTGCTCGAAGTGCATGGACTTCATGATCTGGCACAGAAAGTGGTGCGTTCCAAAATGCCATAACCGCATCCCCGATAAACTTATCAACGGTTCCATTTTGTTTAAAAATCTCTGCAACCATACGTGCGAAGTATGTGTTAAGCATCCCAGTAAGCTCTTCTGGTAAAAGCGTCTCTGAGAAGTCGGTAAAGCCGCGCAAGTCAGAGAAAAGTACAGAGATCCGACGCTTTTCTCCTACCGGGTGGTGGGTGTTGCTTTCAAGGAGTCTCTGTAGGACATCTTTGTTAACATAACGCGAAAACATATTTTTGATAAAAGCATTCTCCCTCCTTGAGTTCGCATAGTGAAAGAGAGTGGAAAGTACAAACGAAGCCAAAAAAGAAAGCACGAGGGAGACAAGTGGTACCTCGTATGAGAAGTCAAAAGCAACGACTGTAACCACAAGAAGAAGAACGATGACGAACCCTACGAAAAAAATCTGCTTGGTTGGTTTTTTGATATATCGGACAAAGGAAGAACCAATAATGACAAACATAATAATCGCGAGCAACTCCACTGTAGCGCCAAGTGACTTTGTCAGAAGGTTGTTGGTATAAGAGCTGTACATTGCGGTATGTACAAAAACTCCAGGTATCTTGACCCCTTCAAGCCCAACGAAGTAGTCCTCTAGATCAAGAGTTGTTGCTCCAACAAAAAGCACCTTACCTTTAAGTACATCTTTTGGCACCTTGCCCTCAATTACGTCCACAAGGCTAAATGTTGGAACTTCGCGAGAGTAAAGAAATCTGGTACCGTTTATTGTTGGACACACATCACTTTCTAAGGTTGGAACAAGGATCGCAAGTGATAGAGGCCACACACATCCACTAGAATGTCTTTCTGGAGATACGAAGCTTCTCACTTTGCCATCCTTGTCTGGTGAGACGTTAACAAACCCCTCTGTGACAGATGCCTCTCCATTAAAAACGGCATGCAAAAAATCAGTCTCTCCCCTTTTGATACCAAGAACAACTGGGTATTGAGAACCACTGAGCGCATCACGTACTGCCTCATCATCTGCCTTCTCTTCAAGAAAAAGAACATCAAACACCAGACCATTTATGGTATAACCGTTTAACTCTGTAATGAGACGTGCATAGACACTTCTATCAAGTGGCCAGGCGCCGAGTGCGCTTAGTGCTGCGTCATCTATCGCTATCACAGCCACATTACTTGGCACCTCTTTTGTACGGAGAGAGTCTAACGCAACCACATTGCTATGTCTTCCAGTAGCGCTGAAAGCATAACCAATCAAGACAAAAGTAAGGACAACATATCCAACCAACCTCACAACCCTCTCTCTTTTTTTACTCCAGGAATGCATTATTGGTAAGGATACTCTGCGTCAAATCTTTGCTGTAACTCATTGTAGAGCGCTTTATCCTTTGTTGTACAAAACTTGGCGATATCTTCTGCAAAAACACCAAGCTTGCTAGTTGAGGTAAACGGATAGCCGTTTTCGCTAGCAAAAGAAACAACTTGTTTGACCCTCTCTGTAGATGTGCCTCGGAAAGTGCACGGGGTATGTTGCTCGTCCATATAAAATAGTTTGATAAAGAGTGGCTCAAATGCTCCAAAGAAAGTTTCTTCATCCATCTTTTTGGCCGGTGAACTGACTACAGTTGTAGGAACAGTCTCTTCGTTTGTATTCTTCTTTATCAGTGTTCCATCCTCAAGCGACTCTCGCGCTGGTACTGTCTCTTTTTTTTCAAGCTCTGTTTTCTGTTCAGTCCTTTTTTCTTCTTGCCGTATCTCTTCTTTGAGAAGAATGTCTTTCACCCTTCGCCTAAAGTCCTCTTTTGTCTCTGACTGTTTGACGTCTTCATACACTTCGTCCATGACAACCTCTTCGTTAATCAAGTTCTGCATAGTGGTATCCCTCTTGGTCTCAACCATTGTCATATCTGTTCCTGTTCTCCCTGGTACATACGTCAATGTCTTCCCCTCTTCTACCATAGTGGAGTCCTCAATTATCGTCGAGGTACTTGTCATGTTTTCTATTTCATTGATGGCAACCTTATGCTCCGTCACAGCTACTTTAGTTTCTTTTTTTGTCGCATCATAAAAAACAGCGAACTTGGTTCCTCGAACAGCCGCGAGCGTTGTTGGCGTTCTCACTTCGTATGTCTTGCCAGTCACTAGCGTTTCAACCCTGTGGTATGTGGTACCAAAGAACTGCATAATATCAAAACCACCATCACTAGACACCACTTCAATTTGCGTGTTTTCTTTAAGGGTAATCATTGATCGGTCGTCCAAGAGAACTGTTGCTTTTCCGACTGTTGTCTTAACTGTGGTGTGATTAGGGAGCTCAATACTTTCACCTTCTAATAGTGAAAAGTTGCTATCCGTCTCTTTTTTATAAAAAACCTCGCCACTGATACGATACAAGGTAAACAGACTGACAACTTTATTGACAGGAGCTTCGTTAGTCACCTTAGCGGGGGCATCCGGTCTCATATACAACCCAATACCAACTGCTGTTAATATGAGAGCAAATCCAAAAAGTAATACTTGTTTCATGTTCCAGAAAGTATACACCGAAAGAATATCTTACCAGTAGAAGTTAGACACAGACCCTTCAGGTTGCTTGTCTCCCCAATCATTGGTATAATTGGTGTCACTTAGTTTTTTAAGGAAACAAGGTCCGAATGTGACAAGAATAAACAAATAAGGGCCCTTAGCTCATATGGTAGAGCGCCGGTTTTGCACTCCGGAGGTGAGCGGTTCGATTCCGCTAGGGTCCACACTGGTAGAAACCGTATCGCAAGATGCGGTTTTTACATTGAAAACACTGGCTAATTTAGTGGTTCGAAATTTTTCATTTTCAAAAATAATTCCAGAGGGAAATTCGAACCATTGTAGCTTCAATTTTGTATGTAATTTCACTCTACGCCATACAGCACTTGGGTATTTTAGGTATTCTTCAGCAAACTCTAGGAGCTCTATAGGGTCTTGTTCGTTCTCTGCTACGTTCAAGAGAGAACCCTGCAATTCAGCAATTTCTCTGTCTATGTACTCAAGTTGTTGTTTAAGGACCGTGTCATTTATCACACCATCGAGGTTCTTTTGAATGAGAGCACTCTGTTTCTTTTCTAATTCTGCCAAACGAACCCTCATAGCGTCTGCTTCTTTCCTTTCATTCACGGTTGCTTTCACAAGCTTCTCCTGCATTTTCTCTTTTAGGAGTTTTATATGCTTGTCGTTAAGAGCGTACTTACTTAGATGAGACATAAACTCTATATGAAAGTCGTCTCTATTCTGGTTAGTACCTTTTACTCCAAAGTTATAGAAGGGATATTTTTGAGTTCTACCTTGAGACCAACTACCAGTGAGCTTTCTTCCTTCTGGGGTAAAGATAAACCTGCGTAGCGGAAAGTCATCACTATCTAGCTTGTATTGAGACATCTTTTTGCCTCTGTTCTTCAGCACCCTTTGTACTTGATTGAAAAGCTCTTCACTTACTATTGGTTCAAAAGTACCTCTGTGGACCTCTCCAAACTTCTCAATAAGCCCCATATAAGTTTTGTTATGGAAAAGCTTATAGAAGTACGCTTTGCCTACAGGCTTACCACCTTTGTGTAATAATCCGCCTTTTTCCACCATTTTCCTAATGTCTTCCATGGCGTGAGTGTTGCGTGCTATGAGTTCAAAAGCTTCTCGTATACGAAGAGCCATATCACTTGGAGCGATTGTCGCTTTACCTGCAACGCGAACATTGTTATATCCGACTGGAGCGGACCAAACATATCTTCCTTCACGCATAGCGTCCTTCATACCACCTGCACAACGTTCACTACGTACATCATTATCGAACTGTGCGATGTTCGCCATAGTATTCTCCATAAAGCGACCCACTGGGTTATTCTCGAAATGCTCTGACGTAGATTTTATTTCCACTCCGTATCTCTTAAGCAAAAGACGGAGTTGGCTGTAGTCATCTGTATTACGAGAAAGTCGGTCCAAACGATATATTATTACCGCCTTAATGCCGTTCTTTTTATCTGAGCAGTATCGAAGCAGTCTCTGGAGTTCGGTGCGGTCAGCAGTCTTCGCACTTTCTCCTTGCTCTACGAATACTTCAACAATGTCATATCCTTTATGGATACCATACTCTCTACATATTTTTTCTTGAGTAGTAAGGCTATTCCCTTCCTCTACTTGCTCTTTAGTGGATACTCTAACGTACGCCACAGCTTTACTTAAATTAGTTGGGTTTGTAATTTTCATATTTCTTTTGGTCCAAAAATGCCTCAACTAGAATATCTGCGAGATAGTCTATTGCTTCATCATCAGACGAAAACGAGTTAGTAAAACCTAAAGGGGAACTACAAGATAGTACATTGTTGCTAGACAAAGACGCTTGCAGACCCCCTTCAGGCTTCAATCGTGTACTATATGCGTCTGTGTTGTCTAGCTCTTTCATTATATCAATTTGTGGTCTTGTTTTCGACCTTATAGTTCACACTGCGAAAAAGCTCGAAAGCTCTGTTCATAGAGTTTTGCTAATTTCCTTCTCTTCTTTGTCGGCTTTCCATTATGGGTGTACTTCACTGCTGTTTTAGCAAGCTTTTCAATCTTTCCTTCAAGGTCTAAAACTTTGAAAAGTGGGTAGTACCTGTAATTCTTATTTGTGTTTCGGGATGAGTAGGTAAGCTCATAACAATGTCTGCATCCGAACCAGTCTCCGTCCTTATATAAAACCCCAACACGCTTGCCACAGTATTTTCCTGCCTTATATAGCGAACATTGAAACCAGAAGCGAGTACCCCCAAAATGACACGGGGTCTCTATTATTGGGACCTTGTAATCAAAGTCTTTTTTCTCGCCGTTACTCTCTGTTTGCGTATAGGTGAAGCGGACATACTTGTCTTCTCCCCAAATAGATACTTCAGCCGATATACGCCCACGAGAGCCATTATCTCCCCAAGAAATTGTTGTGTTCTTGTAGGTTGTGCCGTGTATGCTCATATCACGAAGTAGACACCATATCTCTATCTTCTTACACCAATCAACTTCTGTTTTGCTCATAATTTTTATTTCTCACCGAAATCAATAGAGTTTGTCCTGTTATTCGGGCTTACTTATGTGGGAGAAACCCTTCTCCTCCATCTACGTTTACATCGACCACAGCAGGAATGGGAGTATCTTTTCCATTTCTTTTTGCCTGTAAACGTTCTAATTCGTGAAGAGCCCTGAAGGTGCTCCTTTCAATAGTAGTCTCGTAACGAAGTATTTTTTCGATGCTGTCGTTATCTAATAGGTCTCTCACGCTCTTTCTCTCTTGTTGCTCTTCAGATTGCCCGATAGGAAAGAGGTCAAAATCATTTTGATGCCATTCCATTGTGCTTCTCTCAACCACTAAGGCACGTCTCAATCTCCATATGTTTGATACTATTCGGTCCACCAATATCTCCTCAAACCTTCCTTGAGGCTCTAAGGCTTCATATAGTTCATCTGTGAGCTCATCTAGCTCCCTTTCCTCCTCTCCATCTAAGAAGACTTGTTTCGTAAGTAACCCGTGCTTAACAGCGTTGTAACGTGATACAGCTTTACCTTCCTCTGTTTTTGGACCTCCTTTTGTTTGTGTTTGCATATAGTTAGAAAATCTCTGGTTGTTTAATAATTTCTTCGGCAACGTTCACATCGTTCACTTGTTCACCACGAATATCCGCATCGGTAATGCCGTAACGTTCTTTCCAGAAATCTAATTTCTGTCTGTTTGTTTTGAATGACAACACATAACCTCTATTTCTTCGGTATGGTTTAAGCTGTAAACGTTTTCTTAAATACCACCCGACCTTTCTTGCTGTAAGTGTTTCACCTTCCTCATCCACTTGGTCATTCACACTCTTTGCAATCTCTTTCACAGTAACTTCGTGTCCCATCATTTCGTGCTCAAGCTTGAAGATTGCAAACACAATATCGCTTTCCCAAGATAAGCCTCTGTCTGCAGTAAGCTCTCCGTTGTACTCCACTATAAAACCTTTCAAACGCTCTCGTATCTTATCGTCCTTGATTATTGATAGAAGTGGAATGACAATTTGATTGAGACGTGGGTGAACACCTTCAATAAGCTCTTCTCTGTACTCAACAGGTGTAAAGTAATTCTTCATTCGCCACATAAGAAGCTTGTTACGGATAAGTTCAGCATCTTTGTAGAAGTCATCTTTAAGCGTTCTGGGTATATCTGCTCGTAATTTGCCTATACCCATTTCTTCTACGAGAAATCTGCTTTCGAGAGCCTTATCTGCAAAGGTCTCTCTCGTTGCAACAATCTTAGGACAGAAGACATCATACGCTTTCACCTCAAATGTTCCTTTACCCTCGGAACGAAGCACAGGCATACCTTTCTGGTATCCAGTGTTGAGTATCTTCACTATCTCAGAAGTCATATCTGAAAACTTGAAGTCAGCTTCATCTATGATGAGCGTTCCTTTTGCTTCGTTCACAATGCGAAATATAGGGCTTGGTGTAGTTGCTCCACCCGTAAAGATAGGTTTGTAGCAAAGAATACCAATAGCTTGTAGGAAGCGAGATTTACCGCTTCCGAAGTCTCCTATAGTTCGTAAGTAAGGGACCTCATTGAACTTGTCATACATCCAAGAAAATAGAACATAATAGGTTGCAATCTGCTCATATGTTTCTGTTATATCCAGATACTTGTGTATGAATGCTCTTATTTCTGTGAGTATCTCTTCTTCATTCTCGTAAGGGCAAGTTAGCGAAGGAAATAAGATTACACCTTTTTCTACGAGATTATACGTAGGCGGGTAGGGCTGATACTTTCTGCCATCAATCTCAACTTCTTCTATAAAAAACTCCATCCCTCCTCTCTTGTCTATCTTGATATACGATGTCTTGTTGAGTATTCGGTCATATATCATTTCGTACAAAGCGTCTTCTGTGAAGATTGTGCTCTTGAGGATTGGCTTCTCATCTTTCTTCTCTTTCTTCGGTTGTGTTTCATTTGTTTTCATAGTTGATTGGTTCTTAATTCTTGATGAGTGAAAACATCCTCGATTTCAGGTTCTTCCTGTGGTTCTCGTATTCGAGTGGGTCTACCGATACCCTGTGTGCCCAGTAGTTGTCGATTACATCGTTTATGCCACTCGATACCTCGAACAGGAAAACGTACTTCTTGGAGTTTCCTTGATAAAGATGGTCGAGCGTTGCAAGTTCAAAACCCTTACAGATAAGGGTTACTGCAAGCGGAAAGTCATTTGTAGAAAAGTAGTTGCTGGCATCATCGAAGGGAATGTATTCATATCCATCTCTGTGCCCGATATGTTTGTTCATAGTCATATTCATTGGTGTTGATATATAAAGTGTGACTTCCCACCAAGCGAAAGCACTAATACTAGTTTGTGATTTTATCTATGTTCTGCGTATTTCTTGTCTTTTCTTGAGAACAAAAAATCACCTTGTTTTGAAAGGTGTTTTTACGTATCTTAAGAACTACTTTTCAGGAACTCTCAGGATTATTGTGGTCCATTATTAAATACGACGGAAGAACCACGTATCAAACTAATCAGTGCTTTACCGTTATCTTCTGTTTGAGGAATGTGTGCGTACCTCATAAAACCATTACTTTTATCCGTAAGGTTTGCTTGAATAAACTTACGCATTTCTTCATCTGATTTTGATTTCGTGCTCGGCATCCTACTTTTTATTTCTCTAATTAACTCTTTATACTCTATCTCTCCACCATTAGGTAGTAGTGCATATAGAGCGCAGAACACTTTGTAGTAGTTCGACTTTTTTGATAGAGATAACAGTTTTCCTTTATATCGAAAATCATCTCCTTTTTTAGTGATATAAAGGTTCCTGCTTATTTTTTGTTCAGTATCCGATTGTATTTCTTTCTTACTGTCAGTACTTTTGGTCATTAGTGCCCACTGTTGTGCTTTATGTTTTCTGTGATTTGAAACAATGGCATCAGTTTCGTTTAGAAGAGTTACCAATTCTTCAGAAATCTGATAACTTTGTTTGCCTGCTTTTATCCAAATAGTATTAACTTTACCAACAAAAGACATTATGCTCATACTCCCACCTTCTGACCACCAAACATCCCAAGTGTCATCTACAGCCATTTCAAATAAATCCTCTGGCATATATTCTGGCACAGCGCTTTTTATATCCTTAAAATCTTCACGAGATAGGAGTATGTTTATCTTGTCGTGGATAGTTACGTACTGAACATTCAATGCTTCATTCATAATCTTTATATATCCACCGCAATCTGCATCTAAAATCTCCATAAAACGCCCAGCAAGTAACTTCGTTATAAACAGTGCCTGTTCGTACGAAATTGACTTCAAGTCAGTCGCGGTATCTTTTGCGGATGTCTTTTGTTTGAAGATGAAATTATTTATATCTTCAATCTTCTTTTCGTCAGTTGTTTTCTCTTCATCTCTCCTTGCGTAACGATAGAACTTACCTATCTCACTATGAAAATGGTTTAGGCTAGGTCTTACTTTGTCCCAAGTTATTTGACCTTTAAGTACATCATCCTTCCATTCTTTTTCTGCAGAATACAAGTCTCTATTAAAAGGCACGTATAGATTAAGCTTGAAATGTTTGAGTCCCAGAGATTGAACCTTGTTCTGCAAAGTGCTTCGAAGGTAAAGATAAAAACCATTCATCTGTTCCGAAGGCTTCGTTGGGTTATCACAAAAGACTTCTAAAAGGTCTATGTAGGCTTGATGTAGAGAGTGAATTTCCTCAATGAGTGTTTTTTGGGAAAGAATACTTTGCAGGTCCTTCTTTTTTAGCTCCTCTCTCCTTCTCGCACTAGCCCACTCTGCCTCCATTTCTTCATTGTAATTATCTCTTTGTTCTTCCATAACCTCATCGAGTAAAATTTCCTTACCTTCTTCGTCGGTAATGTAGTACTTACCCTTCAAGCGCAACATCTCCAGATTGTTATATTTAATAAACTTTGCTATCTCATCAGCCAGTTTTTGAGCTTTCTCTTCATCAGCTCCGTGGTTCAAGGGATACAAAAATTCTTGAATGATACTTATTATCTTATTCTCTTCATAAGGAACTCTAAGTCCCTTTGTATGTTTTGGCACAAGACGCCCTCTTTTAATATCTAAAAACAGGTCATAAATTATTTTCCATTTGGTCTTAGGGTACTCAACATCTTCAAAGCCTTCAGATTTAAGGATAGAAAGGATTTGTGTTCCAGTAAAATACTCAGCTATGGCACGAGCTATCAACTCTAAGACCCTCTCACTAAAGATAGGAGCTACACTATCATCTTCATCTTGACCGCCTTCATATTCATATTGAGTTTCTTGTTGATTTCCCATACATTTTCATTTGCATTGTTCAAGACAGTGAATATCGTGAATGTTGTGTACATTTTAACACATTTCCCTTCATATTTTTAACTTTTTATGGTATTGTAAATCTGCTCACAGATGAATATAGAAAGCGTTAAAACAGCGATTGTTTTCGTTGCTCGTGGCCAGTATAGGCACTTCCAAGGAGGAAGCAGGAGCAACGGAAACGCTGTTCATCTGTGAGCACCTCTCTTGGGGTGCCTATTTTGTTTTTGGCACTCGGAAAGTACCAAAAACTATGGCATTAAATCTTTCGGATAATGAAAAAAGGGATATTATAAAATATCTTGAAACAGGCAAAGAACTTCCAGAAAAGTATCGTTTTTTACTTTTTAAAGCTGATAGAGAGGTTGAACTTGTGTGGAATGGTAAGTCAAACGAAGTGACTAATGTTGTTTTACCATTCCAAACAATTGAGCAGATTGACGAACCACGTGAAGGAGGAGAGTTTGGGAACTCTGGAACATTATTCGATACATCAGGAAGACAAATCCACGGTTGGACCAATAAACTTATTTGGGGAGATAATAAACTTATTCTTTCATCTCTCAAAAATGGACCACTAAGAAAAGAAATAGATGCTCAAGGAGGATTAAAACTTATTTATATAGACCCACCATTTGACGTTGGGGCTGACTTTTCAATGGATATAACCATAGGAGATAGTGACGATGGTGACAGTTTTACAAAGAAACCCTCAGTTATTGAAGAAATTGCCTACCGTGACACTTGGGGTAAGGGTGCTGATAGTTTTATATCAATGATATATGAACGTCTAAAGTTAATGCACGAACTTCTTTCAGAAGAAGGTAGTATTTACGTACACTGTGATTGGAGGGTAAACAGCTATATGAGGCTTGTTCTTGATGAAGTTTTTGGTAAAGATAACTTCAAAAATGAAATTATTTGGCAAAGAACGAGAGCCCCTCACGCAGATGCTACCTCATTTGGTAAAGTTCACGACGTGATATTAATTTACGGGAAAAGTAATTCTAATTTTGAAACACAATATACCGACCATAAAGACGAATACCTTAGTAGATTTAGTAAAACTGATGAGCAAGGAAGAAAATATATGTTAATACCTGCCCACGCCGCAGGTAGTGGTCCCGCCAGAACATTTTTTGGTAAATTACTTAATCCTCCATCAGGGAGACATTGGGCATATACTCAAAAAACAATAGATGAATTAATTGCAAAAAATCGCATTGAATTAACATCAAACGGAACGCCCTCTCTCAGGTCTTACCTAGATGAAAATAAGGGTGCGGTAGTTGGTTCTTTATGGACAGATATAGTTCCCCTTAATCCTGTTGCCAGTGAAAGGCTTGATTATCCAACTCAAAAACCTGAAGCATTACTAGAAAGAATACTGAAAGCTTCTTCAAATGAAGGGGACCTTATTGCTGATTTCTTCTGTGGGTCAGGAACTACTCTTTCTGTTGCAGAAAAACTTGGAAGAAAATGGATTGGCACTGACTTAGGTAAGTTCGGAGTACACACTTCTCGTAAACGATTAATTGGCGTTCAAAGAGAGTTGAAGAAAATAGGAAAAGACTTTCGGGCTTTTGAAATTCTAAACGTAGGTAAATACGAGCGTGAAAGTTTTCTTAATACTAACGATAATTTACGAGCTGAAGAAAAAGCAAAGCAAGCAGAACAAAAAGAAAAAGAGTTCATCAATCTTATTCTTTCAGCGTACAAGGCAGAACCTGTTGAGAGCTTTGTGACTATGGTAGGAAAGAAAAGAGACAGGCTTGTTGCCGTTGGTCCAATCAGTCTCCCCGTATCTTCAAAGTTTATAAGAGAGATTGTAGAAGAGTGTAAGCAAAAAAATCTTACAAAGATTGATGTGCTAGGTTTTGACTACGAAATGGGAATGAACTTTGGTGAATATGTGGATGAAGGAATTGATGTGATGTTCAAGATTATCCCTCGTGAAGTATTTGATAAACGAGCCGTTGAGCGAGGTCAGGTAAACTTCTATGATGTTGCCTACATTGATATAAAACCTATCATCACAGGTAGAGGTAATATGAAAGAACTATCTATTGAACTTACTGACTTCTCTGTTTTTTACAATCAGGATAATGGTTCTTTAGATGAAGAATTAAAAGCGGGAAGGTCTAAAGTAATTATCGAAAATGGACAGGTACTTAAGGTTACAAAAGATAAAGATACAGAGCTGGTAACACGAGAAATACTAACCAAGAAATGGAGTGATTGGATTGATTATTGGGCGGTTGATTATAACTTTGCTGACCGCAAAGAAATCATTAAGATTGCAGAAAATGGTGAAGAAAAAGAAGTCTGGACTGGAGACTATATCTTTGACAATGAATGGCAAAGTTTTCGTACCAAGAAAAACAGAAACCTTGAGTTTAAGTCCGCTCCGAAAGAACTACAGAAAGGAGACTATAAAGTTGCAATCAAAGTGGTGGATATTTTCGGTAACGACACCACTAGAGTAATTGATGTAGCTCTATGAAAATACAACCAACAAAAATTCTAGATGGTGATGATGCAATCATTTTTTCAAATAGCTTTAATCTCTACAATAACTCCCTAAAGATAGAAAACATTCTCGGTATAAATATAACCTTTTCCTTTGATGAAGAAGGTACGGAAAACAGAGAAAAAGATATTGACATTTCAGGAGATGGCAACAATGCAATAATCACATTTTCTTCAAAAATACGAAATACTCTTGGGTCTGGCACAACAGGAAAAATTGAAATTGCTGAAATGGACATTGAACAAAGTAGACACAAGCTCCTTTTTTCACTATATGCAAGCAAGATAGGAGATAAAAGTTCCGCACTTAATTTAAGTATTGCTTTTTATATTAGGAAAGTATGAGTATAGAAATTAAGAAAGGCGGAGGAAGTATTTCCCCTAAAATTGAAGAGCGAATGAACAGACAAGAGGGTCTTATTTATGCGGTTGTTCTTGTAGTTGTAATTATGGTAGTGCAACTACTTATAGATAGTTTTCGATTTAGTACTACTGCCTATAAAGAGTATTCTGAGAAACTTGGCTCAATAGAAACAACTCACCAAATAAATAAGCAACTCCTTGAACAAAATACAAAAAATCAAGAACTTATTCTTGATTTACAAAAGCAAATTTTTAACAAGAAATAATATGGCTCTTCATAAAAACTTCCCAAAAGACCCCTACGCAATTCTTAACCCTGAAATCAGATGGTTTCCTGCTGATGAAGACCTACGAGAAAAAGGATTTGAGAAACTAATCCCTCCTCTTGTAGCAGAACTACGTAAGCAAGTTAAGGTTTGGCGAGATAACAACTATGAAGGAGCAAGTGAAACCTCAAAAGCACTTCTAGGGTGGTGGTTTAAGGAAGAACATACGCTCTATAACCAAGACGGTTCTTCCTATAATTTCCGATATTACTTCTCCCAGAGAGAAGCTTTAGAGACTGTCATATGGCTCTACGAGGTCGCAGAAGTGAAGGATAAGTATGATTTGATACGTTATAACTCAACTGGCGTTCTAAGTGCTCAGATGTTCACTGAGGAATGGCTCCGCTTTGTCATTAAAATGGCTACAGGAGCAGGTAAAACCAAAGTAATGAGTTTGGTCATAGCTTGGGCATATTTCCATAAGCTATACGAAAATAGCTCACGACTTGCTAAAAATTTTCTCCTAATCACTCCGAACGTGATTGTTTTTGAAAGAATAAGAAATGATTTTGAAGGAAACAAGATATTTTTCTTAGACCCTGTACTCCCCGACAATGGTTATATGGGGCAAAATTGGCAGGACGACTTCCAAGTGACTTTACACTTACAAGATGACCTAAAGAATGTTTCTGATACAGGGAATATATTTCTCACTAACATTCATCGAGTTTTTGAAAGTGATGTAAAAGACTACAGTGCAGAAGATGAAGATAGCTCTGGTTATTTTCTTGGTGATAAACCCGTAACAAAAACAAATGATGTCACCGTTGATTTGGGGATGATTATTCGTGATATAGATGAACTCATTATTATAAACGACGAAGCTCATCACATTCACGAAGAAAATGCTTGGCTAAAATCTATCCGTGACATAGACAATAAACTGAAACAAAAAGGTGGTAATCTTTCTCTACAGATAGATGTAACTGCAACTCCTAAAAACAATAAGGGGGCTATCTTTGTGCAAACGATTTCTGACTATCCTTTAGTTGAAGCAATACATCAAAGAGTGGTTAAACAACCAGTTGTACCAGATGAAGCAAGCAGAGGTAAATTAAAAGAAGGTCAGAGTGTTGTATTTACAGAAAAATGGAGAGACCATATTCATCTTGGTGTTGAGGAGTGGAAAAAAACATACGAACAACTTTTACCAACAGGAAAGAAATCCCTCCTTTTCATAATGACAGATGATACAAAGAACTGTGATGATGTTGCGGAGTATCTCGAAATGAACTATTCAGAACTGAAAGGTGCTGTTCTCACAATTCACACAAACAAAAGCGGTGAAATTTCTGAAACAACTTCAGGTAGAAACAAAGAAGAGCTTGAGGTACTCAGAAAACAATCAAATGAAATTGATAGTTGGGAGAGCCCTTATAAGGTTATTGTATCTGTAATGATGCTCAAAGAAGGTTGGGATGTGAAGAATGTAACAACTATTGTAGGTCTTCGCCCATATGCTTCTGACAGTAAAATCCTACCTGAACAGACACTTGGTAGAGGTTTACGAAGAATGTATTTTGGAAGAGATGATATTGATGAATATGTGAGTGTTATCGGTACCCCTGCTTTTATGGACTTCGTTGAAAGCATAAAAGGTGAGGGCGTTCTCCTTGAGAAGAGACTAATGGGTACTGGTTCAAAGCCCATCTCTCCAATGGTTATCGAAATTGATAAGGAAAATACTCAGAAAGATATTCAGAAATTAGACATTGAAATCCCTGTAATGACCGCTAGAATACAGCGAGAGTATAAGAACCTAGCTAACCTTGATGTTTCTATTTTTGGGAATGAAAAAGTGAAAGTAAAAGCATTCACCGAACAAGAAAAGCGAGAAATAGTCTTCAAGGATGTCGTTGCTGAGAAGGTCCACCATACCACTATTTTGAGTGGTGATATTGAACCAAACTATCAAAGTGTGGTTGGTTTCTTTGCTCAAGCAATAATGAGAGAAATGCGTTTATTTGGATGTTATGACATTCTCTTTAGTAAAGTAAAAGATTTTGTTGAGAACTATATGTTTGAAAGCAAGGTTGAATTAACGGACCTTAATGTACTTAGAAACCTTTCTGAAGTTGAATACATTAAGCTTATAAAAGATGGTTTCAAAAGGTCTATCAATGAACTTACGGTCCAAGATAGAGGCGACACCGAAATTAAGAATTATATTAAGATTAGTGATGCTAGACCGTTCGTTGTGAGTGATAAGTCTTTCCTCATTCCACAAAAGTCAGTCTTCAACAGAATTGTTGGTGACAGTAACTTTGAGCTAGAGTTCTGTGCTTTTCTAGAGAAATGTAGTGATGTTGTTTCTTTTGCAAAAAACTTCCAGAACAAAGAAGCTAATGCTCTTCGTATTGAGTATAAGAACAGCGAGGGCTTTATTGCTACTTACTACCCTGACTTCTTTGTGAAGATTGATGACAAGCAAGTGTACATCGTAGAGACCAAAGGTCGGGAGGAAGATGATGATAAAATTAAGTTTGAACGACTACAAAAGTGGTGTGAAGATGTGAATGCAAGACAGAGTAAAGTCATATATAAAGCCCTCTATGTAAAACAAGAGGAGTACGAAAAGAACCCTGTAAAAAACTTTGATGAGTTGGTGAGGTTGTTTGGTTAGTGAATAAGTGAACATTGTGAACCAATAAATAAATGAAGAAAAATTTAGTCACAATCAAAGAAGAATACTTCATCAAGTTCAAGAAACTCTACCTAGAGGAGTTTGGAGAGGAGGAATACAACAAGATGACTGAGGAACAGTTATTTAACAGTGCCACAGCCCTTATAAACCTTTTAGATGCAGTCTACAGACCAATACTTAAAGAAGACTATGAAAAATATAAAAATTAACAAAAGAACAATAATATCAGCCGTTATTATGGCGGTTTTAGTATTAGGAGGATGGTTCGTTTACCATTCGCACGAGAAGAAAAAAGTAGCTCTAGTGAAAAGCTACTTAGAGGATGGAAAGCAAGACTTTGATAACGAGGACTATGATAAATCTATCGCTGATTTTTCAAAGGTCATAGAAATAGCCCCTAAAGAGCCAGTGGGATATGTTCTAAGAGCTTATTCGTACTTCCTCAAGGGAGAATATGATAAAGCTCTTGAGGACACAGACACAGTTCTTAAGTTCTCAAAGGATAACTCTGCTTCATTTTATGCTTTAAGAGCCGACAGCTATCGCTATTCACAAAAATTTGAAGAAGCTACCACCGAATATGCCAAAGCTTATGCTCTGGATGCAAATGACAAAGACATCGTGAATGGTTACGTAGGTGGGTTAGTCGTTCTGGACCAAAATGATAAGGCTTATGAGGTCATTAGAAAATACTTTGATACTACCCCTAAAGATGAATACTGGGACGACACGGAAGCTTGGTACAACTTAGCCTTCGCATCTTACAAAACCCATAGATGTATGGAAGCAAGCACAAGTGCGTGGCATTTGCTTATGAGAACCACAAATGATAAAGAGAAGAAAGTAGGTGAAGGAATAATGCATAACGCTCTAAATGATAAGGAATGTATAGACCAAGACACCTTTGTAAAGGAAGACACAGCTAAGTGACGAAAGAAAGCCTAGACAATGTAATAGCTCTTGGAGAGGTCCTACGGAAAATACATAACCGCCTTCTAAATGAAGGTAAGATTGTAAGAAAGGATGGTAAGACTATTTTCGTAGGGACCGAAATCAATAAGGAATAAAGCTGTTTTGTTTTTTCAGTTTCTCTAGCTTTTGCCTTAAATCATAAGCATTTCCGTGAGAAAGTAAGCCTTGATATGAAATCAGGTTGTTTTCATTCAATCTTGTAAGCATTTTTCTTTTTGTCGCAGTCCTAAGTACTCTGTGTTTTGGGAAATGTATCCACCCCAAGAAATCAACACCAGAGGTGAGCGTCTCTATGAAAACCTTATTAGGGTGAAGACATAGCCCGAGTGTCTTAGCCAAATAATTTCCAATTTCTACTAAAATCTCTTCTAACCAACTTTTATCATCTGAAAGAATTACAAAATCATCAGCATACCGAATATAGTATCTTGCTTTCAATTTATGTTTCATAAATTGGTCAAACTCATTCATATAGATATTTACAAAAAGTTGAGAGGTTAAGTTACCGAGTGGCAACCCTTTACCAATTTCTGTAGAGTGAAAGCTCTTAACAATAATGGTTAGTAGTAAAAGAATATCTTTATCTTCTATGTACTTATCTAATATATGAAGTAGTATTTTTTGGTCTATCGAAGCAAAGAACTTTCTAATATCACATTTTAAGACCCAGCACGTCTTCGTATTATTCTTTGAAACCTTCTTTGAAAAATACTTGAACCGCTCCATAGCTTTATGGGTTCCTTTGTTATCTCTGCAAGAATACGAACTTGCTACAAAAGTTTTATCAAAGAACGGATAAAGTTTTCTATAAATTGCGTGATGGAGTAATCGGTCCCGAACAGATGCTTTATGTATATTGCGTGGTTTTGGGTCTGATATGTTAAAAGCAAAATAAGAAGAGTGAGTATAAGTTTTGGTAACCAAATCATTATGTAACGATAAGATGTTACTCATAAAGTTTCTCTCGAAAATCTGTACATCTTCCCGTGATTTTTTACCTTTCTTAAACTCCTTCCACGCTTCTAATATATTATCGAGAGAAATGATATCATTGTAAGAATGTTGGAAGAAAATGCTCATCCTTTGAAGTCTACCCCCCCCCGAGGCTTTTACCAGTGCTCGAAAAGCTAAAAACTGGATATATTATGTGGATAGAGCATTATCAAATACTTCCAAAACACCACAGGTATACTCTTGGTCAAAAAATTGATACGTTGCTTGTGGAAGCAATCGAAACAATTTCTCTGGCGAGTTTTCTAACAAAAGAAGAGAAGCAACCATACGTACGTATTGCGATGCGGAAAATGGATACAGTAAAAGTTCTCTTCCTAGTCCTTTGGGAAACTAAATCTATAGATAACAAAAAATACATAGCTATCTCTACTCCCTTTGATGAAGTGGGGAAGATGTTAGGTGGATGGAATGGGCAACTATCAAAACAAAACTCTCCTATAAAAGGAGAGAAATGAGACAGTTGCCAGAACGGCAGACGGGTTGTTAGCGTTCCACTTGTTGTCGAGCCAATTGTAGTTCCAGTTCCACTTGCCATCGTTCCAGTACAAGTACAGGACGTAACGGTTACCGTTCGAGTTCCGAAGGATTGTATAGAGAGCCTCCCATTCCACCACCCCTTGAGTACTCTTAAGGTTGTATATTATTCGGCATCTTAAATGCCCTAACACTCTATACCAAGTATCTTCATTTTTTGAAGCTTCTACATACACCACACTGCTTCTAACCGTAATCAAAAACATTCTCGATGTATGGATACTGAGTTCGGTAGCAAGCAACCTTAATCACTTGCAGATTTACCTACTTTCATATTTTATTCTATCATTACAAAATCAAAAGCCCGTACACGCAGTTACGCAATGTACGGGCTCAAGGACTAAGTACAAAGGGTCTAAGAGACCTAAGTGAACTAGTCCGAAGTGCTAACTTGCCAGAACGGCAGACGGGTAGCGAGCGTCCCACTTGTCGTCGAGCCAACCGTAGCGCCAGTCCCACTCGCCATCGTCCCAGTACAAGCACAGGACGCAGCGGCTACCGCGCGAGTTCCGAAGGATGGTTCCGTCGAAGAACACGTAGGTGGTGTTACCGTTGGTGGGCTCCTTCCAGCTCGCAGGGATGAGGTGTTGGTTCTCCCAGAGGGTCTGGAAGACCTTCGCGTCGAGGCGAATGTGCCCAGCGTCCTTGAGACGCTTCAGCTTTTCCTCACCCACGACCGAGCTTTCACGCTCCTTCAGCATCGTTTCGAAATTGACCTTCGTCAGGTCCACTTCGCCGAGCGCAAGTGAACGCTCGTCCTCTTCCACGATGGACCAACCTTCGCCGATGAAGGCGACGGGGTCGAAAGCGGAGGTGCGGTCGATGGGGATGACCTTCGGTTCGCCGACGATGACACGCCCGCCGTTCTTCAGGAAGGCAGTGAACTGCGAACCTGCATCACGGGGGTTGTCGATGACCTTCTGCAAGACGGTGCCGTTGACGGCGTCCCAGTCCGCATTGTTCATCAGGATGGCGATTGCGTTGAGAACCTGACCTTGTGAGGGCTTGTTCATTTGTTTTCTCCAGAGATTTGGCTAACCACGTATAGAACGTAGCTTGACCGTGCTAGAGGGCTCAAACGAGAGTTTGTTTACCATAGCTTCAAATCTTCAATCACTAGGAATTGTAAAACTTAAAGCTATGGTAAACGCAAGTTAGCTATATCAAAGAGCTATATATAATATAGCATACTTTGGTATAAAAGTCAATAGGTAAAAACCCTATATTATAATGGTTTTAGGCTTCTTTTTCCTCATATTCTCCTTTGAGAACCCATACCAGATATTCAAGTTCTCTTTTGATTTGGTTCAGGAAAACAAAATCGAAGTCCACCAAAAAGTAAAACACGACATCATTTGATGTCGTGTTTTACTTTTTGGTGGGCCCTAGAGAAAGCCAATAGTTTGGCTTTCGTCGGAATCGAACGGTCACAGCTATGTTTCTAAAAAGTTGTATCCCTGACTTTTTAGAAACGAGCGAGGCGGGCTCGCGAGTACTTATGAGCAATCTACGCAAAGCGTAGTTAGCGCAATTAGTAACTCGTGAGGCGATTCAGCTAGGCTCCCAAACTTTTTAAATTGTACTCAATTTGTAAACGAACACATTGACCTACTGGGTTAAAAGTCCGCAGTCCATTTAGAGGGTCCGCCTGAGAAGCAATCAGCCCCGGCAACTCCGGGGCTTTTTTCTTTCATAATTAAAGCTTTTATGTCTACCTTGCTTAATATTTAATACAACATATTTCATAAAAATCACTATTGACAATAGTAACAAAATAGTATACAATATTTTAACTGCCCTCGCTGGCAGGAGGTGTTCTTATTCACTTTCATCAACTTTAGAGAAACGGAGAGTCTCGTCATGTTTTACAGACTGGCAGAATATGCCATCCTTGCGCTGCTGGCCCTTGTGGTCTGCACGCAAATGCTGTGGCCCTTGTTCAAGGGACGACAGATGTTCCCCTTCTTCCGCTCCCAACAGAAGCTGGAAAAGGATTTGGCTGCCGCTAAGCAGGCCAAACTCGAGGGAGACCTCGCCACACAGGTCGAAAAGATCAAACCCCCAACCACCAAGTAACGGAGAAATCGAGATGAGTATCAAACAATGGGCAATGAGCAGCACGCGAAACACCGTGCTGGCCGGTCTGACGATCATTGGCGCGGTCGTGACCGGGCTCCTGTCACCGAAGCTGGTCGAGAACCTGGACGCCTCACACGTGATGGTGATCCAGAAGCTCGACGGCACACTCGACTGCTACACCGAACCCGGCCCCAAGTGGCAAGGTCTCGGCGATGTCACCAGGTACCCCCGGCGAGGAACCTACAAGTTCGACGTGCACACCGACAAGGTCGATGAGGGCAAGGGCTTGCAGTTCAACGACGGCGGCACCGGAATGCTGTACGGCTCCATCAACTGGCAAATGCCTCTCGACTGCAAGCAGATCATCGCGATCCAGAAGGACTTCGGCAGCTCCGAAGGCATCGAGTCGCGTGGTGTGCTGCAGATGGTCAAGACGGCGATCAACCTCTCCGGCATGACGATGACCTCGATGGAATCGTTCGCCGAACGCAAGGCTGAGCTGTTCGAGTTCATCAACGACCAGGCCCAGAACGGCGCATACCAGATGCAGACCAAGCCGGTCGAGCGAATCAACCCGATCACCAACAAGCCGGAAACGGCGATGGTGGCGGAAGTGACTCGCGACAAGACCGGCAAGCCACAGCGCCAACACGGCTCCATTCTGGAGCAGTACGGCGTGACACTGCAGCCTCTGGCCATCGACAAGCTCGACTACTCGAAAATCGTTCAAGACCAGATCAAGGCGCGTCAAGACGCTCTGACTCAGGTGACCGTTTCGCAGGCGCGAGCTTCGAAGGCCATTCAAGAAGCCATCACGACCGAAAAAGAAGGCCAAGCCGCTGCTGCCAAGACCAAGTGGACCCAGGAAGCCATCAAGGCAACCGAGGTCACCAAGGCCGAGCAGCTGAAGGCTGTTGCCATCTTGGCGGCTGAACAAGAACGCGATGTCGCCAAGCTCAACAAGGATGCTGCTGAGTTCTACAAGCAGCAACAGATCCTGAAGGGCGAGGGCGACGCGGCATACCGCCAGAAGGTCATGCAAGCAAACGGCGCCTTGGAGCAGAAGCTCGAGGCCTGGACGTCTGTCATGGGCACTTTCGCCAAGGAATTCGGCAAACAGAAGTGGGTGCCTGAAGTCCAGATGGGCGGCGCGGCAGCCTCCGGCGGAAGCACAGTCTCATCCATGATGGATCTCCTTTCAACCAAGGCCGCGCGGGACCTCGGTCTCGACATGAAGATGTCGGCGAATCGTGGCGAACCAGCTGCTGAAGCTGTGGCCAAGCCGGCCAAGAAGTAAGTTCCTTCGTGGGAAATCCCGCACCTCGCTTGCGGCCCCGCGCCGCAAGCAATCAGCCCCGAGCGTGTGCCGCAAGGTACACAATGCTCGGGGCTTTTTTTCTTTCTATACTTTAAAACTTTTCAACCATTTTCCTCCTTGCTTTTACATTTGAAACAAGGTCTCTAACTCAGTGCCCGGCTCCCCAAAAGCCGGGCACAAATGTCTCATTTTTGCCAAAAGAAATCCTTAAAAATAAAGACAGGGACGAAAGTAGAGATACCCCCAGGTTTTGTTTTAGATACTAAGGTTTTGGGGCTATACTAACTACGTAATGTCCGCTAAAAAGGTTCTCATGATTGGATGGGAATACCCACCTCACCATAGCGGCGGCTTGGGCGTTGCTTGCCAAGGTATGGCACACGCACTCATTGATAATGACGTGCATGTTTGTTTTTTGCTCCCTAAAACAGTTAGATTAAACGATACGAAGGTCCCTATCCTCTTTGCTGATGAGCCAGTAAAAACAACAAGCAGTAAAACCACGACTGAAGTTATCACCCCCCACCTTGAAATGTTGGCTAGAGAATTACAAAATCCATACCTAACGAGCGTAGAGTACGAGATGAGGCTCACAACGTTTTTAAAGGCTGGGGGTAAAATCGTTCCGAGGACTCTTGTTGAACAGGTGGAACACTACGGGAAGCTGACGAAAGCGATGCTGAGAGAGCGTTATAGTGACATTGATGTCATTCATGCACATGACTGGCTCTGTTTCCCTGCTGGTATTGCAGCCAAAGAAGCTACAGGCAAGCCACTCATTGCACACGTCCACGCTACTGAATTTGATCGCGGAGGAGGAACAGGTGTTAACGAGACTGTCTACCAGAGAGAACGTGACGGTATGATGAGGGCCGACCATGTCATCGCAGTGAGCGAACTCACAAAGAAGACAATAGTAGAGAAGTATGGTATTCACCCTGACAAAGTAACTGTGGTGCACAATGGTAAATCTCCAATGACACACGGAACACTGTCTCGGTTCGCACATCTACAAGAGATAAAACGACAAGGCAAAAAAATAGTTCTCTTCGCTGGACGTATCACGATACAAAAAGGAGTTGACTACTTTGTCCACGCAGCCAAGAGAGTGCTAGATCACAATAAGGATGTATACTTTGTAGTAGCAGGCTCTGGTGACATGGAGCGACAGATTATTACCTTAACCTCTGACCTGCATATTGGGTCACATTTTATTTTTACAGGGTATTACACCCTAGAAGAACTAACAGGACTCTTCGCAATCACAGATGTCTTTGTGATGCCGTCAGTCTCTGAACCTTTCGGCATAGTGCCACTTGAGTCAATCAGTAACGGGGTACCGGTCATCATGTCTAAGCAGTCAGGTGTTTCTGAGATAGTCTCCCACGCTCTTAAGACAGACTTTTGGGACACCGAAAAGATGGCCAACCAAATCCTCGCCGTAATAACATACTCCCCTCTTAAACAAACCTTGAGAGAGGAAGGGTACCGACAGGTAGAGGGTATTACCTGGGACAGGGCAGCCAAAAAAATCAAAGCCATTTATCAATCGCTCGCTTAAAACAAAATCATGCCAACAATTGCTCTTTATTTAAAAACTCACCAACCTTATCGCATCAAGCAGTATCGCGCTTTTGATATTGGCCACGATCACGAATATTTTAATGACAAAGGTGAAGCTAACACCAACAATATCAAAATCTTAAAGAAGATTTGTGAGAAGTCCTACAAACCGACGAACAAAATCCTCCTCGAACTTTTAAAGAAGTATCCTGACTTTAAATTTAGCATCTCTCTTTCTGGCACCCTCTTAGAACAACTCGAAGAGCATGCGCCGGCCACACTTGAAACATTCAAAAAACTCGTTGACACTGGGCGCGTAGAAGTGCTCGGTGAGACGTACTATCACTCACTGTCATTTTATTACTCGCTCACTGAGTTCGAAGAGCAAGTGAAGCTGCAGAATAAACTATTAAAGCGACTCTTTGGTGTTGTGCCAAAGGTATTTTCTAATACAGAGCTCGCATACAGAAACGACTTGGCCGCATGGGCAGAAAAAGCTGGGTACAAAGGTGTCATCGCAGAAGGCTGGGACCCAATCCTTGGGTGGAGGACGTCTAACTTCGTCTACCAACCAAAAGGAACATCAAAAATAAAACTTCTTCTCAAAAATTATCGACTTTCTGACGACATCGCCTTTCGTTTTAGCAATAAGGGTTGGTCTGAATGGCCACTTACCGCGGACAAGTTTGCGAGTTGGGTCAACGCATTAAACGGTAACGCAGAGACAGTGAACCTCTTCATGGACTACGAAACCTTTGGTGAACACCAATGGGAAGATACTGGTATCTTTGAGTTCTTAAAGCATATGCCAAAGGAAATCTATAAGAACAAAGACAACGGTTTCCTCACACTTTCCGAAACATGCAAGGCATACAAGCCAAAAGATACAGTTGATATGCCACACATTGTCACCTGGGCTGACACGGAGCGTGACCTCTCTGCATGGACCGGTAACAGCATGCAGCAATCATCTCTTTCTGAGTTGTACAGAATCGAGGGGCAGATATTGGCAACCAAGAATAAAAAACTTATTGATGACTGGAGAAAGCTTCAGACATCGGATCACGTGTACTACATGTGTACCAAATGGTTCGCAGATGGTGATGTTCATAAGTACTTCTCACCATACGAGTCACCGTACGAAGCATATATAGCTTTCACAAACGCACTCACAGATCTTAAGCTGCGAGCCAAGATTCTATAACACAAATGTCTAGACCTCTTACACTATCTAATGGAAATATTTTAGTCGGCCTCGATGATCGAGGTTCGGTTACTGATTTTTTTTATCCATTTGTTGGCGTAGAGAACCACGTTAGAGGTGAGCCGCATCGTGTTGGAGTCTGGCAGCATGGGAGAACATCATGGCTAACAGATGAAGAGTGGACAGTTGAGATAGACTTAGTTAAAGATACCTATGTGGGCCAGATTAAGTGTTTTAATAAAAAAACGAACTTAGAAATACTCTTTACTGATATTGTCTACAACGAAAAGAATATTTTTTTGAGAAAGGCAAAAATAACTAACCATAGTGACTCCACTCAAGAGATAAAGCTATTCTTTCACCAGGTATTCTGCATCTACGGAACACCACAAGAAGACACAGCCTACTACGACCCAGTCAAAAATGTGCTCATACATTATGAAGGGCGCAGAATGTTTCTTATTTATGCTGAGACGAGTGACGTGCCATTTAACGAATATAGTGTTGGTCTTTATGGAATCGAAGGTCGCGAAGGAACATACAAAGATGCTGAGGATGGGACTCTCTCTAAAAACTCTATTGAGCACGGTCACGTAGACTCAGTCTGCGGAGTGCCGCTTACCCTCCATAAAGGCGAGACAAAAGAGGTTTTTTACTGGATAACTGTCGGCGAGACCAAATCAGAAATATACGACCTGCACGAGTACACACTTTACAGAAGACCAGATAGTCTTATTGAGAGCACTGAAAAGTTCTGGCATGCGTGGCTAACACGCCAAAACTATATTACCTGTGATGTTAAAGATGAGAGCACCCTTGAGCTCTTCAGAAAAAGTCTTTTCTATATACGAGGCAACATTGATAACCGAGGCGCCATCTTGGCTTCTCCTGATTCTTCGATGCTGCAGCACGGAAGAGACACCTACAGCTACATGTGGCCAAGGGATGGTGCCATGACCGTTATGGCATTACTTGAGGTTGGAGAATACAATATATCAAAGCACTTTTTTAAGTTTTGCAATGACGTTCTCGAACCAGATGGCTATCTCATGCACAAGTACAAAGCTGACAAATCTCTAGGTAGTTCGTGGCACTCATTCGTTAAAGACGGCGCACCAATACTCCCAATACAAGAAGATGAGACAGCTCTTGTTTTGGTGGCCCTTTGGGACTATTACGAAAGGACAAAAGACATCGACTTTATAGAAATGCATTACACTACAGTAATACGAAGAATGGCTACATTTCTGACTGAGTTCACTGACGATGATACTGGTCTCCCCCTCCCTAGCTATGACTTATGGGAAGAAAAGCACGGTGTCTCTACGTTTACAGCTAGTGCAGTCTATGCTGGACTACGTGCTGGAGCAAAATTTGCTGAGCTTTTCCAAAAGGAGAGTGACGAGAACACCTTTAGTAAAAAAGCAGAGAGTATAAGAGAAGCAATTCTTAACCACATGTACGACGAAGAAAGAAAAACTTTCATAAAACTCGTCAATAAGAAAAATGGTGCACTTATAAAAGATACAACTATCGACATGTCGAGTGTCTACGGAATCTTTACCTATGGAGTCCTTGATGTTCATGATGAACGAGTTGTTAATTCGATTAAAGCAATCGAAGAAAAACTCCGTCTCAATACTGGGGTAGATGGAGTACCTCGCTACGAAAAAGATCGTTACTATATGCAAGTAGATGGCACTCCTAACCCTTGGTACATAACTACACTATGGCTTGCTCAGTACTATGCAAAAGCTGCTCAAAAGCCAGAGGATTTGGACAATGTTAGGCATTGGATTAATTGGGTAGTTATACACTCACCAAAATCAAGAGCTCTCTCTGAACAACTACACCCATTCACTGGGGAACAACTTTCTGCCACTCCACTCACCTGGAGCCATGCAGAATATATTCGTACGGTCATCGCGTACTATCAAGCACTGAAACGAATGGGTCTTTGTGATGCATAAGTAACTATATGAACGAACAACTACAACCACTTTTAAAATTCAAAGAGCAGTTCACTTTTGAACCAGTAATTATTAATGGGGATTCACTCAAAGAATATGAGCGTGTAGTCGTGTGCGGTATGGGAGGGTCAGCTATAGCAGTTAATTTTTTAAAACTTCTTTTCCCAGATCTTCCTATAACATTACACAACTCTTACGGTCTACCGAAAAATATCTCGATTGCTAGCACTCTTGTGGTAATCAACTCATACTCCGGTAACACAGAAGAAGCTTTGGACTCTTTTAACAGCGCAATACGAGAAGGTGTGACAACAATGTCTATCAGCAAGGGAGGAAAACTGATAGAATCTGCTACCTTAAATAAAGCTGCCTATATCATACTACCTGAATCAGGCCTTGAGCCTCGCTTTGCTATCGGACATCAAATGATAGCCATCCTCTCCGCCTTAAAAAGAGATGACAAAAAAAGACTACTGAGAAACGCAGTGGGGAAAGTTGGTCTGGAAGCAGGTCTGGAAGCAGGCAAGATCCTGGCGTCACGTTTTATCAACAAATACCCTGTCCTTTACTCCTCGCCACTGCTCGAACCACTCACATATCCAGTCAAAGCAGCTATTAATGAGGGCGCTAAGTTGCCAGCCTTCGTCAACACCATCCCTGAAGCCAATCACAACGAGTTACAGAGTTTTGTAGTAGACGAGACTCGTAATGAACGTGAAGCATTTGGATTTCTGTTTTTTGTTTCATCTTTTGACCACGAGAGAATCAAAAAAAGAATCACTGTAATGAGAGAGCTCTACAGCGCGAAAGGATTCACCTGTGAGGAGATAGTTGTTGACCACTCTTCAATATCGTCCCTCCTTGATGCACTATTTCTTGGATACTCTTTTGCCACAGAGCTAGCAATCGAGAGAGGAGTTGCACCATACACCACACCATTTATTCAGGAGTTTAAAGGGTTAATGTCTAATCAATAATTAAAGTATGTATATTCTTATCGACATTGGAGGAACAAAGACTCGCGTAGCCATAACTAGAGATGGTGAATCTTTCGATGAACCCTCTGTCTTTAAAACACCCCAGGACTTTAGTGAGTGGCTAGCCAATCTTCACAAAAGCACTGAGTTCACAATACTTAACAAAGCACTACGCGGTGTTATCGTCGGAGTACCTGGAACCTTCACTGATATGGGCATTATTATCAAAACCCCTAACCTACAAGCATGGCAGGGTGTCCCGATTAAAGAACACTTGGAAAAACTTTTCAGTGTACCTGTTACAATAAAAAATGATGCGGCACTTGTAGGACTTGGAGAAGCGGTTCACGGGGCAGGTAAAGGTCACTCTATTGTTGCCTATCTAACCATAAGTACCGGGGTTGGCGGGGTGCGAATAGTGGACGGCAAAATTGATAAAAGTACTTACGGATTCGAAATTGGCCATAGCATCATAGACGTTGAACACGAAAGAGACGTAGAAAGTTTTATTGGGGGAGGATCTCTTGAACGACAGTTCGGAAAACCTTCACATGAGGTAAAGGATAGCTCTGTCTGGGAAAGAGTAAATCGACATGCTGGAATATTTGGCGCTAATACTATTATGTACTGGTCCCCTTCTGTCATCATCTATGGTGGCCCTGTTATGAACGACCTACATATTGAGATCATCGAAAAAGAAGCGAAGCGTCACTTGTTGATGTACAAAGATTATCCGTTATTTATACGAGGCACGCTCAAGGACTTTGGTGGACTTTATGGGGCACTAGCACTAAGCAAGACGTTAGACGTTAGACGTTAGACGTTATCGTAATTGGACTTATTATTGTACGCAAGTATTTAATGTATGTCTTGAGTTCTGTGTGTATCTATCAATCTAATATATATCTAACAATCTACATTCTATACCACCTACTGCTTATCCACGTGACTCCAAGCGAAGTCTTTGTCACCATGCACCTTCTTACCTGGGTTTAAAATATTCTCTGGGTCAAAGATAGCTTTTGTTTTTTCAAAAAGGGCAATTATCTCAGGTGAATACATTTTTGGAAGATACGATGTACGAAGTAGGCCATCGTTATGTTCGCCTGACATCGATCCTTTGTACTCAAAGATGAGTGTATATACTTCGTCCATTAACTGATGAAGTACCTCCACTACTCCCGCCTTGTGAATATCAACAAGAGGAATAATGTGGAAGTTGGCATCCCCCATATGACCAGCAACAGTATAAATTAGGTCTTTATATTCTTCCTTCTTAAATATAATTTCAAGTTTTGGTAAAAATTCTGGAAGATCATTTGGGTGTACAACGATATCGTCAATCGTAGGAGCGGTACGCATCCCCTGCATTCTCGATCGCAAAAGCGCAAAACTCTCACGTCTAAACGTCCAATATTTCTTCGCCTGCTGCGCGTTGGTCGTTCTCTTAACTGGCAATTTAAACTGCTTCATGTCTTCATAGGCTTTCCCTACCTTTTCGTCTACCTCTTCTTCTGTGTCACCAGTAAACTCAGCCATCAAAATTATTTTTGGAACACCGCCTGTGAGTACCATCAAAAACTCTGGCAAAAACTGAAGACCAAGAGTAATCATATTTCCTCCCATTCTAAGAGCGATATCTTTAAAGAACTTCATTGCTATCTTAAAAGTGTGATCGTCGTAAGACTCCATTGTTTCAGGCTTGTGCTCTAACATTTTTACAATAATCTCTCCTAGGTGCACAGTTGACGGCACAAACATCACCATCATTCGAGAATGAGTCTTTGGTCTCACACCTGTGAATGTAACTGAGGTGACCGCTGCGAGTGTCCCCTGACTCCCGGCAATAAGTTTTGAGAGGTCAAACGTCTCCTCTTCCTTGTTGTACACATTCCAGAGATAGTACCCTGAAGAGTTCTTGGATACTGTAGGCTTGGCCTGCATGATTGTCTCATAGTTGCTCGTTATCAAGTCATACATTTCCTTGTGAATTCTTCCTCCTTCACTCTTTTCTTCCATTTTCATCTTCAACTCATCCACAGAAAATGCATGTAGCACATCCCTTGAACCGTTTGCATACACTACGTCTAGCGACTGAATATATTTTTCGGTTTTGCCATACGTAAGAGTCTTTTCTCCACCTGAGTTATTAGAGACTATCCCACCTATTGCGGCGAGTTCACGTGACGCAGGATAGCTCGGCATAAGCCACCCTTCTTTAAGGGTCTCCTTTTCAAAGTCGCGATAGTACACACCTGGCTCTGTGGTGGCAAATTCTGGCTTGACCTCAGTAACGTGGTTCATGTACCTGGTTGTATCTACCACAATAGAGGGAGAAAGTGGTCCACCTGTCATACAGGTTCCAGCTGCACGAAAAGCCACACTAATATCAACGCCTTCTTTTTTCTTTTTGTTAACAAACTCCAAAAGTGAACTGATATCTTTTGCGTCTTTTGGAAAAATCACCATTTCTGGCTTCACATAAAAAAGACTAGTGTCTCGCGCAACTTTTTCTCGATCTTCATTTAAGAGCGACCCGTCTCCTTTGATGAGCAGTGAGAGCTCTTTTGCTAACTCTTCATAATTAGGTACTGTCATAGATACTTCTGAGTGTACCATACCATTCTGACTTCAATAGATAGTCTAGACAGCAGATTCGAGCTTTTTCTCAATCTCTTGTTCAATGATTTCTAGTCTCTTTTTGAACTTTTTGAGAATCGCCTGCTCTTCTTTAGTGAGCTCTCGTTTACGTTCTGCTTTTACCAGAATGTCGTGGAACTCCTCAATATCTCTTCTTAGGGCAGCTACATTGACCTGGAGAGTATTCTCAATCTCTCTTAAGTTCCTTCTAACTTTTCTTCTAAATCGTCTGAACTGGACGAAGGAGTACCAAAGAGTAGCGATAGTAACAAGTGCAGCAATTATAATAATAAGAATCACCGAGAGCCAATTCATCACGAATATTCCAAAACGAACAAGCATCATTCTTTCGACTTCAATTACTCTTGTGTCAGTGTACTCACTTACCGCACCGCGACTATCTAAAACCCTTGCCTTCATCTCATAAATACCTGAAGGAAGTTTTTCTCCCCACACCAAGCTAAAGACACCGGCTTCAGTTGAGGAAACTTCTTTTACCATGGTCTTACTGTCCTTGTCAGTTAAGGTAACCTCAACTCTTGAAAGAGGATATGTAGCTCCAACTATTTTGAATGTGTTGTCAAAATCAACTTTTCTGGTGTACTCCGTTATAACAGGCGGCGTAATGGCTTGGATTGTATAGTCGAGCGAAACACTGCTTACATTCCCTGCATTATCAATGGCGTTCACAATGACAGTGTGATTACCTGGAGATTGCTTCTGTAGGCGGTAGAGGTTAGATGCATCGAGAACATATTCGACGGGCTGACCATTATCAATACTCAACGTTATTTTACTCAAACCAGATCTAGAATCCTCTGCCTGAACAAGCAGGCTCGGTGTTAGATTAGTCGTAACACTTCCGTCCGGAAGAGTAGCTCTCAGTGACTCTGGCGCCTCAGTATCTATTTGAAATTTATATGTCGTAACACCACCCCAGCCACTTTTGTTCTTGAACTGAGCATGCATGTAGAAGATACCGTCCTCATCTACTGTAAACGACCTATTACTTACAGGTGGATCATACACTTTAGATGGGTTATCTTTCTCTTTTTCACTGTAGACCGTTCTAACTGCAGTAACTCCGTCAGGAACCTTCCACTCGAACGTTGCATCACGTCTAGAATACCAGAGACTGCTGTCTACATGTGTTGGGGAAGTGATAACTGGGACAACAGTTTCTATTGTAGGAGCTGCGGCTGCACCTTCATTAATATAGACCATAGCCCCTGTTGTGGTTTTTAAGACATCAGTAGCATTGCCATCGTTAGCCAAAACAGAAGCACCCTTAACTGACACGCTGACATTGCCTGCTTGTTTTGCTTTCAGTGTTATTGTAATAACTTTACCTGATGCCTTGCTGTACCCAGGGTTAAGAGCAACCCCTTCTAGTGAGACTAATCCTGTCGTATTAGAAAAAGAAGGCTCTTCTGCCCAAAGGTTCATGAAAGAGCCAGCTTTTGAAACGGACAGCACCTCTACTGCATCGTTTGGAAATGTTATTTCAGCAGAAACAGCGTTAATTGCTTCGGTGTTATTGGTAACCATCACCTCAAGACTGAAAGTTTTTCCTACTTGGGTGGTAACAGATGCTGGGCTAATCGTAAGATTCGCAGCGTACGAAACGGAACAGGAGAAAAAGATTGCAAAGAAAAGAGCTACAACGTGAACTAGCTTTTTACGTTTTTGCTGAGGGGAGAATTGTATATTTTCTAGTGTAAACATAAAGACAAAAAGCTACGATGAGCATTCCTATACTTATCAGTATATGCGAGTTTCGTTGATAACTCTGAAGGTTGTCAACAGGTTCAATTGTCTTAATCGTGTAGGTGTCATCCGAGTAGATAACTTTAACGTGAATATATTTTGATCTATCTTGTGATACTAAAATATATGGGTTGGCAGCCTTGTGCCAGTTTCTTTCTTCTACTGACACGCCATCGTAAGTCTCTGTCTCTGCAACATACATTTCTGATATGGCACTATGTGGTTCCTTATCGTCAACAACAATATGAAGAGCTCCGTTGTTAATAAGATCACTTTTGGCTACCATAACAGTGAGACTATCATGACGAATAAAACGTAGAGGTTTATTTTCTTTTTTATGTATCCTTGTGCCAACTGGTACTGTAATTTTCTTAACTGTACTTAATACTGGAATCTCAGTAGCCTCTTCGTTGTATGCGCGCAGAGAAAGAGAGTCTAGAATGAGTGTTGCTTCTCCAGTTGATTTTGGTCTTAAAAAAACAGTGAACACTACTCCTTCCTTCTCACCTTTGTAGTAAGGACTTTTAACCCCACCGAAGCCACCTGCAAATATTCCTTCAAAAGTTATATGAACCCTGCCATCAAAATACTTCTCCGTAGAAACATGAGGGAATCTAATCCAAGGAGAGACTACACTGTTATCTGTCGAAATAGAATCGATAGTAAAGACACTTTCATCAAAAGAGAGACTACCCTCAATTCCGCTCACTGTCTCCCCTTCTGGGTCGAGGGTAACAACAACTGGGAAAGATTCTCCAGTAAGAGAAGATTTTTCTGGGGCAACAACTTCTATAGTTGCAGCATAAAGCCACACAGATGTAAGAGCAAAGAGACACATGCTACTAAGTGTTATAAGAAGTGGTTTCATAGCTATCCAGTCCAACAATAAGCCAAAATACTAAGGTCGGTTAAGTTGATTCTACCATCACTACTTAGGTCAACCTTAGCAGGGAAGCCCAACCTTTTGTACCAAAAAGCCATAATACTAAAATCTAAAATGTTGACACGGTTGTCCTCATTTAAGTCACATTTTTTTCTAAAACCGCTAAGTGCAGCTCTATTTAGTCTTACCCTGTTGGTGTCACTTACTAGAAATGTTACTACATCCCCGTACGGCGACATATTCTCTTCTGTAACGGACCTTGCCTTTGCCTCGTAATTTCCGTAGCCTATCTCTCTCGTGTCTAACTGATATTGCCATAACCCTTGAGAATCAGCTCTTGTACTTTTTAACACCTCCACCTTATTAACAATACTGATTCGAACTTCAGCATCTGGTGCTGATCTACCAAAAATACTGACCAATTCTTTGTACTTTACCTCTAGCTTGTCTGTTGTTATTGTTGGCGGGATAAAGATACCTTCAACTAGCGTAGTCACCCCCAGACTTACGTAGACAGTAACAGTTAGAAGCTTAGACTTGAGGTGTTCTGTGTCTTCTGCACGTAGTCCAAATGTATACGTCCCTGGGTTGAGACTTCGTAAGCGAATTTCAAAGCGTCCATCTGTTCCCGCCGGAGACCCTGCCACAATTACGCCATTTTTTAGAACAGAAACCACACTTCCAGGGTAAGCCTGCCCTCTAAAAACAGCAACGTCAGAGGTGTCTATCATGTTAACCGGCCCGATTGGGGTAGGCGGAATAGGAAGCGTTTCCGGGTTCTGGTTTGGATTATTAGTCGCAGTAAGTGGCACTAGCGCTGTAATACTAATGTCTTCACTAAGAGGATTTGTAGTTGTATACCCAAACGCCATACTAGCTCCAGAAATAAGAGCTAGTATGACTATCAGTATTCTTTTATAGGAGAAAGCTATTTCTGAGAAGCAGCTCTTGCTTGTTTGATAATCCATTGATTATATTTCTTAACAAGCAACATAAGCACAGTCACCACAAGGAGGAGCACAACAACAACGACAGTGACCAAGTGCCACGGGAACATAATATATTTCACACTCGCAGCATCTGATCCAGAATTACCGAATGTTAAGCTAAGACTTGCAGTATAAAGACCAAATGCAAAGTGTTCTCGTTGATACTTAACGTGATCAAAAAACGCAGCTGACGGTTCTGGTGCCTTGTGTTCTCCGTAGACTATGTCAAAACGTCTGATACTTCCAGGTAGTACGTTCCCTTCTGACTTGTTTGCAGGAAGACGAGCAACCTCTCCACCGATCATGTTTTTAATAACGATATCACCTTCAGGTTTAACACGGTCATTACCATCATTTCTAAAACGGAAAAAGAAGTTGACGGGAATACTTGTTAGGAAAGAGCTCTTTTCCAAAATGTCGAACTCCTTAAGCCCCCCCTCTTCTTTAACTGCACCAGTAACTCGAAGCAGTATAAGCATTCCAACTTTTGCACCTACCGAAACTTGGGTTCCGTCCGCACTAGGTGGTTGAGTTGAGAGGAATATCGCAGCAAAGTGTCCACCAGCTTCTGCGTCAGTCGGAATATTGATAGAATATGGAATCTTCAAGCGCTCCCCCTTTTTAAGAGTGAACTGCTCACCAACTGTAACCCATGAAGGCAAACCATCCTTCGAAAGGGTAAAGTTAGGAGTGCCCGACTCACCCTGAGAATCAAAAGCTTCTACGCTTGTATAGTATGTTTGATCTCCGTCTGTTTCATTAATAATTGTAAAAGACTCATTGATTGCTTGCCCAGGATCTCCAAGTAGTTCTACTCTCGCTGGAGATATGGTGAGCGCACTTGCGACAAGAGTTGTGGAGAGAAGTAGCGTAGCTACTCCTGTAAAAATAGACCTGATGCTTTGTTTTCTTGTCATGGTTATGTGGTTATTTAGAAGTTAGCTGTCGCTACGTAGTTGAGGTTGGCTGCATATGTTCCAGCTTCAGTAATAGCGGCAATGTTAGTGACATATCGTAGAGAGATAGTAGATAGTCCGGTTGCTCCAGTTCCTACCGCAAAAGTAGAAGAGGTAGTTGCGGTTGCTCCATAGCCATACGATGTACTGAACGAGTACGGTGAAGATAGACTGACATTTGTTCCGCCAGACTCAGTAGCTCTAATACCAAACTGTTCAGTGCCGACAGTAGAAGAAGCAATTGAAGCCCCTATCGCGCTAATCGTGTTAAGAGAGTTCTGCTGTGACGTCAATGTCTGCCCTCTAACTGTTACTGTAAAACCATAAGAAGCGTTGGTTGATACTCCTAGCGTGTGAGCGATGGTTTCTGTAGAATCACCGGAAGCGTTCGTCGATGATGCGAACTTAGCTCCAGATGAAGAGAGGGTACCAAAGTAGATGGTAGTTGTAGAAATAGTGAAGGTAAGAGATTGATTAACTGTTCCAGTCATTGCAACTGTATCGTCAGTTAGGATCGTAACACTTATAATACCAGTGTCTCCGAAGCTACCAGCAACTGAAATCAATGATGTTGTTGCAGTAGAAGGGTTAGTATAGGTTGTTGTGCCATTAGCTTGAGATGTTGCGTTCCCTCCGATTTCGATCTGGACACAACGGTTTGCTGGGATAACAGCAGTACCTGAAGTGAGTGTTAGAGATTGAGATGTGGTGGAAATACCCCACGTTAAACCAGATGCAGTATTTGAAACCAATGCATCAGTAAAACCAGAACACGTTGCTGATGTACTAGTCGCAAAGTCAACGCTCGTTGTCGATAAGTTACCAAGGTTCCATCCAACTGGAAACGTAATAGATATGTTTTGACCGGCCGTGACTCCTGATGGGGTGACAAATTGGATGGTATGGTCAGAAAGTGTGTTAGCTTTAACTGAAGAAAGAGTATCTGATAGGTTGGACAAGGCTGCAGCGTATGCCAACTCCACGTGAACAATCGAAGCGCCCACAACTAATGCAATAATAGTGGCCAAGCTAGCCATCTTAGAAACAAAATTTTTAATATACATAAAAACTACAGTTAGAAACAAAGTACTCAATAAAGTCTCACCATAAGATTTCTACTTCTTATGCTTTACTTAGTGTAGCACTTTTTTAAAAGAAGGAAGCGTTATGGTCGAAAAAACTGTGAAAAACTAGAAATTTGCCGTTGCGACGTACACCAGACTAGCTACGTATGTACCCGCCTCTGTGACTCCAGAGACGTTCGCCACATACCTCAGGTGGTATGTTGTAAGTGTCGTAGCGCTTGACCCTGTTGCAAAAGTCTCAGAAGTGGTGGCTGTTGCAGAAAACCCATACGACGTGGCAAAAATAAACGTCGGGTCAATAGTTGCACCTGTTCCACCTGTAGAACTAGCTCGTATGCCAAACTGCTCAGTTCCAATGGTTGAAGAAGCAGCTGTGGCACCCATTGCACTAATCGTATTGGACGCGTTCTGCTGTGATGTTAACGTTTGACCTCTTAGCGTGAGAGTATATCCCGATGCGGCATTGGTTGTTACACCCAAGGTGTGGGCTATTGTTTCTGAAGAATCTCCTAGCGGATTTGTCGAGGAGGCAAATTTAGCACCACCAACACCAAGGTTGCCGAAGTAAATAGTTGTTGTAGAAATAGTGAAAGTAATAGATTGGGCTACGGTCGCACTAATTACCACAGTGTCATCTGTAATAATATTTTGCGTGATGCTGCCGTTGTCTGAACCTGCTCTTAGCAAGATAATAGCAGAAGAACTAGCTGTTGTTGGGTTTGTAATCTGGCTGACACCTGTTCCACTAGAAGTTGCGTTGGACCCTATTTCAATCTGAACACACCTGTTAGCTGGGATAGTTGCTGTCCCAGAAGTTATATAAATAGTTGCCGTAGCTTGAGTAATACCCCAGGTAAGGCCAGACGCTGCACCTGACTGGACAAGCGCGTCAGTAAAACCGGAACATGTTGCAGACGTACTCGTTGCCAAATCAAAGTTCGCAATAGCAAAAGTTCCTGTTGCATAGCCAGGAAAAGGAAACGTGATACTTATCGCTTGTCCTGCTGAAATGCCAGTCGGAGTAACAAATTGAAAAGTGTGGTCAGACAACGTGTTCACTTTAAGTGAACTTTGGGTATCTGAAATACTGCTTAGTGCGGCAGCGTGCACAAGTTCAACATGAACAATAGAGACGCCTACAACAATTGAAAGAATGGTTACTAGTGATGAAATTTTTGCTACAGCGGTATTTCTAATTTGTAGACAATGGAAAAACGAAGAATCCCTCATATTCTATAAGAATAGCATGGGGTTTTTATTATGCTAAGTGGATTCAGAAATTTGCAGTTGCGATATACACCAGATTCGTCGTATAGCTAGCTGCGGGCGTTGTGCCGGCGATGTTAACTATATAGCGCACAGAAAAAGTAGTTGTTGCGTTATCACCTACTGTTGACGAAGCAACTTGTACTGCGGTTGACGTTGAAGCACCGAACGCAAACCCAGACCCTGCATAGGCAGTATTCACTGCTCCAGAGCCGCCGGCCGCTGTTATTCTAAGACCAAACTGCTCAGTACCTGGGTTTGATGTAGAGCTAGTGCTACCCAAACCTTGTATTGTCGTTGTTCCAGATGATAATGTGCCGCCTTGGACTGTCAAACTGTAACCATTTACAGCACTAGTGTTTGCTGATAACGTATGGGCCTCCACTTCAGTTGTACTACCGCCAGTGTTTGTACTTGAAGCATACCTTGCTTGGACATAAGAGACGGTACCGAAGTAGGCTGTCGAGGTTGATATTGCGAAAGTAAGGGTCTGTGTAGATGAAGCGGAACTTCGCTCTTCCCACTCCAGAAGAAACCTGTATCTAGCGAGAGCATCTCCGTGCGTCTGCTCATTATAGAGTGCCAACCCTTCACCTGGTTTCAAAATCAGCTCATCGCCATAGTAGATAGTACTTTCAAAGTCTCCAAAAGACTGGTTAACTGCACCCGGAACAGTAACTCCAATTAGCCTCGATGTTGTTGCTTGTGCCAAAGTTACTGTTACGCCTGTAGTTCTGGTCTCAGATGATGTAGTTGCAGTACTTGTGTTTTTAACTGGAATACTAGTCGAAGCTACCAGCGTTCCTCCAGAAGCAGCAGTTATTTTACGTAAACTTACAGGTCGATATGATGGGGCAACCGCAGCACCACTCCTGTCTACTCTTACTCCAACTTTTTTAACCAGAAAATTTTTCCCGGAAGCAGCTGGGTTGAAAAAAGTTGAGTACACATATCCTAGTGTTGCAGATTGGTTGATGGGGCCAAATGTGAATAAGTACTCATTTTGTGATGTTGGAGTGACCGTTTCTTCATCCCATTCAATTAGCACCTTTACACGAAAGTCAACATCTCCTGCCACATCTTGGTAAAGACCAATTCCCTCGCCAGGTTGAAGAATAATCGGTTCTTTATTGCTAAAATCAATCTCTTTGTAACCGGTATTAGCAGACGCAGCCCCCGCAACTGCACCTGGGGTCTGGACTGCCATTAGTCTAGAGTCAGCTGTCCCTGAGTACGTTGCCGTTACCCCGGTACGCCTTATTTCGACAATGCTATTGGCGGTGCCTGTATGTTTCTTGGGGATACTAGTGGAAGCGATTTGAGTTCCGGCTGATGCCGCAGATAAGCGACGTAGCTGTATAGGAATATAGAGCGCTGTGTTTGCGGTATCAACCCTAATACTAACTCGTCTTATTACTGCAGTTTTGCCAGAAGCGCTTGGGTTTAAAAAAGTGGCATAGTTATACGACGCCGCCGCACTTCCGTTAATAGGACCAATATCTATCAAGTACTCTCCTTGAGAAGGTGGAGCTGAAGCCTCCTCGTCCCACTCTATCTGAACTTTTACATACTCATCAATATCAGTAAGTGCTGCATTATACAACCCTATCCCCTCACCTGGCTGTAGCACTATCTCCTCGTTCTCACTTAAAACGATCTCTCTCTGCCCTATGGTTTGCCCAACCGCTCCAGGGGAATTAACGGTGAGCAAGTTGGAGCCTGTCGTCCCGACATACCCAGCCGTAATGGCAGACGCACACGTTGCTCCACACCACCTCACTTCCATACTACTTGTTGCTGTCCCTGTGTGCTTTTTGGGAAGGCTTGACGACGCAACAAGTGTTCCACCAGTAGCTGACGTTAATCTCCTAAAACTATAAGCAATATATGTCGCTCCCAAGTCTGCGTTAATGCGTATTGCTATTTTTTTTATAATAGCATTCTTGCCAGAACCGCTTGGATTAAAAAAAGAGTAGTGCGTAGTGTTGGCGGCTGCGGCGGCTTCAACACGAGAAGATGCCCAGACATACTCACCTTGAGATGCCGGAGTATTCGCTGAAGACACTTCTTCCCACTCCACAATCATGCGCACTAGCTGATTCGCATTGCCAGCTGTCTCAGATATTAAAGCAATTCCTTCACCTTGTTGTAATATTAACTTCTCGTCATCTTCATGAAAATTCATTTCTTGCCAACCTGTAGCTTGTGCCGTTGTTCCGCACGGTGTGACGTTCCCAATACGTGCATCTAGACCACCTGCCGTAGTAGTAGAAACAGTTACTCCTGTCCTCCTAAACTCCATAACCGAGTTGGAACTACTCGTATTTTTCTTTGGTATATCTGACGCGGCGATTGCAGTACCACCGGAAGCTGAAGATGTTCTCTGTAGAATAATATTGTTGGTATAAACCGCTGCACCATCACATGTTTCAGAGCCGAACCAAATACGCTTAACCACTGCCGTCTTACCTGAACTAACTGGATTAAAAAAGGAGTTATATGTGTAACCAGCAGTTGCCGCAACCTCAACCCTAGGGAAAGCAAAGAGGAACTCATTTTCTGGCGGAGGCGCATTCGTGGTCTCTTCCCACTCGATTACCACTCTGATTGAGGTTATTGCAGACCCCGCTGCCTCTTGATAAACAGCCAAACCCTCTCCTGGCTGTAAAACAATTTTCTCGTCCGAGGGTCCAAAAGTAATATCACGCGTACTATAGTATGCCCCGACTGCGCCAGAGAGTGGCTGCCCCAAAATCCTAGAGTCGGTAATCCCGGCCATCGTAACAGACGGGTTGGCTATTCGTACTTCTGCTATCGAATCACTCGTACTAGCATTCTTGTAAATATAGTTTGCCGCGGTTATTTGTGTACCACCAGTTGACGTAGTAATACGTCTGGTGCTCAAGTTGACGTAGTTAGCAGCTGTAGTGGACGCAGTGTTTGACCTCACAGCAACACGCTTGATTGATATTGTTCGTCCTGAGCCTGATGGATTAAAAAATGCTACGTAGTTATAGTTGGCCGAAGTAGAGCCAGCCACAGGACCAATATCTAGCATATACTCTTTTTCCGCCGCATTAACAGCTGCCTGCGCTACAGGAATGGAAAAATAGCGGTCAACTACATTTTTATTCTTAGAAGCCAAATACAACCTATCGATTACTTTACCCTCCTTATGTGCCTTGATAGCGTGCTGCGTCATGTTCAAAAGCGCTACTGGGTCAAACCCCGAAAAAAATAACTGAACTATACATACCATTGCAAAAAGTTTTCTAATCAGCATAAGTTACATATGTGTAGACCAGCCTGCTAATATCTTCAAATAACTTTTTTATTTCTTCTCTTTTGAACTCCTCTCCTCCTTTTTGAGCTATCATTATAGTGATCAAATATGGCCGACCTCCTGCATAAACAATACCAGAGTCTGCCATTACCTTCTCGTCAATACGTATACCCGTTTTGTGGACAAAGTTAATGTCCTCCGGCAATCCGAGACTTACATACTCTTTAGGCGCTCTACTTAAAATATCTAAAAACAGCTCTGAGTACTTTTGATTTAAGAATGTTGCATTGTAGAGCGACCTAAAAAATATGGAATAACGTTTTGCCGTAATTCTGTTATCGATGTCAGCGTCCTTCTTGTTCCGTTTAAGTGAATCAATAACGTCATCCATCCCCAAGTGAACAAATACTTCTTCCAGTTCATTTCCTTCTATGTTGCGCAATAGCACAAAGTGCGCCGTGTTGTCTGAGTTAATGAGTGACTCCTCTAGTAACCTACGAATAGTAAGCGTTGTGCCAGTTGGCATCTTGTAGAGTTCACCATACTCACTATCTTTATCTTGGTCCAGTATAACCAACTCATTGTCTAGCTTCCATATCCCGTCTTGTATCTTTTTCATTGCTACCATAGCAACAGGAATTTTAATTAAGCTTGCTGGCCAGATTCTCTCGTCCTTATGGGTTGCAATATTAGCCCCTGTTGGGAAGTACTCAAAATAAATAGAGACAGTAAAGTCTGTACGCTTTTCGTATTCCTGTAACTTCTCTCGCAATCCCTGGAAGTCGACAATAAGATTTCTTTTGTCTAAGACTCTAAGCGCTGGGTTGAGGTACATACTTTGATCGCCAAAAATGTTCCCTTCTTTCTCATGTTTGCCATCAAGCAAAACAAAAGACAAAACAAAAATAATAATCACCAATACCAAAACACCCAACTTGTACACATGAAGACTTTTATTTTCTTTTGAAGACACGCCTTTGCTTATGGTGTTAAGTATTTTCATATATCTTATTGGGATACTTCTTTTGTGTCAGTGGCATCCTCCGTAACCTGAAGATTAAGGTCCCCTAACTCTTCTTGATTAAGCACCTTGTCCAGGTCTAACTTTTGTCGCAGAGCCTCAGCAAAGCTACTGTTATCATCAGAAAAAACCTCCCCAGTTGCTTCGCTATAGAAGGCAAAACTGTCTGAACCAACTATGACCTCCCACGGTACACCAGTAAATGAAACTCTTCCTCTTTCGCCGAGAGACAGGTCATGGGGTGGCACTTCTGCAACCTGTATACTCTTGTCAATTAAATGATACGCATATACTTTTGTTCTATCTTCTGATAACCAGAAAACGTTAGACTCTTTGAGTCCTAGCTGCATATCTTTTGCAATGGTAATAGAAGTTGAAGACCCAGCTTCAATCTTATACTGTGTCCCACTTTCCAAGTCATATAGCCACAACTCTTCTTTTCCTTCCTTCTCAACTTGAACAATCACAGCGTTAAGGAGGGCGCCTTTTATTCTCTTAATAATATCAAGCGCAAAGTCAGGCAGTCTGTCCTCTTTTTCTTTGTCTTTTTCTTCCAACTTTTCCTTATCTGTTCTCTTAATTTCTTCGACAAGCTCACGCGGAGAAAGCGCTACCCATTGTTCCTTTTTTTCTAGTTTGAACCATTTGTTTTTTGGAGTAACTGGTACAATCACAGGCGTAGAAGTAGCTGTTGTTGTAGCAAGAACACCTTCACTGCTTGAGGTTGCTACATCTGTCAAAATAGAGGATGTAGCCACCTCGGTGACTGTCTCAGATTGTTGGTCAATTGCTATATCTGTCGCAGTTGATGTTGAAGCCTCATTTCCTAGAGTTGTCGTGGTGCTTGTTGAAGTAACAGCAATCGTAGTTGTTGCGATTATGTCTGATGTAGACGTTGCAACCTCAGTACCCTCATCGAGATACATGTACCATGTTTCTTCTTCGTTGGTCTCATTGTTGATAATGGTAACCAAACGCATTCCATCAACTGTTACATCATTGAGAATCGTATCTCTTACGAAGTCGGGATGAGAGTACTCAAGCGGAGAGTCATAAAGTACCTCGACTTTGATACCATCCAAGTAGACTACTGGCGTTCCCCTCTCTTGAGATTTAGCCATGACTTTAATCTGCAGCTGGCTCATGTCAGACCAAGTAGACGAAGCAGAGAGCGGGATCTCAAATGTTCTATATTTCATTGATATCTCGTTAAGCTCGCCAAGAGAAACCCAAGTAATTCCATCAAAGGTATACAGTATTTCAAGAAAATTATTCTGAGAATCAGTTGCCTCATCTTGAGTGGTACTTGTAGCAACACTAACGCCTTCTTCTGTTGAACTTGCAGTAGAAGAAGCGAGCGTGCCCAATATCTCGGCTTGTCCCACAGTAGTTGTAGCGACATCTTCTGTTGTGGTTGCGCTAGCCAATGTGTCACCTACTCCGTCTTCGCTTGTCGAACCTGACGAAAGAACTGAGGGCGTCTCTGTTTGTTGCTCTAATAGCGAATCACTCTGACTAGAAATATTTTCTGTTCGAGTGACTGATGTAGAAGCTGTGATGCTTTGAGGTACAGACTGCTCCACTATCGCGACCTCTGAAGTAGCTGGTTCTACTTCTTCTGCCAAAACCTTATTAAAAAATGAGCTAGCGAGAACTTGAATCAGCTCATCAACATATGAGGTTGGTGAAGGAGTCTCTGTTGGGGTCGGCTCTGGTGCAACCGGCGCACTAGGAACCTCGTTTGGCTGTGTCTCTGTTTGTGGTACAGGGCTTTCTTGCGGAACGATGCTCGTTTGTGGCACAACGACTGTGTCAGTTTCAACTGAAGATGGGGTGGAACCGTTAAACAAGTTTGAGACAGTGTTTGTAACAGCATCAACAACAATATCAACAAAGGATGAATTTTCGACAGCTGCGGGAACAGTCACCTCCGCAGATGTCGTAGAACTTGTGGACGCAACCTCGCCTGCAGGTATAGTCTCAGTCGAAGTCGACAAGAGTAATTGGTCTGTCGTAGAGGAAGTGATATCTGTTGATGTAGACTGTGTCATGTCCTCTACACCCACAGCACTTGTTGAGAGCGTAGTCGTTATCTCCTCTTTGTTAGTTAAAGCAAAGGAAACAATAATTTTGGTCGGCTGGGTTGCATCGTTAAATGTGCCGTTAAAGTTTCCACAGTAAATATCTGCCTGAACATTCTTATCGAGAATCGCTGAGTTCTTGTCGTCGAACTGTGAAAGGTCGGCGTTCGAGTTCGTCTGAGGCTCCTTTTCTGCATTATGAGGATTGAGCCAGCCACCAAGACAAGTATCTGGGTAAAAGGTCGCAATATCCGCACGACCTTTTGGCGAGATAAAATTTCCCACAACTAAGATAAGAACAAGAGATGATAAGGCCATCATCAAGTGCTTCTTCTGTAGAGCTCTATCTACCTGTGCAGAGTAGCTAAAAACCAGGTCATTAAGTGACTTACTTACATTGTCGATATGTGACCCGACACCCGGGAAATTCTTAGAAATTATTTTTGGCTTTCTGAGTTGGAATTTGCCCATAGTACTTTCTAAGTATAGCAGCGAAAAGTACTTAAAAATCAAAGATAATCCACATATTAACAGACTGCAGGTAGCTGAACTTTATATGACAGGTGTCGAGGTAGTGCGGCACCTACGGTGCCGCACTACTCTAACCCAAACCCTTCCCTCTTTTTTGTAGCATTACCTCTCTTCTTTGTAGATATAATAATCAACCGCCCTATGTGGCTCACCTTTTTGATTGGTTGTATCGTATTCACCCTTAACAACACCGCCTAAGGACTCGGGTATTTTCCTACTTGCTGCATTCTCAACAAAAACTGGATACCTCAAGTACTCATAGAGAAGGTTCTTATCTGCCCACTCTTTTAGACTTTTAACTGCCTCTCTGCCGTATCCATTTCCGTGAGCAGATTTTTTTATCCAGATACCCAGTTCGGGTGTCCTAGAATCGATACGGTGTAGTCCTGCATTGCCAAGGTACTCTCTTGTCTCTTTGTGAAGAATAGCTACAACTATCTCTTGTTTTTCAACAAATCCGTTAATGCTAGTCTCAATAAAAGAAATGGTCTCATCGATTGTTTTTGGTGTAGAGGGGTACATCAACTTTGTTATCTCATCGTTGAACTCTTTGAATATTTCCTCTTTATGGTCGAGTGAGATAGGGGTAAGGATCAGCCTTTCAGTGGTTATAGAAAAACTCTGTCGATTCAACTTCATGTATCCACTATACAGGACTAATCAACACGAGGGAAGGAAACTTCTGATTTTTTGGCAGAGATTCAAAGAAAATTTCTAAGTTCCACCTGGAGTATTGGAGAATGCTACAGCTTGTATATTACTCGAGATTTACTTGACAATATACACATATTCATGTTATAATATATCTAGGAGTTTTTTGGCAATTTTGCCTCCACCTCAAACCACGAGGAGACCAGGGTGAACTACACACCTCTTGAACAAGCTCTGCAGCCAGTGATCGTGGCTGAGACGACGGTGCAAACCGTCTGGTTCACAATTGTCTGCACCTGGATGCTCCTGGCGCTCGGTGATTTCTGCTACAGCGTCGGCAGAGTGATGATCGAAAGCTCTTACGAGGGCAAGATCCTGACAACTGACGCAGAGAGAAGTGCGGCCGCACGCAAATGCTGGGGCAAGTTCATGACCAACCTGGCAGGCTGTGCTTTGATTTCCTTTCTTTCTTACTGATCACCAGTAGGACCGATTGCTAGTTGGCCACTCGCGTTGTGAGCTGGCTGGGCAAGTCCGGGGAACTCCCCGAACACACAAGCCGCATGGTTTACCATGCGGCTTTGTCACATCTGACGCATAACCAACACAAACTCTTCTACAACAAATTTATCGACCTCCCTAAAAATAATTACATCCGTTTCTTATTCGCTTCAACAGTTGCAACATACAACTCTTCCACTTTTGCCCTGGCCCACGGCGTTCGTCTCAAAAACTTCAGACTAGAACTTACACTTGGATCTTCAATAAAACAGTTAATTCTTACCTCTTCGCCCATCTTCTCCCACCCATATTCTTGTACTAAAAATTCTACAATCTGCTGTAGTGTCTTGCCAAAGAGTGGGTCATTTGGGTGTTCATTCATTCGGTAAGTATAGCAAACAATAGGAGCATGCTGTCGCTCTCACCGTTACTTCCTAACATCTATGATGCGAGCACCACTAACCCGCGCGAGTTCTTGTGGTGTGGTCTTAAACAGCGAGAACTCGCCACCGCCACCGGTATAGACAAATGTCCGTTCTAGCACCTTTGTATCAATCAAAAATAGCGCGTCGTACCCAAAGGAAGGGACACCTCCACACGGGTACCCAGTGTTAGATAAAACCTCTTCCTGTGTGGCTATTCTTACCTTATGCACCGCGAGCGCTTCCTTTACTTTATTTAAACTAACCTTATCTTCACCTTGCAAGGTAATAATGACGGTGCGCCCATCATCTGTTATACAGCAGATGTTTTTGACAATATCTGAAATCGAAACACTGAGGGTCTCAGCAGCAGAGACGGCCGAGTGACAAGATGCATCCAGCTGCATACAAACCCCTGAAACACCGTGATTCTCGACAAAAGACTTGAACTTACTTTCGTAGCTTTCAATAGCATTCATATAGAAATTATATCAAACAAGGAGCTGCCTCAAACCTAGTTACCATAATACTCAAGAAGTGCCTGGACACCGGCTAAGTTTGCCTCCCACTCAGTCGATGTGTGTGTCTTTAGTTCAACTGTTACTGCCGGAATACCAACTGACGCCAACCAATCATCAGCAGCGCCAGTTGTTGTGTACGCATCAAAAGTTTTTACCGCTTTGTACTTAGATGTGAGCGCGTACAGATCCATAATCTTAAGTGTCTCAGGAAGAGGGTCTGACCCGCACCGAGAAGCATAGACACCTCCCGCCTGACTATGCCAAAACACAGCAGCAACCGGCTTAATGCTTAGTAGAAAGTTTTTAAGTGCTAGAGTTTCAGGTTCAGAAAATGGCGCCGAGCCAGCACTCACTGTCTTGTTCCGCCACACACTCTTAGGTTGCCAGTCGCAGTCAAAGTTACGGTTGAGGTCTACGTCACGCGCATTGAATCTCCCGGAAGCTAACACTAGCTCATCAGTTGCAACATCCGCCTCCAAAAAACGCCCTTCTTTCTTCGTCACCTTGTACAACCCATCAGGGTTGGCGGACGGCACAACAACAACTGTAAGAGAGCGAGGAATAGTTTCTGGATGCTCGTTAAGATAGTCGATAAAAGTGTAAGCAAGGGCAACACTATTCCACTCATATCCGCCATGAATTCCTCCAACAAAAACCAAATGCTTGTCGCCGTTGCCAAAGGAATATGCTTCGATATTCCTTCCTGAAACAGAAGTTCCAATTGTTGTCTTACTCACTAGTGGTGGTTCGGGCACTTTATCCACTACAGCTTCTGCTTGAGTTGGTTCTTTTGTGGAGACTTTGACATATACAACGCTTGCAAATGCAAGGAGAACTGCCGCTACGACAAGAGTCTTTTTTCCAAACAATTGAAACATTTACTTTGTAGAATAGTACTTAACGAGCGCTTCGAATCCTGCTTTGTTTTTTGCCCACTCGGTATCAGTGTGGTTGGTAAGGAGAACACTTATCGCAGGAATACTCTTTTTCGCTAACCAGTTCACAATGTCACCCGTAGTCGCGTAGTAATCAAAACTGTCATACGCTGGGTACCCAGAAGCATCGGCAAACTTTTTAGTAATGCTACTTGTTTCTGTAGAGACGCCTCCATTACAACTTGATGCGAACACACCTCCTGCTGCGCTGTACCACACGACAACAGCTGACAGGGAGCTCTTCTCCACGTACGCTTTAATAGCTTTGCTTTCTGGTTCAGAAAAAACTTCACTTCCTCCACTAACTGATTTTGTCTGCCAGGTTCCAGTTGGTTTCCAATCACAATCAAAGTTGCGGCTAAGATCTACATTGTTCTTATTGAAACGCCCAGACACGACGACGTCTTCCACCTTAGAAACATCTTTGAGCGAAAATCTGCTTGTTGTTCCTACCACTTTACTTAAACCGTCTGGATTCATGACAGGAATAATTGTTACTCTGATGTCCTTTGGTATCACGGCTGGGTTAGCTTTTAGATAATCCATAAGTTGATATGCAAGAAGTACGGTATTCCACTCATACCCACCGTGAATTCCTCCGATAAAAAGAACTTCTTTCGTCCCCTCTCCGTAGTGGTATGCTGTAATACTGTTACCTTCGACCGATGTGCCCAGTACTGTCTTTGTCTTGTCAACTGTGGCAGAAGGAGCGGTTTGTGTTGTCTGTGTCTTCACTGGAGTCTCTGGTGCTGTTGTCTCTTCTTCGGTCTGCTCTGTTACTTTTTGAGTAGTGTCTCCACCCTTCCCCATATACCAATAAACACCTCCACCAAGAAGTACTAATAGAATAAGTGCGATAATAGTATTTTTCATACACCAAGTATACCACGCACGCGATCTGGATTGTTTTAACCTTAGTCAAACACATTAAGCAGGTATTTATCTATCTCTCTTTGGTCAAGATCATAAAAATTAAGCTTATTGTTATAGAGATAAGTAGCCAGTTTCACCCCAACAAATCGCCAATGCCAAGGCTCGTACATATAGTACTTGTTACCCTTAGGGTACGAGAGGACGAACCCATAGCGATGAGCATTACTCGTAAGCCATGCATACGCTTCGGTTGTATCAAACTTCGTAGTGAGTTGGCCATTTAGACCAGTGGTAATAAAGTCTACAGTACTCCCTAACTGATGTTCTGAGTACCCCTGCTCAGCAGAGAAAGTATTCGCAGTTCCTGCGCCGTAGGTGACAGAGTATGCTGTCTTAATAGACTTCTGTTCAGCAAATGACCGATACCCTGACTTAACGTACAAAGTAACTCCATTTAACTTCGCGTTAAACAAAAGACTCTCGAGGTGCGGCCAACCTTTACTTAGGAACTGCTCTTGTCTTTTGTCGTCGTAAACATACTCTTTTGAAATAATAGTGAGGCCGTCTGGTACATAGTTGTCATTCATGAAGTACACCTTAGAGTATTTTTTAAGAATCTCTTTTTCAATTTCTGAAAGCTTTTGCAGAGTCCCAAGTGTTCCTGAAATTGACCCGACTGTCTGCTCAACCCCACCAACTTTGTTGGTGACTGCATTAACATTTTCTTGTGTCGCAGAAAGCGTCGTCGAAATGTCTGCCGTTTCTTTACTCAACTTACTAAAATTCTTAACCAAAAAATCAGCATTATATGCGAGTGCAAGTGTCGTAGAAGCTAGCTCAGCTTTCAAAAAAGTTACATCTCTTTTAAGTGAAACAATTTGTGTTGCACCATAAATTATTGCAACCAAAACAATAATAAAAAGTATGAGGGTGGAGAGCTTTGTAGGCGAAATATGCTTAGCGGCTGTAGGAATAGTCACTCACACAGTATAGCAAACAAAGACGATGGCCAACATTACCGAAAGCGTAATCGCTGCGACAAAGAGCACTTCTAGAGTAGACTACTAATAATAGCAACCTCAGATGGTAACCACTATACCGAAATCACCTCATAAAAAAATATTTGTCTTTATGGTAGGAGCAGTGCTTCTACTGTTGTTGTCTCTACATTTGATTTCAATATCCGACAACAACGATCGCCCACTTTCTAAGTACTTTTCAAGCGGACACCGTCGTCACCCAGTATCAAGGAATAACGTCTCACAGATTTCTGTTTGGATGACCTTTGACTATATTAATAAGGTGTTTGATTTGCCTGACTCATATTTAAAAGAGTCGCTACAGATAACCTCTAAAAAATATCCTCTAGTGACCTTAGGGCGCTACGCTAAGGAAATAGGTAGTGACCCACCTACAGTAGTTCAAAAGGTAAAAAACTCAGTGGAAGAACACTTAAACGCACAACTTCCAAAGTGACCCTCAGTACCATAATCTTTTCCGTACTGTCATTTCTACTCATCTACAAGTACGTGGCACTTTTTCTTGTCGCGTACCTAGCTGCGCTCATCATTCCTCTTCCTTCGAACACAAGCCTCTTGGCGGCTGCAGCGTTTGCAAGCCAAGGTTTTCTTAACATCTATGTAGTTATTTTCGTTGCATTGTCTGCCAACGTACTAGGAGACATGACGGGGTTCTATATTGCTCACAGGTATGGAAAAGCATTTCTGGTTAAGATAGGCCTACAAAAAGTCATAGCATCTAGTGAGTACACAAAAGTAGAGAGCTTTATTGAAGGGCACCCGCGAATCACAATTTTTGTCACACGTTTTTTTGGAGGTGTTGGCCCTATTGTAAACATTTTGACTGGACTATCTAAAAGAATCTCATTTGGAACATTCGCAACTTTTGGTATAGCCGGAGAAATAGTATACGTTATGTCGCTTGCATTAACTGGCTACTACTTAGGTGACAAATGGGAAAGTGTCATGACATCATTTGAATCTGTAAGTTTAGCCCTAGTGAGCATTATTAGTATCGTTGTAATGTATAAATTATATGGATATAAAGTAAAAGACTTACTTAAAAAAGTTTTTAGCACTTGATTTTATTGCCAGCATTACGCGGACTCATCCACGAGTGGTCTTATTTCATCTATTGCCTTGATGGCCCTCTGTAGTCGTTCCTCTCTACTTCCAGTCACGATGATATAGGGCTTCTTATCTTCTTCTAGTCGCTCGATGAATCTTTTGTGCATATCATGACGGATATGCTCGCCATCACGTAGACCATCCTGAACGAATGGAATCTCATCCCCTGTGAGGATATAGAGGTCATGCTTCTGGCGATTAGCTATTGATTCTACTTGTACCGAACGTGACCCCATGTATCGCTCATGCCAGATACTTGTAGCAAAAGCGTCAGTATCGCAGATGAGTAGTCCGTTAGACGCTTCAGCTAGGCTGTCTTCCATGGTAACTTGAGCCTTAGCTATTTTAGTAAACTCCTCACTTCTCCAGGTGGCATCTTTGTCTCCAAATTTTTTTCCTAAAGAATAGAAGCGTCCATACTCAGGAACCCATACTGTCTTGTAGTGTCGTGCGAGATCTTCAGCTAAGGTCGTTGTGCCAGTTGACTCTGCCCCTACAACACTAATCCTTCGCGCGAAGTATGCACGAACAACAGGCTCTAAGAACTCTGCGTACTTTACCGGGTCACTTCGTACCATTGTGGCAGAGATAGGAATATGGGTACGATCCTTATCTACGAGCACATGTACACAACCCATGAACGACGCGTATGGGTCACCGTATGCCTCAGAGGTAAAGACTGCGTCTGGCACGAATCCAAGCACATCAACCGTATTCTTAGCCCACCCCTCTGAATCATCATCGCTCAAGCGATCATCGTCGAGTAACATAACATGGACATCAGGATGAATCTCTTGTATCCACTTTGCACGCAAGACACCAGATATCAACTGCGCCTTCTTCCAACAAACAATCACAGTTAGGTCTTCGCATTGTGAACGTGCGGTATCAATGAGATACTTGTGACCCTTATGTGGTGGATAAAATTTTCCAACTACTACTCCTTTGTTAAACATATATTTTTTGATTAGCCTTCGCCCACGTAGAAAGTGCGAACACTGCGTGGACGAAGAATGCCACATAAAGAGCGGTCAATATGTAGGCGTCAGTAAGATAGAACAAAACAATCGAAAGCAAGTTCACTGGACCAAGCCACAGAACCCAACTTTCGACCTTTTTCTTGCCAAGTAAAAACTGAGCCACGATACTCGATACCACAACGAGAGCGTCGAGAACTGGGTAGTGTGATCCTGGGACAAAAACATCGATAAGGAAATAAACAACTGCCGTACCTGCGAGTATAGAAATGAGGGCAGCCAGTCGGCCCTTAGTGGTGAGGTAGGTTACTGGGAGCTCTTCCTTATTCTCACCGCCAAACGCCCAGTATGGCCATGCCCAAAACTGGATTACCACAAAGTACGCCCAGTTGAGCCACTGCTGACCCGGGAGTCCAATCTGCATGAAGAAGACACCAAGCAGTACCGAGCTTACAATCCCCCATGGCCAACAGAGAATGTTCCTCGTACGAGATAGCCACACGCAGACAAGCCCCGTCCAAGTCCCCAAAAACTCATAGAGATTAAAATGGTACTCCGCTAAATATCTACTTGAAATAAGTGCGTATACTGCGGTAACGATAAGCATAAGAACAGCGACCTTCACCCCTTCTAGATGTTCCCTCTTTGTTCCAAATAGTTTTTTCATAGTGTTGAATTACTTACTTAGTGTATATATTACACTATATACTTCTATGAAATAATTGTCAACATCTACTTCAAAATAGCCTACTCAAGAATCACCTTTCTGTCAGAAGGTGCAATGGTCACGAATCATGTATTCCTTATGACAAGGACAATGTGCCAGACGCGAGCATGGCGCATGCCTTATCTACACGCAACAGATACTCTTCAGTGCCCTTTTTCTCATCTACCCAACTAACCACATCTCTTTTTTCCATCGAACTCAACAGCTTCCACTTAGCTTTAGCTTTCATGTTCTCATCAAGCGCTTTGTACAGCTTCATGGGCACCACCGCATAGCAGCACGGTCGGCGATCACCAGAGAGAAGCTTGCTTTTTGCTATTCCAATGCGCCGAGCTCTGGTCTCAGGTTGCTTAGCAGATTCTATCCATGTGACAAAGTCTCTCTGCGATACTGGAGTGAGATCATTCCAGAGATTGGCAATGTTTGCATCTTCAAAGAGTGCTTTCTTTATATCGGGAGAGAGTTTGATTGCTGACTTAGTCATGGGCTTATTTTATCATGTTAAGTTTTTACTGAGACCATAAAATTCAATTCAAAGTAAAGTAGAGAACAGTAGTCATCACAACCTGCACAATAACTGCAGTGAGAAGTCTCTTGAAACCTTTACTCGGAAGACGAGAAAAGTAAAAAAGTAAAGAAGGAACAGAGATAACAAAAGCCCCCACCATAACCACTAAAAGGTTCGGACCCTCTGGGTCGTCAAAAAGGAAAAAGAGCGCCCTTGATAAAAGGACAGACATCACCCCAAGAATACTGAGTGAGATTACTTTTGACTTAAAGTACATAGCTCTAGAGTTATAACATTATCAGGACGTACTAAAAACTTTCTTAGTTTTAGCTAATGATTATGTTGAAGTTGTTTAAAGAAATGAACTTCGGAGGCTGGAGAACTCTCCGAAAGAAGTAGGACTTCGCAGTTACCAAAATGAAAAGAAGTAAGCACTTCTTGCCAGTCTAAATGGTAGTAAGCCGCATAAATCATCTTCCCAATATCGCCATGTGTCACCAGTAGAACAGACCCCTCGGGATGGTTAGCTTGAATGTAATTAATTACTTTCTCACCTCTCTCAATTAGCTCGGGGAATGTTTCAGCCCCTTTTGGGCAAAGAAAATAGGTTACTGTCTCCGTCTTAATAACTTCTGGGGCACACATCTCCTCAACCTTAGAAACTGGATACCCAGTCATGACACCAAAATTCCTTTCAATTAAGTCTTGTGCCACTTTTGGCGGGGTCAAACCTAAGTCACTAGTAATAATTTCAGCTGTTCTAAGCGCTCTCTTGAGTGGAGAACTGTAGACTGCGTCAAAAGTTAAACCAGCCTCTTTGATGTATGTTGCAGTCGTGCGAGCTTGCTCTTCTCCGAGTAGGGTTAACGGCTCATCTCGATGGCCATTTAAGATTCCATTTACATTATCTAGATTCTGTCCGTGCCTGGCGAGGTAGATTTTTAACATGTGCTAATTTTAGCATAACTGAAATTTGCTGGGGCTAATGGACGATGTTAGAACCTCTTTAATGTCTACTTATGTAGGGAAATTCTCCCTAATCAGCAGTTGGTCCTAAGCCACCTTTTCGTATAAGTGCTTCCAGATAGCATACATAGCATAAGTATCTAGCCCACAATACTCTTTTAGATTTTTTGAAATCTCGGCTCGCTCGTCAGGTCGGGTAGATGGAGAAATCATTTTCCACCAAGCGTCTGCCGCCTGTCCTCCTTCGTGAATATCTAAACTGCTGTATTGGAGTTCGGGGACTAAAACTGGTAAAACTTTCTTTATAGAAGCACTTCCTTTAAATCCGTGATGCAGATAGTGCTGTTCCGTAAAGATATCCTTTAGATCGTACAAGCTATCATTTATGTTTTGCATTAACTCTGCGTATTCAGGGAGGCGTATACCTAGCTCTCTATTTATCATTCCTTCAAAGGGCTTATGCCAAGCGATAACTGTTCCGCCTGGCAAAATGTACTCTTTCAGTAACTCGGCAACTTTCCTTGAAGGATCAGTAAGCTCTTCGTGTAGGAACTCAAAATGTCTAAGCTCTTTATCTGGAGCATCAAGAATATGTAACGAAAACTGGAAAGGAATATGTTTGTATGGGCTAAAACCATCAAATGCAGGTATTGCAGGTCCGTAGGCTTCATAGTCAAAGAAGTATAAGGGATAAGAAAGGCCGTCTAGCGCTTCTTTAATTTTCTCACGATCTATTACAGGATTTTGTCTAACGTGTGAAAGGACTTGGTTTTGTTGATTTGGAGTTAAGGCAAAGCTCTCAGGGATATCTGTCAGTTCAAAAATCCCACCCTCAACTAGAAGTTCAAGTTTCTTTTCTGTAATTCTAGATATATCGTGTATTGAATAATCAGGTACGTGAGGGTTGGAGTATTTAAAAGTTGTACAGTGCTTTTTACGGCTCTTATATATACATTCACAATTCCCAGCAGGTTCGTTTTCTTGAGAAAGATACCACTTAGCTGTTTCCATTTGCCCTTCAACTGCGGGTAACTTTTCTAACACTCTTTCAGTAACATCTTCCTTTAAGAAAAGGTTTTCTATGTTAAGCAATCCCATTCTGATATATTCCTTATTCAAATGGACCAAATAGTATTTACCCACTGGAATGTTTGCTCTTTTCAGGACTGAGGCCTGAAAAGCCAGATCTTCAATATGATCTCGCTCACCACTTTCTTTTACTGAGTTTGTTCCTTTTACTTCATAAAGATCCCATAACTTAGTTTCTTCATTCCACGAAAGCATATCGTTACGCGCAATAAAACCTTCTACAATAAAAGTGGCTTGGAAAATAACAGGTGTTTTAGATGCCATTAGGCGCACAGTTTCTTCTACCGCTTGCTCTCCTGTACAAACAACTTCAATACCACCTGGGAATAAGTTTCTAGCACAGCTTTCAACTTCATTACCTTGCTCAATAATATGTCTTTCAAAGTCTGAAAGCTGGTGTTTTTGTAACAGCTCCGGCATATGGAATTTAAGCCATATATTTTTAGGACAGTGTAAGTACTCAAGGAAGTTAGTCTTGGAAATAAGCATAGTAGCTTTATATGCAATTCTTTACATTTTCCAAGACTAACTGCTTATTTTCCTCGTTTTCAATCCACTCTGAATACCCAACTCTAAAAAATTGCCAGCCAGCGCTTTCAAGTACCCGTTGTCGCTGGATATCGCTTTCCACGTAAATCCCATATGCTTCATCAATGTGGTCCTTGAAATGAGTTGGTCCATCACATTCAATAGCTAACTGCTTACCCGTATCACAGTTTGTTACAACAAAGTCTATTTTAAAGCCACAACTCTCCACCTGGTTTTGAATAGTATATTTACGCCCCAATTTCTTTTTCAGGAGATTATAAAATTCTTCTTCAAAGTAACTATCAAAAGGTTTAAGGTTTAACTTTGAAGCTGAAACCTCGCCGTTATCCCTAACATACTCAAGATAATTCTTTATCCAAATTCCAGTTGGTATCTTCTCAATCGGCATACTAACAATACAGTGGACCTGTAACCTCGCTCTGGAAAAAGCCACATTAACACGTCCAGCATTAACTTCAGCCCTTATGTCGCCAGTCTCTCCAGTTAGAGGCGTGTACTGTCGCTTCTGTTCAGGATCACGAATAACAAACGAATAAATAATCACGTCTTTTTCGTCTCCTTGGATACCTTCAATAATAGCTATCTTTAGAGTTTCACTTTCTTTTACTTTGTTTTCCTCAAAAACCTTTCGTATCAGTTCAGCTTGATCATTAAAAAATGTGAGCACAGCAAATGACTTGCCCTCATATTTAGGATCAGCTTTCATCTCCTGGTATAACTCAAATGCCTTAACAGCTTCGGCTCTGTTTGTTTTATCTCCAGTCTCTCCTATACCCGTGTAGGTTACGTTGTGAATAACCATCACTCTATTGGTATCTTTGTAAGTTAAGTACTTGTTATTTAACGCGATCAAACGCTTTCCTTTTGGTTCGTAGAAGTAGTTATTGCTAAACCCAATCAATTCTGCCGGAGAACGGTAGTGGTATTGAAGTATCTTAGGAAGGCCAAATCGGGTCTTAGCGATATCCAAAACGGACTGGACGGCATTACCTGTGGGTTTTATTTGTAGGCTATCTGGGACTTTGTACCTGGTAGCAAGTTGTTCAAAAGCATTGTTTGATTTAAACATTACCGTACTATCTCTCATTTGCTCTGGGTCGCCCACAAAAACTGATTTCTTAGCTCTGTACATTGAAGGTAACGTATACGCGATGTTACATTGAGAGGCCTCATCAAAAACCACGTAGTCAAACAAATTAGGAACTAAAGGTAGCAATCTACTAGCATCATCAAGGTCCATTATCCAAATAGGGACAATGTTAAGAATAGTCTGAAAGTTATTAGGGTCATTCTTTAGCTTGTCAAAAGTTTTGAAGGCCTTCTTAGATTTCTTGAATGCTTTGGAAAGTTCTTGTAGTTTCCTTAACACACTTACTTTAACTATGTTCTTCTGTATGTTTTCTTCTACCACATTAGCAAGATATTGAGCGACTACGTCCTTCCTTGAAATGGCCGCCTTATCAGTTACCTCTTGTTTAAGTTGAGCAATTTGATCATTTATATTTTGCTTGTTGGCGATAATGTTTTTACGATTAGACAGTGCTTCTAGGAGTTGATTTACATTCAAAGAATGTTTTTTCAAGAAGTCAGAAATATGTGCAAAATCCTCTGGTGTTAAATCCAAGTTATTTTCTATTTCAATAAGTTGCTCATTTAAACGTACATTTTCATATATACACTCGTAGTAAGTGCACCCGTTGAGAAGCGCATCTAGATTTTTTGTAGCTATGTGTCTTGAAGTACTCTCTTTCAAAATGTTATCAATCTGTGTTCTCACTTCTTTTGGCAGAGAAGAAAACTCGCCATTAAGTCTGAACTTTCTTGAAGTATTGTTTATGATTTTCGTTAGGAAGAAAGAACCATCAAAGCCTGTCTTTTTAACATCAGTTAATACTCTGTGTATCTTTTCTGAAAAAGACGCTTCCTCAAAAAGCTCCTTATCAAAGGAAATGTATTTTGAATAACTTTCAAGTTTTTCTATTGATGCCTCATTCTCGTATATCTTATTTTTGGTTGCCCAGTATGTGTTAAATAACTGTTCAGTAAAATTAGATAAAACTTTCTCTTCGTCCAAGTCTGGAAGCTCAGTCAAAAAGCCATACTCTTGTAATTCAGTGTCTTGCGCAAAATAGTCTCTTTGTAGACTAATGATTTTATCTTTCTTGGTTAGATTGGTCTCAAGATGGTCCGTAAAGGTTTCAATGTTTACCTTTCGGTGTGCTGATACTCCACCTTGAATGTAGGTATCTAATGCACCTAGTTGGGCTGATATCGTGTCTGCTTCCTCGTCTGAAGACTGATCAAATTTAACGCTTGGTATGTAACCAAACATCAATGGTACATCAAGGGCTTTTAATTTATCTTTTACCACTCTTAAAGCCTGCGCTTTCTGACTGACAAACAGGACCTTATTCTTATTTACAGCAAGGTGGCAAATTACATTAGAAATAGTCTCAGATTTACCTGTACCTGGCGGACCTTGGATTATGGACGCTTTGTTACCTAAAAGAGAAGTCGTTGCTCTTTGAAACTTGTCGTAGGGAAATGGGAAATAAAGAGCTTTCTCCTCGCAAGGGTCTGCTTGTATATTTAATCCATCTTCTGTAAACCAACTATTAAGAGAGGTTTCTTCAAGTTTTTTCTCTTCTTCTCTAGAGAGTTTTGTAAGATCTTCCACCAAAAAGAAGTTAGATCGTGGTGCTAGGGTTAGGCGTAGATCTTCAAGATCAAAGGACTGCTCGTTGAAGTTTGCATCCGTAAGTCGTAGTTTGGATTTAAGAATGTGCCAAAGTTCCGTGAACACATTGTGGTTTGATATTGGAATAGAAAAACTACCTTCATTTTCTAAGCGTACATATTCATTCAGAAACTCGTAGACAAGCTCTTCTTTCTGATATGTTCGGAAGATCTCATATAGTGGTGGGAGATTTAGCCTAACCTCAAAATCTACGGGTATGATTGCATACCTGTCCAAATTAGAAGACGATAGCTCTTTTTCCACTCTGACCGGAAGTGAGAATAAATAAAACTGTTTTTTAACTAATGCTGGTTTCTTTGTTTCCTCAGCTGGTTTTACCTCTTCCTCAGTTTCATCTTCTGTTATTGGTTCTTCTAAAACTTCAAATTCAAACCGCCCAAATTTCAACAAAGTTTCCTTTGTGTAGGTGTCATTTTTTGCCTTGTTGTAGATTTGGTCCACTTGCAAAGCGATAGCTTTTTCTTTTTCGTATTGTTCCTTTAATTCTTCCGGAACATCTTTAGGATCGTGGCTGTAGTAGGTATTAAGTTGAATTATTTCACTTAAATTTCCGTCAGTATCTCCATTCAAAAGGTTGCTCAGGGTAAAGTACTCTTCAGGGAGTTTTATGTCCAGTGAAGTTCCTCGGTTAAACCCAGTAGGACGGGTCAAACTAAGATACCCCAAGCAGTACTTGATGTAGGAGTTAAGCGAAAAGTCCATTTTAAAATTCTAGCACAAAAAGCCACATTTTCTTAAATATGTAAACCTGAACAACTACTATAAACTTTCGTACGCTTCTACCTGCTGTTCGTACTCAAACTTTACCATCTGAAAGTTGTTACCCCACTTCTTCATAGCGTTAGCCATTATGTTTGAATACTTAGTTTGAGCCATAACCCAATCATATGCTTTTACTTGTTCGTCATATTCAAACTTAACCATCTGGTAGTTATCGCCCCACTTAGCTGATGCATTAGATTTTAAGATAACCAACATTTTTTCTCGGTCCGTAGGCGCTGACTGTGTCGGCGTTGCCTGAACAGGCGCAGAGGCCGTGGTTGGGGCTGTTTTGGCCTTTGTCGGGCTATTATTGCTTACTGTCGCAGTTTGAGCAGTTTCCGCAGGCTTCGTAGCTACTGGGGTAGTTGTAGCGCTTACAGCAACACTCTCTTTTGGTGTTGTAGGTGTTACTACGCCGAAAAGTATAAAAAATACTAAGGTCGCCCCACCCATAGACAAACTCGCTGCCTTTCTTGAACCAAACTTAAGAACACTTGGACTAATCAACCCTATAACCAAACCTAGAAATGATAGTAGTAAAAGAATTAAAAATAAATTGCTCATAATTTTGCTTGATCGTCTTATAAATTTTGGCAAACAAAAAGCCCGCCACAGGTAGAGGCCGAAGCCCCTCGCACCAGTTTCCCGGTACGGCGATCAAGCAACCCTATGACGGGTTTTTATGCTTGATCGTCTCACTTTCACCATACCTTTTAGAGTTTCTAAAAGGGTTAGGCTACTTAACTAGTTGTCAAAATATAATACCATTTTTGGCCGAATTGGTACACATTACGTGCTTAAAATAGTAGAATGTACAGAACTTATGGAGCTAGAAAATCAGGTCGCAAAAGAAATATGGATAATGCTTCAAAAGTTAAAGAAGTATTCTTTGCTTACTCCCAAAAATCAGCAGATTAGTTATAACCTTCGCGACACTGACATTGACCCTGAAATACAAAGAAAAATACTTAACAAATTTGAAGCCGAAGGCATCTTAGATATCAGATCGGCAAGTCATATTCCTATGATTACAGGAATGGTTATGGAAATGTATGGATTTGCTCCTTTTTTCTACAAGGTAGTTCTTATTGATGAACCTTTTGAAAAAACCTATAAGCATTATGCTGAGCTTAACGGCTTGTCATATGAGCTTTCTGCTCCAGCATTACCTTATTACGACAAGATACGACATCAGATAGTTCTAGGTAAAGACAAATGTGCCATTCCTAAAAGTTCAAACCAAGCAGAATTATGCAAAGCCCTTTTTGCATTAACTCCAGGTAACTGGCTTAAAGAAAATGACATTGTAGATCTATTTAATAAAGGCAAAAAAAGTCCGCGCAGTTTTTATGATGCAGTAAGAGCCGTTAATGAAAAAGTTAGAAGCTCTTTAAGCATAGATGAACTGCTGGAATACGCTCCTTCTCAGGTCCGAATAAGGACTGAACTATTTCAAAAGTGAGTAAGTGAGCCACAATAATTCAAGTTGGCTCACACCTCTGAAAACATAATGAGTTAGCTTTTTTGTTTCAACAGAAAAGCGGTCATTATGTTGCCGCAACAAGCGATAGTTGAATATAAGCTGATTTACAAAAAGTTGTACGGCGTAGAGTTATCTGAAGAAGAAGCAACTCTACGTGCAAATAACTTACTCAATCTCTACAAGGCTGTTTACGAAGAGCCTGTTTTTGACGATCAAGCCCAAACCAACCAAGAGTAGTATTTTTTGCACTTGGAGTATTCCTAGATATATCAGGACAACAAGTTAATCAAAAAATATGACTATGAAAAACCAACAAATGACCAAGTCCTACCTTATGATAGACACGGTCAGTCTTAAAATTAAATACCCAGACTTCCAGGTAAAAGATCCGTATTTCTTTTATCCGCCCTTGGCTATTCAGAAAGTTCAGGATTTACCTCCAGGTTGGAACGCGAGACATCTGTTCAAAGAATATATCCAAAATCCTACTAGGGAAGATAAGTTCGCCGACAAGAACAAACCAAGACTTACCATACGTAGACGGTTAGAAAATAATGACTTAACACACCATTTATATGTTGAGTTTTCAATACCAAAACTTCTCTTTGGAGAAAACTTGCAAGAAGTATCAAATAATCACTTTTCGGAGGTCATTCAAACTTTGAGATGTTACCTGGAAGAAATGAGTGTCATAGTATCTGAAGAAACTATAAGAAAATCTATCGTGAATGTTGCTCATTTTAGTAAAAATATACGGTTAGAGTATCCGGCAACAACAGTTCGGGAAGTATTAAACGAACTACGAAAAGCAGAGCCGGACGGAAAAATGGAAGTAAACCACAGAGAGTACCGAAATGATGGTGAAAGTTTATATTTTTACACAACAAAACATAACATTATTTTCTACGACAAGATCAAGGATATGGAAAAAAGTAGAAACATTTCCGTTGATAAAAATAAGACTAAGAAAGAAAAGAAAATGGCCAAAGAACAAGAGGACCTTAAAGGCCAGGTACTCAGAATGGAAGTAAGGTATACGGACCAAAAACAGGTTACAAAAGCTGTCTCTAACCTCTTGGGCAGAACATTAGAGTTTGTTACTTTTGAAATGCTTTTTGATAGAGAATTATGTAGAAAAGCTCTATTAAAAAATTGGGAAGATATAGTAAATAGACCTTCAAGCCAACTGAGCTTCAAAACTGCTGTTACCCCGGAAGAGGTCCTTAATGTTTTGATCCGTAAAGCTATGGAAAAAGAAAGTACGGTCCATACTTTAAACACAGTACTTATAAGTTACGCCCTCCAGCGCTTAGCTAGTGATGTTGGGATAAAAACACTAAGAAATAAATTATTAAAATTTTGGAGCGATAAAAGTTGTACAACTAGGTTGGACCAGAAAATTGAGCAGTCTGCGGTCCTACTTGAAGATGTACCACTTATTGAACCAATAGCCTATGTTCAAGCCAAATTGGAGGAGTTTAAGGACTATGAACCAGGTGTGTTTTATTAACGGCTTTTATTGACTAAACATAGTATGATTAAGAGTAAGATGGACCTAAAAATGATATACGCTGACTACACTCGCAAAAGTACCGAAAGCGAAGATCGGCAAGTTTTATCTATACCTGCTCAACAAGAAAGAAACAAGGAGCTTGCCCAAAGATATGGGATTAAGATATTGGACCTACATAGATTTAGTGAGAGTAAATCTGCCAAAGTAACTGGTAAAAGAGCCGAGTTCCTCAGAATGGTCACAAAAATTGAGCAAGGCGCAATCAATGGGATTATTGTTTGGCACGCGGATAGGCTTTCACGAAATGCCATAGATGCGGCGATTTTGATTGATCTAATGGACAGAGGTAAGTTACAAGAAATTATTACACCGGCACAGATATTCAAAAACACTCCAAATGATAAGTTTATATTTAGCCTACAATGTAGCCAGGCGAAGATGGAGAACGATAAGAAAGGTATAGATGTAACTAGAGGACTAGAAGAAAAAGCTCGCAGAGGTGTATTTCCAGGCCAACCTCCGTTAGGTTACAAAAACGATAAGTACGCAGAGAAAGGAAACAAAGGAATAGATAGCGACCCAGAAGCATTGGCCTTAATCAGAAAGATGTTTGATTTAATGCTTACTGGAAATTACAACCCAATGCAGATAAGAAACCTTGCTAACAACTTTTGGGGTTACCGTACACCAAAAGGAAATAAGTTAGGAAGAAGCACTATTTATAAACTACTCACTAACACTTTCTACTACGGTATGTTTGAATACCCGCTGAAAAGTGGCAAATGGTACAAAGGTGCTCACGAAGCGATAATCACTGAAGAAGAATACGATAAGGTCCAATACCTTTTAGGAAAAGCTGGAAGACCTCGCCCAAAGAAACATATATTCGCTTTTACCGGAATGATGAAGTGTGGTGAATGTGGAGCTTCAATAACAGCTGAAACAAAAATAAAGAAACAGCAGAATGGAAACATTCATAGTTATATTTACTATCACTGCACGAAAAGGGTAAATCCGAATTGTACTCAAGGAAGCATTGAAGAGAAGGAACTTATAAAGCAAGTAAGGGCTGAAATTGAAAGCATTGAAATGCCTCCCGAATTTCATAGCTTTGCGATGAAATGGTGGAGAAAAGAAAATGAAGGAGAAGTAACTAAAAGAAATGCTATCGTAAACACTCAACAGAGAGCTTATAAGACTGTTCTTGCCAAGATAGATGGATTGCTGGATATGAGATCTTTAGGAGAAATTACTTCGGAGGAATACTCTACCCGAAAGATAAAACTGTTTGAAGAGAAAACTAGATTAGAAGCGTTATTCAGCGAAACAGGCGGACGTGTAAACAACTGGGAACAAAGAGCTGAGCAACTTCTTACGTTCATTGAGACAGCTGGTGAGAAATTTAATAACGGATCACTTGAAGTTAGAAGAGGTATTCTTTCTACTTTAGGTTCGGACCTCGTACTGAAAGATAAGAAACTCAGTATTAACATAGAGAAATCACTTTTCCCATTGAAAAGAATTAAAGAAGAAGTTCATTCTTTTAAGAAAAGGTTAGAACCTCTCAATAGCTTTGAAAAACAAAGCGAATTTGAACGTTTATGTGAACAAAATCCACGAGTGCTGGGGTACAAGGACTCGAACCTCAATTAACGGTGCCAGAAACCGTTGTCCTACCATTAGACGATACCCCAATATTTTATTAGAAACATTTTATTATGTGAGGTTTGAACCTTTGTTCCTACTACTACAGTCTTGCTAGACCTTTAGTACTGCGATTTCCTAGAGATTGATTACAATCTAAGAAATCGGGAGCATTAGACGATACCCCAATATGCAAAACATACTATCATAAAACGGACATATTTTCTAGAGTTCAATCACTAAACAATCACGGTGTCCCCCTACACAAAAGCTACTTTTTGTGTTATAATGCGTTCCTCAATGCGATGGATTATCTTTACGGGGACGTGGCGTCTCACTAATAAAGACGTAGAAAATGACGTGCGAAAACGCGCTCGTAGTGTTTTTGAAATGGGCAATGGACTCGTAACAGGTGGGGCAACCGGTGTCGATTACTTCGCTATGGACGAATGGCTTAAGCTCGACCCGGAATGTAAGCGTCTTCGCATCTTTATCCCCGCACGTCTTACTCACTTCATCGAAGATTATCGTAAGAACTGGAAACATTCTCCTATTAATGACGCTGATATTGATAACCTAGAGTACATCCTTAAAATTATTCATGACAGAAACCCCGCTTGCATGTTTGAAGTACGAAAAGAATCGGGAGACATCACTCAAGGTGAGTATGACTTGCGTCACAACGAAGAGGTCACTTTCTCTGACGAAGTGTATGCGTTCCAAGTTAACAATAGTTCGGGAACTGGTGACACTATTAGTAAAGCAGCAGCCGCAGGTCTCCCCATCACTGTTCACGAGAAGTATACGATTGTAGAATAATGTTTACAAAGGTATTTCAATGAGAAGTATTTTCGTATCCGCTTTTACGACACAGCTGAAGTCGTCTGTCTCTGATATACAAAGCGCATCACGTCGTCCTGCTGCTACCTCGCCCACCTTCACCCCTCCTTCAATTACAAAAAGATACACACCTCTCTCTGGGTCAGGTAATGTATAGACCTCTTCCTTCCCTACTGTACTACTCACATAAGTAATGGACGCATCTTGATTGATAGACAGACCTCCATCACCGACGAGTAACACACGTGCATCTTCGCTCTTTAAAAAATCTACTTGCTTCTCTTCGTACCTAGGAGCGACCCCTAGTTCCTTGGTCATTATCCAAATTTGGAATAACTCAAGCGGCACATCTCCCTCATTGTATTCAGAATGTGTCACACCAGATCCCGCTGACATCACCTGTATCATTCCTTCTTTGATATACCCTACATTCCCCAGACTGTCCTTGTGTGTCACTGTGCCTTTCATAACTACCGTGATTATCTCCATGTCTCTATGGCTATGCGCTCCGAATCCTGAGTGCGGCGCTATCTTGTCATCATTAAGTACACGAAGTGCCCCGAAACCCATCCGTAGAGGGTTATACCAATCATTAAAACTAAAGCTGTACCGTGTCGATAGCCACCCATGTTCTCCCACACCTCTCTCTTCACTTTTATGGAGTTCTAGTTTCATGCTCTGTTACTTTTTACTTTTCTTTTCTAACCCACGATACGCACGCACGAGCTTGATATCGCTATAACTCACCTTGCCACCGAGCTCGTCAAACACTGGCGTTAACTTGGTCGTGTCGAGTGTGTCGAATGCTTTGTTTATTTTCTGAAGAGTCGCCTTCTTTGGAAGTGTGTGGTCGAGCTTGATCATCTCGCCTTGATCGATGAGCTTTTCGATATGCGCTATCACCGTGTCTTCGGTTATATCACGCATCTTCGCGACCTCTTCCACTGTCATTCCCTTGTCCAGCATCTCTTTGGTAACAATATGAGAAAGGACTTTTACTTCGTCCTCTACCTCGTCAACCTCTTCTATTGACCCACCTATCTCCATGAGCCGCTTATTCTGCATACCCACTAACGCTTCGCTTGAATACTTCTCTAGTGCGTCTTCTGCTTGGGTGCTTTTCTTATGAAAAAGTTCGTCCGCCTCACGTACCTCCTCACTCACCATGAGTGCTTCGTTATTGAACCCTGTTAGGTAGAGTCCATCGAGTGTGGTAAGTCGTGAAAGTGCCACATACCCCTGCCCTCGTACGAATGTGCGAGAGAGGTCCATCTCAGCCTCATCTAATGTCATTCCCTGACTCTTGTGCACAGTGATAGCCCACGCATATCGTAGTGGTAGCTGTGAGATCTCGGCCTTTACCTTGCCGTCTTCTTCCACCTTCCAGGTATCACCACGCACTGTTATCTTCCTCCCTGTTGCGAGAGTGACTATCGGGTACCCATCATCTGCCAAATCTGTCACTATGCCGAGTGAACCATTTACATACGACTTGTCTTGCGCATTCTTGATACACATCACTTTGGTTCCTATCTTAAGTCTAAGTGTTTCTGGTGCGAGACAGTTACTTTTAAGAGAGTCCACCAGATTCTTCTTACCTTTCGTTATCATTTCATAATAATGCTCATCAGCATCCAACTCGTCGAAAAACTTCTCATTGATCTTGTCGACGTTTTCGTTGTGGGTGTAGAGCTTAAGGGTCGAAGACTTTGGTTTCTTTTCAGAGACCTCCTTTAATGTCTCGTAATGTTCTTCCTCTACCTCTCCAGATCGTATGGCACGTAACAGCGAGAGAAGTTTGTCATCGTCTTGTCTGTGTTGCTCAGTGAGGTAGCAGATAACTGGCTTAGCTTCTACCCACGCGTCAGAGAGGAATGCGTAGACCTTACTCCCTGGAATATGGTTCTCACTGCGCACCACAGGCGGCAACTGGAAGAAGTCACCGGAAAAGATGAGCTGCATTCCACCGAAAGGTTTATCATTCCTTCGTATATGTTTCGCGAGCTTATTCAACATGTCTAAAAAGTTAGCATGAAGCATCGATACTTCGTCGATGATGAGCACTTGGGTCTCGGTCCACCTTTTGTAAAGATTTTGCTTTTCTTCTAAAGCGTCTAAGTCGAACTTTGTGAGCTTGTCTTTGATACCGATACCACTCCATGAGTGAATGGTAGAACCACTGATGTGGGTAGATGCTATACCGGTGGATGCAGTCACTGCGTACCTCACGCCATGTTTTTTAAGGTAGTCGATATACTCACGAAGCACATAGCTTTTACCAGACCCAGCCTGTCCTGTGAGAAAGGTCGTGTAGCCTAATTTAAGGATATTGAGGGCTGTTTTTTGAGTCATACGTGGAAAGTATAAGATAGGAGAATGGAACGTGGGAGGAAAGTATGATCAGTTTAGCACGTAACAAAATCTCTACCCTTTGAAGAAGTAACTAAGAACAATGTACCCAGTAAGAGCGAGCTGAATAGTTGGTGTAAAACCAATATTTAAGAACGGAATAATCGGCATATGGTCGTTATAGGCCCAGCGGTGAACCGAGAGTGCATAGAGCTCTATAGCCACAGCAACGATAAGACCTATGGGTATCACTAGCCACAGACGTTCTCGTAAAAATGGAACATAGAAAAACCCAAGAGCAAACGTAGTGAGAATAATTGCGTCTCCTAATGAGGCAACAATAAGTGTCTTTTCAGTAATCTTGGTAGCAAGGTGGTGAGCGTAGAGTGGTGCATGAGCATTCTCCCAGATGAGGTTAATTAAGAACGAACCAATGAATACGTAGACAAAGACCATGGCTATACTTTTAGATACTTGCGAACCGCAAGTAACGAAGAGATAGTTGTGAGCATGGCTCCAAAAGTAAGTAGCGTGAGAACAAGGACTCCCAGATGTGCTGTATAAAATGCATGAATGTTCATCCCTTCAAAAAAGAAGACTGTTTTCTTTGTAACCCAAATTGTCGCAGGGAAAAAGATGACGACAGTTAAGAGTGTCGCTACAACAGAGTACAGGATAGACTCAACAACAAACGGACCTCTAATGAACATGTTTGATGCACCAACAAGTTTCATGACTGAGATTTCATCACGATAGACGAAGATGGCGAGACGTATTGTGTTATAGACAATCATACAACTCATCAAAATGAAGACGACAGAAAGCCAGAATCCAACGGTGTTGGTCCACCCGATGATGTTGTTAAGCTTGTCGATACTGTCTTTTATCTGATAGTAGTTAATCTTATCAATAGACGTCTTGCTGTCTCCTAGTAATCCAGAAGTATCATCAAGTTGCTTAGCGATGGCTTCATACCTTGAAGTATCTTTTGCAACAACAGAAAGTGAAGCCCCAAACGGGTTAGTGCCGAGTTCTTCAAGTGCTTGAAGGGTTAGCTGGTCTCCTTCGTGTTTCTTTCGGAACTCTTCTAGAGCTTGTTCTTTAGTGGTAAATGTAGCAGATTTAACATCGGTCAGTCCTAATAGTTTTGCCTTTACCTCGGCGGTCTGTGCATCAGTTGCATCTGTCTTAAAGTAAATACGGATGTCAACTTTCTCCCTCACTTCGTTAAGGGTGTAGTCAAAAACAGAACGGAAAAGATAAAACGATGTGATAATCGAGAGAGTGATAGTGAGAATGAAAATAGAAGACAAAGAAACCGTACGATTTCGGTAGAACCCTCTCAAGCCAGCCAACGCAACTCTTTTCCAAAGTACAGTTCTCATAAGTGTTATAATTAAATACTAAATCTTCCAGATTTTTGGTCTCTCACTATTCTGCCGTTCTCCATGGTGAGCACACGACGACCAAGGTTGTCGACAATACCTTTGTTGTGTGTGGTCAAAATAACTGTCGTACCAAGGTCATTAATCTTTTTCAGAATTTGAACAATATCATAGGTGTTAAGAGGATCAAGGTTTCCTGTTGGCTCGTCTGCGATGATAATCTCAGGACGGTTGATAATTGCTCTCGCAATGGCCACACGCTGTTGCTCGCCACCTGACAACTGATGAGGGAAGTGATGCATCTTAGTCTTAAGGTCGACAAGATCAAGTACGTGCGGTACGTCTTCTGCTATTTCGTCATCATGTTTACCAGCTGCCTCCATTGCAAAAGCAACGTTTTCGTATGCGGTCTTGTTAGGGATGAGACGAAAGTCTTGGAACACAACACCAATCTTACGTCTGTAGTGCATCATATCCTTACCGCGAAGGTTGTGAATATCATCAGAGTTAAAGGAGACTGTTCCTTCAGTTGGAGCCTCTTCTGCCAAAAGAAGTTTAATGAGAGTTGTCTTTCCGGCTCCTGAGTGTCCTACTACAGAAACTAACTCTCCCTTGTTGATCGTAACTGAAATATCATCGAGTACTCGGTTACCATTTTCGTACTCTTTGGAGACTTTGTCGAAGTAAAGCATGGATAGAGTATAACATGAGGCCAACGTGATGACAGGGTGTGGAAAATGGGAGACGGTAAATGGTTGGTGGTAATTAGTAATTAGTAGAAAAGACTAGCAACCTTCGGTTACCAGCCTTTCCAATTACTAATAACCAATTACAAATTACTGTTCTTCTCTGCTTCTATAAACCCTTCAATCTCCCCTTTTTCAAGTACCGCTTCTACGTTACTCGTCTCAAAATCTGTCCTGTGATCTTTAACCATCTTGTAGGGGTGAAGCACATATGACCGTATCTGATTCCCCCACTCTATCTCTGTGGTCTTACTAATCTGCCTCCCTTCCACTTCTGCCTGGCGTCTATCTTCTTCAAGCTTGAAAAGTTTGGACTGAAGAATCTCTAACGCTTTCTGTTTGTTCTGCTCCTGTTGACGCTCAGTCGCCACATGCACAGCGATGTTCGTTGGGAGATGCACAATGCGCACTGCGGTTTCTCTTTTGTTAACGTTCTGCCCTCCGGGGCCGCTGGATTTTGAAGTCTCAATACGAATTTCATCTGGCGATAGAACTTTTCTCTCAGCAGGTGGAATGATAGGCAAAATTTCAACAAGAGCAAATGATGTGTGTCGCTTTGCTTGAGCGTTAAACGGTGATATACGAACGAGCCGATGAACACCTGACTCATGCTTGAGGTTCCCATATACCATTTTCCCATCAACTTCGAGCGTAATATTGCGATACCCTCCATGGTCATTTTTATTATCATGAAGTGTCGAATATGTGTACCCATTTCTATCAAAGTACTTCTGGTACATAAAGAGGAGCATTCGTGCGAAGTCTTCGCTATCGTCACCCCCTGCACCAGCTAAGATAGAAACTATTGCACCACCTCGGTCGAGCGCACCAACGCCTTCCTTTTTGTCCTTCAGTTCCTTAATTTTTTTGATTACTTCCTGAGCGTTTTCTTTGTCGTTCCAAAAATTTGGCGCATACATTTGGGCTTCCAGTTCTCTGATTTCTTGGTCTAGATTTGGTTCCATTTGGTACTAGTATACCAAATCACGTGCGCTATATGGTATGCTAGAGAACAATATGAAAATTGGTTTTACTTGTGGAGCATTTGACCTTTGTCATGCTGGACACATGCTTATGTTTAAAGAGTGCAAAGAACATTGTGACTACCTAATAGTTGGCTTGCATACTGATCCAACAATCGACCGTCCTGAGAAGAATAGACCGACGCAAAGTGTCGAAGAACGAAAAACCCAGCTCGAGGCAGTCCGCCATATTGATAAAATAGTACTATATGATACGGAGCAAGATCTCTACAATCTCCTATCAAAAAACGACCTTGGTATCGACGTGCGCATTATCGGAGCTGACTGGAAAGGTAAGCCTTTTACCGGACACGACTTGCCACTGGTGACAGTTTTTAACACACGTGACCACGGGTACTCATCATCAGACTTAAGAAGGAGAATATACGAAGCAGAGAAAAAAAAGTACGAAGCGATCACAGAATCTATCCCTCAATAAAACGAAGTACACTTTTGTGCTACTTAAAGTATTTCTTACCTTTTAGTTTTTCTGGCAAGTATTCTGCGTCACTATACATCTCATAACCCTCCCCGTAGCCGACATCTTTCATGAGCTTGGTTGGTGCGTTTCGCAAGATTAGAGGGATTGGTAGGTTGCCTAGTTTTTTGACGTCACCTAAGGCCTCTTGGTATGCATCGTATACCCTGCGGTCTTTCTTGGCCTGTGAGAGGTATGCTACGCCATGCGCTAGATTGATACCACATTCCGGTATGCCAATGGTCTCAACCGCTCTAAACACTTCGTTTGCGATGATGAGAGCACCCTTGTCCGCTACCCCAATATCCTCAGATGCGAATATCACCATACGTCGCGCAATGAACTTTGGGTCCTCTCCAGCATCAATCATACGCGCCAAATAATATATCGCAGCATCTGTCTGTGACGCGCGCATACTTTTGATAAATGCACTAATTGTATTGAAGTGTTCCTCTCCTTTCTTGTCATAACGAAGATGCTTGGACTGTATAGTATTTTTTATCGTCTCTACCGTGATAGCTCCATAGAGTTCATTCGTAGAGGATATCACTCCGAGAATCTGCCTCGCATCTCCTCCACCTAACGCTACTAACATGTCCTTAGCTTCGTCACCTATTGCAAGACCAGTACGACCGATAATAGTCTCAATATCATCTTTAGTAAGTTCGTTAAGTACAAAAACTCGACAGCGTGAGAGTAGGGCAGAGATGACTTCAAAGCTTGGGTTCTCTGTTGTTGCGCCTATCAAGATAAGCTTTCCACTTTCAACATACGGAAGAAGAAAATCTTGCTGTGCTTTATTAAATCTGTGAATCTCATCTAAGAAAAGAACTCTCGGCCCAAAGAGCTCACCTCCGCTGTCTACGATACGACGTATGTCGTCTTTACCAGCAGAAACTGCCGAAAGTTCATGGTAGTCTGCATTAATTGCCTTGGCATAAATACGAGCAAGTGTTGTCTTTCCAGACCCAGGAGGACCCCACAGAAGAAAAGAGAATATATGTTTCTTCTCAATCGCGACACGAAGAGGTTTACCCTCTCCCACGAGGTGTGATTGACCTATATAGTCATCGAGTGATGTTGGGCGAAGGCGTGATGCGAGAGGTTCCATAGAGGCAGACATTAGACATTAGACATTAGACATTAGACATTAGACATTAGACATTAGACATTAGACATTAGACATTAGACATTAGACATTAGACATTAGAAGGTAGTGTACGCTTTTGGTGAGTTGACGTAAATAGAACGAATTAAAGGCTTTCTCTGAGCTTGCTATACTTAGTTGATGGATATCCCTCTCCCAAAAGAAACCTTGCTGGAACAAACCACTTTTACCGGCACTGTTAATGATTTACTAATTAATGTAGAGGGTGCTGACCTGAAACTTATTCCTACGACTACTGGGATAGTCTCTACTGTAGAGAACAAAGAGGGTACGTATGACTGGAATAAAACAAGTGAAGACTTCTACTTTCATCAAGATGGGTCGCACTTAATGGCTAAACCTGAGTATGTGGCACTTCTTTGTAAACACCCCGGTGATGGAAAAGCGGTGACCGCTTTCACGGATGCAAGAAAGATATATACATCACTTGTAAAAGAATTTGGATATGATTTCTTACATTCACTGCTTGCTGTATATATTGATAAAGATAGAAACCTCTACAAGCGACCATTTATTGAAAAAAATCATAATAACGAATTTTATATTAATACATTCCACTACATTGAACCAGATATAAATAAAATAAAGGAAGAGGACCGGAGAATTTTTAATCTTATCTTGCCGAAACTCTTAGCAGCATACGAACAACTACAAAACGAACACATATTTCACAGGCACAAATTTAGTAAAAACGATCTTGTTATCTTTCGTAATCAAGAATGTCACCACTCAAAAACCGGCATGAGTCCTGACGATAAGGAGCGTTTTCTTTACAGAATTTGGTTTTCTGGAAATATCTGAGCCAGAGACGAGGATCGAACTCATGACCTTCTCGTTACGAGTGAGATGCTCTACCAACTGAGCTACTCTGGCTATCATAAAAGATGAGGGAGCCGTTGGCCAGAATCGAACTGGCGACCTTTTCCTTACCATGGAAATGCTCTACCGACTGAGCTACAACGGCATGTTTTCTTTGAAACAGTGCTTAGGATTGTACCAAAATTTAACAGCTTCTGCTAGTTGATAGAAATGATTTTTGATGGTGAATGGTGACCACTAATTATACGAATTGACGTGCCAGGAAACTTTACTCGGAAGATCTCTAAAACCCTAAAGTTAGCGAGATTGTTCTCAGCCGGGACTCTTACCCAAATACGATACTCGTCATCTTTTAATTGTTCCACCTTTTCTTCTCTGGCGTCTGGAACGACTTTTATTTTTAGATACATGACAATGGTTATTAGTTAATCGTAATTAGTAATTGGTTTATCTTAATACTCTTCGAAACTCTGAAAGGCCTGCATTGAGTCTTACTAATTACCAATTACGAATAACTAATTACTCTCTTTCTTTTTCCCTATCGTGTTCTCCTTCTTCATCCGATACTCATCGATAAGCTTATGATTCCCGGAGAGAAGCACTTTTGGTACACGATACTTTTTACCAGCTAGTTCATACACCTCAGGGCGTGCATATATCTCATGAGACGCTACTCGCTTCTCTTCAAGAGACAACTCATCATGAAGCACTCCTTTTATTTGACGAGAAATAGCGTCAATACACACCATAGCAGGAAGTTCGCCACCTGTAAGGACATACTCACCGATACTCCACTCTTTTGCTTTTAGAATTTTCTTAACACGTGAGTCAACACCTTCATAGCGACCGCAAATAAAAATAACGTCGGTATATCCTTTGGCAGACTTTTGAGCGAGTGTGTTGGTAAATTTTTCTCCTCCTGCATTAAAGATAACAATGAGAGTCTTTGACTTCATACCCTGCTTCTTGCTTCTTGCTTCTTGCTTCTTCTTAATTGCTTCAACGCAATTAAGAATAGGGTCAACCCACATAACCATACCCGGTCCACCACCGTAGGGCTTACCGTCCACCCGCCTATGCTTATCTGTCGTAAATTCACGAAGTGCGTAGGTCTTCACTTCTATCAACTTATTCTCAATAGCACGAGAAATAATAGACTCAGCGAAGTATGAGTCGAGCATGTTAGGGAAAATAGTTACCACATGAAAGCGAAGAGGTTGCTGTTTCATATCGAAATACTAACATGGCACTTGGCACTTGGCTATTAGCCTCTAGCTTCTTAATACAACAAAAGCGCCCCCGGCGCTTTTGTTGTATCGTTGTTGGAAAACTGTTTTAGATACGAGAAGCTTAGGAATTTTTCGAAGGAGACGTAGACACTACTACGTTGACTGAGAAAAATTCCGTAGCGACAAAGTAGATGAAATAGTTTTACTACAACGACTTCAGGTCGTTCATGACAGCATCAACGTCTGTCGTATCGTAACGAGAGACACTTGGAGTGGATTCGGTTGTGCCGCTATACTGCACTCTACCTTCTGGTTCGTTAATCTTTAAATTGACTCGAGCATTGTTCTTCATGCCAACAACACGGAGAAGTGTTCGGAGTGCTTTTGCGGTTGCGCCGTCACGTCCAATAACTTTACCCATATCACTTGCTTCAACGTCGAGTGTAATGAGGACTCCCATCTCGTCTACTCTTCTATCTACTTTCACCTTATCTGGGCTATCTACTAATGCCTTAACAACATACTCAACAAATTCTTGATCTTTCATATTCTATTGTACTTATATCTTTAATCGTATCAGTAATACAGACAAACTCCCATATAGTTATTCACAAAACAACAATGCTATTCATTGTTGTTTGTTTTTTATACGCAAGGAGACAAGATTATTTCTTGACTTCTTTTTTAACTGGACTCTTCTTAGGAAGAACGTTAACCTTCTTACCTTCGATAATACCCTTAGAGATAAGAAGATTGTGCACGGTGTCACTTGTCTGAGCCCCGACAGAAATCCAGTGCTTAACACGGTCAGCCTTAGCGGCGAAAACACCTGCCTTGACGTTATATGTCCCCAAAATCTCAGCAAACTGAGTAGTCTTAGGCTTGAGGATACTTTCTGTGACAATTAGGCGAAAATGAGGGTCATTCTTGCGTCCTGTGCGTTGTAATCTGATTTTTAGCATGCACTAGATTCTACCATAAACAGGCAGAAAAGGAAAGGGTTTGGCTTGTCTCTAAGGAATCTGTCTACTGTTTGGTTACGGTGCTATTATCCTCATTTTGTAAACCCTTATTTTTATTATGAAATTCCTCAACTAGGTAGTTAACTTTATCAACCAACTGTTTCCCTACATAGTCAACTTTAAGGAGTACCGCTGCGGCGCCCCCTTGAATGGCTTTGGTAATCATTTCTATGTCTGAGATATTGGAACAGACTATTACCGGTATTGAGACCCCCTCAATATCTTTTAGTTTTTGAAGAAACTCAAAACCGTTAACCCCTGGCATCATAAGATCAAGCAGTATTACGTCTGGCAAGTCAGTAGCGATGGCGTCAAATCCATCTTGCCCGTTATCTTTAGTCACCACAATATAACCATCTTTTTCAAAACTGTGTCTATAAATATCCTGCAAATCTTTGTTGTCTTCTATAATTAGTATCTTTTTCATATCTATCGCTTACTTTTAGCTTCAGGTAACTGAATAAAAAACTGAGTACCTCTTCCTTCACCTTCTGACTCAACCCAAATACGACCCTTATGCCCCTCGACGAACTTCTTGGCAAGATACAAACCGATACCTGACCCAAGTATGTTGACTCTTTTGAGGTCAGCTCTTGAGAACTCTTTAAAGAGATGTGGGATGGTTTCTTTTTTAATACCTATCCCCGTATCAGAAACTTTAATAATTACAAATCCATTTTCGTTTCTGACACCAACAGAAATTGTCCCTTGCGGAGTATACTTGAGTGCATTGTCGACAACATTGGTGACAACCTCTTTGATTTTTGATTGATCCCCATACACAAAGTGCTTTTCTTTGGAGTCGATAGCTTTTGTGAGGGCGACACCTTTTAACTCGGCGTTAATTTGGAAAGTACTCAAGATGTCGTTAACTGTACCAGTAACATCAAAGTCAGACTTTACATATTCGATCTGGCCAAGTTCAATCTTTGACTTGTCGAGATACTGAGAAAGAAGTGTTATAACATCGTTTCCTGAAATAAGAATTTTTTGCAACAAACCTCTCACCCTCGAACTAATCTCTCCTTTGTCTCCGTCTAAGAGCATAGTAGCATACCCACGCATAACAGTAAGCGGTGTGCGAATTTCGTGTGTGGCAAAGCTCATTAGCTCAGACTTTTGTTCGTTAGCAAGCTCGATTTCAAAGGTATTCTTAACAAGCTGGATACCAATAATAAGGGTGAGAAAAAATACAGCAACCCGAAGTAAAACCTGCTCAATACTTTCTGCAACTAGAAGCTCAATGAGGGAAACAACACATAAGAAAAATGTAAAAAGTCCGGCAAAAATATTTTTAACATGGAAGAGCTCAACCAAATAGATGGCATATGCAGTAAAAACAATAACAGGGAAAATAAAGAGTGCCCCATACGGAACGAAGTCAAAGTTCTTAAAACCAATCGGAAGTATAAAACTAAAAAGGAGGAGCAGTCCTGCAGTGAGTGACATCCCCGTAAACATAAGCATTACCTGTCGCCGCTCATCACCTTTTGTCTCATAAATCCTGCGCAAGAGAACAACCAACCCTGCTATGAAGAAACTAAAAGTCACCACCCCTGCCAAAATAATACCCTGACTCTGTTCTGGGTTAACCACCTCGTCTACAGAAATTAAGTCACTGACTTGGTCAAAAACAAACGGGACAAGTAGTAAAGAAGACGTAAAGAAAGCTAAAGGTAATAGAACATACCTATGCCAGATTGGTAATATTTTATCTTCATACGGAAAAACAAAGGCAAGCTGGAAGAAAGCATACGCATGCCAAATACTAAGAAATATATGCATCCTAAGAGCAAGCAGGGCAAGACTCGGGTCACTAAACTTATACAAAAAATAATTAGAAAGTCCCCAAAAAATAGTAATGACCGCAAAGAAAAAGAAACTTCGACTAGTGATACTGTTGGCGCTTCTAACGAAAACCGTAGCAGCTAAAACAAGAATGCCGATAACTGCTACCACCACCCCAATGAGATCAAATTGAATGTTAAGAAACGTTGATGAAGGGAGATCCATGCAAAGAAAGAATTATAGCTAACAACTAGAGTATATCCCCTCTTTCATCTTTTAAACTGTGAGTAGCGATTGAGAGTACTCAATTTTATTTATTGTGAACGCCGGCCCTTTGAACTAGAATTGCTTCCACTTTTTGAACAAGCTCTTTACCCGAGTAGTCAACTTTAAGTAAGACGGCAGCGGCACCCGCTGCAAAGGCCTTATCGTAAGTTTCTTTATCTGAGAGGTTTGAACAAACAACGACGGGGATATTGATACTTGTATTTTCTTTAACTGCTTTAAGGAAAGCAAAGCCGTCCATATTAGGCATCATAATATCAAGCAAAATAACATCTGGTTTTTTTTCAACAACAGTAGAAATACCCGAAAGACCATCTCCCTCTATTTCAACATCGAAACCAGCAACCTCGAAGTTGATCTTATAGATTTCTTGAAGATTCCTATCATCCTCGATAATCATTATTTTTCGCATGTTGATATACAGTATATCACTTCCCCTCTATAGAGACAGGACATACTATTTATTTTTACCACTTTGATGTAAAGGCAGAAAAACGCTAAATGTGGCCCCTTTTCCTTCTCCTAGGGAAGAAACTTCTAGCCTTCCGTGGTGAGCTTCAACAATTGCCTGTGCAAGATAAAGTCCTAGACCAGAACCTCCGCCATTAATGGCCGCACCATCACCTCGCCCAAATTTTGTAAAAAGTTTCTTTTTAGTCTCGTCACTAATACCGATACCTGAGTCAGTTACCGAGAACTTCATAGTCATGTCAACGCTACTCTGTGTTAGGGTCACACGTACAAATCCAGCTTTTGTATATTTGATGCTGTTGTCTACCAAATTAAGGAAAACCTGTTTGAGTTTTGTTCCATCACCTTCTATTATATAATCACTACCCTTATCTATTGAACTTTCAAATGTAAGCCCTCGGTCTTCTGCGGCAATTTTCATATCACTGGCAAGGTCTTCGGTAATCTGTCGAACGTCCACCAAGCCAAACTCGTACTTCATCCCGCCTTGTTCAATTTTAGTTACATTGAGAAAATCTTCTACTACGTTTGCAAGACCGTGTGCAGCAGTATAAATATGTCTAACTATCTCGCGCTGTTTTGGTTCAAGTTCTCCAACAACACCATCTGTGAGCGTTGAGGCGTACCCTTTGATGACAGTAAGTGGGCTACGGAGCTGGTGAGAAGCAAGCGAGATAAACTCTGACTTAAGTTTATCTAAAGACTGCAGTTTAACATTAGCTTCGGCTAGTTTTTTATTGAGAAGCTTTGAGTGCTCTAAGGCGACTCTTTCACTCTTATTAATTTTAATCAGATAGTAACCCGTTATAGATGAGATAAAGAGGACAAGACCACTCACCATTAAGTTCCTGGCTGAATCTGCAAACAACACTTGAGCCGTTGTCACTATAAGCAAAAAAACTACTCCGACGTTAATTGCGAAGAATCGTATATTCATTACGTTGAACTTTAGTATCGAATACGTAGTGAAAAGCACCATAATGACAGTAAAAAACTGACCCACCCAGTTAAAAATAAAAATACCGAACCATGGAAGCAGTAGATTAGTTATAAAAGCAACGTTAGCAGAAATACTGTACCCGGAGAGGAGGTACATCACTTTGGTGTTCTTTTTATAAACAAGATATATATGTCTAGAAAAACCGGCAACAAACGGAACGAGGATGATGGCAATATACAGAGGGTACAGTGGGCCAAAAATAATAGCTGGCTCACCTTGTGTTGAAGGAATACCTTTTACGATTATAGTGTTGGTGAGTGTCACCAAATATGCAGTGCCAAAAGCTATAACATTGACTAGATAAATATAGTATTTAGCGTTCTTGAGTATCGTCGGGTAGAAAAACGTGAACTGCATGTATGTCACACCGATAAATATCGCAGCAACATAAAGCGCTCTGAGCCATGTATCAAAGTACTCATTCTGCGAACGATACCCCATCATCGTCACCACCCAAAGAAGAATCATTACTATGTTGACCGCATACACAAATGTTTGGACATTGTTACGCACATTACGAAGAAGAGGCAAAAGAAGTGCCGCATTAAAAAGAAAAATAATAGCAAGAAGTGTGTTAATCGTATCGTATACGAACATATGTAAAACAGTATAGCGCAAAAAAAAAGAAGCCCTGCACATGGCGGGGCCCCTCATTCACCGCGCAAGAGCTCGGTTACAGTTTGATGACAAGGACTTCATAGTCTTCGCCAGGTAGTGCAGCGCAACAAGGAACGGCACCTTGATAGGCGGAAGGGAACGGCGGCCACACGGATGCTTTCACTCCGGCAATATGGCGGACGTCAACCCCCTTCTCCTTCATCGCTTGTACAACGTCAGGATGCGGGGCCGGGTAGACTTCGTTGAGGAAGAGTGTGTTCTTCCCCATCTCGTCAATGTAACCGTTCGCTTTCTCTGGACCGGTGATGTTGACGAGAACGTGTGGGTCAGGGGGTTGCGTATAGTTTGAACTGACGCACAGCCCGTTGTGGTACACACCACCCAAGTCCACCCCGATCGTTTTGATATTGTGACTCTTGAGATCCTCGGCGACCTTGCGACCAACATACCCTCTCGATCCAAGGACGACGACAGGAACCAAGCGATCGCCGCGAACGAAGTGTATAGCCTTGATCACGTTTTCCGCGGTCGCTTTTTGCTCGTTCGCTTGGTTCTCATAACGGTGGACGCGGAGGATGGCGAGGCGTCCAGGAATGGTGCCTGCGAAATGGGTAGACGTGGCCCCAAGCCGCGTGCGCAATTCCTCAACACTTGCATGAAGCCCTCGGAGGTCCTCCGGTTCGTACACGGAGTCCTTCCCGTCCACGTGTGCTGAGATGGCGAACATGAGCGTACGTACCCCAGAGGTGTGAGTAATCATGCCGACGATGAACGGCCTCCACTTGATCAGTCTCTGCCGAGTGCGAAAGGTGTAGTAATCAGCGAACTCTTGATCCGCTGGATACATGATGAACACCGCTTCAAATATCTTGAGCCACCCGAGTACGCGGAGGCCAAGGGTGTTGTTGAAGATGAGATTAATCATCTCCAAAAAGATTTTCCTGAAAAAAGACATTGAGCCCCCTTAGAAAGTTGTTGGTTGAACGACTCTCTTAAGTATATCCAAAAAATCTTGACTAGTCAATTTTGTGTGTCTTTGTAAAAACTACGCCGAGAGTTGATAATCAATCAATCTAAGATCGAGGTTCGCACCTTTTACTTTTATCTTAACAGGTGTCCCTATCTTCCACTCGATACCTGTTCGTTCTCCAAAGACTCTATTATTTTTTGCGTCGTGAACATAGAAGTCGTTCCCCAGATCTCGAAGCTTAATCATTCCCTCACACTTACTCTTCTTTTCTTCCACATAGAGCCCCCATTCAGATATGCCTGAGACCATACCGTCGAACTCTTGCCCTACTCGGTATGACATATACTCAACTTGCTTATACTTGATACTTCCACGCTCTGCGTCTGATGCTTCCTTTTCACGACGAGATGCTTGAAGACATAGCTTGTCAAAGAGTCCTCTCTCTTCTTCTCTTGGATAATCTTCTTCGAGCACTCTCATGAGTAGTCTATGGGTAAGTACGTCTGGGTAGCGTCTAATTGGGGAAGTGAAATGAGAGTAGTAATCAAAAGCGAGACCGTAGTGTCCGATATTTTTGGTACTATAAATTGCCTTTGCCATCGTACGAGTGATATGCATCTGAAGAAGTGGTTTCTCTGGCCTGTCTCCCATCTTTGCCAAGAGTGCGTTAAGCTCTTGAGATGCAATCAACCCATCCATGAATCGCACGTGGTACCCAAGACCTCGGATGTAGAGATCTAGGTCGTGCATTCTGTCAGCGTCAGGCTTATCATGCACACGGTAGACACAGATTGCCTTTCCTTCTCCTACTTTTTCCTCCTGTTTCTTTGTGATGAATTTACTAACATACTTGTTAGCTAAGAGCATGTACTCTTCGATCAGCTTGTGTGTATCCCCTCGCTCTTTGGTATAAACGTCAACAGGCACACCTTTTTCATCAAGCTTAAACTTAACCTCTTCTGTCTCAAGAGACAGGGCTCCTCCTTCGAATCGCTTCTTAGTGAGAACCTTTGCGATACTATTTAAAATAGTGAGCTCGTCATAAAAGTCACCCTTTCCGGTGTCGAGTGTTATCTGAGCATCTTCATATGTGTAACGACGATGTGAGTTAATGAGAGAGCGCCCGTACCACTCACCATACACTTCACCCTGGTCATCAAGTTCAAGCACGCAAGACATAACGAGACGATCCTGACCCTGAACAAGAGAACAGAGATCGTTTGAAAGAACCTCCGGAAGCATCGGGATACATCTATCTACTAAGTATACGGACGTTTCTCGGGCGATAGCATCTTCATCAAGCGCCATTCCAGGGCGAACATAGTATGATACGTCAGCAATATGCACACCAACTTCGTAATGGCCATTCTCAAGTTTTTTAAATGAGATTGCGTCATCAAAATCTTTCGCATCGATTGGATCGATAGTGAACGTCGGTACCTGGCGGAAGTCACGGCGACCAACTTTATCCTCTTCTGTAATGCCTCGTGTTTTAATTGCATTAGCTTCATTCACTACTGCATGACTGTGCTCGTCTGAAAACCCACGCTCAAGAGCGTACGCGAGCATCTCTGCATTATTATCCCCAGGCATGCCGAGCACTGCTGCGATGGCGCCGATTGGGGACTTCTTCGGATCACTCCACTCTGTGATAGATGCGATGACTTTCATCCCTGGTTCTGCATCATGCAGGTGATTCGCATCGATGATGATGTCGGTATACATCTTCTTGTCATCCGGCACCAAAAAGTACATGCCGTGGTCCTGTTCGAGGACCCCAGCGTATCCTTTCTTACTTCGTTCAATAACCTTGGTAACTTTCCCGTACAGCTCTTGCTCACCTTTTTGATTAGTGTGTTTACCGAGGAGCTCCACTTCAACGGTGTCGTAATGAAGTGCGGTGTTCAAGTGAGAGTGGTCTACAAAAATAGACCCCTCCTCTTCGAGTTCTGGCACACGGACATAACCGTCTTTTTTGGATGTAATGGCTATAGAGCCTATATAGAGTCGTTGCATATACGGCCTATTCTACCACAAAGTCAGGTTTTCTACTTCGTATACCCTTCTGCATCTTTTAGATTAATTGAGAGAAGCTTAGAACCACCTTCTATGCCAAGGGTTACACCGTAGAGCATGTCGCAATGGTTCATCGTTTCTCGGTTATGCGTTATTACGAGCAACTTACTCTTCTCGGCCAGTCTCCTCATCATGGCTCCATACTTGCGAGCATTACTTTCATCCAGCGGTGCATCTGTCTCATCAAGGACCATAAATGGCGGCGGAGTTACCTGTGACATGGCGAAGAGAAGTGCGATAGAGACTAGTGCCCTCTCCCCTCCTGAAAACATGGCGAGCTCTTTTACTTTTTTGTTCGGAAGACTAACATCAAGGTCAATACCATCTTCTTGAGTCTCATTACCATCTTCGTCGACTTTCTTAATAGTCATTCTTGAGAGCTTAGCTTTACCTCCAGGGTAGATCTCACCGAAGAACGAGGTGAATATTTTCGACACCTCTTCTACTCCGTGAGCAAATCTCTCACTTAATGTCACGGTGAGTTCATCAATCAGTTGAAGCAACTTCCCTTCTGTCTCACGAATGTCTGCAAGTTCTTTGGAAAGATACTCTTCGCGCTCTTTGGTGGTAGTGTATTCAGTGAGAATTTCTTCTTTGTTAGGAACACTTGCTTCCTCAATACGAAGTTTGGAACGCTCAATAGCCCTCATGAGATCGTGGTCGTTCATGGTTAGCACACTTGGGTCATCACTCGTCTCTCTGTATTCGAGCAAGACCCGACCGATGATCACAACCCCCTCCTCTAGGAGAGCTTTCCATCTGAGTGTTCTGTCACCAAGCTCTCTCTCCTCTTGTTCGCGGAGACGTATCTCGCTGCCAAGCTCACGAAGCTTGCTCTCTAAGAGTACCTTTTTCTTCTCTTCTTCATGGCGGGAGATGAGGCCCTCGCTCACCGAGCTACTAAGTCTTTCAAGTTGCTCACTAAGTATCCTTACAGATCCAGTTAAGGTAAGTGCGGTCTTTTCATGTTCATCAATCTGAGAAGTGACATCTGCGATATCCTTTTCTAATTGTTCCTTTCGCTTCTGGTCGTCATAGAGATACTTTTCAAAAAATCTCGCCGACTCTTGTTTGAGGGTGTCTGTAGCTTCTACCGCCTTATCATACTCACCAGTTACGACACACCTTGCGATAGAGGTGAGTCCATTATCAATGAGTGTCTGACTGCCTCGTAACTCTTTTTCTTCAATAGTGACATTTGTCGCCTCAACTTCACGACCAAGCTCGCGCACTAAGTAAGACTTCTCTCCCTCTAGTCGTCCGAGTGTCTTAGTTACCTCACGTAACTTTTCTTCATTTAAACTTTTCTCTGCATGTAGGCGCTCTTTTTCTGCATTAACAGATGAAGCAGTGTCCTCTCTTTTGATGGTGGTGAGGAATTGTAACTCTTTTTCTATCGTTTCTTGAACGAGGTGCAGAGACGCCGCAGTCCCACGCTCATACATCTCGCCTTTCCTTCTTTCAAGTTCACGTTCTTCCTTCTTAAGGTACACAACAAGTAGACGATGAAGTTTCTGCCTCTCTTCTTCTTGTGACTCAATCTTCTTCACCTGTCGCTCGAGATGAGCGAGGTGCGGCTTGATCTCATTACGCAAGAGTTCAATCTCTCTTACATGAGCTTTTACCTTCTCAAGCTTGCGACTACTTTCGTTCAATCGAAGGTGGAACACGCGTAGGCCAAGCGCGTCCTCAAGTGCCTCCTTTCGTTCTCGTGGGTTCGCAAGAAGAATCTTATCTGCCTCTCCTTGGTTGATGATAGTGTGAGCACTCCCTCCAATGCCAGCAAATGAAAGAAGTTCTTGCACGTCTTTAAGTCTTACTTTTGCATCATTAAGTGTGTACTCACTCCCACCGTCAGCATAAATCGTACGAGATAGTGTGAGTTCATCATAGACAAGGTACGATGCCAGGTCTTCACTAATATGGGAGGTAGTAATTCTAGATTTGTCCCTATTGTCGATAACCATCGTCACTGTCGCTCGTGACATTGGCGCTAAGTGCTCTGATCCTTTAAAAATAACATCACTCCCTGACTTAGAGCGCATACTTTTCATGGACTGCTCACCTAAAACAAAACGAATCGCTTCTGCAATATTACTCTTCCCACTACCATTTGGCCCCACGACACCTGTCACCTGATGTGTTACATCAAGTGTTGTTTTTTTAGCAAAGGATTTGAATCCGTGAACAGTAATGTGGGATAAATGCATGAGGGTAGCGTGTAGTTACTAGAGAGTAGCGAATAGAAAAAACAAACACTACCACTCTAAGATGAACAAAGTGTACCATGAGATTATTGAGCTTATTGTTTATATACTGAGAAGAAGTGCCAGCGTTCCAATACACGTCGCGGTAACAACAAGGCCGGTAATAACACCAGCCAGAATGTCCATGTAATCGTGAACTCCACTTTTCACACGTGCAAGGAGAATTATAATTGTAGAACCAAGCAAGAACGGCCAGAGGTAGTTACCAAAAGTTGAGAGTAGGATTGAGGAAAGACCAGCAGCATGACTCGATGGAAAGGCATACTTATTCTTCGCCACAAAAAGACTACTACCCCCTCCTCTCTTTTTAGCAAAGAGGTATTTTAAAATTTTAGCCACAAAGACGGAAGTAAGGGAGAAGGCGGCAGTTAGTACGAGCGGAACGACTAAACCAGTGTACGAGAGGAGGTATGCAACGACTAGCGCCAGGACAAGATACATATAGTATCGCGCAAAGAAGACAATGGTTTTCTCTTTCATGTGTATTCCATTATAGCATTTTCTGGAATCTGTCAGCCCAACATTTGTGATACACTTTTAGTCTATGACTATTACACAATCAGTTATTTTGGGAGCTGTCGAAGGCCTGACTGAATTCCTTCCAGTTTCTTCTACTGCACATCTTATCTTGACCTCACACATCTTTTCGATCTCGCAGACTGATGAGCATATTCTCTTTGAAATCGCCGTTCAACTGGGCGCAATTCTCGCAGTTATTTTAATGTTTTTCAAAAAATTTCTATCAGTGTTGAGAATCAAGAAGCTAGCATTTGCCTTTATACCGACGGGAATTGCCGGACTATTCATTTATCCCTACCTTAAAGTTATTTTTAATACGCCTATTATTATTGGCTTCACACTTCTTGTTGGTGGAATTGTTATTCTCTTTGCTGAGCACTTTTATGAAAAAGCTAGCAGGAAAGGAGAGGTGGAAGCGAGTCACGAAATATCATTTTCGCAAGCAATCTTACTCGGATGTTACCAAGCTATTGCTATTATTCCGGGGGTATCAAGGTCAGGCGCAGTAATTATAGGCGGACTATTTCATAAAATAGAACGAAAAATTCTCACCGAGTTTACATTTCTTTTGGCAGTACCAACCATGCTAACAGCAACGCTCTACTCAGTGTACAAAAGAAGAGAAGTATTATTACAACAGGACTTCGACATAGTTCCGTTTGTAATCGGTTTTTTTACATCTTTCTTAGTTGCTTCATTTGTCATTAAATTTTTTCTTGACTACATCAAAAAACATTCTTTCACTCCATTTGGTTTTTATAGAATCGTCCTTGGGGTAGTGGTTATTGTTATGTTTCTATAAAAAAGTTAAGAGCTAACAACTAGGAGTTATCAGCGAACAGAAGAGCGCAGCCAACGGCTGCGCTCTTCTGTTTTATGTCACTCCCAAACTCCTAATTGAGCCGCTCTACCTCCTGTACTTTCTCGCTATCTTTACACGATTCAATTCTCGCTCAATCGTGCTTTCTATTCTACCTATATCTAAATCTTCTTCCTTTTCATTCTTCATCTCTTCTGCACGTTTAATAGCTTCTTCTATCTTCTCTGTATCAAGCTCATCTACTTTATCAGCACTCTCAAGCATCACCACCACCTCTGTTATTCCTTTGCGATGAGGCCGGACATTAACGAGACCTTTGTACACAGCAAAACCAAACCCAGTCCCTTCCCTCTTTATTGTCATTTCCCCTGCCTTAATAATTGAAACAATAGGCACGTGCTTATTAAGCACGGTAATCATACCGGAGACCGTTGGGAGTGACACGCTAGTCACCACCTCATCAACAAGTATTTTATCTGGGGTTACGACCTTTAGTTTTAGCATAGTGTTTACGCTTGTGCACCATTATGTTTAGCTACTACGTCGTCGATAGAACCTTGCATATAAAAATACTGCTCAGGGATGTGATCGTGCTTACCTTCTAGGATTTCCTTGAAGCTTCGTACAGTGTCTTCACGCTTTACGTAGACCCCCTTAGCTCCAGTAAACTGTTCGGCTACGAAGAATGGCTGTGAGAGGAACTTCTGAATACGACGAGCACGAGCAACGGTCTTCTTGTCTTCGTCAGAAAGTTCATCCATTCCAAGGATTGCGATAATATCCTGGAGGTCCTTATAGCGCTGAAGTACTTTTTGTACACCACGCACTACGTCATAGTGCTCTTGCCCTACGATATCAGCTTGAAGAATAGTTGATGATGAGTCGAGTGGATCCACAGCTGGATAAATACCAAGTTCAGAAAGTGGACGTGAGAGAGATACAGTCGAGTCAAGGTGAGAGAATGTCGTAGCAGGCGCTGGGTCAGTGAGGTCGTCCGCTGGTACATACACTGCCTGAATAGAAGTAATAGAACCATTCTTAGTCGAGGTAACACGCTCTTGGAGTTGTCCCATTTCTGTTGCGAGTGTTGGTTGATACCCTACCGCTGATGGCATACGACCAAGGAGAGCTGAAAGTTCAGAACCAGCTTGGGTAAAGCGGAAGATGTTGTCGACGAAAAGGAGAAGGTCTTTCTTTTCTTCGTCACGGAAGTATTCTGCCATAGAAAGAGCAGAGAGAGCTACACGAGCACGAGCCCCTGGTGGCTCATTCATCTGACCGAACACAAGCACTGTCTTATCTAGTACACCAGATTCTTCCATTTCACGATAGAGGTCATTACCTTCACGGGAACGCTCACCAACACCTGCGAAGATTGAGTACCCTCCGTGCTCTTGAGCAATGTTACGAATGAGCTCCTGAATCACCACAGTCTTGCCTACTCCCGCACCACCGAAGAGTCCAACCTTACCACCTTTAAGGAACGGGCAGATGAGGTCAACTACCTTAATACCAGTTTCAAGCACTTCTGCCTTTGTTGACTGTTCGTCAAAAGTAGGTGCCGCGCGGTGAATTGAGTACTTTTTCTTTGTGACCACCTCTGGCTTCTGGTCAATTGCATTACCAGTCACGTCAAACATTCGCCCAAGGATCTCAGGGCCAACCGGTACCTCAATCTGAGCACCTGTGTCTTCCACTTCCATCCCTCTTGTGAGTCCGTCTGTTGTAGACATCGCAACAGCACGTACATCATTGAAGCCTAAGTGCTGTGCAACCTCGAGCGTGAGAGTAGTTCCGTCCTGGCGCTTAACAGTAAGAGCGTTCTTAATAGCAGGAACAGCTCCGTCAAATGTTGCGTCTACGACTGGCCCGATAATTTGTGTAATTGATCCTTTCATATGTTTGGTAATTAGTTAGTGGTAATTAGTAATTGGTTCTGCTCGGTGATTCAGGTTGTTATTCCGAGTAAGTCTTTTAATTCTTTTCGATAATCTTCACTATACTTTGCTTTTATTAAAATTGGATATATCGTTAGATTTTTAAATTGTATATCCTCGATTATTTCCAAAATTTCTTCAAGTGTCTTTTCTTCTACTTCGATTTTCTCACCTGGGTCTAATTTTTGTTCTCTCTCTTTTTCTGCGCCTTTAGCAATGAAAATGTGATAATCAAAGTCAACAGAAGCTCCTGCTGACTTTGTGTACCAGTGAGTAAACGAAGAGGCTTTGTACCCTGTTTCTTCCAACAGTTCTCTTTCTGCGCATAAGAGAGGAGAGTCATTTTTCTCTAAGGTCCCACTCGGAAATGTATACACCACAGGCTTTCCAGATTGTTCCTCTTTCAAAAAAAGAAGCTTGTCGTTATTAGTTACAGTGACAACAGTACTAACATCACTTCTAGCGACTGACTCAAACACTTTAGAAGACCCATCAAAAAGTTGCTGTTGCCACTGCCAAACAGAAAAACGTTCTCCCTCAAAAACCTTCTTTGCGTTGTCAGGAATTTTTTTCATAATGATTATTGAGCTAGCGCTGCAGCACCTCCTACGATTTCTGAAATCTCTTGGGTGACAGCACTCTGACGAGCGCGGTTATAGTAAAGCTTGAGATCTTTCTGGAGATCATTCGCGTTATCTGTCGCTGACTTCATCGCAAACATACGAGCAGAGTGCTCAGATGCATAACTCTCGAGAATCGCTCCATAGATAAGATTGTGTACGATCATGGGCACAATAGTTGAAAGTACTGAGTCTTGATCAGGTTCGTAACTATAACGAGGCTCTCCACGAGAATCAAGTGACTGCTCTCCACCAAATGGCAAAAGTTGAAGCACTACTGGTTCAAAAGAAGATGCACTCACATAGTCAGTATAAATAATACGAACGGTACCAATCTTCTTTTCCTTATACCAATCAACAACCATATTAGCAACGACACGAGCATGGTCACCTGTGAGTACGGGATGATTAAAAGATGCAAGCGCCTCTACGTGGAGCTTCTTAGCTACTTTCTCTGCATACTTACCAAAGGTAATCATCTTCAGCTTCTTTCTTTCATCTTCGTTATAGGCTTCAAGTAATTTACGGTAGACATTCACATTAAATCCACCACAAAGACCCTTATTAGAAGTCACCAAGATAACCAGCTCTGTTTCTACACCATTATGCATAAGAAGTTCGTGTCGCATTAGTGGATCTAGAGACATGTCTTCTAAGATATGAACCGCCTCCTCGTGAAAAGGTCGAAGAGTAAGAGCTTGATCAATCGCCTTCTTCATCTTGGCAGCAGAAATCATCTCCATTGTTTTGGTGATTTTTTTGATACTACCAACACTTTTTATTTTTTGACGAATAGCTTTTGTTTGCATCTTGTTAGAATTTTAGATTAAAGTTTTTTTGCTATTAATCTACTGGAGTCTCATATTATGCACTATGTGTCTGTGAATATGATGTGAGGGCTTCCTTAAGGGCATTCTCCGTCTCATCGTCCCAACCCTTGTCAATTAGCTCGAGCGCTCCTCTATGTGAAATTTCGAGGTACTCATGCATCCCCTTCTCCCACTTTGCAACATCAGTCACCGAAACTGTATCGAGAAATCCGCTATTCACTGCATACACTGATGCGATCTGAAGAGAGGTCTTTATTGGGTTACCATTAGACTGCTTAAGCATCTCTGCGGTGCGCTTTCCCCGTTCAATCGTCTTCTTGGTTTCATGGTCGAGGTCTGAGTCAAACTGAGCAAATGATTCGAGTTCACGATACTGCGCCATCGCAAGCTTCATCTTACCGGCGTTCTTCTTCATAGCTTTCGTTTGAGCTGATCCTCCTACACGTGACACAGAGAGGCCGACGTCGATTGCGGGACGCATACCCTTATAGAATAAGTTAGAGTCGAGAAATATCTGACCATCAGTAATTGAAATAACGTTAGTAGGAATATACGCAGACACATCCCCTGCCTGAGTCTCAATAATTGGGAGAGCGGTAATTGAACCACCGCCTGATTGTTCGTTACGGCGACACGCACGCTCAAGAAGACGTGAGTGGAGATAAAACACGTCTCCTGGGTAAGCTTCACGCCCTGGCGGGCGACGAAGAAGGAGCGACATCTCACGATATGCTACGGCATGCTTTGAAAGATCATCGTAGACCACTAGTACATCTTTCTTTTTATTCATAAAATATTCGGCAACTGCTGTTCCTGAATACGGAGCAAGGAACGAAAGAGCTGCAGAGTGTGATGCACCAGCTAACACCACAACTGTATAGTCCATTGCCCCAGCCTCACGGAGCTTCTCTACGATCTGAGCAATCTTGGATTCCTTCTGACCAACAGCTACATAGACACAAATAACCCCGTTACCCTTTTGGTTAATGATGGTATCAATCGCAATAGTAGTCTTACCTGTCTGACGATCACCGATGATAAGCTCACGCTGCCCACGACCTACTGGAATCATTGCATCGATTGCCTTTACTCCCGTCTGAAGGGGAACATTCACCGGTTCGCGCTCCATCACCCCTGGAGCAATTTTTTCTACGAGTTCTAGACCTTCGAGTGTAGACAGCTTAGTCCCATCAAGAGAGTTCATAAGAGGGTCAACCACATGACCTAGAAGTCCTTCACCGACTGGAATAGAGAGGACCTGCTTAGTTCTTTTTACTTCTTCTCCCTCTCTCACTTTCTCGGCTCCAGTAATAATCACCACACCAACAAGATCACTCTCAAGGTTAAGGGCAAGCCCTCGTGCACCAGAAGAGAAAACAACTTCTTCCATACTCGCAACTTGTGCTAGTCCGGAGACACGAGCAATACCGTCGCTTACTGAGACGACATTCCCGATATCGGATACTTCAATTGAAGTTTCGAGGCTGGCTACTTTCTTTTCTAGCTCTTTGATTATTTTATCTACTGACATAGTCTTTTGGTGCTACTTTAGTTATTAGAATTGGTAGGGTGATTAATAATGTTTAGTGAACTGCTTAATAATTCTTTCTGCGCTGCCGTCATATTGCCTATCCTTATATTTGGCTTTAAAGCCAGCCAAGAGATCTCCGTTAATAACAACTCTATGTTCTACATCTTTCCCTTTTACAAGCTTTTTAATCACTGAAAGAGAATCTTCGCTCAAGGGAAACGGAGATTCAATAATCACTGTCTCTTTTTCTTGACGAATTTTTTGTCCACGCAAAAGAAAGCGTAATATTTCAGGAAGGAGAGACTGTAACTTATGCTTAGACAGAACCGCTTCGAGTTCTGAAAGGCTAGTTTCACTGGTTTCTAAGAATGTAGCAATGTTGCGCGAAAGAGACATGGTTATTTAATACGCGAAATAAAAGCATTATTCTCATCTGCGTTCATCTCTTTCTTGAGTGTCGCAGCATAGAGAGCAGCAACAAGCAGAGGAGCTCTTTCTAAGAATTCTTTCTCCACTTTTTCTGTAATAGTTACCTCTTTGGCTTTTAACTGCTCTTCTTTTACGTTGATTTCTTTTTGAGCATTTTCCTTCATTGAAGACACCAGCGCCTGTCCCTCGCTTTTAGCTTTTTCAAGAAGTGAATGACTTTCTTTTTTGGCCTCGCTTAGAATAGAGCCTCTCTCTTCTTCTGCACGAGCTAAGAGTCTTTCTCCATCGCTGGCCTTAGTGAGCCCTCGCTCAATTATCTCCCCTCTATCTTTTATTGTCTTACTCAGCTTCTTGAAAAAGAAAGTATTGAGGAGAAAGAGGATAATAAGGAAGTTGACGAAGTTGGCAAGCGCTACATGCCAATTGAATCCAACTGATGAGAGAATGTTAAGAAGTTCAGACATAACGTACAGTAATTAGTAATTGGTTATTAGTTACTGGCTGTAATGCACTGCCATGCATTGCTAATTACCAATTACGAATAACTAATTACTATTTTTAGTTACTTTAGGAGGAAAAATGCTACGAGAGCGAAGATCGCCGTTGTTTCTGTCATAGCGATTGCAATAATCATCTTAGAAAAGATGGACGCCTCTACGTCTGGGTTGCGGCCAATTGCTTCCATAGTTTTACCTACGAGGTATCCTTGTCCAATTGCTGTTCCTAGCATGGCGAGAATACACATTCCTTTTGCGATATAAATTGCTGCTTCTGGTGTCATAAATTAGTTGTTAGTTAGTAGTAGTTAGTTTTTGGTCAGATGAAAATACACACAAAACCAAAGACTGAATCAACGTTTCAATAAAAATCTCCCAGCCTCACTTTTTAGGTGGAGCCACCTTCACATCATAGCTTGATTAACATGAGGCACTAAGCAGTTGTGCAAAAGTGGGGCTGGGTTTGTACGAGCATAGTATAGCAGAAATTATCAACCTCATCCAGTAGTATCCGTCCTAATGACCCTTGCCTTCTTTCTTCAAAACAAGAGAGTAATACACGGTAACAAGTGCTACAAATACTATCGACTGTACCACTCCCACAATTACTCCCATCCCCATCCAAATTGCAGGCACACCGTAAGCAAAAGCGCCGAGCAGAATAACAGTGAGCACTTCGTGGGCAAAAAGATTACCAAATAGACGCAGAGAGAGAGATAGTGTTTTTGCAACTTCTGATACTATTTCGATGAGACCAACAAAGAAGCCGACGACAGCAACCATCCCCTCACCAAGACCCTTTCTAAAACCTTGGTACACCTGCTTCACTTGAATAAAGTGAGAAAGATACCCAAAAACTCCCTGTTCTTTCATACCAAGAACTTGCATCATAAGAATAACAGCAAGTGCAAGACCAAAGGTTGTATTAAAATCAGTAGTCGCCCCTCTAAAGAGAGTAATATGCTCCCCATTCGCACCCGTTACATAAAAAGCAGCGACACCTGGCATCATAGGGAGAAGGTTGGCGATAAGGAGGTATACCATGAGAGCGCCGATGAACGGGACCACCTTCTCACCTTTTTCACGACTTCCCACAATAGAAGAAAGGAAGGACACAACCGACTCATAAAACATCTCCATAATATGTTGTACCTTTCCTGGAATAAGACGTGAACGAAGGGCGACAATACATAAAACAGTAACAATAAGTGTAATAAGACCTACTGTCATAGTTGAGGTGGCAATAGAGAAAGGTCCGACACTTCCTAGGACTGGAGCATCTATTGTTGGGATTGGTTCATGAACTTGGAAAAAAGACCCTGACGTCTCTCCGTGTCCTTCAGTTGAAGTTGTCATAACAGTCGACATTCTAGCATACAAGGGAAAGATTCTAAAAATTTAGACTATGGTTTTATGTGTGGTTCATCCTTTAATTCAAAACTAACAAAAAGAGCGAGGAGCCCGAAGATGCAAGTAAAAGCAATGACAACACCTTTAAAGAAGAGCCAGTCATCGAAGTCAAAGAACGTTCGCACTATTTCGTTAGCTAGCGCCGTTATCAAAAAATAGCTAATCCAAAGATGCGTTAACCTGTCCCAAGCTCGATTAGTCAAAGGGAAAACTTCCTCAAAAGCAAATTTTAGAAACTGCTTTCGAAATATCATGCCTATCACCAATGTTAGGGCACACGTCATGTCATATAACGTGTCACGCATTTGAATAAACTTAAGCTCGTGGGAGTTAATAGTGAGATAACCGAAGACAGTGGTGATAAGTGCTATATACAATGCGAGAAACGGTACTCGCTTTTGAAGTCTATACGTGGCAAAGGTTGAAATAATAGTGCTCACCATAAGAAGCGCTGTTGACTCATAAATAGTCAAGTACTCAGTAGACGCCAAGAAAAGTAGCACAGGAGCAAACTCCAAAAAAGCGGAAAATATAATATGCCTCAATACACGAGGAGAGAAAAAAGATGGTTTGGTGAGGCTCATGATATGCTTACGTATATAATTACCTAAAAGTATAAACTATTATGGAGCAAACTACACACGAAGAAGTAATAACATCAAGCAGCCAGACTGAAGCCAAAGAGGTTCCTCATCACGTCGAGCACAAAAAGAAACCTTCTATGACTGTGCCTGCTGCAATTATTATCGCAGCACTTATTCTTGGTGTTTCTCATGTGCTTTACGCTGTAATACTCAACACTAAAAACACTAGTCCGGTAACCATCTTCTCAGGTACTCCAATTTCTGAAAAAGATTACCCAACTGGCAACAAAAAAAGTGACATTATTGTTGTTGAGTACTCTGATACCGAATGTCCTTTCTGTGCGAGACTTCATCCAACAATGACACAGATACAATCTGAATATGGAGACAGAGTATCTTTTGTCTATCGTCATTTCCCTCTTACCCAAATCCACCCAAATGCTTACGCTGAAGCTCAAGCCATAGAGTGTATTGGCAAGCAATTAGGCAGTCAAAAAAGAAGAGACTATATTGATCAGATGTTCCAATATAAAATCACAAACAACTCAATGACCCTTCCAAAAAATGGCAAGGAGGACCTGGCTAAAAATCTTGGTGCGGACATCAAAGAGTTTTCATCCTGTATGTCAGGAGTAGAATCATCTACTATAGTAAGTGACTCAATCCAAGATGGTGTAAAAGCTGGAGTAAGCGGAACACCAGCTACGTTTATTCTAAAACGTGACGGCGACGAATACGAGGTGTTTTCGTTTATTGAGGGTGCACGAGAATATGAGTACTTCAAAGCAGTAATTGATGCATCTCTTGAATAAGAAGAGTCTAAAGTAAAAACAAAAGAGCGAAGCCGAAGGCTTCGCTCTTTTGTTTCTTAAGCAGCTCTACTTTATCGCACCTCAAACGAAGCTCTCACGACAGCTGTAACCTTCTTCTCGATAGTGGACGTGTCATAAGATCCGTAATCACTTACGTCTGTGCTATTCTTTTGTGTCACCTGAAAGACTCCTTGGGACGCATTACGAACCCCTCCGATAGAATCCCCTGTCGACTTTGCAATTGCGCCAGCTCTCTCTTTTGCATTTTTAGCTGCCTCTTCAAGAAGATCGACACGGAGGTCATTCAACTTTGTGTAAAAGAAGTCAACTTGCGTAGTCTGAATAGCTACACCTTGTGGGCTTAGTGCCTGTGGTGCATTAAGTGAAAGGTCTTTTACTAGGTTAACATCTTCTGATTCAACGATGACTGTTTGAGTCAATGTATAAGTATACGACCCAGAGCATTGCTGACGACCGGAGGCATCATACATCACCTGACTTTGTGACTGACACACAACGTTAGAAACGATTGGCTGCACGGTTATCTGCTTCTCATCTACACTTTTAGAAATAAGGTACTTCGATACAATCGCCTGCTGTGCTCTTAGCTCTGATGATACATATGACAACTGACTCGGGTCAGCCTGCTTGGTAATTACAAATGTCCATTTACCTGCATCACTCTCTACCATGCGTTCAGCTGTTCCAGTGACCGAGATAGTATTATTTTGACCGACTGCTTTAACCCCACTTGACAAAATGGAAGCTGCGATGATGATGACAAGGCCTCCCAAGACACATGCGGTCACAACATTATTTTTAAAAAGTTCTTTGATGGTGTTCATGGTAAAAAATAATCATTAATTATTCTAGTATACACTTTATTTACAGGTTTCACTTTTTATTGTATATTCATAAAGGACCAAAGATCCCCTTCGGTCATAATGGAGTAATTTGAATGTCACAAAAAGTTGAAACAACCTCGGGAATCAGCGAGGCGAGCCGCCTCAAGCTCTTGTTCCTGAAGATGGTCGGCCAGTACGGTCCCCTGACAAGGGTCAAGATCGAGAACAACCTGGTGCGTGGGTGGAAACTCCGCCATCCGGTTGAACGTGAACCCGTACGGACGACAGGTGTCGTCAATCTCGGCAACATCAGTTTCGTCGAGATTGCCAGTGAGACCTGCGTCAGAATCGGCATCGGCGAGCGCCTGCTCACCGCCTCAGGCGAAAACGCCAAGAAGTTGCTGGCTTGGGCGCGTGCATGCGGCCAAGGGAAAGCAAAGACACTCATTCCCATGCTCCCGAGCGACATCATGTTCGACCGCAGCAACTTCGGTGTCTGCGTTCGAGATGGGGAACTTGCCTTCGCGTAAAGCGCGAGAGAGGCAAAACGAAACGGGAGGACGCGCAATGCGT